>Ga0116158_10004034_pt1 | contig 12610 bp, 11 predicted proteins | sample AD_UKC052_MetaG_FD_89883 | JGI IMG/M metagenome (GOLD analysis project Ga0116158, IMG submission 89883) | Active sludge microbial communities of municipal wastewater-treating anaerobic digesters from USA - AD_UKC052_MetaG | ecosystem: Engineered > Bioreactor > Anaerobic > Digestate | place: USA... | reverse complement strand
TTTCATTTGATTGTTACCCATTTAATAAGTTTGGTGGGTAACTGCCTATAATTGTGCAATTTTGTGGAAAATCTCACGCAGAGGCGCAGAGAGGAGGAGAAATACAGGTTTCCACGCAGAGGCGCAGAGACGCAGAGTAATACAGGTTTCCACGGAAAAGCGCTGAGACACAGAGAAATACAGGTTTCCACGCAGAGACGCAGAGTAATACAGGTTTCCACGCAAAAGCGCTGAGACACAGAGAAATACAGGTTTCCACGCAGAGTCGCAGAGACGCAGAGAAATACAGGTTTCCACGCAAAAGCGCTGAGACACAGAGAAATACAGGTTTCCACGCAGAGGCGCAGAGACGCAGAGTAATACAGGTTTCCACGCAGAGCCTGTTTGCCGAAAGGCAGGGCGCGGAACGTTTGATGTAAAAATTTTAAAAAGAATTAAAAAAGAGAGGGATTAATTGGTTGATCAAATCAGGCATATTGGGCTTCAGAACAGGAAAATATTGGCAGTTTTCATTTTCCTTGTACTTTTTACTGGTTGCAAGCCCTCCGGGCCTGCACCATCGGGTATTGTGGTGGCCATGCAGCAAATGCAGGAACTTGCTACGGCTGAGTACGTTATTACAAAAGTGGTAAAGGCAAGCGATAACCAAACCTGGTATAAAATTGGCGACCGGAAAATCCTGATTACCTGCGAAGCCAGGGTAAAGGCAGGTATTGACTTTTCGGCCATGGATACAAGGTATGTTTCCATTAAGGAAAAAACCATCAGCATCCAATTGCCGCCACCCAAAATCATCTCCGTTAATATTCCCCCTGAAAAAATACAGGTTGCCTACCAGGATATTGGGAGTTTCAGGAGCAATTTTTCGGTTGCCGAACAAAACCAACTAATGAAACAGGCCGAAAAACAGGTACTGGCAAAAAGCAGCCAATTGGGCATACTGGAAGAGGCAAAAACCAATACCAGGATATGGCTGACCGGCTACCTCTCAAGCCTGGGTTTTGAACAGATTGATATTCAATTTGATGCACCGGTACAAATACAAAAACGATAACAGGCACACATGAAGGTATTAGGCATTTCCATAAAAGGCTGGATCAGGATAGTATCCATTATGTTGATAGTACTGGTATTGGGTATGCTGTATGCAAAATGGAAGGGTTTGCCTTCATTCAGCAACTGGTTGGCAGCAAAACCTGTGGTAATTGATGAAACACCCCTGGTAATCTCCGAAATTAAAAAAATTGCCGAGCTGCATACGGCAAAATTGTACTGCGAAGTGGTGGCTGATAGTGTAATTATTTCTCCTGCCGAAGCTGCTATGCTGGCCATGCAGGGAAGTGGCGCCTTCCCCATGTTGCCCCCCATGGTATTTACAAAGGGCAAAAAAATGGTGTTGATTGCCAAGGGAAGGGTAATTGCAGGCATGGACCTTTCGACCATCAATGAAAAAAATGTAATCGTAAAAAACGACTCGGTTTGGCTTACCCTGCCTTCCGCCAAAATCCTGGATATTATTACCAACCCCTCTGACTTCGAAATTTTTACAGAGGAAGGGGAATGGAGCAGCAATGAAGTAAATGCGGTGAAGCAAAAAGCCGTTGGCATCATGCGTACGGAAGCAATTAGACACGGTTTAGCTGAACAGGCAAATGAGCGAGCACATAAACTGATGGAAGATTTTTTGAAAGCTTCTGGGTTTGTGTTGGTGGAGGTGCGACTTTCTAAATAATGCTAAATCACTTGCCCCTGGATAGCCGGTTATAAACCTTATTCACCATCCATGTTTTTACCATTTTTCCAAAATCCTGATCATTCATAATCTTTTTGGCTATTTCCTGATTTTGGTCCATCCTGCCTATGAGGATATCAAGAAACAGGTCTTCGAAGCCATACCGGAAATTATCGAGGGTATTGGATTGGGCCTGCGTTTGCAATGTCTCGTTTTCAAAAAGTTCCTGTTCTATCTGATCGAAATACAATTGATCGGCAGCAGTAAAATCGGTACCAAAACGGTCGTTCAGCAGCGAAATAATTTCGGAAAGGGCAATTTTCTCCTCCTTTTCACTTACCATTCCCACCTCGGTGGCCCCTGTTACCATGCCTCCTTCACCGGCTACCAATCCAATACCACCTTCCTGCATTTTTTGAATCCTGTAATAATCCAACGCCACTTCATCGGTCAATGAAACCCTTTCTTCTTCGGTTTTACGGGGCAATTTGGTTTCCAGGTATTTGGCATACAGCGAAAATTTTTCCAAATCAATATCCTGTATGGGTAATATTTGGGTAATAAAAGCATACAACCGCAGCCACTGCACCAACTGCTTTTTAAATTCATCCTGCTCATCCTGCTTTAATCCTTTGAAACGGGAAACAGCAGGTCAATACTGGTATTTAAAGCTGCCTGATTCCGCGTAATTTCCTTTCTGTTCACAAAGGCCTTGCAGAAATTCCCCACCTCGGTTTGCCAGATGATTTGTTTGAATTCGAGTTTGTATTTTAAATCGTACAATAAATTGGGATTGGGCTCCAAATCTGCCGTTGTATATTCATTGTAGGGCTGAAACGATTTTAAAATGGTATCCCGGTCGTTTACAAAATCCAATACAAACGTATCTGTTTTTCCCGCTGCTATCCTGTTGAGCCTCGAAAGGGTTTGTACCGCCAACACACCGCTCAGTTTTTTATCAACATACATGGTATGCAGCAATGGCTGATCGAACCCAGTTTGGTATTTACTGGCTACCAACAACACGTTAAATGCCTCAGAATCAAACCTTTCCGGCAATTCTGATTCCTTAAATTTGTTGAGCTGTGCTTCCGTAACACCACCCGGATAAAGATCATCTATTACCTTACCCGAAAAAGCAACCAATGGCCTTACATCAGAGTAGCCATTATCCCTGATATACTTTTTAAATGCTTCATAATACCGTAAAGCATGTTTCCGGCTGCCGGTTACCACCATCGCCTTTGCTTTTCCGCCCATTTGCCTGCAGGTGACCTGCCTGAAATGCTCTACCATTATTTCAGTCTTCTGCCCAATATTATGCGGATGAAGATTTACAAACCTGCCAATGGCAATTGCCGCCTTTCTTTTGTTCATCAAGGGGTCATCCTCAATGGCCTTGCTGAGTTTAAAAAAAGTTTCGTAGGTAGTATAGTTAGCCAGCACATCAAGGATAAAACCCTCTTCAATGGCCTGCCGCATGCTGTAAAGGTGAAAGGGTTTTGGTTGGCCATTGGCATCTTTTACCCCAAAAACTTCAAGGGTTTTGTATTTGGGAGTTGCAGTAAAAGCAAAAAAGCTCAGGTTAGGTTGAACGCCATAAGTTGCCATGGTTCGCCTGAGTTCATCTTCATAGTTGTCGGCATCTTCGGGGTCCCGTTCTTCTTCTTCGGCTTCCTCAAGGGTACCGGCGCTCAAAATCTCTTTCATTTTCCTGCTTGCTGTACCACCCTGACTGCTGTGTGCCTCATCCACAATTACGGCATAATTCCGCTTTTTAATGGAACCTACCTTTTCAATGATAAAAGGAAACTTTTGAAGCGTGGTAATAATAATGGGCACCCCCTCGGTAATGGCTTCCGCAAGCTGCGTACTATCCTTATCAATTTTTTTAACCACCCCGGTTTTGTGTTCAAATTGGTAAATGGTATCCTGTAACTGATTATCAAGCACCCGCCTGTCGGTTATGACGACTACTGAATTAAAAATGCGTTCATTATCCATGCTATGCAGCGACGACAACCGGTAGGCGAGCCAGGCAATGGAATTGCTTTTACCGCTTCCGGCTGAATGCTGTATCAGGTAATTCTTACCCGGACCGCTACTTTTTACATCGGCCGCTAGCTTGCGCACCGCATCAAGCTGATGGTATCTTGGGAAAATGAAAGCTTCCTTCTTTTTTGTTTTCCCGGTGGATTTGTCAATGATTTCCTCCACCTGCAGGTGCATAAAACGCCCTATGATATCTAAAAAACTGTCACGCTGCCAGATTTGCTGCCACAAATAATCTGTTTTGTAACCCTTTGGATTATTGGGGTTGCCGGCTGCGCGGCCATTGCCTTTGTTAAGCGGGAAAAACCGGGTTTGCCCCTTTTCGAGTTTGGTGGTAAACGAAACGGCATCAGGATCCACAGCAAAGTGCACCATGGCGCGCTGTTTGAAACGGAAGAGTAATTCAGCCGGGTCGCGGTCGAACTTATACTGCTTTTCGGCATGAAAAATATTCTGACCACTCAGGTGGTTTTTTAGTTCGGCAGTGGCAACAGGGATGCCATTTAGCGACAAAACGAGATCCAGCGACTTTTGATGGCCTATACCATAATATAATTGGCGGGTTACATGCAGCAGGTTTTGGCCATACAAGCCCATGGTTTCGGGGTTAAGGTTGCTTTCGGGCTTAAAATAAGCCATTTTAAAGTTAACCCCATAATCGCTGAATCCCTGCCGCAGCACCCCGAGCGAACCTTTCAGGTCCATTTCCTTTGCAATACGGTCGAGCAATTTGCGCTCCATATCCGCCCCATGTATTTTGGCGAGCTTTTCCCAGGCTTTTGGTTGGGAGGCTTTGAGGAAGTTGAAAATATAAACCGGGAAAACGGCCATGGACCGGTCATAGTCTGTATTGCTGCCCTTTAGCCAACCGCACTCGGGGGCAATCAGAACTTCTTCAATGGCTGATTCAAAAGTTTTTTCGGTATGGATGGGCATAAAACGCTAAAGTAATTCATACCGAAAAAAAAGCCATCAAAAATAGATGGCTTTTTGAAAATTAAGTTTCTCTCCTAAATGGATTGTAATAACTCAAATAATTTCTGTGGGTTGCTAAAGGAATAAACTGGAATATCCGCAGAAGTACGATTGTTAACTTTTTGAGTTTGCGCAACCGCCCTCAACATATCCAGGCATTGTGGAGCGAGGTTTTCTGCAATAATGGAGGTTTCTTTCTGTTTTGACCAGGCAAGTTTCAGTTTGTGAAACTGATCGGCAAAAGAACGCGACATATATTGAACCTCACTAAAGTCCAGTACAAAATGGTTGCAGGCGGGAAAGTCAGATTCTATCATTGAAAACAATAAATCTGCCTGATCACGGGTATGTAATTCATTGCTTAAAATAGCCGCTATGGATGGATTAGTGGTTAGCATGAATTTTTGTTTTGTTTACAAGAATACTAAAAAAAGGCTGCAAATGTAAATATTTGGTGTTAAAAAAAATTAGCTGTAGTAATCACTTGGATCAAAATTATTATTTCCAATATTTGGAATGCGGAGGGCTAAAAAGGTACCCTGAAATCCAAGCGGTTCGGGAATTTCCACAACTTGTTCATTATCAATTGTTTTAAAAGCAATTGCCCGTCCGGTTTGTAAAAAATACTTTCCCTTTAGGCCATCCACCAACATTTTTTTTGAGGTTTGAATACCAAAACCCCTTCCTTCAGCTTCAGGGCGGTTTTTAGTGCTAACCCCGCTGATGGCGGCAACCAACGCCTCCTTGTCGGAGTGGTAGATGGTATACCCCGACCTAAGATAATTTTTTAGGATGCCAAGCCCGTTATCGGCAATGCATAAGTCCAGGTAGGATTTGCTTGGGTAGTATTGGGCAAATAAATAACCCCGTAAGGAATCAGAATGATCAACAATGTTGTTCACCGCCTCGTCAATAAGATACATAAGGCCAGTCAGCATTCCTCCGGATAACCCGGTTTGATGCTTCAAAATACTATTGACAATGGTTAAGCAGGAGTCTCTCAATTGTGGTTCATTACCCAATCTGCTTGCCGGGAAACAAACTATGGGAGTGTATGTTTTGAATCTGAAGGTGTTAAGGTTTTCTGCCAGTTCATTTTCATGATAAAGGCCTTCGGGATACCTGATTATGCCATAATAATTCCCAAAATTTGAATTTGAATCAGGAGGAATAATAGTAACCTGCCTGTATTGGGCTTCTCTTTCAAGCAACAATTTAAGCGGTAGCAGAAAAAAGGGGCCTAAAAAATAACAATTGGAAAAATCAAAAATTAAAGGCTCCTCAGGAGCGACATTATTTATTTGATCTAAAATGCTGTAAAAGGCATTAATGCCCGAAGCAAAATTGTTTCCGAGTCTGCTGGGTATTATGATTTTTGCCATATATGACTGCCAAATTATAATTGCCTGATTCCGTCATACGAATAAATTCCAGCAGCCATAAGGATAGCGCAAGCAGGAGAATACATCCATTGCTTAATAAACCTTTGGACATTTTGAGTATCAATATAATCCAAATGCTGATAAATATTCCATAATTCATCAAAAGGGAGTTTTTCAGGTTTTTTGGCCATATTTTTTTCCCTTTTGAAAAGAATAAAATTATCCTTTATTCCATATAAAGTGTAAATACGCTTTTGTTTATAGCTCCGGGCGTTAGGTAGCTGGGCAATCAAATGATGAAACTGCATTCGAGAAAGAGGCATATTAAACATTTTTAAATGACACAAATTTTACCCGTCACCACCTCGTTTATCAGCGCGGTACGGTATTCCTGCATTAGTTCTATTTCCTTTTCAATTTTGGAAATGGTGGTATCAATTTTGGTGGTTTCGGTTTTGATGTATGCCAGGATTTCAATTTGCTCTTTTTCATCAGGAAACGGAAAGCAAAATTCTGCGACAAAATCAGTTGGAACACGCTTTTGGCCTGCTGCACCAGACATAAAAGCTTCGCCAAAACTCATAAATAAATCTGTTTTGGTGATACAATACAAATATCCAGGCTGAAAGCCCGAATTTGCTCGCAAAACATGAAATTCTGTTGAACCAAAACCAATTTCAGTATCCAAATGATTTAAAAATGCCCCTTTACCATTCTCGAAACATGGGGTAATTTTTGCAACAATAATATCATCTCTTCTGAAATAGGTAAACCCAGAAATCAGTTCTGAAATTGGTTTTTTAATTTCACAGGAAATAACCCCTGATTCTGAAACCTTCTCCATTGGAAGAAACGTTACCAAACTGCCTTTATCAATGGAATTATCTATTTCTGATTTTGATGGATTTATTTCAGCCACATACTTCAACTTCTTCACCTCCCAATGCTTCGGAATACCCTGTGCTGAGCCTGCCGAAGCATCATCCAGCCACTCAATACCCGAGGGTTTCATAGGCACATTTGGGTTCAGCCCCTTGGTAACTGCCTGATTTATAATGCCGATACGTTCTTCTTTCAGCAGGGTAATCAGCTTTTGCTTGGCGGCAATAAAACCATCAATGCGGGCGGTTTTGGCATCGAGGTAGGCGGCTATGGCGGTTTGTTCGGGGAGAGGTGGTGATGCAAAGGGAATTTGATTCAATACTTCCTGGGTCATACTCGGCACTGCAGAACCATACTTGTAAAGGTCAAAATTTATTGTTGTGCAAGCATAAAAAAAGAAAAGAGGCGATATTTGCGGGTAAATATCTGTGTAATAGGCGGTATCTACAGACCAAAAAGGATGATTCACAAATCTTGGTTTATCAATTGTCCCCTTTCTACCTAATAAAACTGAAGGCCCTTGGTGCAAAGCCACATTTGTGCGTCCAAACTCTCCGCCTGACCCATAAATAGGATAAATGCCATCTTCACAAACTACCTCTTTCTGATCCTGTCCATTCAAGATTTTAGCAAAACGTTTAACTCTCCGGATTTCCCAGTGTTCTGGAATCTCACCAATCCATTCAATTCCGGAAGGTTTGTATGTTGGGTAGGTTTTCATAGATATGGGATAAAGGGAAGCAATTTTGGGGTTGGAAAAGGTTCCTTAAAATAAAAAGACGCACCTGGGTGCGCTGTTCTGATGGGTAGCGTGGTGCGTACTGTTGCTGCAAATATATTAAGGTAATCCATAAAAAAAGACATTGATGTTGAATTAGCTCAAATTCTAACCACTTAACATAAAAAATTATCACCTCAATCCATCCATAGAGATTCATCTTTCCAGTTAACCGGCATTCCCATTTCATTTTCAGGTATTTCCTTGTATTTAACAAGCAGGGCGTACCACTTAGCTTTCAAACTATGGCCCGGACTAATAACATTAAGTAAAAAAAGAACAAAGCAAATTTGGTAATAAAAAGTCTGGGAATGCCTGTGGGTAGCACTCGGCTTAATCCATGGATTGGGAGAACTGCTTAGTGTCTTGGGAGGAAAGCTGAAAGTGCGGTTAAAAATACGTGAATGATGGGCACATAGGTTTCGGAGTACAACCAGCGAACTCATCCAGGCCTCCAGGTAAACATTGTTGGGAAGTTGCATGCTTTTGGCAATATCCTGTTTTACCTCCGAAGGCTTTAGCAATGAATACAGTTTTGACAATGCACCCAATGAACAAATTTCAAGGGTCTTCCATGCTGGTGGGGTTATAGGGGTATCATACTTTCTTTTATGTTCTTTTATGAAATCTTCGTCAGTTCGCCTTAAATCTCTGTAAATATCATCCAGAATGGCCTTATGCTGATTGTAGTCTTTAAACAAACTCTCATCCTCAAACCACCATGGATTATAATAATGGCTAAGAAAATAGACTAATCTGGTGCGAAACCCAACCTCGATTCTTTCAATTGCATCAAAAAGCAAAAGGCGTAATTCACGGTCAAAGTTATATCTCGTAATAACCTGCTCAAAAGTTGAACCAGTTACAAAAACATGGTTTACAGCATCTTTTTGAAGGGTAAACCAATAACCTCCAAGGCGGTAATAACTTATATTTTCAAGAAAGTGACTTGCAACGGCTTCATCAGAGATGATTAATCCCCTTTGCTTAAGCAGTTCTATATGTTGTTGGGTAGTTAGGGGAGGTTTATTGAATTGATTCATAACATAACCTCCCTAAATAAAAAAGCCGCACCCCGGGACGCTGTTCTGATGGGTAGCGTGGTGCGTACTGTTAACACAAAAGTAAAGGTTTTTTCCATTCGTAAAATGTTTACAGGATTTTTTTACCAAAAATAAAGCAATTTAAGGGCCATTTTGGCTCGAATTATTCCAGAATTTCTTTTATCAATCCATCCGTTTCCTGCTCCAACGCCAGAATTTCTTTCCTGATATCTGCCAATGGCCGCAGCGGCTGATAGGTATAAAAATAGCGGGTAAAATTTATTTCGTAGCCCACCTTGGTTTTGCTGTGGTCAATCCATGCCTCGGGAACATGCGGCAGCACTTCGCGGGCAAAATAGGTTTCAATATCTTCCAGCAGCGGCACATTTTCATAATCCCGCAGCTTGCTGTCCGGCTTTGGGTTGCCCTTTTTGTCGGTTACAATGTTTCCTTTTTCATCCCGTTCGGGCCGCTCCACCGTAATCCGGCTGTAGCCAAAGTATTCATTCGGAAAAACCTTTACCTGCGAGGTTTCCCGGTTTTGCCCGTACCATTTGGCAATGGTTTGTATTTGCTCGGGGCTTATCTCGTTGCGCTTGTTGCCAAGGCTGCGGCTCATTTTCTGGAACATGCCCGCCGCGTTAATCAATTGCACCGTCCCCTTTCTTTCTGCCGATTTGCGGTTGGTTATAATCCACACATAAGTGCTGATGCCGGTATTGTAAAACAATTGGTCGGGCAGCGCCACCACGGCTTCAAGCATATCGTTTTCAATAATCCATTTGCGTATCTCGCTTTCGCCGCTGCCTGCGCCACCGGTAAACAGCGGGCTTCCGTTCAGCACAATCCCTATGCGCCCTCCCCCATCCTGCGGCGGGGGCATTTTGCTGATCATGTGCAGCAAAAACAACAGAGAACCATCGTTGATGCGCGGCAGCCCCGGCCCAAACCTGCCGGCAAAACCCCGCTTTTCAAACTCTGCCTTTACTTCCTTCTCCGCTTTTTTCCACTCCACCCCAAAAGGCGGGTTGGCCATCTGATAATTAAACCTGGCCCCGCTATGCTGATCGTTGCGCAGGGTATCGCCAAATTTTATGTTGGTGGGTTCCTGCCCTTTTATCAGCATATCGGCCTTGCAAATGGCGTACGATTCGGGGTTTATTTCCTGCCCAAACAACAGCACGGTGGCTTTATCGTTCAGGCTGCGAATGTGGGCATCGCCCGCGCTCAGCATACCGCCTGTACCCGCCGTGGGGTCACAAAGGGTAATAATTTTGCCCGGGGCAAAAATGTCTTCTTCGTCGGTAAAAAGCAGATAAACAATCAATTGAATTACTTCCCGCGGGGTAAAATGCTCCCCGGCGGTTTCATTGCTTATTTCGGCAAACTTGCGGATGAGTTCCTCAAAAATATAGCCCATCATCAGCGGGTCGCTGCCCGAAAGATCGAAACCGTGGTATTTTTTAAACACCTGGAAAAGCAGGTCCGATTTGTCGAGCCGGTCTATCTGCTCATCAAAGCTGAACATTTCCATGATGTTGCGCACATCGGTACTAAACCCGCTGATATAGGCGCGCAGGTTGGCGGCAAGGTTGTTTGGGTCGGCCAAAAGCTTGTCGAAATTGTACGGGCTACGGTTATGGAATTTATACCCGGCTATCTTATTCAGCCTGCGGTCAATTATTTCATCGCCCATGTCCTGCACTTTGGGCCATTCGGCTAATACCTTTTCTTTGGTTTTGGTCAGCAAAATGTCTAACCGACTCAGTACAGTGAAAGGGAGGATGACTTTTCCGTAGTCGGCTTGTTTATAATCGCCCCGCAGCAGGTCGGCTACACTCCATATTTCCCCGGCACGTTCACGTATATTCATTGGGCAAGGTTATTTTATTTGTGTTACAAGTAAAAGTTGGGATAGATAGGTCAAATATAGCGCAATGGAAAGTTGTTGGTTGTTTTCAAAAAAATCCTTTCCCAAAAGATCATCCCAAACTCTCCATTTTCACCGCATCTCCCTATCTTCCCGCACCTTTTTACCAAAATTTCCATTATGAAGCCAGGACATTTCCATTATTTCATTCTAGCCGGTTTTATATTTTTCCAGGTGTCGTTTGCGGCCCTTGCCCAGCCCGAAAAAGCCGAAGCAGCCATAAACGCCATTATGCAGCGGCACAAGGTGGCGGGGCTTTCGGTGGCCGTGGTAAAAAAAGGGAAGATTATTTACACCCATTCGTTCGGTCTGAAAAATCTGGAAAACAATACACCGCTTACCGATGATTGCATTTTCAGGATAGCATCCATTTCCAAATCCTTTTCAGCCACTTCCATCATGCAGTTGGTGGAGGCAGAGATGCTTTCGCTGGAGGATGATTTCAGTAACCTTGTTGGGTTTAAAGTGCAAAATCCTGCCTTCCCGAAACGGTGATTACCCTGCGGCATGTGCTGTCGCACCGTTCTTCCATCAACGACAGCCAGGGGTATTTTTCTTTCGATGCCATTAACCCTGCTAAAAATCCGGATTGGGCAAAATGCTATAATGCCTACGAACCGGGCAAAGGTTATCAATATTGCAACCTGAATTTTAATATGGTTGGTGCCGTAATTGAAAAATATTCGGGTGAGCGATTCGACCAATATGTAAAGCATCATATCCTTGATCCGCTCAAACTCTACGGGGGCTATGCGGTTGACTCGCTCGATAAATCGAGGTTTGCTTCCATCTATGAATACCATGGCGATTCAGCGAGGTTTATTCCTTCGCCGGGCGCTTATAATCCCCGCAGCGCCGAGATAGCTAGTTATGTAATGGGCTACAGTACGCCGGTTTTCTCCCCAACCGGTGGCATGAAGATTTCGGCAACCGACCTGGCTAAATACATGACCATGCACATGAATTATGGAAAGTACAAAAGGAAAAAGATCATTTCCAAAGAAAGCGCCATTCAAATGCAAACTCCACTTTCGGATAAGGAGGGATACGGGCTGGCCCTTATGACAAGCGACAAACTGATTGCCGGCAAAACACTTAAAGGACATACCGGTTCGGCATACGGGCTTTACAGTGCTATGTTTTTTCACCCGGAAGAAAAGTGGGGAATTGTTGTGATCAGCAATGGCTGCGCTCCGGGTTATAGCGAAGGATTTAATACAGTGATCAAGGAAACGGTAAGAAGTTTGTATGAAAGTTTGCTGGTGAAATAAAGCCTTCTCGCCATGGTTCGTGCCTTCACGCCATGGTTCGTGCCTTCACGCCATGGTTCGTGCCCTTACGAACCATGGCGTGGGTGACATCTGTTACAGATTCAACGCTAAAATTCCTGACCTTTGCACCTAAATTTTAATTATGAAAAAGCTGTTTAGCATAGTTGCCCTGTTTACATCCACCCTGTTCATTTCATGTGGCGAAAGCGAACATTCGCCCGATCATGGCGGCCAAAGCCAGAATGCTGCCGCCGAACCAAAAACCCCTGCAGACTCCGTTTTAAAGGAGATGTTTGTTTTTCATGATGAAGCCATGCCAAAAATGGGTAAGCTAAAAAGTTATGAAGACCTTTCAAAACTCCGTATTGATTCGCTGTCTAAATTAAGCGATGCCGGCAGCAAGGCACTTAAAGCGGATTATGAAAGACTGATGGCCGATTTACAAAAAGCACAGAAAGAAATGGATGACTGGATGGGCGGATTTGAACCCGGCAAGTATGCTGATAAGGATTCGCTGTTTCAATACTACCTTTCAGAAAAAGATAAGGCACAGGCTATGCGAAAC
>Ga0116158_10004033_pt1 | contig 12611 bp, 9 predicted proteins | sample AD_UKC052_MetaG_FD_89883 | JGI IMG/M metagenome (GOLD analysis project Ga0116158, IMG submission 89883) | Active sludge microbial communities of municipal wastewater-treating anaerobic digesters from USA - AD_UKC052_MetaG | ecosystem: Engineered > Bioreactor > Anaerobic > Digestate | place: USA... | reverse complement strand
GCACGGCCCGCGGCTGGGTGGACTTGCAGGCGGCGCAGGCCCATGTGCTGGGCAAGGGTTCCAAGCGCAGAATTGTGCCGGTGGGCAGTACCGCATTCAAGGCGCTGGAGCGCTGGCTGGCATTGCGTGGGCCGACGGGCACCTCGCAGGCGGTACCCGTGCCTGCAGTACACGCCGACGCGGCAGCGGCCCTGTTCACGGGGCGTAACGGCACGCGGTTGACGCCGCAGTCCGTGTGGCAGCGCCTCAAGCGCCGCAGCCAGATGGCAGGGCTGTCCACGCCGGTGCATCCGCACATGCTGCGCCATTCGTTTGCCAGCCACGTGCTGCAAAGCAGTGGCGACCTGCGCGCGGTGCAGGAGCTGCTGGGCCACGCCAATATCACCACCACGCAGGTCTACACCCGGCTGGACTTCCAGCACCTGGCCAAGGCCTACGACGCGGCGCATCCGCGCGCCCGCGCCAAGGGCAGCAAGGGCGGGTAATCAGGCGCGGCTGGCGGCCTTCTGTTCCTGTTTGTCGGCGTACATGCGCAGGTCTGCACAGGCAGACAGTCGCGTCAGGTTGTCGCCATCGGCCGGATAGGCGGCCCAGCCGATACTGGCACTGGTCGGTACCGCGATGTCATCGGGCGCAAATGGACTGGACAGCGCCTGTTTCAGGTTGCGGGTGATGGTATCCAGATCGGTGGGGTCCTTGATCGGAGTACACAGCACCGCAAATTCATCCCCACCGATGCGGGCACAGAAATCCCCGGCACGGGTGGCCTTGCGCAGCCGCTCGGCCACAATTTTCAGCAGATGGTCGCCGGTGGCGTGGCCGTGGGTGTCATTGACCGGCTTGAAGTCGTTGAGGTCGATGGACAGAAGGCCAAAGCAGGACTGTGACCGCTCGGCCTGGTTGAGCGTGCGCTCAAACACCTGCTCGAAATAGCGCCGGTTGGCCAGTCCCGTCAGGTCGTCATGCATGGCCATGTAGCTGATGGCCTCGCGGGTGCGCTTGTGTTCCTCAATCTCCTGCTGCAGCCGCAGGTTGATCCCGATGCCATTGATCACTGTGCGTGACACCATGTGGGCCTTGCGCAGAATGACGAACTGCCACACCAAAGACACGAAAACCATCAGCAGGTAGTAGCTGTCGCGCGCGGTGGCATACAGGAACAGAAACAGCACGATGCTTGGCGCCATGGCAGCTACATTGATCGTCAGGTAGTAGGACGGCATGACTGCGTATCCCAGTGCCACGGTGGTTACGACCGTGGACATGATCATGAACAGAAACGTGTGTTCGGCATGGGTGTCTTGCGTCGGCAGCAGGAATACGGACACGCCATAGACGAAGGAAATCAGTGCTCCCATCCTGACGCGCAGCTTGTAAAAGCCCTGCGCGTTGTCACGGGAAACTCCGGTGCGCAACACATGGCTTTCGAGCATCCATGCCGCAATCACGGCAAGCACCAGGACCACATCCCAGCAGAGTATCGCCAGAAGAGACGTACCGCCCGAGTGCAGAACGGCATCGATGATGGCACCGCCGAGCAACAGGCTCATGAGGTTGCCCTTGGCGTGGCCAAAGAAGATGCGGATGCGCTCCAGCTGGGCCTGGTCTTCGGGTGTCTCTGGTTCAGTCATGTATCCCACACAACCTTTTTCCTTGTTTGCGACACTATAAACCGCCGGGAGCCCAATGCCACAATAGCGCCATGCACACGCCCCAGAATCCCACCAGCCAACCCCGCAACCCGTTGCATGGCAAGACGCTGGAGGCCATCGTGACCGAGCTGGTTGCGCACTTTGGCTGGGAAGACTTGGGGGAACGCATTCCGGTGCGCTGCTTCACGCACGATCCCAGCGTCGGGTCGAGCCTGAAGTTCCTGCGCAAGACGCCCTGGGCGCGTGAGAAGGTGGAGGGGCTCTACCTGTATATGTTGCGCGCGCAACGGCGCGGGTAACTTCCCGAAAACTTCCCGTCAGGGCTGGCAGACAGGACACCCGTTCTCTGGCCCACGCTCGCCGCCGGGTATTTTGGGTTTGCTGGCTCTACTTCGTGAACGCCTTGTTGGGTACGCGGGCTCTGTGGCAACGGCGAATGGGGCCGACGCCCGGGCATCCGATCTGCCAGCCTAGTGGCGTGGTGGTTACGGACATAAGGGATGCAAAATGGCTTGGCGGGCGGCTGCAATGCAGCGGAGGACTAAACCGCTGTCGCGGTAGTCTCCGATCCGGCATGTGTTGAGAGCGCCTGCGAAGTTAGTGTCGATGTAGTGAATTGAGGCAATTGGCCTCGTTCACACAGGAGCACTGACATGCAATCATCGATTCAAACCGTCTCTCCACTGCGCCAACGCATGACGGAGGACATGCGAATGCGCAAGCTCAAACCCAAGACTCAGGCGGCCTACATCCGTGCGGTGCGCAAGTTTGCCAAGTTCCTTGGACGATCGCCAGATACGGCCACCGATGAAGACCTGCGACGCTTCCAGCTGCACTTGGTTGACTCAGGCGCATCGCCGATCACGCTCAACGCCACCATCGTGGGCCTGAACTTCCTGTTCGAAATCACCTTGGGTCGCCCGGAGGCGATGGCCAAGATGCAATCGGTACGGGTTCCGCACAAGTTGCCCGTTGTGCTGAGCAAAGAAGAGGTGACCCGCCTGATCGCGTGCGTCGGCCACATCAAGCACCAGACGGCGTTGTCGCTGGCCTACGGCACGGGGTTACGGGTGGGAGAGGTTGGGCGTCCTACAAACCTAAGCTGAAGCCGACATTCAACAACTGACTATGTGCACCTGGACCGGGCCAGCTGGAATCACTTTCCAATGACTGCTTTAGAGGATTGATGTTGCTTTGCGAACCACGACGACGTCCAGCGTTCAGAGCAGTGTCGCCATCGGCGAGCAGACCGGCCACAAGTCAGACGTGACGCTGTCGAAGTAAATCCGACCCGTCGCAAGGCGAAAAATCCCAAGCCTCTATAGGATCGGCAACAAAGGCCTCGCCTCGGGCCTGAAGTTGATAGATGCCAATCCAACAACGGTTAACATCAAAAGTAAAACAGACATAGCGATTAGAGGGAACAAGATGAGCAAAAGTGGGGAGCATTTCCAGTCGGACTGTCGCTCGACGATGAGATCAATGATTTCGAATCGGCACGTCGCTTTGTTCTCATCCCCACAAATCCCACTGGGTTTTGCATAAATGATTCAAATCATTGGCACCACTGGTACTTCTGAGTACAGAGCAGCAGAAAAAATCAAACTAGCCTTTGAAGACTTTCTCGGAGACAGTGGTGTTCGGAGAAGCGATATAAGAATCGTGGTATCAGCAAAGACTTATGGTGAAAAAAGACAAGACATTGATCTTATTGTTGCTGGGAAATTAGGGTCTGCGGTAGCAATTCCGAAAAGCTCGGTAGTAAAGCTTGATGCTTTACTACTGTCTTTTTTCCTTACTATTGAAGTCAAAGATCACCCCCCAAACAAACTTTCTTTTTCTGGCCCGAAAGTGTTCGTCACTTACAAGGAAAGAAGAGAGGATGCTTCAGAGCAAGCCGAGGATCAAAAATACTCGGCGAAAAACTATATCGAAAAGCACGGGGTAGATGCGCCTTACATAGTATCAATTTTGCTACTTAACAATTGCCCACATGGACTCCTTCCCAAGAGTCGTCACAACATTCTTTCCGGCGATTTCACTACACAGGAGTTGTTTGAAACCATTTACATTGCAAATGAAAGGCGACTTGCTCCAGACCGAAAGTTAATCCAAGCGTTCAGCCAGCGGTACGCAAGTGATTACCTTGGTGTGGTCAATCTTTTTACAGCAAAGCTAGAGGCGACGCGACTTGATCGGAAACGAATTGAGGTAATCACCAGAAACAACTTTGATAGCAAAAAATATGCGACTGAAATGGGTAAACAGTTGCTGGTCATTTCGGGTGCAGGGGGGACAGGGAAGACAGTGACACTGCTACAGCTAGCCCACTTTGTTTATCAAGAACGAAATGCCAAGGCCTTGATCCTTACATACAACTTGGCACTGGTATCCGACATTCGAAGGTTGATGGCTCTCATGGGTATGTCCGAAGATATAGCGACCTCAAAGGTTGCAATATCGACAGTACATTCCTTTATGTACAAAGTGCTCGATTCAGTTGGATTGAATCCCGGAGCCAATCACCAGTTCCTACAAAATTACTCCGAACTTAAGGCTGAACTTCTGGAAATGATTGGAGCCATTGACAAGTCAGATGTTGAGCTTTGGGACTACGTTTTCATTGATGAAGGCCAAGATTGGCCAGAAGATGAGAGAGACATTATTTTTGGGCTTTACGGAATCCCAAACATAGTCGTTGCGGAAGGCAGAGCACAGCTAGTACGCTCTCAGTCAATATGTGATTGGACAACGCATAAAAGCCTTCGCGTCAAGAGCGGATATGCGAAGTTCACTAAGTCTCTAAGGATGAAGCACGACCAATGCATATTCGTTACAAAGGTCTTTGAGGAATTGGAAATTTCAGACTGGAAGATCGAACCGAACCTTGATATTTTCGGCGGAAGTGTCACCGTGGTCATCGGCGATATGACAGTCGAGCAGGACTTAATATGCGAGCTAATCGATGCCGCGAAACGTGATGGAAATCATGAGGTAGATCTCTTCTTTTGTGTTCCTCCTTCCTTTGTGAGCAAAAGAGAAATACAGAGAGTGAACAGGTTTGGAGAAGACGAAACTATTTCTCAAAAATTCACTCCCCTTGCAGACACTTTTCGGAGTTGGGGCTACTCTGTTTGGGATGGTGTAGATGAAGAAGAAAGGCAATCCTTTCCCACAAAAATTGATCAGTTACGACTGGTTCAATATGACTCATGTAGGGGCCTTGAGGGCTGGACTGTTGTGAACTTCGCAGTTGATGAGCTATACGACTACAAGAAGGAAATATACCAACCAACAGACAGTGAGAAGTCTGACTTTCTTTATGACCATGACATAGCCGCAGATCGTTTTGCCAAGAAGTGGCTTGCCATACCAATGACAAGGGCAATTGACACTTTAGTGCTTAATGTAAAGAACCCGAATCACTGGCTGGCTCGGTTTCTAAAGGCCACGGCACAAGGCTCCTCTGCTGTAAGAGTCATCGAGTGTCAGCCCTGCACAAAGGGGTAATCAAAACGTTTATGGTTCCCGTAGCGTTCATCTGAAACCGGCCGTCTGCCCACGGCGGGCGATGGGGTCCAAGATGAAACTGCTATTGGGTAGAAGCCGCGCCGTGACTGAACGGAAGCCACCGTCCGCAATCGCTGCACTTCGGCTACACATCGTACCCGCCGAGGTCTGTACCCAAGTGTCTGTTTCTAGGCGACGAATTTCGACATGCCGAGTCCCGCTTTGGGTCGATCTTTGTCAATCGCGCCAGTTTGATCGAAGACCGCTTTCAGTCTGAAGTGACCTTTGCTTTGCTGCGAAAGCGGTCTCTTCCATGTAGCTATTTGCGTAGACCAATGACACTGTGGTGGATGCCTGCGTGAATGCCCCTTGACAACCTGCAACGCCCCGAACTCAGGACGGCATGGCGCTTGGCGCAGTGAGGTAAAGGAGGAGCCCGCAGGGCGGGGGACACGAACGAAGTCAAGTGCCATGCCGTCCTGAGTCTCCCACTCCCTGCCGAAAGCCAGCCACCTCTCCAAGCGACAATACCCCCATGAAAACCATTCGACTTCGTGCGGGCAAAGAGCGCTCGCTGCTTCGCGGCCATCCCTGGATTTTTGAATCGGCCATCGCCAAGGGCGGCGGCGATAGCGGTGAGACAGTGCGGGTCGACTCAGCCGAGGGGCAGTTTCTGGGCTGGGCGGCGTTCAGCCCGCAATCCAAGATCCGCGCGCGTGTCTGGAGCTTTGATGAAAAGCAGCGCATAGACGCTAGCTTTTTTATAGCTGCATGCGCACATTCTGTGAGGGCTAGAGCCCGATTTGACATAAAAAGCGACGGCATGCGCCTGGTGCATGGCGAATCCGACGGGTTGCCGGGGCTGATTGTGGACCGCTATGGCGACACACTGGTTGCCCAGTTCACCTCGGCTGGCGTGGAAAAGTGGAAGGACGTGATTGCCGACGCCCTGCTGGCCGCGACTGGCTTGACCCGCTTGTATGAGCGCTCGGACGCCAGCAGCCGTACGCTGGAGGGACTGCCCGAGGCCACGGGCTGGCTGCGCGGCGAAGGCCCCACCGACCTGGTGCTGCAGGAGCACGACTGGAAACTGGCGCTCTCCATTGCCGAAGGCCACAAGACCGGCTTTTATCTGGACCAGCGCGACAGCCGCAAGAAGTTTGCCGAGTACACCCGCCGGCTGGGCTTCCAGCGGGTGCTGAACTGCTATTGCTACACCGGTGGCTTTACCGTCGCGGCCCTCTCGGGCGGTGCGGTGCATGTGACGTCCATCGATTCCAGCGGCCCAGCCATTGAGAAAGCCGCCGCCAACGTGGCGCTCAACGGCTTTGAGGCCAGCCGGGCCGACTTCATGGATGCGGACGTCAATGCCTCGCTGCGCAAGTTTGCGCAGGAGGGGCGCACCTTTGACGCCATTGTTCTGGATCCTCCGAAGTTTGCACCCACTGTGGCGCACGCTGAGCGCGCGGCCCGGGCCTACAAGGATATCAATCGCCTGGCATTCAAGCTGCTGGAGCCTGGGGGCGTGCTGTTTACCTACAGCTGCTCGGGCGGCATCAGTGGCGACCTGTTCCACAAGATCGTGGCATCTGCGGGTTGCGATGCGGGAGTGGATGGCTTCATCACCGAGCGCATGGGCGGCGCACCAGACCATCCCATGACCATTTACTTTCCGGAAGGCGAGTACCTCAAAGGGTTGGTGGTGATGCGCAAATAGCGCCGCCACAATAGAACGCTACACTCCGGGCTGCTGTTTTTTGGGTTCCCACATGTCTCTGATTCCCGCCACCATCCTGACCGGATTTCTTGGGTCCGGCAAAACCACCCTCCTCAAACGCGTGCTGGCCGAGGCCCACGGGCAGAAGATTGCCGTGATTGAAAACGAGTTTGGCGAGGAAAACATCGACAGCGACATCCTGGTGAGCGACACCAACGAGCAGATCATCCAGATGAGCAACGGCTGCATCTGCTGCACCATCCGCGAAGACCTGCGCGCCACGCTGCGCGATCTGGCCGAGAAGAAGCGCAAGGGCGAACTCAATTTTGAGCGCGTGGTGATCGAGACCACCGGTGTGGCCGACCCCGGCCCGGTGGCGCAGACTTTCTTCATGGACGACGAGATTGCCGAGACCTACCTGCTGGACTCCATCCTGACGCTGGTGGACGCAAAGCACGCCGCCCAGCAGCTCAACGACCGCCAGGAAGCGCGCCGCCAGGTGGGTTTTGCCGACCAGATCTTCATCAGCAAGTCGGACCTGGTGTCCAAAGACGAGCTCGAAGCCCTGATGCACCGGCTCAAGCACATGAATCCGCGTGCCCCGCAAAAGGCGGTGCACTTTGGCGACGTGTCGCTGGCCGAGGTGTTTGACCTGCGCGGCTTCAATCTGAACGCCAAGCTGGACATTGACCCGGACTTCCTGAAGGAAGACGACCATGACCATGCGCCCGGGGAGGCCTGCAACCATCCGTCGCACGCCCATGAAGGGGAACACGGCCATGGCCATCATCACCATCACGATGACGATGTCAAAAGCTTTGTCTTCAAGTCCGAGCGGGCATTCGATCCGGCCAAACTGGAAGACTTTCTGGGGGCCATCGTCAATATCTATGGACCCCGCATGCTGCGCTACAAGGGAGTACTGTTCATGAAGGGCACCGACCGCAAGGTGATCTTTCAGGGCGTGCACCAGTTGATGGGCAGCGACCTGGGGCCTGCCTGGGGGGAAGGCGAGCAACGCATCAGCAAAATGGTGTTCATCGGCATCGATCTGCCCAAGGACATTCTTTTGCAGGGGCTGGAGCAATCGCTGGTGTAACGAACGACGCATTCCCGTTCGGATGTCACACGAACGTGTCTGTAACTGTCCCCAGACTTACTAATTACTGGCAGGGAGCCAAATGATTGTCTCGATTTTGCAACTGATGGGTTTTCCTATGGGGAAGCCTGTACACTCGCGCGCCGGAGAAACCTCGCCAGATCGGTCCACAAAGACCCGCAGCGGGGACCAAGGCACGAAAGACCACGCGCAGGCCAGCCCTGCCAGGAGACAAGAAGTGAAAGCCAAGACCGGGAAGACCGCAAAAGCCAAACCAGCAGCCAAGGCGCCAGCCAAACCAGTGGCCAAGAAAAATGTGAAGCCTGTTGCCAAGCCGGTAACCAAAGCATCGGCAAAACCAGTGGCCAAGAAAGCCGTAAAGGCACCAGTAAAAGTGGCACCCAAGGCTGTCGCGAAGCCTGCTGCCAAGCCGGTAGCCAAAGCCGCTCCCAAGGCCAAAGCCACAGCAAAACCCGTAGTCAAGGCCGTGGCGAAACCTGTGCCCAAGGCTGCTCTCAAAGTGGTAGCCAAGCCGGTAGCCAAGACACCCGTCAAGGCTGCTGTTCCTGTTAAACCCGTTGTCAAATCTGCAGCCAAACCGGCTGTGGTTGCCTCCGTACCCAAAGAAAAAGTAGTTACCCCCATGCCCCAAGCCATGCCGAAAGCCGCGCCCGCACCTGTGGCGCCGGCCCCAGTGGCAGTTCCCCAAAAGGCGGGGCGTCCTTCGTCCCGTCTCGCCCAGCTGACCGTGCCTTCCATGGCCCAGTCGGTGGCGTCGACCGCTGCCAAAGCCAGTTATAGCCAATCGACTCCCTCTCCCGTGATTGTTCCTGCCTTGCCTTCCTCGATCAAAAAAGACCCCAAACTCGCCAACAACTGGAAGACCAAGCCGGTTGCGGAGCTGACGGACGCCGAACTGATGGCGATGCCTGATTCTGAGTACATGAACGATGTCCAGATGGCAGCATTCCGTCTCAAGCTGTCCAAGCTCAAGCAGGACATCCTGAACAATGCCGGTGAGACCACTGAACACCTGCGCGAAGACACTTCGGTGGTGCCCGATCCCGCTGACCGGGCCACCATTGAAGAAGAGCACGCGCTCGAATTGCGTACCCGTGACCGTGAACGCAAGCTGCTCAAGAAGATTGAACAATCCATCGTCCGCATTGATGCGGGTGACTATGGGTACTGCGACGAAACCGGGGAACCTATCGGCGTAGGTCGCCTGCTGGCCCGTCCCACCGCAACCTTGTCACTGGAAGCCCAGCAGCGCCGCGAACTCAAGCAGAAGATGTTCGGGGATTGATTCCCGGCGCCAGATAGGTAGCCCTGCGCTAAACTGTTCCCATGGCCACTAAAGACGATCGCCCCGGTTTGCTGTCGAAGGTGGCGAAGTTCGTCCGCAATCCGACCAAAGACTGGTCGGAGCTGGACAACCCGGACCAGCCGCAGGAAAGCGGCTATGACAAGCAGGCCCTCAAGGCCATGATTGAGCGCAAGCGGCAAAACGACTTTGTCCGCAAGCGCGAATTTGACCAGTTGCGCAAGCTGCGCAACCGGGATCCAGCGGCCATGGCCAACATGGCACGCCCGTCCTTCTTCCAGTCCAGTGTGGCTACCGACCAGGATGGTCGAGCCGTCACGCTGAAGAAGATCGACGAGATCGAAGCCCAAATGTCCAAGCAATGGTGGAAGGGCAAGCAGGAGGGGGGAACCCGTGCGGGCGATGTCGCCGTTGCGCAAATTTCCCGCTTCTCGGGCGACAGTCTGAGCCAGGGCGCCAGTCAGTTCCCTACCCAGGCACCTACCCAGTCCCCCCACCATTTCGCGCCGACCGAGGCCGTGGGTTTGCAGGCGCTGCCTGAAGGTCCTGCGGATTTTGAGCCAACCAATGTGCCACTGGGCCACGTGCCGGCGCCCGGACGGATAGCCCACGCTGATTCCTCCCATGCTTTCTCGGGAGAAGACCAGAGTTTTTCCACCTCCGAACTGTTTGCGATGGAGGTCGACGATATGTCGACCGATCCTGAACTGGAAGAGGCAGCCATCCGCTTTGCCAACGGGGACGATACCGGAGCCGAAAAGGGGCTGCTGGAAGCGTTGCGGGGAGAAGTTCTGGAGCCAGAGGTGGCGCTGTCCTGGGCAGCGGCATTGCTGGATTTGTACCGGGTAACCCATAAGCGCCCCCAATTTGACAGTGCCGTCAAGGAGTTTGGTGCGCGTTTCGGCCGGATGGTGCCCGTGTGGGCATCCCTGGGGGGAGATGGAGCATCCTCCGAATCCTCGCAAGGGACGTTTGGGACCGCTTCAGCGGGGTCGTCTACTGAGCACGGGGTGATCTGGCAAAGTCCGTCCATGCTGGATGCCCGCGCCATGGAAGCTTTACGCGACGCCTTGTCAACGCATCCCACACCCTGGCATGTGGGGTGGGGCACTCTGGAGGGGATTGCCGCCGATGCGGTCCCCTTGCTGGATGCACTATTTGTCAGTCTGTGTGATGAACCGGTGGCGCTGCGCTTCTCTGGCGCGCACAACCTCCTGGAGCGGCTGCGGGCTCTGACGCCATCGGGAGACCGTACGGTGGACCGGGCCTGGTGGCATGTTCGCCTCAATGCTTTGCGCTCCATGAATCTCATCGATGAGTTTGAGCTGGCGGCATTGGACTACTGCGTGACTTACGAGGTATCCCCTCCTGCGTGGGTGGAGGCGCGATGCCAGTTCGAAGCGACCGAGGCAGCGCCAGCGCACCGTGGCGCAGCGGCCGCCCCTACCGGCGCCATTCCGACGCAGTCCAGCGCAGCAGGGGATATTCCTGAATTGCGCGGTGAAGTGCTGGGTGATGCCACACAATTGCTGGGTGCGCTGGTCAAAGGTGCGCAAGGCAGTGGTCTCCTGGTCGTGTCATGTGCCAATTTGGTCCGGGTGGATTTTTCTGCTGCGGGGAGTATCCTGAATTGGGCGACGATGCGGCAGGCAGAAGGTGGACAGGTGCAGTTCAAGGACGTGCACCGTCTGGTCGCCGCCTTCTTCAGCGTCATCGGTATCAACGAGCATGCCCGGGTGATCCCCAGGCCCATTTGATCGTCGGGCACGCGTGTGCCCCAAGTCTCTCTTGCAATCCGGGTTATCGCCCGAATCTCAATCCCATGGAACAATTTCACGGCACCACCATCATCAGCGTTCGTCGCAAGACGTCAGAAGGCATGCAGGTCGCCATTGGCGGCGATGGTCAGGTTACGCTGGGCAATATCGTCGTCAAAGGCACGGCACGCAAAGTGCGCAAGCTCTACCACGGCAAAGTGCTGGCGGGTTTCGCCGGTGCAACGGCAGATGCCTTCACGCTGTTCGAGCGGTTTGAGGCCAAGCTGGAAAAACACCAGGGACACCTGGTGCGCGCCGCCATCGAGCTGACCAAGGACTGGCGCACCGACCGCGTATTGCGCCGCCTGGAAGCCATGCTGGCGGTAGCGGACAAGGATGCCTCCCTGATCATTACGGGCAACGGTGATGTGCTGGAGCCGGAAAATGGCATTGTGACCATTGGTTCGGGTGGCGCGTACGCGCAGGCGGCGGCTATCGCTTTGTTGAACAACACCGAGTTGGGTGCGGCAGACATCGTCAAACGCTCGCTCGAAATCGCTGGCGAGCTGTGCATTTATACCAATATGCAGCACACCATCGAAACTCTGGATTGAAAACTGTCATGACACCACAGGACATCGTCACTGAACTCGATCGCCACATTGTGGGCCAGGCCCAGGCCAAGCGTGCGGTTGCCATTGCATTGCGCAACCGCTGGCGCCGCCAGCAGGTGGAGGCCGGACTGCGTGCCGAAATCACGCCCAAGAACATTCTCATGATCGGCCCTACGGGGGTCGGCAAGACGGAAATTGCACGGCGCCTCGCACGGCTGGCAGATGCACCTTTCATCAAGGTCGAGGCGACCAAATTCACCGAGGTCGGCTACGTTGGCAAGGACGTGGACTCCATCATCCGTGACCTGGCAGAAATCGCCGTGAAGCAAACGCGTGAGGCGGCAAAGACCCAGGTGCGTGCGCGCGCCGAAGACGCTGCCGAAGAGCGGATTCTTGACATCCTGATCCCGCCGCCCCGGACTGAGTTCGGAATGGCGTCCTCGGTGGAGACACCCGAAAGCACGGCGCGACAAACTTTCCGCAAGAAACTGCGCGAGGGCCAGCTGGCCGACCGTGAAATCGAGCTGGATGTGGCAGTGTCCGCGCCACAAATGGAGGTGATGGGGCCTGCGGGCATGGAGGAGATGACCGAACAGCTCCGCGGCATGTTTGGACAGTTGGGGCAGGCCCGCAAACAGACGCGCAAGCTCAAGATCAGTGAAGCACAGAAGCTGCTGGCCGACGAAGAGGCGGCCAAGCTCGTTAACGAGGACGAGATCAAGACCCAGGCACTGCAGATGCTGGAGCAAAACGGCATTGTGTTTATTGATGAGATCGACAAGGTCACATCGCGCAGCGAGGGCAGTGGTGCCGAAGTTTCGCGCCAGGGTGTGCAGCGCGACCTGTTGCCGCTGGTCGAGGGCACCACGGTATCCACCAAGTACGGCATGGTCAAAACAGACCACATCCTGTTTGTCGCCTCCGGTGCATTTCACCTG
>Ga0116158_10004030_pt1 | contig 12613 bp, 9 predicted proteins | sample AD_UKC052_MetaG_FD_89883 | JGI IMG/M metagenome (GOLD analysis project Ga0116158, IMG submission 89883) | Active sludge microbial communities of municipal wastewater-treating anaerobic digesters from USA - AD_UKC052_MetaG | ecosystem: Engineered > Bioreactor > Anaerobic > Digestate | place: USA... | reverse complement strand
TTTGAAACAGAAACGTGGAAATGACTTTTAAAGAGTGCAGAACCGCAATCCAGGCTGATTTGGGTCGTATGACAAGACCAGGTTTTTGGGTGGGACTTAAATATTTGGTTTTTAATGCTTCTTATAAAATTACATTCTGGTTTAGAATAGGTGGGTATCTGAAAAGCAAAAGTAATATTTTGTTTAAAGTGATGTACGCTTTTGTATTTTTGGTATATAAACATTATCAGTATAAAACCGGTATTCAGATGCCATTAGGTACTCTGGTTGGAAATGGCCTTTGTTTTCCTCATTTTTCATGTATTGTTATATTTGATCAGTGTATAATAGGCAATAATTGCACGATTTTTCAAGGGGTAACTATTGGTGCAAAGCGGGGCCGGAATGCGGGTTCTCCTCAGATAGGGCATAATGTGGTTATATCTCCGGGTTCTATGATTATTGGAAATATTACTATCGGCAATAACGTTATGATTGGGGCAAATTCTGTGGTTATTAGGGATGTGCCTGACAATGTTGTGGTTGCCGGAAATCCGGCAAAAGTTGTTAACTATGAAGGACCTTATTATGTAGGTCTTCAGTTACACAGGGGTAATGCCTAAAAGTTTTTTTTTTGTGTTTGTTATGGACTTTTGTTAAATTCTGATTTCAGGAGAATGGAAATTAGATTATCTGTTGAATAAGGCCTGCCTGTGCAAAATCACACTCCAAAAGCAATTATTTTCCATCCGGCTCTTGCGCCTTATCGCGTTGATTTCTTTAATTCGTTGAACGATTCGTTTGATGCAAGGTTTTATTTTTCCTATGACAATTTGATTGATCAGAAATTTGATCAGCAACAATTACGTTCGCAATGCAGGTTTGAGTTTCGCCTCTTGGACAAGGGGCTGGAAATTGGGGGGCGTTCTGTCAGGGCAGGAATATTTAAAGCATTGAGGGCTTTTAAGCCTGACATTGTAATTTGTAGTGAATACAGTCAGGTTACCTTGTTTGTATTGGTTTTAAAAAGGATGTTTGGTTTTAAATTTAAACTATATACAATAAGTGATGATAGTGTTGATCTTTCAGCTAAAAGAAGCGGTATTAGAAAATGGCTTCGGGATACTGTTTCACAATATATTGATGGTATTATTTTTCCAAGCGAAGTTGTTTGCAAATGGTATCATCAGCAGGTGAATAAAAACACCCGTTTGTTCCCTTTACCTATCGTGCATGAAAACAGTGCATTTCGTTCAAAGCTTCAGGCAACCTTGCCGGCAGCCGCTAAAACACAGTTGAAATTTGGTTTAAAGGACAGCAAGGTCTTTCTTTTTGTCGGCAGGTTAGTGAAGATAAAAAATGTCGGCTTTTTGATCAATGCATTTGCAAATCATTTGTCAGATAAATCTGATGCCGTTTTGGTTATTATTGGAGAGGGAGAGGAGCGCGATTCGTTGGTTATTTTGGCTAAAGAACGTGGTGTGGAGTCAAAATGTTTATTTCTTGGCAGGCTTGAGGGCGAAGCATTGTATACCTGGTTTCTTATAGCCCATTGTCTTGTGTTGCCAAGCTATCAGGAACCTTATGGTGCGGTAGTAAATGAAGCGTTATTGTCTGGTTGCTACGTGTTGTGCTCAAGGCTGGCAGGTGCCTCGGAACTGATAACAACAGCGAATGGTGCTGTTTTTGATCCATTTAATTTAGATGAACTGTCTCAACAGATTGTTAAATACTACCATGATTTTCCAATCAATTCCCGGGAAATAGAAATGAAGCCGGATTTAATGCCTTTTCAGTTAGTTTCAAAGCTGAGGTCATTGGTTTTGTTCCTCAAGCATTAGGTCCATAAAATGTCATTAAGTAAAATACTGTTTGTTTTACACCTGCCACCCCCGGTTCACGGGGCGTCTATGATGGGGAAATATATACACGACAGCCGGTTGGTAAACGAAAGTTTTGATTGCCGCTTTATCAATTTGTCGGCATCGGCCAATGTGGATGAGGTTGGAAAATTAAGCCTGCGTAAGGTTATTTTTCTCCTGACTAATTTATGGGAGGTTATAGGAGTTGTTATAAGGGAGCGCCCAACACTTGTTTATTTAACCCCTACTTCTGGTGGCTGGGGATTTTACCGTGATTTTATAATGGTTAAAATTCTGTTGCTGCTGAGGGTTAAGCTCGTAATGCACTTTCATAACAAAGCATCAAAGGAATGGGTTGAAAAGAAGTGGAACCTTTTTTTGACAAAGAGCTTTTTCAAAGGAGTAAAGATCATATTGCTGGACGAACTATTGTATGCTGAGCGCGCGCCTTTTATCAGTAAAAACAAGGTATTTTTCTGTCCCAACGGTATTCCTTCGGTTGCTCCGGTGGAGAATTTGGTGAGATTGGAGAATAGCAAAGTGCATTTTTTATTTCTTTCAAATATGATGGAAGGTAAGGGTGTGTTTGTTTTGCTGGAAGCTTGTTTAGTACTAATGCGTTCCGGGCTTGGTTTTCAGTGCGATTTTGTGGGAGGTTGGAAGGATGTATCTGAGGTAGCCTTCCAAAGCAAGATTGTTGAATACGGATTGCAGGATCAGGTTAAAGCCCATGGAGCCAAATACGGAGATGATAAAGTTCATTTTCTTCAAAAGGCTGATGTTTTTATTTTTCCTACACACTATCAGGGTGAAACATTCGGGCTGGTATTATTGGAAGCAATGGATTATTCATTACCCTGTATTTCCACGGATAATGGTGCTATTAAAACTGTTATCATGGATGGTGAAAGCGGCTATTGTATTGAACAGCGAAATGTGGCTGCTTTGGCAGAGAAAATGACCTGGATGATTGAACACCCCGGTGAAAGGGTGGCAATGGGTCTTAATGGTAAAAAGCGTTTCGGGGAGAATTTTACCCTGATGCACTTTGAAACCAAAATCGTTTCAATTTTAAGTGATTGTGTAAAATATAGTTTTGCTTAAAGTTCTCATCAATGCCTATGCCTGTTCGCCCAATATGGGTAGTGAGCCGGGGATGGCCTGGAACTGGTGTGTAAATCTTGCACGGCACTGCGAATTGCATATTATTACCGAAGGAGAGTTTAGGGAGAATATTGAATTGGCTATTCCTACCTTGTTATATGGGAAAAATATGCATTTTTATTATAACCCGGTTTCAGCCGAAGTAAGACAGATGTGCTGGAATCAGGGGGACTGGAGGTTTTACAAGCATTACAAGGCATGGCAATATACAACCTATGAAATGGCCTTGAAAATTATGAATGGCTGCACCATTGATATCGTGCACCAGTTGAATATGATAGGGTTTAGGGAGCCGGGCTATTTATGGAAAATACCTGATATACCATTTGTGTGGGGGCCGGTAGATGCCAAGGAGAAATTTCCCATTGCCTATTTGCATGGGGCAAACCTTAAAACAAAGTTGGTGATCCATTTGAAGAACTTTTTGACTGTTTTGCAATTGCGTTTTTCAAAGCGGGTGCTTCAAATAGTTAAGAGGGCTTCGGTTGTGGTTTCTGCATCTTCCAACGCGCAGGATACATTCCTGCGTTATTTTAAAATCGAATCCCCATTGCTTAACGAAACTGGTTGTAATATTCAGGAGTTTCCAATTGTTGACAAGCCCTATAAAAATACCCTGGACATACTTTGGGTTGGCAAACTTGATTTTCGCAAGCAATTGGGTTTAGCCATCCGGTCGGTTGCAATAGCCATGAATCCGGATATCAGGTTGCACATTGTAGGGGGCGGTGACGACCGTATTTACAGGAATTTGGCTGAGGAATTAAATATTTCTGATCAATGTATTTGGCATGGAATAAAAAAGCATTATGAAGTGCAGAAAATAATGCAGGAATCGGATGTTTTTTTCTTTACCAGTGTGGCCGAGGGCACGCCTCATGTGGTACTGGAAGCAATCAGTAATAATTTGCCCGTGCTGTGTATTGATACCTGCGGACAGGGCGATTCGGTAAATAAGTGGGTTGGAAGAAAAATCGAACTGAGTAATCCAAAGCGATCCGAAATAGATTTTGCTGAACAGTTAAATTATTTTTTTTCAAACCGTGATGTGTTGAAGGAAATGGCCGGAAACTGTGCACAACGTCAGCAGGAACTTTCCTGGGAGATGAAGGCAAAAAATATGGTATCTATTTACGAGAGAATATCAGGAATTACCTGATGATTTGATAGTGACCCAGCGGATAAAGTATCATGTATAAGAACGTTCTAAGTATAAACATAACCTGTAAGCCTTATCGTCAGTTTGTTGACCATCTGAAACAATTGGCCCTGATGAAGCAGCCTGCCTACGTATGTGTGGCCAATGTGCATATGACTATTGAAGCACATAACGACCCCTCATTTGCAGCTATGGTTAATGGTGCGGATGCTGTTACCCCCGACGGAATGCCCTTGGTAGCAGCCTTGCAATTACTTTATGGTGTTACACAGGAGAGGGTAACAGGGATGGATTTGTTGCCTGATTTACTGACAGTTGCTGAAAATGAAAAGTTTACAGTTTTTTTTTATGGTGGCACCAATGCAATGTTGCAGGCTACGGATCAATACCTTTTGGCAAATTATCCTGATCTCGCACAGAAGCATTACTTCAGTCCTCCATTTCGTACCCTTGCAGCCCTTGAGGTAGATGAGGATGTAGTCCGTATTAATTCTACAGGTGCCAATCTTGTTTTTGTTGCACTTGGCTGCCCAAAGCAGGAAAAATGGATGGCCTCCATGAAAGGACGCATAAACGCCTGTATGATTGGAATAGGCGGAGCCCTTCCTGTGATGATTGGCATGCAAAAAAGAGCCCCTGAATGGATGCAGAAGTCTGGATTGGAATGGTTGTACCGTTTGGCACAGGAGCCACGGAGATTGTTTAAACGGTATGCGGTTACCAACACAGTTTTTGTCTGGCTTTTGTTTAAGGCCTGGGCGAAGCAGGGGTTTCGTTCGTACCCGCTGCAGGCATAAAATACCCGTCAATATTTTTACACCAGTTTTTTTAGGAAGATGTTTTCAATAAAATGAAAAGGCAATTATTATTCGCTTTATTCTCAATTGGTTTGATGGCGGTATCAGTACTGCTGGCTTTATTCAGCTGGTTACCAGATCCTTTACTTTCCAACCCCGGCTGGCTTCCTGAAAGGGTTGGGCGCTGGGCCGACCATCCTGATAATATTAATTTACGGACAGCTTTGCCAATGGTTGCCTGGGGTTTATTGGCGGGTTGGATTTTGTATTTTAGGGATTTAAAAATCCGATGGTGGATTTTATCCGGGATTGCAGGTGCATTGATGGTGGGGATTGCAGAACTTGGACAAATTTGGATTCCCAACCGCCATCCTGATTGGGTTGATCTGGCCTGGGGCTGTTTGGGCCTTTTTGCAGGCATGCTGCTGGTCAGGGTATTCGGTTGGTGCCTGCCCGGTTTAAAAGCCACTTTAATGAAGGACCGCTGATTTATTTTATCCCATTTAAAATTCCAGGTCCCTTCAACTTCCCACCCAATAAAATCTTCCTGCAACACACTTATGCCTAAAAACTACATTCTTATCATCCTTACCTTCTGTTTCGCTTCTGCTTACTCTCAGCCTGTCAATGTTCCACTTCATCAAGGCGTAACCCAGTTAACTGAACGCCAATTGCCTGATAGCGCCATGCCTGCCTTCAGCAGTATTAGACCCTTGCAGGGCCAATGGCTGAACCCATGGATACAGGCCTATGTGCAGGATTCTACACACAAAGGGAAGCGCTGGCTCAACGGTCATCTTATCCGCTATAACGATGATCAGTTTACCGCCTGGATAGATCCTGTTTTGTTGCTTAACGGGGGCTATACCAACTCGCCTGGCGGTGGTACCTATCAAAGCAGCCGGGGTGTACAGGCAGGTATGCTGATTGGTAAAACGGTAGGCATAGGTTTTGCCTTTACAGAAAACCAGGGCATCTACCCTCAGTTTGTAAGGGATTTTGTGAATGCAAACGAGAACGTACTTCCCGGTCATGGACAGGTAAGGGGTTTTAAGGATGCCGGTTACGACTATGCCTTCAGCGATGCTTACCTCAGGTGGTCTCCTTCGCAGGTATTCAGTACCACACTTGGCTATGGTCAGAATTTTTTGGGTGAGGGATACCGCAGCCTTTTTCTGAGCGACAATAGTTTCAACAATCCATTTCTGCAGATTAACCTTAACCTGAATAAGCTTCATTATACTGTGCTTTATAACAATTACCAGAATCTCAACTATACCATGCCGGGTGATGCTCATCAGCGGAAATGGAGTACGATGCATTACCTGACGGTAAAGTTGGGCAAGCGATGGCATGTGGGCGTGCTGGATGCGGTGATGTGGCAGGCAGAAGACAGCCTTAGCCAAAGGGGGTTTGATTTCGTGTATCTCAATCCTGTCCCGTTTTTAAGGCCCATTGAATTTTCAAGGGGCAGTCCGGATAATATGATGATGGGGCTGCATGCCAAATACCGGGTTGCCAGGGGTACCTACCTGTACACACAGGTAATGCTTGATGATTTGAATATACAGGCCACCCGCGACAGCAGCAGGCAACACCTGAACAATAAATATTCGGTTCAACTTGGCGCCAAGCATTTCGGGAATATTGGCGGGGTAAAATGGATGGCACGTACCGAGTATAACTATGCCCGTCCCTATATTTACGGTCATCGTAAAGTTTCGCAAAGCTATACCCACTTTCAGCAGGCGCTGGCACATCCCTTAAATGGCAACTTTCACGAAGGCATACTGCAACTTATGGCAAACAGAGGCCGTTGGTATATGGAGTCAACCAACCAGTTTGCACTTGTTGGCCGCGAGGATAACAATACCCCCTACGCTGATGGCAACGACCTTTTTGGCGGTGAAGCTAATGTACCTATATATGGAAGTTATACCCTTCAGGGGGTAAAAAACACACAGTTCACCCATCAGCTCGCTGTTGGATGGACCCTCAACCCCAGATGGAATATGGCAATTGAGGCAAATCTGCTCTATAAATCGGTTTCCCCTGAAAACCTGGCAGGGCAGAATACGCTTTGGTTCCGGCTTGGTCTTACTACCCGGTTAAGAAACATGTACCTTGATTTTTAATCAGCCAAAAGAGTGAAAACTCACATTTATTGATGCCCTTTTCGTAATAATCAGATGAAGGTTTTTCAAAGCCCCGGCTTTATTTTTTTCACACACTTCAATTGAATTGCATGCCCCGCTTCCTTTTATTACTATTAATTGTAATCGCACAGACAGCTTTTGCTCAGTCGGTTGACATTGGTATTATGGCAGGAGGCAGCAACTATAAAGGCGACCTGCAGGATCAGGGCTACAATTTCAGCCAAATGCACCTTGCGGTCGGAGGTAGCCTTGCCTATCATTTTACGCCTCAGATTTCAGTCAGGGGGGAAATTTGGAAGGGTAATTTGAGCGGTTTTGATGCTGAATCCAAAAACCCTGCAAACAGGGGCCGCAATCTGAATTTCAAAACCCGCATATATGAAGCTTCGCTTGTTGGAGTCTATCGGTTTTTAGGTCAGGAACCACGCCGAATTTCCCCTTACGTTTTTGGTGGGTTGGCAGGTTTCCGAATTAATCCTTATACCTACGATGCTGCCGGGGGCAGATATTTTCTATTTCCTCTTTCTACTGAAGGGCAGGGGATGGCTCAATATCCGGCAAGGCCTGCGCATAAACTTTATCAAATCGCTGTTCCTTTTGGCGGAGGGTTGTTACTGGCGCTTAGCCAAAAATGGAGCATCGGGCTTGAAACAGGGCTTCGCATAACTTTTAAGGATTATATAGATGATGTGAGTTCCACTTATGTTGATCAGGGACTGTTACAGCGGCAGCGGGGCGATAAGGCGGTGGAACTTTCGTATCGCGGCGACGAATTACCCGGAGGTAATCCTTTATATCCCAAAATTGGTATCCCGCGTGGTAATTCCAAGGCAAATGATTGGTATTACAACACCATTTTCCGGCTGCAATACAGTTTTTTTGGCAGTTCCTCCTCATACCAGAATCGTAAAAGCCAACGTCAGTTGGAATGTCCAAGAGGCTTTTAATTTCCTTCCTCCACCAAATTTCTGGCATTCCATATGTCATTTATTTAATCATATACATGTTATATTATTCACATTATTTATAATTTAAATACTCTATTATTCATGTATTCTAGTATTCATGTATTCTAGTATTCATGTATCCCTCTCCCTTTGCCCAATAAAACCTCCCACTATTATTCTCAATGCGTTACCGATTTACTTATCCGCTCATACTGTTTTTAATTATATCCGATCTCATCATCATCAATGGATCTTTTATAGCGAGTTATTTGCTGTCAATGGCTACCGGCGAGGCATTGGTACGGGATATGTACGAAGATTTTTTAGTGGTGTTTAACCTGATATGGATACTCAGTGTAGTTTCAGTGCGATTGTATAATGCGGCAACTTTTCGCAACCTGGAGAATGTATTCCGCTCCACTTTTAGCGCGGTTATACTGCATCAGTTTTTATGGTTGGGTTATTTCCTTTTTAATAAAGGCCATGATATCAGCAGGCCATTTCTTATTTTCCTGCCTATTATTATTGTTGCAGGATTTGGGGTTAGCCGGTTTTTCCTGACCTTTCTTGAAATTTTTTACCGGCGGCATACCAAGTTCAGGCATTCAGTGGCCATTGTTGGGTTTAATCCAACCGGGGTAAAACTTGCCGATTTTTTCGAACGTAATAAAAGTGAATACCATTTTCTTGGTTTTTTGGATGAGAAAGGAAAAAATTTCCCCCTTCAAAGCGGTGAAGCAGGTATTTATATGAAATCCTTGCTCGAAAAGGCGAAGGCCAGAAAAATCGAACAGGTATTTGCAGCTATTTCGCCAAGTCAGTTAAAGGATGCAAGGGGCATGATGGAGGCAGCAGATAACATGATGATAAAATTAAGGCTTGTGCCCGACCTGAGCGGCGCCATGGCGCTTGCCAGATTGAATATCCGGTATTTTGATAATTTACCTGTACTCGGCATCAGGCATGAGCCATTGGAGGATATCGGTGCCAGGTTTAAAAAGCGTCTGCTTGACCTGTTGGTTGCAGGATTGGCGATGGTATTGATATTAAGCTGGCTTGTACCACTTATAGGTTTACTGATAAAACTGGACAGCAAAGGCCCTGTTTTTTTCCGGCAACTCCGCAGTGGGCGAAACAACAGGTCTTTTTGGTGTTACAAGTTCCGGAGTATTTATATTAATGGTGATTCGGATGCAGTTCAGGCCTCAAAAAACGATGCGCGGATTACACGGATGGGTGCCTTTTTACGCAAAACAAGCCTTGATGAATTACCGCAATTATGGAATGTGCTGCAGGGAAACATGAGCATTGTAGGGCCACGGCCGCACATGCTTGCCCATACAGAGCAATACAGAAAAATTATAGATGGCTTTATGGTAAGGCATTTTTTAAAACCCGGCATTACCGGCTGGGCACAGGTAACGGGGTTCAGGGGCGAAACCAAAGATCCTCAATTAATGGAGGAGCGGGTAATTCGGGATATTTGGTATATGGAAAACTGGTCGCTGATGCTAGATATCCGCATCATCTTTCTTACCGTTTGGGTAGTGGTAAAAGGTGATGAAAAAGCTTTTTAGCCCTTAAAGAACGCATGCTGTTTTTGGATATGCTTTCAAAAGGTATTTGTTTATTTTATCAGCGTAAATGTTCCTGTTTTATTAATCACATTGCCCATGTTGCAAACTGCCTGCAGTACATAAAGAAAACTGCCGGAAGCCTGGGCTTTTCCATTAACATACCCATCCCAGCCTTCCAGTTTTTCATTGGGTTTAAAATTATTTCTTTCGAAAATAATTTTTCCATACCTGTTGTAAATGGTGAATTTATTGATCAGGTCCAATCCCCTTGCAATCGGGTAAAAATAGTCATTCAGGTTATCGCCGTTGGGTGTAAAGGCGGTAGGCATCAGCAGGTTTTCTGCTTTACATTCTATCTGCAACTGCAAAGTGGTACTTGCCGTACAACCATGGCTTGTAGTGGCAGTTACCGTATATTTCATTGAAGCTAACGCAATAACCGAAGGGTATGGGCAGCTTGTACAGTTGAGCTGGTTTATTGGAGTCCAATTGTATGAAACAATATCAGGTCCATAAGTGGGATTTAATGAAAAAGCGGAGTTATATGGAACTATAACCGGTGGCACGGAATCAATTACCGGCAGCGGGTATACCGCCACATTTTTTTGTGCTGATAATGGGAAACATCCGGCCGAATCAATAACATTTACCTGGTAAATGGTGGAAGAGGAAGGTGATGCTACCGGGTTGTGAATGGTTGGGTCAGATAAACCTGTTGCCGGCGTCCACCGATAAATTAATACATCTCCATCCGATCCAAAATCCAGCTGTACCGAACCACCTATACAGAATCCGGTATCGGCTGTAACAGGATTAAAAGAATACGGTGTATACACCCTAACAGGTACATTAAAGGTACTTGTACAGCCAATACTATCTGATGCAATTGCAGAATAAATGGTTGCCAATATGGGCATTACAATTATTGAAGAACAAGTATCACAGGATACTTCCGAAGCCGGTAGCCATTGAATTTTTCCCTGGTAAATCGCATTAAGCTGAATACTATCTCCGGGACATACTATCCCCGACGAAGAGGAAACCGCAATAAAAGGTAGTGGGTTAACAATGGTTTGTTTTCGTATACTATCCATGCAGCCCTTTGAGTCAGTTACCTTAAGCGAAATCCAATACTTGCCTGGTTTATCGTATGTAAACGGGCTTGGTAATTGTTTTCTGTCTGAATGGAGTGAATCTCCAAAATTCCAATTCCAGTTTACCAAAGGGTCGTAAGAAAAAGCGGTAACAGTGTTACTTTGAACTACTATTTCATCTGAAATGCAAAGGTGTTCAGGTCCTGTGAAATCTGAAAGAGGCCCACCTACTCTAAGCGGAAGTATTTGCTCCAGGGTATCGGGGCAATAACCCCCGGAAATAAAAACAATAACCCGGTTTTTAAAAATGCCTGCGCTATCTGCTTTTTTGGTTACGAAATTATAGCTGGGGCCGTAATTCCAACTATTTTCTCCCATAAGGGTTGAAAGAAAAGCAACTTCTGCATCACTGTCTACCCCATCCACTTTGAGCGTTACCATTGTATTTAAACACGCAAAAATATCTGTGGGAATTAATTTGGGGATCTTTGTAAATACATACCCTGCGGCAGTATCCCTGCAATTGGATAAGGAATCAAAAACAACGAGTGTGGAAGTAAATTTACCATCGGATGGGAAAGTATGGCTGGTTATCTGGACGTTAGCGTTTGGAGAACCATCCCCAAAATTACATAAATAACTGCTTACCTGTCCCAAAGAATTGGAGTACAAAGTAAATGAATCTCTGTTGCCACAATAGTTGCCAGACCCAAAGGAAGCTTTTACGCCCACTACACTCATATCGAGGGAAACTGCGGTACCCTGGCATCCATTGAAGGCTGGTGTAACTTTAACCTTAAATATTTTGAGCGAGGTAAATTTGTGGCTTATAGCCGTATCTGATGTAAGCAGGGAAGTATTATCCCCAAAATCCCATTCATATGAATTGGCCCCATCAGCATAAGCATTGAATTTTCCTGTTTCCGAGAAACAAATGCTTGTTTTTTCTGCTGACAGCACAACCGGCTTGGGAACATTTCCGAAAAACAGTGAATCAAATGTAAAAGAATTGGTACAACCTTCTGTAGTTGTAATTTTTACAACGGGCTTTCCTCCGGATGGGTTAACATAAACATGGCTTATCTTATTGGATGTACTGTTAATTTCAGGCGTACCATCCCCAAAATCCCACTTATATGCTGAAACGGAACTGCCGTCAGGAATAAAGACATTCGCCTCAAGGAAAGTTTTTGCAGGTAAACATCCATTTTTTGGGCTATTTACCAGGCTTGCTGTTGGATTATTTACCGAAATGGAAATTGACTTTTGGGAAATGCATCCTGCTGTTGTGGTTGCTTTTACGTTTGCAGTATAATTGCCCAAAGCTGTAAATGCATGAGAAATAATACCGGATGGCTGGGTAAAATCAGGGGTTCCATCTCCAAAATTCCATGAATAGGATGCTATCTGTTCGGTACTTTTTGCAGTGAAAACGATAGCGCCCGGTTGGCAGATATAGTCCCTGTCGGGCGTGGCCGTAAAAGCCGGCATGCCAAAAATGGTTACATTTTGAATTGATTCTACAATTTTATTTTGAAAAAGTGCTGTTAGTTTAACCTGGTAGGTTCCAGGAATCAGGTATGTAATTGTTGGAGTGTCCTGGTGGTAAAATTCTGATTCAATACCAAAATCCCAGAAAAAATTCAGGGGCTGATCACTAAAAACGGGTGTAAACTTTACAGGCGAAGGGGCACAGAAATTACCGTTTACCGGCACCATCCTGATGCTTACAGTTTGCGACTTTACTCCAAAAGCGAGAAAACAAAGAAAAACAACCAATAATCCACATTTTCTGCTGAATGAATTTGAGAGTGGCTTTAGGGAGGGATAGAATGGGTGACGCTGTGTGAACTGCGGAGCGATTATCATGTATAGGAA
>Ga0116158_10004029_pt1 | contig 12615 bp, 9 predicted proteins | sample AD_UKC052_MetaG_FD_89883 | JGI IMG/M metagenome (GOLD analysis project Ga0116158, IMG submission 89883) | Active sludge microbial communities of municipal wastewater-treating anaerobic digesters from USA - AD_UKC052_MetaG | ecosystem: Engineered > Bioreactor > Anaerobic > Digestate | place: USA... | reverse complement strand
CGGTTCATGTCGGCGAATGGGGCGTCTACAACAAAACGCCCCACGAGGTCACGCTGGCCTTCATGGAAAACCGCCTGCTGGCGATGAAGACGGCGGGACTCGGCTGGGCGCTCTGGAATTTCCGCGGCAGCTTTGGCATCATGGACAGCGACCGCAGGGATGTCGTCTATGAAAACTGGCGCGGTCACAAACTGGACCGGAAGATGCTCGAGCTTTTGCAGAGGTACTGATTCGCATCATTGGGAACCTGCGGAGCGGATATACGAGGGACAGATCATCGAGTATCGGATCAGATTGATCAAGGGCTTGTGGTTAAAATGGCTGACCTGGATCACCCACGTCTGAGCGGCGGATTGAAAGGGGCTTCGGTGAGCGCGATGTGGTTGGCTTCGGCGAACTCGCGCAGAGCCTCTTTCAGCTGTTTGGTCTGTTCATAGGAAGAGGCCGCGATGGTGAGGGGAGCACTGCTCTCCTGGAGCAGAAAGAGATCCACCCCTCCCGGACGGAAGTGAAAACGGCCGATCTCTCCGGAGGTGAGGCTGCGCCAGCCCGATCTGGAGGTGAGCCGCATGGTCATCCTGTTCTCCTGCAGGATGATCTGCGGCTTTTTTTCGTGCCGGACGATGAGGATAGCGACGATCGTACCCACACAGCAGAGAAGGAAGAGGCCGGAGAAAAGAAGATGATTGGGGCGCTGGTCGCGGAATACTGAAATGGCCTGAAGGCCATAGGAGAGGGCCAACAGGATATAGAGGATGATCATGCCCCGCGCCTGGCCCTTGCTGTAACCGCCAAGATAGATAGTTTTTTCCATGTCTGACCCCCTGCATTGGTCTCGACGCTGCGGAACCCCCTGCGCGCAGCGGCTGGAGAGGGCTCCCCTCAAATAACTTAACCTATTTTGAGGCATGAGTCAAGCGAAAATGTTCGTTTTGTGAAACGGGATCAGCCTCCAAAATGAAAACAGGGGGAGGGCCATCGGCCCTCCCCCTGTTTCGCATTAACAGCAGGGTTTCATCTGGAACGCACGGGCTCACCGGAGATCTGCTCGATCAGGCTGGTCAGCGAAGCCTTGGCATCGCCGAAGAGAGCGATGACCCTGTCCATCTGATAGAGGGGGTTGGCGATGCCCGAATAGCCCGGCCTCTCGTCGAGGTTGCAGACGAGGACCTTGCCGGCCTCGTGGGCGAGCAGGATGGGCATGCCCGAGATCGGGGTGTCCTCCACGGTGATCGCCGCCGGATTGACCACATCGCTGGCGCCGACAACGATGGCGAGATCGGTGCGGTTGAACTCCGGATTGATATCCTCCATTTCGCAGAGTTTGTCGTAGGGAAGCTCCGCCTCTGCAAGGAGGACGTTCATGTGTCCGGGCATTCTGCCGGCCACCGGATGGATGGCAAATTTGACCTCTTTGCCCATCTTTTCCAGCAGGGCGGCGAGCTCGACGACCAGGAACTGGGCCTGGGCGAGGGCCATGCCGTAGCCCGGGATGAAGATAACCGATTTGGCCTCACGGGCGGCCTCGACGGCCTCGGTGAGGGGATCGCCCTTGACGCGCTGCGGAGCAGGGGGCTGCTCCACGGCCGCCGGAGCCGGGCTCTGACCTTCACCGGCTGGCCCCTCCGTCGGGGCAGCCTGGATTTTCTCGCTGGCGCTCTTGTGCTGGAAGCCGAAGAAGACGCTGAAGAGGTTGCGGTTCATCGCCTTGCACATGACGTGGGTGAGGATTGAACCGGAGGCGGCCACAGTCGCCCCGCAGGCAATGAGCAGACGGTTCTGGATGATGACACCGCAGAGGGCGGCCGCCAGACCCGCAGTTGCATTGAGGAACGAGATCAGCACCGGCATGTCAGCGCCGCCGATGCGGATCGAGAAGACCAGACCGAGCAGTACCGAGAGCAGAATGAGGAGCAGCAGCCAGTAGACCAGGCTTGCACCCTGCACCCCGCCGGCGATGACGCCGCCGATGGCGAGCAGAATGATGAGCCCGATGGTCAACCAGCTGTGTTTGGGCAGGACCACCGGCGGCTGCTTGATGACATTGGCGAGCTTGCCGCTGGCGATCATGCTTCCGCTGAAGGTGACTGCTCCGATGATGAGTCCGAGAATGCCCGACACCTTGGCCATCCCCGGCTCTGCAAGCCTGGTCAGCTCCACAAAAGAGACCAGAAAGGCGGCGACACCCCCCGCACCATGCTGGAAGGCCACCATGGCAGGGATCTGGATCATGTTGACGCGCATGGCGACAATCCAGCCGACAAGAGAGCCCGCAGCCAGGGCGATCAGGACGATCTCGGGCTGCAGGATCCGATGCCGCAGTATGACCACCACCACCGCCAGGATGAGGGCGAAGGCGGCCATGAGATTGCCGCTGCGCGCCCCCTTGGGAGTCCTGAAAAGCCGGAATCCCGCGAGAAATATGAGAATGATGGCGAGATCGATGAGCAGTTCGAGCTTGAAATCCATTGGGTCCTCTATTTGTTCTTGAAGAGCTTGAGCATCCGTTCCGTGATTACAAATCCGCCGACGACATTGAATGCGGCCAGTGCGATCGCCAGCACGCCCAGAACCCGGTCCGTGATGGTGGTCGTGACCGCAAAGATGAGCAGGGCGCCGAGGATGGTCACCGCCGAGATGGCATTGGTCATGGACATCAGCGGCGTGTGCAACAGGGGCGGTACTCGCGAAATCAGGAGGTACCCGATAATGATGGAAACAATAAAAACCGACAGCATGATCAATAATGCATTCATAGAGCGGCCTGCCTCAATTAATGAACTTCACCGAGGGCCTTGAGCGTCCCTTCATGGACAATCTTTCCTTCGTGGGTGACGAGGGAGTTCTTGACGATCTCATCCTCGAAATCGATCACGCCCAGGCCGTTCTTGAAGAGATTTTCCACATAGTTATACATGTTGTTGGCGTAAAGCCAGGTGGAATGGACCGCCATGCGGCCGGGGATGTTTTGCAGTCCGTTGATGGTGACGCCGTGCTTGCAGACCACCTTGCCGGCATCGGTGACGGCGCAGTTGCCGCCCTGGTCGATGGCCACATCCACGATCACGGAACCGGGCTTCATCGAGGCGACCATCTCGTCGGTGAGCAGGATCGGGGCGACCTCTCCGGGTACGAGGGCGCTGAGGATGATGATGTCGACATCCTGGATGAGCGGCTTGAGCAGTTCGCGCTCCTTGTTGAGCCAGTCGGTGGGCAGGGCCTTGGCATAGCCCCATTTGCCGGTGGAGACCTCTTCCGGCACGTCAAAACCCTCGATCTTGGCGCCGAGGCTCATGGCCTCTTCCTTGGCCTTGGCACGGATGTCGACGGCCGAGACGATGCCGCCGAGTCTTTTTGCGGTGGCCACCGCCTGCAGACCGACCACGCCGACGCCGACGATGAGGACCTTGGCCGGCTTGACGGTGCCGATGCCGGTGGTGATCATCGGTACAAATTTGGCCAGATGGTTGGCGGCGAGGAGGACCGACTTGTAACCCGTCACCGTGCTCATCGAGGTCAGGGCATCCATTTTCTGGGCCTTGGAGGTGCGGGGAATCCCGTCCATGGTGAGGGAGGTGATGCCTTTGTCCCTGATCATCTTGATGTTTTTATGGTTGGAGGGGGCAGCCGGGTGGAGGAAGGTGACCAGAATGCATTTGTCCTTCATTATCTCGATCTCATGCTTGCCCAGCTTTTCGTTGAATTTGGGTTCCTTGACCTTGAGAACGATGTCGGCCTTGGCATAGAGAGCCTGCACATCAGTGACGATCTCGGCGCCGGCGTTTTTATATTCCTCGTCGCTGAAAAAGATCCCATCACCGGCCGTTGATTCTACCGCCACCTTGTAGCCCAGCTTGACCAGCTTCGCGACGGTCTCGGGAATGGCGGCCACTCTTTTTTCTTCCGGCATGATTTCCTTGGGGATTGCGATAAGCATGGCAAAACTCCTTTATTTTTTAAATACACCCGTAACGCGGTTAATGAGGGCAGCGATCGCTGTCAGCGACTGCTTCCGGATGATGGCCTCCGGCTGCAACTATTCAGCAGAAAAGTTAGGTTATTTTTTAGTTATCATCAAGCAAAATATTCGCCGTTTCAGGCCCGGCAGCCGGCCGGCCGGTGTCCAAAATCAAGGCAATGCTGTTCCAGTCGCTTCCACGGCTGATAAACGCTAACTCTATTAATTTTACCTTGTATGCGAATTAAAAAAATGGTAAAAAAAGCAAAAATCGCTTGCTATTATAATTACCATTTTGTACTTTACTTTAGTAACCGTTTTCACGCTTTCAGGCCTTTTATTTGAAACTGGTAATCCGGCTGTTTTTCAAAACCGTACACCCTCACATATCGTAGCGATGGGCGCCAGACGCTTCTGCTGCGATTTTTTATTTGCGGAGCACGGGGAGGCCGAATCGGCGTGGCAGGCAGCAAACGTCTTAAGGAAAGGTAGATTCGATGGAAACCGGGACTGTGAAATGGTTCAACAGCTCCAAAGGCTACGGCTTTATCACCCGCGAAGCGGGGGATGACGTTTTCGTGCATTACAAGAACATCCTGGGCGAGGGCTACAAAACTCTGGATGAAGGAGATCAGGTGCGCTTCGACGTCGGCCAGGGCCCCAAAGGCCTCCAGGCCACTAATGTCACCAAAGTTTGACTGGACATAACCCCGATTTAGCCCCGGCGATCCGCAGCCGGGGCTTTTTTTTTGCCCGCAGTCGCAGTCTTGGCATTGATGCCGCGGAGGCGGGGTTCAACTGGCGGCGGGAACGCTGCCGATGAGGCGCAGGCTGTCGAGACGCAGCCGGGCGCTGCCCAGGGAGTCCAGCAGCAGCTCTTTCTCGCTGCGCAGGGCGGCAATGGCCTCCTCTGCGGGACCGGTCTCGCGGGAGAGGACGTGCAGCCGCTCTATCTCCTGGTCCATGGCCGCGGCGGCGCGCTCCGAGGCGGTGTGAATGAGTTCGAGGCCCTGCTGCTCGGCCTGCTGCTGCGCTGCGGCCAGCAGGGAGGGGAGAAGCTCGAGCCGGAAGGATTCCTCCCGGGCCAGCCGGGCATAGGGGTCATTGCGGGCGGCAGCGGAGAGCTTTTGCATGGGCCAGACGGCTGAACACTCCTCCAGCAGCTCGTTGGTTACGATCCGGATCGGGGTCGGCGGCAGAAACCGGTCGGGTTGAGTGCGCTGATGCTTGACGCATTCAAGGATAAAGACCGTCTCCAGCAGCACCGCCTTCGCTTCGAGCGATTTGAGGGTGCAGACGGCGCAGTTGCCTTTTTCGCGCCCCAGCATGAGGTCGATCGCCCCGGTGACCATGGGATGGTCCCAGGTCAGGAATTCGATCTCCTCATGGTTGAGGGCGGTGCGCCGGTCGAAGCTGACCACCAGCTGCTCCCGTTTGAGGGCGGGGAGGGGAAAGCCGGGCTGGGAGAGCAGGGAGAGATTGAGCTGCCAGGTGCGTTTGCCGATCTCTTCGGGGATGATGCCGTAGAGGTCGAAGATTTTGAGCATCAGTTTTTCGAGTTCATTGGCGTTGTCCATCTCCGCGATGGCCTCTTGCAGGGCGCGCGCCTTATCCGGCCGGCAGGAGTTGAGGGCGAGCAGGCGGTCCTGGCCTTTTTGCAGCATCGCGGCGGTCTCCTCGCGCAGGGTGCGTGTGCGGCTGATAAAATCGTCGAGCCCCGCCAGGTGCGGTTTGGCGATGCGTTCCCGCAGCTCCGCGCCCAGGGCGGCATGGATTTGATGGGCTCCGGGCAGATTGGCTGCGAAGGCGTTGAGGCCTTCATGATACCAGCGTACGAGCACCTCCTGGCCGCTGCCTGTAAAGCAGGGGACGAGGATCTCGATGGTCTCGCTCTGGCCGATGCGGTCGAGGCGGCCGATGCGCTGCTCGAGCAGTTCTGGATCGGGGGGCAGATCGAAGAGAAAAAGGTGGTGGCAGAACTGAAAATTACGGCCCTCGCTGCCGATCTCGGAGCAGATCAGCAAACGCGCCCCGTCGGCGTCGGCGAACCATGAGGCATTGCGGTCGCGCTGCAGCAGCGAGAGGTGCTCGTGGAAAAGGGTCATCTTGATGTTGATCAGCTTTTGCAGGGCCGGCGCGATGGCGATCGCCTCCTCCGGGGAGTGGCAAATCAGCAGCACCTTGATGCGGCGGTGCTGGCGCAGATAGTGGGCGAGCCAGATCAGGCGGGGATCGCCGGTAAAATCGGGCGGGATCTGACCGGCCGGGCTGCGCTCCCCGGCAAGGGGGATGATCTCGACATGGCGCGCAGGAAAACCGCTTATCTCCGTGCGAGTGTTGCGGAAGACAGCGCGGCCGGTGCCGTGGCGGTCGACCACCTCGGCGACGAACTGTTCCCGTCTGGCGTCATCCTCCCGCAGCCGCCGGGCGAGTCCGGCCCCTTCGCGCGCCGCCCAGGCCGGCGCCAGCGCGGCGAGCCGCTCCTCCTCCCGCGCAGTCAGCCGCTCGCCGGCGATGACCTTGTTGAGAATGGCGACCCGCCGGCTGTACTCCTTTTCCTCCTTTTCGAACTCCTCCCGATCGCGGTATTTCGCCGGATCGAGCAGCCGCAGGCGCGAGAAATGACTGGTCCGGCCCAGTTGTTCGGGCGTGGCGGTGATCAGCAGCACCCCGGCGGAGGCGGCGCAAAGCGCTCGCGCCAAATCGTAGGCCGCCCCCGGATCGACCAGATGATGCGCCTCGTCCATGACCAGCATGTCCCAGCCCGCCCCGGCGGCCAATTCCCCCCATTCGGGACAGCTGCTCAGCAGCTCCACGCTGCAGAGCACCAGCTGCTCTTCAAGAAAGGGATTCTCGCCGGACTGAAGGGCGAGCAGGGATTCGATATGCTCCGCATCGTAGAGGCGGAAGATGAGATTGAAGCGGCGCAGAAGCTCGACAAACCACTGGTGCACCAGGGGCTCGGGTACACAGACGAGGACGCGGTTGATGCGGCCGACCGTGAGCAGCCGGTGCAGGATCAGTGCGGCCTCGATGGTCTTGCCCAGGCCGGTCTCGTCTGAGAGCAGCACCCGCGGATCGGGGCGGGAGGAGACGGTGTCTGCCACATAGAGCTGGTGCGGGATCAGCTCGATGCGGCCGCCAAGGAGCCCGCGCAGGGGGGAACGGCGATAATGGTAGCGGTGACGAAGGGTGCGGTAGCGCAGCAGATATTCGGAATTGCTGTCGATATAGAGGTTGAGCAGACGATCTCGCGGGGTATTGAAGCTGATGGTGTCGGCGAGCATCTCTTCGCCGGCGCCGACCGTCTCACCGCTGTAGCGCATCAGGCCGTTTTGCTCCTCGGCGATGAGGACCAGAAAGGCGCTGCCGTCGCGGAGGGTGATGGTGTCTCCGGGTCGAAAGAGGACGCGGCGCAGTGGGGCCGATTCGATGGCAAAGCTGCGGGCGCAGCCGCTGGCGGGAAAATCAATCGTGACCACGCGGCGGTCGGCTGCAGTGACTGTTCCCAGCCCCAGCTCGGGCTCCATTTCGCTGATCCAGCGTTGACCGATCCTGAACATGGTTGTCCTGATTCTCCAGCGGGTAGCGACTCGTGCCGGCCTGCGCGCGGCGGCAGCCGCCGGCGGAGGATCCTCCCCCGGGTGGATCTCTTGAAAAATATAGCGTTAATTCATCAGAAAAACAAGCCCTTTCACCGCCACGGGGAGGCCCGTTTGTGGGGCGGCCCGACTTTAACTTGCTTCTTTCCTTTCGCCTTGGTACATTGGACTGTAGAAACAGCAGGAATAGAATTGGAGGCAGGATCATGGCCAAATCCATTCAGACATTGAAGACAGAAATCGTCGAAGCGGGGCGGCGCGTCTGGCTGCGCGGCTATGTCGCCGCCAACGACGGCAACATCAGCGCCCGCATCGATCGCAAGAGCATTCTGATCACTCCGACCGGGGTGAGCAAGGGATTCCTCAAGCCCGCGGATCTGGTTGTGGTCGATATGGAGGGGCGCCTCCTCTCCGGCAGGAAAAAGCCCTCCTCCGAGGTGCACATGCATCTGGCCATCTACCGGGAGCGGCCGGATGTGCAAGGCATCTGCCATGCCCATCCCCCCACCGCCACCGGCTTTGCGGTGGCCGGCATCCCGCTCGATGCCTGCGTCCTGCCCGAGGTGATCATCACCCTCGGCAGCATCCCGGTCATCCCCTACGGCACCCCGGGCACGCCGGGCATCTACGAGCCGCTGCTTGCGCGCATCAGGGAGCATGATGCCTTTCTCCTCGCCAACCACGGCGCGGTCACCACCGCCGGCGATGTGATCGGCGCCTACCACAAGATGGAGACCCTGGAACATTTTGCGCACATCAGCCTGGTCGCTCGCCAGCTCGGGCGGGTCAACGTCCTGAGCGAAACCGAGGCGGAGGCCCTGTATGCCCTGCGCGAACGCTTCGGCGTCACGGTGACCGCCAGGGGCAAGGCGCGCAAAAAGTAGCCAGCCGAATCCGGCACCGATAAAAAAAAGCCCCGGCTTGAATGCCCGGGGCTTTTTGTTTTATGGTGATCCTCGCACAGCCGCGGCTGGGATGCTGCAAGCGGCTCTGCTGCGGGTTCTCGTCCGCTTTCAGCTCTTGATGTTCGGCAGCTGCAGGCCGTAGCCCTTTCTTCGGTCCTCCGCCTTGAGCAGGAGGGCGAAGACCAGTGAGAGCACCCCGATCAGGGCGAAAACGATCATGGGCAGGGTATAGGTATAGCGGGTCACCGTCTGCTCCGCCACGCCGCTGGTCGAAACCACGCAGTACTTGTCGAGCAGCCAGCCGATGAAAGCCGGCACGCTCATCAGTGCGAACATGTTCTGGATGTAAAAAATGAGGGCATAGGCGCTGCCCAGCCTCTTCTCGGGGACGATCTTGGCCAGGGAGGGCCACATCGCCGAGGGGACCAGGGAGAAGGCGATGCCGAGTACGATCATGAGCAGGACGGCGACCAGCCAGTGGCTGAGCGCCGGCAGGGCGAAGAGGGAATGGACGATGATGATCAGAACCGCGCCGAGGATCATGATCGTCGCCCCCTTGCCCTTGCGGTCGTAGAGATTGCCGAAGAAGGGGGTGAGCAGGATGGTGCCGAAGGGCAGCAGTCCCGGGATGAGACCGGCGAGATTTTCCGAGACGCCGTACTTGTTGATCATCAGACCGGTGGCATATTTCAGGAAAGGAAAGACCGCCGAATAAAAGAGGGCGCACAGGATGGCCAGGTACCACCAGCCGCGGCTGGAGACAATGGCCCCGATGTCGCTGAGGTGGAACTCCTCATCGGCACTTTTCTCCTCATGCTTGCGGTGGGCGGCCAGTGAGGCATCGAGTTTCTTGTCATTGAAAGTGTAGACAAAGTAGGCGAGCAGACCGATGCAGAGCATGGTTGCGGAGATGAGGATGGGGGCGCTGACGGTGCCGAAGGCCTTGGAGATGGGCAGGGAGGTGGAGAGGGCCAGGGCAGTGCCCATGCGGGCGATGGCCAGCTGCAGTCCCATCGCCAGGGCGAGCTCATGCCCCTTGAACCACTTGACGATCACCTTGGAGACGGTGATGCCCGCGACCTCGACGCCCACCCCGAAGATGGCGTAGCCGAGGGCGGCCATCCAGACCTGCGCCGGGAAGGTCCAGAAGAGAATGTGCCAGCTCTGGCCGTCGAGGCTGTGGGTGGTGATGGCCCAGTACTTGGTGAGGGCTCCGCAGACCATGACGACAGCGGCGGCGAGGCCGGTGAAGCGCACCCCCATCTTGTCGAGGATGATGCCGCCGAGGATGAGGAAGAAGAAGAAGACGTTGAACCAGCCGTAGGCCCCGGTGTACCAGCCGTAATCGGTGGCGCTCCAGCCCAGCTGTTTCTGCAGCATGCCCTGCAGGGGGGCCATGAGGTCCGCCATGTAATAGCCGGCGAACATGGTGAAGGAGACAATCAGCAGAGCGGTCCAGCGGGCCGCTTTGGAATCTTTGAGAAGCGGGTGGCCTTTGGCGGTCATGGGATTCTCGCAAAGTTTGGGTTGGATTATTTCGCACATAATAGCTAAATTGGTGGAGAATTGCAAGGCCTTTTCGCTTCCCGCAAGGAGAGTTCATGAAACCGAACACCCTTCTCGTTCTGGCCGTATTGGCCTGCGCCGGCCACCTGCACGCCCAATATCCTGGCCAGTTCCGCTCCGCCCTCAAGGCCGGAATCAAGGTCCCCGTCCGGGCCCGGGCCTTTGACCTCGGTGCAGTCCGTATCACGGACGGCCCCTTCAAACATGCCCTGGAGATGGATGCCGCCTACCTGCTCACCATCGAACCCGACCGTCTGCTCCACCGCTTTCATGCCCACGCCGGCTTGCCGGTCAAGGGGGAGATTTACGGCGGTTGGGAGAGCGAGGGGCTCTCCGGCCACACCCTTGGCCACTATCTTTCCGCCTGCGCCATGCACTACGCCGGCAGCGGCGACCCCGAATTCAAAAGGCGGGTCGACTATATCGTCGGAGAACTCGCCCGCTGCCAGGAGGCGCGCAAATCCGGTTATGTTGGTGCGATACCGGATGAAGACAGCCTCTTCGCCCGCATCGCCCGGGGCGAGATCAGGTCGACCGGCTTTAACCTCAACGGGGGCTGGTCCCCCTGGTACACCGTCCACAAGGTGATGGCTGGGCTGGTGGATGCCCATCTGTACACCGGGAATCCAGTCGCTCTCAAGGTGGTGCGCGGCATGGCCGACTGGGCGGCCGCTGTGGTCAATCCCCTCAGCGAGGAGCAGCGCCTGGCCATGCTCAACTGCGAATATGGCGGCATGAACGAGGTGCTGGCCAATCTCTTCGCCATCACCGGAGAAGAAAAATATCTCGCGCTCTCCCGCCGCTTCCATGACGAGTTTGTTATGGGACAGCTGGCGCAGCGCATCGATCCCATGCCCGGCAAGCACTCCAACACCAATGTGCCCAAGGCGGTAGGCGCCGCTCGCCGTTATGAGCTGTCCGGCAGCCCCGCGGACTTGACCATCGCCCGTTTTTTCTGGGAGACCATGACCCGGCACCACTCCTACGTCATCGGGGGCAACAGCAACTATGAATACTGCGGCGAGCCGGACCGGCTCAACGATCGCCTCAGCGATAATACCTGCGAGACCTGCAACACCCACAATATGCTCAAGCTCACCCGCCACCTCTTCTGCCTTGAGCCCGATCAGGAGCTGGCCGACTATTACGAACGCGCCCTCTACAATCACATCCTCTCCAGCCAGAATCCGGCCGACGGCATGATGTGCTACTTCGTCCCCCTGCGCATGGGCACCCGCAAGCAGTTCAGCGATTCCTTCAACACCTTCACCTGCTGCGTCGGCACCGGCATGGAGAACCATGTCAAATACAACGAGGGCATCTGGTACGAGGCGGCCGACGGCGGGCTCTATCTCGCTCTCTTCATCCCTTCGGTGCTGGAGTGGCGGGAGCGGGGCGTCATCATCACCCAGGAGACCGCCTTTCCAGCTGAGGAGAGTGTGCGCCTCACTATCGCGGTGAAAAAGCCGGTTCGATTTCCCCTCTACCTGCGCAGGCCCGGCTGGGCCGGGGAGATCGCGGTCAGAGTGAACGGAACCGCCACACAGGCCTCCCTGAACGGCAAGGGATTTCTGGTGGTGGAACGGAGATGGCGGAATAACGACCGGGTCGAGATTGTCATGCCCATGCGGCTGCGGACCGAGGCGATGCCCGACAATCCCGACCGCGTCGCCCTGCTCTACGGCCCGGTCGTGCTCGCCGGTCAACTTGGCGATACCTTGCCCGATCCGGTCTATGGCACACCCGTTCTGCTGACCGGGAAAAGAAATCCTGCGGAATGGATCCAGCCCGCGGGGGCTCCGTTCACCTTCCGCACCGCCGGGATCGGCATGCCCTTTGATTTCGATCTCAGGCCTTTTTACAGCACGGCGGATGACTATTACAGCGTCTATTTTGACTATTTTACTCCGGAGGCGTGGGAAGCGCGAAAAGAAGCCTATCAAGCCGAGATTCGGCGGCAGCAGGAGATCGCGTCGCGGACCATCGATCATTTCCGCATCGGCGAGATGCAGCCCGAGCGCGACCACAGGCTGGAGGCGGGGGAGCGTTCCTACGTTGACCAGGCCCTCGCGCGCTCCGGCCGCGAGGCGCGCGCCGGCAGCTGGTTCTCGTTCGAGATGACTGTCCGGCCTGAACTCCCCAACGCCTTGCTGCTCACCCTCATCGGCGATGATCGCGATCGCAAATTCGACCTGCTGGTGGAAGGGCAAAAGATTGCGGAAATCGACTGGCGGGGAGGGGAGACCGGCCGCTTCTACGATCTGATCTATCCCCTGCCGGAGGAGCTTCTGTGCGGCAAATCCTCCGTCACCGTCCGCATCGAGGCCAACCATGGCCGCACCGCCGGACGGATTTTCGGCCTGAGGACTATCCGGAACAACGCACCGCTGCAGCCCTGAGTGCGATGACGGGCTGAAAAAAAACGCCGGGCCATTCCGCCCGGCGTTTGTGTTAGGAGATGGGGCGCAGTAACTAAAAGATGAAATCGGTCGAGAGAAAACGCGATGTGCGCTCGGTGACGATCTCCCGGATGATGCCTTGATTGGCGCTGTTCTCCTTGGCGGCGACCAGGGCGCGGATGGTG
>Ga0116158_10004027_pt1 | contig 12616 bp, 9 predicted proteins | sample AD_UKC052_MetaG_FD_89883 | JGI IMG/M metagenome (GOLD analysis project Ga0116158, IMG submission 89883) | Active sludge microbial communities of municipal wastewater-treating anaerobic digesters from USA - AD_UKC052_MetaG | ecosystem: Engineered > Bioreactor > Anaerobic > Digestate | place: USA... | reverse complement strand
CCTTCAAAACCAATCCGCCTGCAAACGCTTTATGCGCTTAAAACAGCAGGCGAGTTGTTGCATGATGATATGCGTGAGTTGTTCGGTGCGGTGAATGTGCTGGATATTGACGAGGCCTTGTCATTACAGCCATCAACACTCAATACTGCGAATACGATTATTGTTGCCACTATGCAGTCTTTCAAACGTGATGAGCCTGAAGGCTTGCGCGTGTGTCGTCAAAATGGTGCGTTAATGCCGCATTTTAATAATGTGCCTGAGAGTTTACGTGGTGAGCATTCATTGGTAGACGTTATACGCTTGCGACACCCTTTTGTGATTGTGGATGAGGCGCATAACCAAGGAAACCCTTTGGCGGTAGATACCTTGCTGAGCTTAAACCCAGCTTGTATTTTAGAACTTACCGCTACCCCAGACCGAGCTAGCCAGCCTAGTAATGTGCTGCGGAGTGTTTCTGCTGCAACACTGCAAGCAGAAGATATGCTGAAGCTGCCATTAGAGCTTGCTACCCATGCAGAATGGCGCGTTTCATTGCGAGATGCTATAGCAAGGTTACGCATGCTAGAGGCTGAAGCCGTTGAAGAAGCTAAGCTAACAGGCGAAGTAATTAAGCCTGTAATGTTGATACAGGCCGAGCGCAGAGCGCAAGCAGAAACCTTCACCCCAGAGCGCGTTAAACAGGCGCTAATTGATGACTTCAATATAGATGCAGCACATATTGCGATTGCCACTGGTGCAGTTGATGAACTTGGCGATAGACGCGAAACTGACCCTGATTACCCACAATTTATTATTACCGTGGATAAATTGCGTGAAGGCTGGGATTGCCCAAGTGCATACGTGCTTTTCTCATTTAGAAACACTACTTCAGCTACAGCAGTAGAGCAAGTGCTTGGGCGCGTATTGCGCATGCCTAAAGCGACACGCAAAAAGCGTGAACCTTTGAATCGTGCATATGCTTATGTGGTGAGCGATCAGTTGGCTGAAACGGTAAAAAACCTGCGTGATGGTTTAGTGCAAAACGGCTTTGAACGCATGGATACTCGCGATTTAATCCGCACTGCTACCGACGCGACGTTGCCCCCGCAAGACTTATTTGCGCCAGCGGGCGATTTGGTTGTGCCTTTACCTGAAGTGGCTAATGAGGTGGCTTTGCCAAATGAAGATGCCTTTAATTTGCTACCAAAAGCTTTGCGCGAAAAAGTAGAAATTTCGCCTGAAGGTGGCACGCTAACAATCAAAGGCGGTGCAACGGCTGAACAGGTGCGCAAGGTAGCTGAAACCTTCAAAAGTGCTGATGCAGCACGGCAAGTTAAAGAGCAGCTAGACACTGCGCAAGCTTTGCAAGCAGCGCCAGCAGAGAGAGTGAAAACACCTGCGGAGCTTGGTGTTAAGGCAAGTGTGCCATTGCTAAGTTATGAGCAGTCAGGTTTTTTTGATGTTTTTGACGAAACTCCTCTGTTAGATGCTGATTGGGAAATTGATAGTTTTGACGCAGTATTAAACGAGAGTGAGTTTGAGCGGGACGTAGAGGCAATGCGCCGCGCAAGACTTTCAATATCGCAATTAGAAAAAATTGAATGTGATATTTACGACAGGCTAGATAGCCAGTTAGCTCTCTTTGGCCAAGAGCAGGGATGGACTGCGGTTGATTTAGTGGGCTGGCTAGACCGTAATTTATCAACAACCTATGCTGATCGTGCGCAAAAAGTGGCATGGCTAAACGCAGCAGTTACTTATTTACTAGAAAAACGTAGTTTTCAATTAGATGAATTAGCTTACCGAACATTTAGGTTACGTGGTGCGCTAGAACGTAAATTGGTTTCTGGTTTGACTTTAGCTAAACAACAAGTTTTTGATGACTTGTTTTCAGATGAAGATAAATTTTCAGTCCGTAATGAACATGCAGTGACTTTTGAGCAAGGGCGTTATGGCTACGATGTGCCCTATACAGGTTTGTTACCACTAAAAAGACACTTCTTTCCAGTGGTCGGTAATCTAAAGCCGAGTGGTGAAGAGTTTAACTGTGCTGAATATATTGCGAATCAACTTGAAGGGGTTGATTGGTGGGTGCGTAATGTTGAGAAGAAACCTAACTCTTTATGGTTGCAAACGGCTAGCGATAAATTTTATCCAGATTTCGTTATTAAAATGCAAAGTGGTTTGTTTGTGGCCGTAGAGTACAAAGGCTCTCATCTTGCATCTGGACGTGATAGTGATGAAAAGAAAAAGATTGGTGAACTGTGGGCAAGACGAAGCAATGGTACTTGCCGTTTTGTTTGGGTGGAACATGGTCAATTTAGTTTGATTAAAACTGCTATTACTGAGTGATACAATTATTACTTAAATTTAATATAACAATCTATGGTGGGTTTAAAGGGTTTAAAGGGTTTTTATTCGTTAAGTATTAATTCAATTTATGAAATATATGTAACTGAAAACTGACCCATTAAACCCATAAAAGCATTTTTCGATAGATTACTGACAATCATATTTGAGTAATTTGGTAGCCACTTTTAATCTGCCAAAGTAAAGTGCCGTTGATAGAACCACATTGCTTTAAACTTAAACCACTAACAATACGGTCTTTTTTATCACTAAAAATACGCCCCAGGCTTTTAGAGCTGACATCTCCACGACCGTTACTTGATTCTTTCAAAATCTTTGAAAGTTCACGGCAATCATCACTAGCCTCATTTTGAATTTTCTCTATCACCTCATTAGCCATAAATTTATTCTCATTAAATATTGAATGCATAATACGTAACAATTGTCCTAAACCACTTTGTTCAGGATCGTTAATTTGGTTAACCTGTATTTTCTTCATCACATCTTCGAATTCATTGGGTTTTAGTTCCTTGCGAATATAGATAATAGTTTGACGTACCCAATCGTCCCATTCTTCGAAACTAGCCAACCTGCCTTTACCTAAACGACTGTTTTTGGCATTTTTAAAATCGTCTGAGGTTATGTAGAATCGAATTAAAGTTAACGCAGCTGCAATCATTTCCTGTCTATTTTGAAGGCAATATGCAAGTGGATTTATTTCAAATTCCCGTGTATGAGGGTTCTCGGTTTGAGGGTCAATTCTGCACAACATTACACGACGTGGTAGATCACCAGCTAAGGATATATTATTGCCGGTAAGCAATAAACTAAATCGATTTGGAACACTGGTGGATTCAGATTTACCTAAGACACGATCGCAATAGATATTGGATGTTAATAATGAAGCCATTGCTGCCGAGTCAAAAGTTTCGGTTATATTGTCCCAAACAAGAGCCCGTGACCCTGATATTAGCGCAGTAAATAATCTTTTTCTTACCTCTTCATCATCACGACCGGCAGTGTGTGCCCAAATATCAGGATCTTTTCCAGTGGCTAATACACCAACGCATCGAGCCAACAAAGACTTTCCAGATCCTTGAGTCGGTGCATCATATGCAAAAGCTGGAGCGGTTTCAAGTACTGGGCGAACTGCTGATGTCAACAATGCTGCAAGGTGCACTGCACGGTCAAGCTCGGTACTAAATGGAAAATCGTTGAAGGGCTTAAGTAACTGATCAAGTGCTATTAATGCCTGTTCCTTTGTCGGATTAATGTTGATATCTGGTAAAGAATCATTTGTATCGAATAATAATTTTGTTAGCACATCGTAGCCTAAAGTATTCAAGACGCTGCCATCTTTACGCAAAGTTGGTGCAGTGATGACTGCATCAAGTTTCTTTAAATTACGCATTGATCCTATTGACAAAATTGTTTTGCATAATCTTAAAGGTGGGTTCTCCAGACTTTGATCAAAGCCACCATTACGCATCGGAATGTTACGATAAAATTGAATCTTTCCACCCAAAATATAGCTGAATGAATGTTCGTTCAACTGATTAATCATGCCATTAGCACCTACTACCACTACGCCTGGTCCAAAATCAAAAATATCATTTGATGAACGTAAAATTGAGACGGTTGTATCTGCTAACTTTCGATCATTACCCTTTGGAATTTCAATTAATTGTAAGTTTTTAACCAGCTTATAAGTGCTGCCACCATGTGCTTTTGTATGCAAATTTGGCATTGGGCCTGTTAAGTACAACTTTCCAACTAAACGAGTGCCATCATAATCAGGCTCGAGCGGATCTAATGTGAGAAGACCATTAAATATCTGCATATTGTTAAGAATATGTGCAACTGAATACTCCTCTAAATTACCATTATTCATTTGTACGTTAATTATCCAATCACCAATCAATACCCCATTTTCAACGACAAGTCTGGTATTTGTTTCTGCTTGTGCTTTAGAGATACTTTTATTTTTTTTTGTGATTTCATTTACTCGAACTTCAACCCAAGCATCTCTCACATTTATGGCCTCGATTGCAACCAAATTTTTTGCTATCACTTTAATAGACTGAGCTGCCTCAAGTATTGAGTTCTCTGGGTCAGGAATTAATGCAACTGAATCTATTACCTCAAAATCACCTTTGATGATTTCTGGTTGGCCTCTTCTTTGTTCTAAGCCATCATGGCATTTCGCCCCTGCAGCAAAATCTATTCGATTTGGTTGCCAAACTGAGCTATCAAATAATCCTCTTTCCAGAAAACTTCCAGATTTGCTTATTTCAAATCTACCAATACCAGCGGCCCATAGGTAAGTCAGGATTGCAGCACCAGCTCGGGGAATGTCGCTTCCATTTTTTAATATGAGATATAACCTTTGCCCCTTGATGCCAGCATGCTCTTTCTCACCTTGATAAATACAACTTGAAGTTGAAGGCCACCACAACATTGAGGCATTCTCAAGACCTGGACATGCTTTTCTTAAACTACTAACAAGCTCATCTTTTGTAAGTGGTTGGTTTCCATTTTTGGGGGCATCATAATCAAGCATTAATATGCTTGGCCCCTCAGACCAAAAGAATGTTTTATTGCTCCTAGGTAACGAAGATTCTGGTCGCCCTTGAGCTTCCCAATCTTTTTCCGTAATTAAATCCACTGGAGATATAGTAGGGCATCCGTAGGTTACACATTGATTTTCTTTAAGATCTATAAGCAAATTAGAAAACCCTATCAGTCCATTAAAATTTGCTAATTTCATACTGCCATTTGACATATGTGCAGTCGTTTTCTTTTTTAGATTTCCATCCGTATCTAAATTAAACTCTTTTGTTACTAAAGTTGGAATTTTTGAATTGATTAATGTGCAAACGGCAAAAGTATTCGTAAAATTCTTCTGAACTATCATAACAACTCCTCATTATCTATTCGCACAATTAACGCATCAATATCAGAGTTTTTCCATCCAGTTGACCGTCTATTAACTTTTCGTCCTTTTGGATAAATTCCACTTCTTATACCATCCCACCATGCAGATTTGCTAACAGGTATTAGTTCAAGCACCTCAGACAAACGCATATAACCAGTGCGACCTTCAAGTTGTATTTCTTTATTCATTGTTGACCTTTCTTGGATGAAAATAAGTACTACATGTGCAATACTAAGCAACCTGAAAATTAAAAATAGTTTAAAAAAATGGGAAAGAAATCGGAAAATGGCATTTAATCTTGAGCTGTTAAAGCAGGCAATTCTGAATAAAGAACCAGAAATTGAAAAAAAGTACTGGATTAATTTTTCAGAAAATCTAAGCAAGCTTAAAAAGAGCTACATAGAAGTAGATGCTGAGTTTATTACTGGGCTTGATAATTTTTGCGAGGGTATTAGGAAGGGCTATGCAGTGACTTCAAAAACGCCCAAAGGTTATTCATTGGGCAGTAAATGGGTTCTAATTCTATTCATTGAAACATTTGATTCCCTACTTTCTAAAGCTTATTCAACTCAGTCATTACTTTGGGTTGAACTTGCCATGGCAAGAATCCCACTGCCATTAGTACAACATTTCGCAACATTAAGTATTTTAGAAGTTGCTAATAAGTTAGATGAAACCAGTAAAGCTCTAGAATCAGCTGCAATCACTAATAATAGATTTGACAAACAACTCATTAAAGACGCAGCTACAATTGGTTTGTTATCTAGAATCCTATTTTATTTAAACAACAAACTTCCAACTTTTAATATTGATTGGTGTGAATATTGTTTTCGAAGAGCACCTCAAAATAGCAAGCATTGTTCAGTACACCTACCAAAAATGAAAGTCAGTAATAATCTATACAAGCAAGGGGGAAAAATAATAAAAAATGTAGCGAATAACAAACTAATTGAATATTTCACTTTTATTGATAAATGTAAAAAAAATCGTTCTATTCGAGAGCTATTCGAAAGAGACATATATTTTTCCGAGGCGGGATTTAAAGGCAATCGCTCATTTATTCCGGCGAGTGATGAAGTAAAGCTATTTATAAATGAAACTACTGTTGGTAATTGGCAATTAGCATCAAAAAACTGGGATGAGCTTATATCTTACCTTTCTTCAGTTGATAAAGCCTTAAGTAAAAAACCTAGCTCTTTTAATTCATGGATAGACTTTCTAGAATTCGCAAGAAAATCACTTCAAGAAGATATTGAAAAATGCGAACATCCTTACTGGTTTATTTTAGAGCTAACTATGGCAAATGAATGGCTGGATATTGAAAGAAATTATTTAGCAACCAATCAAACTGAGCTGAAAATAATAAATTTAGCTAATGATGGGTTGAAAGCTCAAGAGATAATGGCAAAGTTAAGTTTGGGTAAAAGTCGCGTATATCAGGTTATCAAGGAAGCAAAAAAATCAGGTAGCATTCCCCGAAAATAGTATTTCATCCAACTTATCACCCAATTTATACCAAGCATCCCTTTTGTCATCGGCATATTCATCTAGCAAATAAACTCTGTTAAGTTTTGTACCAATAACATGATTTTGACAAAGATTAATTACGTGTCGGTCTCCAATTTGCTTTGTAGCTGATTTTATGCATACATGACCTGGTTTATATTTCGCAGGGAAAACCCATCGAGTATCGCCAGTTAGTTTGTGTAGTTGCTCAAATTTATCTAATACAAAGTTTGACAAGTAAATTAGTTGATCTTGCCTAAAGGTGCCACTCAAAATTACAGTTACACCACCTATTATATTTTAAAAGAGTCCCTCATCAATGTAAGATGGAGCCAATTGATTATTTTAAACAATAGCGATTGGCTCATAAATCCGCAAAGCGGCCAATCAGTTGGCAAGGCAGAACTAAAGTTGCAGCTGTTGCTAAGGGTGATATTTCGTAAAATTGACCTCACAACCAGTATGCGCTGCCGTAACACTCACGTGTCACAGTAGTCGCACTAATCACTGCTTAGCGTCATTAACAACTTCACCAATTTAGCTCGGCTATTAATCTTGGTTTTTATGTGGATGTTTTTTAAATGCGTTTTAATGGTATTTTCTGTTACCTCAAGTAATTCAGCAGCTTTTTCTAATGCGTACCCATTGACAAGTAAATGGGCAACTTTAAGCTCTTTTTTGCTCAAGCCGAATGTGGTTTCTAGCAATGCATTATTTAACTGCACTGGCTTTTCTACGTCATATATAAAAGCAATAGCACTAGCCAAATGTTCATAAACCTCAAACTCATGTTGGTCACTTAAGCTAGAAAAGCTCAACATATAAGGCGTTTTGCCAGAAGGCCTTTCCACATTTAACGCCTGCGAAAAATGGCGCGTTGTATAAACATTAGGCTCAACTGCTTCAGAAATTGCATCATCAAGTAGTGTTTGCATTTTTGCGTTGCTGGCTTGTAATTGCCAAATGTCGGCCTTATCCGTAGGCTTTAAACGCAAACCATCATTACATTCTAACAAAGCCTTAGCGCTGTCATTGTAGTAGCAAACTTGCCCTAGCGAGTTAAACAACATAACCCCACGGCTTAAGCAGTTTAAAGCCCGTAAACTACTCGCTACCTTAAACTCAGCATCTCGCAGTTTAAACATCACGCCCAAAGCGCGAGATAAATGTGGTACTAATAATTTGAGTTTATCTGATTCTGCTTGCGTAAATGGCGCATCAAAAGTTTGATGACAAGCACACACAACGGCTTTCCCCTCATTGTCTCTGGGGTCGAAGACAATGCCAGCAATCATGCGGCCTAAGTTTAGCGGTGCAATATATTCTTTATAAAAAATAGACTCTAAAAACTCTTCGTCAGTCACCAACTCTTGGTCGCGCATCACGCTACCAGTGGTGAGTAAACCACGCTCATAAGCGCGCATTTCCCAAATATTATGAGCGTTAAACTTTGCATCATATAAGCCTAAGCTATTAAATTGATGCGTAATTGCGAACCCACCTTGATCAGCAGGAAACTGTGGTGTAAAGATTAAACAAGTTTTAGCACCCAACCAATCACAAATTTTTTTTGCAATATTGGGCCAAACTTCTACATCAGTCGCCCCTTGATAAATCCAATCCACGATTTTACTAAACTCAACTAGCTCTGCGTTTACATTGGTTTTCATTTTTCTTGTCGTCTCATTTCTTTTTCTTAATAGCCCATTCGGACTAACGCAACTAGAAATTTTAACTAACTTATTGTAAATAATGAAATTTTACTGATGCTATCAGAATTAAAATAATAAACAAATCACCCGAACGGGTGAAGATTTAATTTGATGTTACATGATATGTTTCTTACCAGACACCCTACAGATGGAGGGTAGATATTATTAATCTAGTTAAGTAGGAATAAAAATAAGAAATTTAACAGAATTTCTGCATTTTAAGAAAAACGACAAATTACTTTATTCTCAATTTTTTAACTTTAAAGTAGATCAATTATGAAAAAAATGTTTTTAGCAGCAACCTTACTGGTTTCAACAACTGTAAATGCAACCATCTTAGATTTTGAAAGCTACACCAATCTTGGTGGATCTTTTATTAACACATTAAGCGAAGACGGTTATACCATTAATAATAGTACCTCTCGCAGTTTTAGTCGCTGGAGTCCATCTAATCAACCGCAAACTCAAACACAAAATGGAGATGTTGCAGTTGACCCAGTTGCAGTAGGCACAATTCGATTGGTGAAAGATGATGGCGGTTTATTTACAGTTAATTCTATTGATTTAGGAAATGTTACCTTTCCTTTTAGTCCCTTTAATTTAACTTTTACTGGGCTAAAAGCAGACAATCAATCCATCTTACAATCGTTCACCTTGGATAAGATAAGCCATGATGGTAATGGTGGGATGGTACTTCACACATATGACTTTGATAACTTTGTAGGTCTTAAAGAGTTATCTTGGTTTTCTGGTGGTTACCCTATCGAGTATGGCTTTGATAACATCAATGTGACTGAATATATTTCAGCACCAATAAGTGCGGTCCCTGCACCAGCCTCAGTGTGGCTTTTTGCTGCTGGGTTGCCATTAGTTTTCGGGTTTAAAAGACGAAATAATAATATCTGAGGGGCTTTTTAAAAGATAACTCTTCACAAGTGGCGGGGTTTTTTGCAATGACTTTATACAGATTAAATTTTCTCTAATAGCAAAGTTACTATTTGCACACAATAGGTGGCAATTAGAATATAAGTTTAAGGCGGTTAGTGATGAATAAATTAGTTTTAGTAAACTTGATATTGTTTGGCATTGTTAATTTAGCTGGGTGCAGTGCAAACCACAATAGCATTTATCGTGATTTAAAAACCTCGGCTGGAACTGGTGCGTTGGTAGATATTAAACAACGCGCTATTGTGGCGGGTGAGCGCAAAGGTAAAACACCCGCCGAAAATATAAATGTTGTTTGCGCTGAACCTAGCCCAGATTCACTCTCTGCCTATGCCGCAGAAATTGCCGCTAAGGCAGATACTGGAAAAGGAGTTTCTGCCGAAGTGGCGGCCGCTTTTCAAGAAAGTGCAGCTTTTGTTGGCTTAAGAACGCAAAGTATCCAATTGCTTAGGGATGCCATGTACCGCTCTTGTGAGGCGTATATGAATGGCGCAATTAGTGAAGCGCAATACAGTGTGCTTGCACGGCGGTACCAAAAACATGCGATTGCATTATTAGCAATAGAGTCGCTTACTGGCACAGTAAAAGCACCAGCAGTCACCATTAATACCAGTGGTTCGGCAGGCAATACTAGACCACTTTCTGAAATTACAGACGAAGTAGCTAGAATTGATGGCAAGATTAAAGCTGAAGAGAAAAAAATAACTTCAGAAGAAGAAAATATTAAAACCCAAGAAGAAAAGCTAAAAACTGAAACAGACCAAAAAGCAATTGATAAACTGAACGCAAGTATTAGCACTTCAAAAGCCAATATTGCGAATGCTCAAGCAAATATTGCCAGCCATAAAAGTATCAAGCCAAGCTTAATGGCAGGATTGGAAACCCCACAAAGTGGTCAAGTAGCTGGCACCGCAATAGCCGCAGTTGCAGCAATTACGGAGGTCAGTAAATTATCAGATGCCTCAACAACAAAAATTGCAGACACGGTTGAAAACATCGTGAGAGGTATTACTGAGAATGATGAAACAGCGGCTTTGTGCTTTCAAGAGCTAAGTAACCAACAATGGGATTCTGAAAAAAAAGAGTTTAAAGCAAGTAGCTTAATTTCTTATTGTACAAATTACTTAGACAACGCTAATACTTGCAAAAAACTCAAATTAGATATGTTGGACAAGGCTTTCAAAGAAAAAGAGTTATCAGAGAAACAGATTAAAGATATTGATGCAGTTTGCGATTCAGGATTGGTAAAGATTCACAGCAAACAGCTAACAGACTGAGTTAAACCAATTTACAGTGCCAGAAGCTGATGCATCGGTAGCGATGCTTTGTAAATTAATTTATAAGAGAATTTTTAAAATGACTGCTGCTGAATTTATCGCTTATTGCAAAACACACCTTGGCAAGCCTTATATTTGGGGTGCCAATGGTCCTGATACATTTGATTGCTCTGGCTTTGCGCAATTTGTATTGGGTGAAATTGGGCTTGATGACCCTAAGGAAGACTTGGCTGCAGATGGCTTATATAGGCGTTTTAAACAAAGTCAAAATGGCACTGTAATACCCAAAGGCCTGTGTGGAGCATTAGTGTTTTATGGTATACCAAACAGGGTGACGCATGTTGCGGTATGCCTAGATGACATTAACATGATAGAGGCAGGCGGCGGTGGCCCAAAGACTAAAACCGTCGAAATTGCTAGAAAGCAAAAGGCAGAAGTACGGATTAAACTGATTAACAGACGCAAAGATATTGTGGCGATTGTGTTACCTAAAAATTTACCTTGGATGCAAAACTAAATAAGGACGAACGATGAAATTAAATAAAAAATACTTTTTGGCGATATTCACCGTACTTGGAATGCAGGTATTTTTGGGTATTAATTTGGCAAATGCCGTTTGTGAAAATGAAATCGAGAATTTTTGCAGGACAGTGGAAACTACTCAGAATAAGGACGTAAATGAATGGTCTTTATTTATTCCATATTCCAAATGCAAAACTCATTTCAAAGAAGAGTGGGATTTTAGTAAATCACCTATGTCAGTGCAAGAGGTAAAAGATGCGATTGAATATGAATTACCTTACACTACTGGGCAATGGGCAAATAATAAATCAATACCAACATTGAAGAGCAAAACTCAATTGTGCCTTTACAGGGCGCAATTAGAGTTTTTAACTAATAAATCTGGCCAGCCTACTACTGGCGGGAAAGGTCAACAAGAACCAGCAGGTAACCAGTCAAATTCTGGCACATCATCAAGCCAAACAAACTCACCTCAACCTACAGCGCAAAGTGAAAATACTCAAACCAATACCAGCCAGCAAACCACTACAAGCAAAAAAGGCAAGAAAAACCCAAATGATGTGCCGGCAAAATGTGTGAAATTTAATCACGATAAAACTAAAATCGTGAATATGTGCAACTTTCCTATCAATTTCAGTTTTTGTATGTTGCACCAAGACGATCAAACTATTCAGGTCGCCAATAGCTGTAATGATGGATTTGTGGCAGAAACCGTTTACCCAGGTCGCGCGATTTCTGATGAAAGTTTAGATACACGTTTTTTTGGTATTGCTTGTAAGTTCCCCAGTAAACCTATCAACGTGAGATATATCTCCTATAGTGAGCCACTTGAAGGGAATTGTCCGCGATGAAGATAATCGTCTATCTATTAAATGGCTTAACTAGCCACAATGCCACCAAGCATCACTTAAAAACTTTTTTATTAGCCGTTAGTTTGTTGATCACTACCCCAGCCTATGCGCTAGATGGTGCAGGCTGGGGAGAGCTTATCAAAGGTGTAACTGAGATACTGCATAATAATCAACAACAAGAAATTAAACAGCGAGAAGAACAGCAAAGGCTAGAACAACAAAAGCTACAAGAACAACAGGCCGATGAACAGCAAAGGCAACAGCAGTTGCAACTGGCGGATAACAGCAGTGGTTCAAGCCAAAGTTGTAAATTAATTGATAAATATAGTGGGCTTAAAAATTTAGAATGGAAAGGTGCTTGTAAGAATGGATTTGTCGATGGTGTTGGGCAAGCTATATATGAATTTACTAATGCTAATACTGGTAAACCAATTTTAGAAAAACTTATTTGTAAATTTAATGACGGTGATATTCAAGGGCTTTGCTACCGAACCAGCTTAAATGATTTTTTTAGTACTGACTGGGTGGCAGGGTACATTG
>Ga0116158_10004025_pt1 | contig 12618 bp, 8 predicted proteins | sample AD_UKC052_MetaG_FD_89883 | JGI IMG/M metagenome (GOLD analysis project Ga0116158, IMG submission 89883) | Active sludge microbial communities of municipal wastewater-treating anaerobic digesters from USA - AD_UKC052_MetaG | ecosystem: Engineered > Bioreactor > Anaerobic > Digestate | place: USA... | reverse complement strand
GGTCCAGAAGCGACATATAAAAATCCCATTTTCTCTGCGATTTTTTGCCAGTCATTAAATTTTTCAGGACTAATATACTCAATGACTTTCAAATGTCTTTTTGTGGGTTGCAAGTACTGACCAAAGGTCACAACATCACAACCAACATCTCTTAAATGTTGAAGAGCCTCTAATACTTCATCATGAGTTTCACCTAAACCCAGCATGATTGAAGTTTTTGTGTGACGAGTGGGGTCCAGTTGTTTGACCCATCGAAGCACTTCTAAAGATTGGCGGTAGCCGGCTCGAGGATCTCGCACTTTTGGAGTTAAACGCTCGATGGTTTCAATATTGTGAGCAAAAACATCGGGCTTCGCCTGGACAATATTTTGAATGAGATCCCGATGACCACGAAAGTCCGGGGTCAAAACTTCTACAATAATACGAGGGTTCAGCCTTTTTATTGTCTCTATGGTTTTAGAAAAATGAGAGGCCCCTTGATCCGGCAGATCATCCCGATCCACACTGGTTAATACTACATAATCTAAATCCATTTGACTGATAGAGTGAGCCACTTTTTCGGGTTCTTCGGGATCTAAAACGCCCTTGGGGTTCCCCGTTTTTACATTGCAAAAACGGCAGCCTCGAGTGCAGACCTCTCCCATAAGCATAAAAGTCGCAGTACCGCCGGACCAGCACTCTCCCATATTTGGGCACATAGCTTCTTGGCAAACGGTGGCGAGTTTAAGTTCTTTGAGCATTTCTTTGATTTGAGCGTATTTTTCACCTCCAGGGGCGCGCACTTTGAGCCAATTAGGTTTAGGAATTGGAGCGGTCTGAAGTGTCGTCGGAGGAGTGTTTTTTGAATTTTCATTTAACATAAGAGACTATTTGTATTTTGCTCGGTACTAATTTGCACCACTTAACGCATTGCTAGGTTAAAAATCAAAGACTTATTCGACGGCGGTCGGTTTAAAGAAATCAATTAAAAGCTAAATGCTAAATGCCCAAAGTCTAGATTGAAGAAAGGGGCTTCAATTTTCGTTTAAAAAGTCGATATCATAAGAAGTATTGCATAATTTGTAATAAAAATGAAAAGAGAAAAAACTATAGTGATTCAAAACAGTTACCCGTTGTGGCATATAAAATCGAAAGAATGGCTTTATATCTTTGGCTTTTTTGTTCATTTTTTTTCAACAAAACTGGGTCATCTTTTAACAACCTATCAGCACAATGTTTCTTCTATTTGGCCAGCTGCCGCGGTCTCTGTATTTATCATTATGGTTTTAGGTCAGAGATCCTGGCCAATTATTTTTGTTTCCGCAGTTATCTCAAATGCAATGAGTGATATTCCCTGGTGGGTTAATGGATTGATGGCTTTCGGAAATACACTGCAGGCTTTGTTGGGAGCCTATGGTCTTAAGAAGTTTGAAAAACCATTGGGTCTGATCGGCTCCTATTGGCGACCCCTACTTATTTTATTCATTTCAATTGTTGCACCAGTCCTTAGAGCCACAATTGGGATATTTTCTTTAAATTTGGGTGGTTTAATTAAAGAGGAATCCCTGTTTACAGTCTGGAAAACTTGGTGGAGCGGTGACTTTATAGGTATATTGATTTTTCTTCCACTGCTTCATTCTATTTCGGAAATTAATTTTAAATGGTTTGGCGAAAATCTTAAAGTTTGGTTAAATCGAATTCTGTTTTTATCCGCAATAGTTTCTGTTTCAGTTTTTGTTTTCTATTTTGAATCTGGTCGTCCTTTTATTTTCCTCATCTATTTATCTCTTCTGTTGGCTGTTCTATTTACAGATAAAATGATGATATTTATAATAACTGCGACAATTGCAACCATTGCTGTGGTGTTCACCGCTCTTGGTTTTGGACCCTATCTTGACGGAAATTTAGAAATTAATTTAATTCATTTGCAAATTTTTCTATTTGGTTTTGGAATAAGTTCTTTATTTTTGGTGGCTATAAAAGAAGAAGGTTTTATACTTTTTCCGAGCTTGGCTTTGATTTCTGGTTGGATCCTTTCTGGTGCAGTTTATTACTTTTTTTATCAAACAGGCTTAGACCGTGATGAAAATCAATTTAAAGTACAAATTAAAAACTTTGAGCAATTGTTAATTGAAAGATTAAACGATTACTTTCGAATCATTGAAAGTGGAGTTGGATTGTATGCGGCTTCAAGCAGTGTCGAGAGAGAAGAATGGCGAGACTTCTATTCAAAAATTAATTTAAAGGAACGATATCCGGGAATGAATGGTGTTGGTGTCATTCGAGCAGTTGCTAAAGAAAAAATCGTAGAATTTGAACAAGAACAACAAAAGACTATACCCTATTTTAAAGTTCGTGAAGTTCCCCACATTATTGAATCAGAGCGACCTCAACAAGGAATCAATGAACCCTATTTGGTTATTACATATATTGAACCCATTAAAGGAAATGAACAAGCGTTAGGATTGATTATATCCAGTGAAAAAAAACGAAAAAAATCTGCACTAGAGTCAATATTAACGGGGCAGGCTTCCATGTCTGAAGCTATTTTTTTAGTCCAAGATGAAAAAAAACGACCTGGGTTTCTATTGTCAGTGCCAATTTACAAAAAGGATGAACTTTTAAACACAAATAAATATTCAATGTCAAATGTAGAAGGGTTGGTTTATGCCCCCGTTCTATTTGAAAATTTTATTCAATCCGCATTTGAAAGTTATCAAAAAGAACTTCAGCTTAAAATGTTTTTAAAAGATAATCTAGATCAAAATATTAAAGTTTTTGAATCTGCTCCACTACAAAATAATTCTAAAATAAATCCCTTTTCTAGGACTTCAATTTTAAAGACAAAATTAGCAGGTTTACCTGTATTCATGGAGTTTTCACAAGTGTCGAGTTTTCAAACATATTCCGATACTTTAAAGTCCTGGGTCGGATTGATCGGTGTCCTTTTTTCTTTGGTGATTGCCATCATAATTTCTAGTTTTCAAAGTATCACTCGTAAAGCTACAGATCTAGCTGAAATAAAAACCAAAGAAATTTTAGAAAAAGAAGAAATTTGGAAGACCTTAACAAATTCTGCACCTGTTGGCATTTTTATGACCAATGAGTTAGGAGAAGTTCATTTTGTAAATCAAAAATGGTGTAAGATTACAGGAAACTTATCTGAAAATATTTTGGGTCATAATTGGATTGAGTCTGTACACAGTGAGGATGTATTTCAAGTCGCCACACAATGGGAAGAGCTTGGTCAAAGTGGAAAGTTTAGTGCGAAATATAGAATGACAAAGCACAGTGAACAGGGTGTTTCTGAAATATTAGTTTCAGGTCAAGCAAGTCAATTGCGTGATCGCGATGGACACTTAACTGGATATATAGGGACAATTGAAGATATAACCGAATTTCATAATCAACAATTGGCCTTAGCTCATTCTTCAAGGTTAACCTCCTTGGGTGAAATGGCGGCTGGGGTGGCTCATGAAATCAATAATCCATTGGCAATCATTCTTGGTAAAGCACAAGTTTTAAGTCGAAACTTTAAAAATAGAATCGATCTGTCCGACAAAGAAAAAGATGATATTGAAAAAATCTCTTTAACAGCACAGCGAATAGCAGCAATTATTCGAGGCCTTCGATCTTTATCTCGAAAGGAGTCAAATGACTCCTTTGAAAAGGCAACAGTAAAAAAAATATTTGACGAAAATCTTTCTTTTTACAAAGCGCGATTTGAAGACCATGGCGTTAAATTAATAGTTGTTGAAGATCAACTTTTGAATCTAGACATTTCATGTAGACCTATTCAAATAGGACAGGTTCTTTTAAACTTATTAAATAACGCCTATGATGCCGTATTAATGAATGAAGATAAGTGGGTTCGTATCGAATTAGAAAAAAATGATACTCATGAAAATGAAACTATTAAGATTAAAGTTGTTGATTCGGGTAAAGGATTAAAGCCGGACTTGGTTGAAAAAATTTTCCAGCCCTTTTATACAACAAAAGATCCAGGAAAAGGGACGGGTCTCGGTTTAAGTTTATCCAGTAAAATTATTGAACAACACCATGGTCGATTGTATTACGATTCCAAAGCAGAACACACGACTTTTGTCATAGAACTACCTATTCAAAGCATATAAAAACATATAAAAGCATATGAAATATTCTTAACTTTTATTTAATAAATCCGATAAATAAGTTGTTAAAATAACTCAAAAAAAGAGAGTGCCTTTGAAATTCGGAAGTTTATCAATAAAAATTTCGATTTACATAATGATTTTAATCGTTATGAGCTCCTTTGGTATGACTTATTTTATATATTTTCAACTCTCTGAATTAACAAAATCAATCGTACAGAAACAAGTTGAAAGAGAGACTGAGCTGGTTGCAATATCTTTATCCTCTGCACTTTGGACATTCAATAATGCCTCTATAAAGTCTACGGGGGACTCTCTATTAGAACGTGTTGAGGATATTGATATCGTTGCAGTTCAAGTCTTAGATTCTGAAAAAAAAGTTGTATATTATAAAAACAATGAAACTTACAATAAAGAAAATAATGAGAAAAGTTCTCAAAAATCCAAGCCTATTGTTTATAATAATGAAAATATCGGTGAAGTGACAGTTTGGGCAGATTCGTCTCAATTTAAAAATAATTTTTTTAAGATAGTGCAACTCACCACTATAATATTTTTTTTCGTAAATATCATTGTGTCCTTTTTAAGTTATGTCGTCCTTCGAAGATTGTTGTCAAAACCATTAAGAGTATTAAAGAAATCAGCAGTAGGCCTTTTGAACGGAAATTTAAGAACAAGAATTGATGAAAATTTAGATTACGAGTTCTTAGTTCTTGCAAAGGCCTATAATCAAATGTTTGATGAGATTGAGCGCCGTGATAAAGAGCTAAGAGACTACAATGTAAATTTAGAAAAATTGGTTGAGCAGAGAACTCAAGAAACAGATCTACAGAAATCCCTACTGATTCAAGCTTCAAGGCTAGCTACTTTAGGAGAGTTTGCAGGAAATGTGGCCCATGAAATTAACAATCCGTTAGCAGTAATACAAGGAAATGCTCAAATTATTAACAAAGCCATTGCTGAAAATAACATTGAAAAAGTTGAAAAAAGCACGAGCAAAATTATATCGATGGTCGAACGCATTGGGAAAATAATAAATGGACTTAGATCTTTTGCTCGGGATGGCAGTCAAGACAAAATGTTGCCCTTTGAAATGAGTAAACTTTTTGAAGTTATTAATGATTTAGCAACGAGACGATTACAATCTCGTGACATTAGTTTAAAATTTAACTGTCAAGATACGGATCGTTTTGTGTATGGACGTGAAATTCAACTTTCACAGGTGATTATGAATTTAATTAATAATGCTTCGGATGCTATCGAGAATTTACCGGAGCGATGGATCGAAATATCTTGCAAAAACCAAGATCTATTTTTGTATATTTTTGTAACCGATAGTGGTTTTGGAATTTCAAAAGAAATTCGTGAAAAAATGATGAATCCATTTTTTACGACAAAAGAAATAGGTAAAGGGACTGGATTAGGTTTAAGTATTTCTATGGGGATTGTTAAGGATCATGGTGGTGAGCTTATATATGTAGAAGAATCAAAAAATACACAATTTTGTATTAAACTTCCAAAATATATTGAAGATAGAAAGGCTGGTTAATGTTTATGTCGGTAATAAAGTTTAAACACTTTTTGTATTTACCAATAGTGTTACTATTGTTTTCAGGTGCCAATACTGTAGCTAAAACAAAAAATATTCCCAAAAAAGTTATTCAAGTTCGCAGTGATCTTTGGTGCCCCTACACCTGTGAAGAGTCTAGTGAAAATCCTGGTATTATAATTGAGCTGTCTCAAAAAATTCTTGAACCTGAAGGGTATGTTTTGGATTATAAGTTACTCAATTGGTCTAGAGCCATAGAAGACACTCGAATGGGAAAATATGATGCCATTGCTGGTGCCGCTCAGAGTGATGCTCCTGATTTTATTTTTCCAAAAGAACATCAATCGCTAGTTAAGTATAGTTTTTTTGTTTTGAAAGACAGTCCGCTTGTTTATCAATCTCATGAGTCTTTTCAAGAAAAAGGATTGGGAGTAATTGCAGATTATGCTTATGATGAGAAAACAAGTTCTTTGATGAAGGAAAAAAAATCTTGGATTACTCAAGTCACCGGTGATGATGGCTTAAATCAATTGGTAAAAATGTTAAAAGCCCGTCGTATAGGGGCTTTTATTGAAAATCCTGCAGTTTTTTATGATTTTCTGAATAAAAATAAATTGAATAAAGAAGATTTTAAAGTCATTGGTTCACCCAACATGGTTCCTCAGAAAGTATATATAGCATTTAGTCCAAAATTTTCTGATGCAAAAAAAGTCAGTGAAATAATCACTCAAGGAATGAATAAACTTAAAAAAGAAGGCACATTAAAAAAATTAATTCAAAAATACCAACTTGATGGGATCTAATTTGCTAAAAGTTCTTTTTTAGAAAAGAGAGCCTGTAAGTTTAAGTTGCCTGCAGCAAGTGGGTTTTCATTTTCTGGGCCTCTATAGATCACACAAAGAACACTTGAAATAAGGGCTCCAGAGTTTCTTAAGGCCTGTGTGGATTCAAGAACTTGCCCTCCGGTTGTAATAACATCTTCGATCACAAGCAATTTTTTTTCTGAAATATCGGCACCCTCAGCAAATTGACATGTGCCATATTCTTTTGCTGTTTTACGAACAAATACACAAGGGATACCTGTGGCTAAGGATAAGGCTGTTGCTACCGGAATTCCTCCCATTTCAAGCCCTGCTAGAAGTTCCGTGCCCTGGGGAATCATAGGGGCAAGATGTTTTGCAATTTCTTGCAAAACTAAAGGTTGAGATTCAAAACGGTATTTATCAAAATACTCTGTAGAAGTTTGCCCAGAGCGAAGCTTAAAGTTTCCTTTAAGGTAGGAGAGTTCGTGGATTTTTCGAGCCAGTTCAAAACGTGTCATTTCAAATTCCTTATATTTCTATGATTTTCTATTTGTTTTCTAAGTTCGGCGTGATTTTTGTTTATGCAATTGCCATTGGTCAAGGGCATATTTACGCATATCTTCTACGCTATCCAACTCGTCAACAATCTCTACACCTAAAAGGGTTTCAATGGCATCTTCTAAAGTTACAATTCCAGTGATAACTCCATATTCATCTAAAGCTAAAGAAATATGTTCTTTTTCTTTAATAAAATAATCAATCACTTGCTGAACTGTCATTCGATCTGAAACTGAAGATATCGGTGTTGTTAACTCTTTGATCAGTTTCTGATGCTGATCATGAGAAACGGCATCATGTATTTTATAACGATAAGTAAGGCCTAAAATATTATCCAAACTTTTATTGTAAACTGGAATGCGAGAAAATCGAATGGGCTTAAATGTATTAAAGACTTCTTCAACGGTCATCGTGTCCTCAAGTGCAAACATGACTGATCGTGGGGTCATGATGTCAGACACATAAATTTTATCTAACATCAGAAGGTTCTTAATTACAGAATGTTCTTTTTTGTGAATAGAACCTTCTTCGGCGCTGATCTCCGCGGTCATGAGGACTTCTTCTCTTGAGATTTCGGGTTCGTCTTCTCCTTTAGATTTAAAAACTTTCCCAAGCTTTTCAAAAAGAAAAACAAAGGGATAAAGTAGGATAACAAGTGCCTGAATGATATAAGCCGCAGTAGGTGCAATAAGTTTCCAATGAGAAGCACCTATACTTTTAGGTATAATTTCAGAAAAAATAAGTATAGCTAGAGTTAAGCCAATGGAGGCAATGGTGATTACTTTATCTCCAAAAACCATTTGTATATGATAAGCAATAGCCGCAGATCCTAGGGTGTTTGCCGCCGTATTTAAGGTTAAAATCGCCGAAAGCGGTTTTTGGATATTATCCTTAAGGTGCTCAAGGATAATACCACTTTTTCTTTTCTCTTTTACAAGAATACCAATAAAAGCTGGTGAAACTGAAAGTAAAACAGCCTCAAGTAAGGAACACATAAAAGAACCTGCCAGGGTCAAAAATAAAAGAATAAGAATTTCTGTCACAACTCAGCTTCTTTCATGATGACAAGATCGACAAGTGAAATCTATTTTTGCTCAGCGGCTCTCTTTTCTGCATATTTTTTGCACAGGTCTTCTTGAATATTGCGAGGAACTGCTGCGTATTTAGCAAATTCCATCGTAAATTCTCCCTTACCTTTTGTTGCTGAGCGTAAATCTGTCGAATATCCAAACATTTCAGATAGTGGCACTTCAGCTTCGATAACGCTATTTCCTTCAAAGGAATTTGTTCCAACAATAACTCCACGACGCTGATTGATTTGTCCGGTTGCCGGTCCTTGGTACTCTTCAGGAACTGTGGTCTCTAGTTTCATAATAGGCTCAAGAATAACAGGTTTTGCTTTTTGGTAAACTTCTCGCATCGCTGCCATCGAGGCAATTTTAAATGCCATATAAGACGAATCGACATCATGGTATTGACCATCAGAAAGTTCTACTTTTAAGCCCACAATTGGAAACCCAATCAGAGTCCCTTTTTTAGACTGCTCTTCGAAACCTTCTTCAACAGCAGGTATAAATTCTTTAGGAATTCTTCCGCCCACAACTTTATTTTCAAATATAAAGTTCTCTTCAGAGTTTAATGGAAGAGGCTCAATAGCTCCTACCACTTTTGCAAATTGACCCGAACCACCCGTTTGTTTTTTATGAGTGTAATCATAATCTGCACGTATGGAAATAGCTTCTCTATAAGCAACCTGCGGTTGTCCGACGATCACTTCACAGTTAAATTCTCGCTTCATACGTTCAATGTAAATATCTAAGTGAAGTTCACCCATTCCAGAAATGATGGTTTCAGCAGACTCTTCGTCACGATGAACTCGAAATGTAGGGTCTTCTTTTTTAAATTTTTGTAAAGCCTTTGAAAAGTTATTTGCACCTTGTTTGTCTTTTGGAGCAATCGCTAAAGAAATCACGGCATCAGGGACATGCATAGATTGCATGGCGTAGTTTACGCGACCATCAGAAAAAGTATCTCCAGAGGCGCAGTCCACACCAAAAGTAGCAACAATGTCTCCAGCATAGGAGGCATCGATATCTTCCATTTTATCAGAGTGCATTCGGACGAGTCGTGGAATTTTAATTTGTTTTCCAGTTGTCGTATTGGTCGCAAATTCACCTTTTTTAAGAGTTCCTTGATAAACTCTCATATAAGTCAATTGACCAAATTGTGTTTCTTGAAGTTTAAAAGCTAAAGCGACAAGAGGCTTTTCGTTATCAGGAAATAGCTCAACTTTTTCTTCGCCTTTATCAAGATCTAAAGCGTGTTCCTTTTTCTCTTCTGGAGTTGGCAAATAAAGAGTCACAGCATCTAATAACTTTTGAACACCTTTATTTTTAAAGGCGGATCCACAAAATACGGGGCAAAGTTTTAAGGCAATAACACCTTTACGAATTGCGGCTCTCATTTCTTCTACGGAAGGCTCTTCTTCCATAAGAAATTTTTCTGCAATACTGTCATCTATGTCAGCTAGTTTTCCGATAAGAATATGACGGTATTCTTTGGCTTGAGCCACAAGGTCTGCCGGGATCTCTTGCTCAGAAACTGTTTCTCCATTGGCGCCTTCATTGATAAAGGCTTTCATTGTAATTAAATCCACAATACCTTTGTGTTGATCTTCAAGGCCAATTGGGATCTGAGCCATAACGGCATTGAGTCTTAATTTTTCTAAAAGAGCATCTTTAACACGAAATGGATTGGCACCTTGGCGATCCAATTTATTGACAAAGGCTAAACGAGGAACACTATATCGTTTCATTTGTCGATCCACAGTGATCGATTGTGATTGCACACCGGCCACACCGCAAAGAACCAGGATCGCTCCGTCAAGGACTCTTAAAGAACGTTCCACTTCAACTGTAAAATCCACGTGTCCGGGTGTATCGATAAGATTGATTGTATAGTCATTCCAATGCACCTGAGTGGCCGCCGATTGAATGGTGATTCCTTTTTCTCTTTCTAAATCCATGGAGTCCATGGTGGCTCCCACTCCATCTTTACCGCGAACCTCATGAATAGCATGAATGCGTCCTCCATAAAACAGGATGCGCTCTGAGAGAGTCGTTTTTCCCGAGTCAATGTGGGCAGAGATTCCAATATTTCTAACGGTATTGATGTTCCATTTTTTCGACATTTTGTATCCTTTTTTGTAAAAAAACTTGAATTTAAATCGAAGCCACCACAGCTAACATTAATTTTGGGAAAGTGCAAAAAAGAATCTTTTGATCTTAGAGTCGTTGTGCGCTGTTTAAAATAAGGTTATAAACCTCAAAAGTAAGAGAGAATTAAAAAAGATGACAGATTCAAATAAAAAGACAGGTCAAAAATTAAAGACCAACCAAAATTTAAAGACAGACCAAAATTTACGGCCTGAAATTCTAAATTTAAAGCCTGAAATTCAAGATTTAGAAAAACAATTGATCGCTCATTTTCCCTATAAAAAATTTCAAGGCGAGCAAAAACAAATCCTTTCGCTTGTTATGGATGGAAAAAGCGTTTTGGCTTTAATGCCTACGGGCGGAGGCAAAAGTCTTACCTATCAATTTCCGGCCCTGCTGAATCAGAAACCAGGGTATTTGGTGTTGGTACTAAGTCCTTTGATTGCTTTGATGTCTGATCAAACGGAAAAAGCAAAAGAACTTGGGATTCGTGCCACATTTATAAATTCTTCCCTTTCTAAAGAAGAGCGAGAAAGACGTTTAAATAACCTCAGTCAACTGCAATTGCTTTTTGTGACTCCAGAGCGTTTTAGAAGTCCTGATTTTATAAAAGCATTAACACAAGTGCATGTTTTTTTACTGGCTATCGATGAAGCTCATTGTATTTCTCAATGGGGGCATGATTTTAGGCCTGACTATTCAAAAATCGCAGAAATTCGTAAAATCTTAGGCAGCCCACCGGTTCTTGCTTTGACGGCTACGGCGACCCCAGAAGTTCAAAAGGATATCATTGATCAAATTCAAATCCAAGAAGCTCAAATTCTTCATGGAGGCTTAAAGAGAGATAACTTGAATTTAGAGGTTCAAGAGGTTTTTGGTTTGGATCAAAAAATAGAAAAAATTTTAGAAATTCAACAGAGTTCCTCGGGCGTTGGTATTGTTTATTGTAGTCTTGTTGAAACTGTTAAAAAAATTTATCAGAGATTAGAATCCAAAAATATTTCAAAACTATGGACCTATTATGGTGATATGAAGCCTCAGTATAAAGAAAAGGCATTAAAAGAGTTTATTCGATCCGAAAAAGGAATCATGCTAGCGACTCCTGCTTTTGGTTTGGGAATTGATAAGCCCGATATCCGTTGGGTTGTGCATGGGGAGCTTCCAGGTAGTTTAGAAGCTTATTTTCAAGAGGTGGGGCGTGGGGGGCGCGATGGTCTGCCGGCGCGCGGAGTTTTGCTATATGACCAGGACGATGTGGAAATTCAAATGGAGTTTTTAAAATGGAGCCATCCTCATATATCTTTTTTATTGGAGCTGTATCGTTTGGTTAAGGAGCGCTCTTTAGAACTCGAGCAAGGGGGCTTTGAATATCTTCGAAATCGAATGAATTATAAAAATCGCAGAGACTATCGTTCTGAGGCAGGCGTTCGTATTTTAGTGCGTCTCGGGTATGTGGCTCAAGTCGAAACTCAGGGGACGTTATTTCCCTATGTTGCTATTGAAGATCCTGACACTGGTATTTTGCAAAATCAAGTTTCTGAAGATCATTTAAAAAATCAGCAAAAAAAATTACTTGAAATGGTGCGCTACGCAAATCAAGGAGTCGAGAATCAGGGCTCTGAATTAGATTTAAAGAAAATCATTTACAAATACTTTGGTGTTTTCTAACGTGGGTGTTTTCAGAGGGGGCTTTTATGAAAGCATCAGGTTGGATTGAAGTGATCGTAGGTGGTATGTACAGCGGAAAGACCGAAGAGTTGATTCGAAGACTTCATCGTGCGCGATATGCCAAGCAAAAGATTCAAGTCTTTAAGCCCGAAGTCGATAATCGGTACCATGAAGAAGATGTAACAAGTCACAATCAAAACTCATTTCCTGCAGTTCCTTTAAAAAGTTCAGAAGACATTTGGGATCATTTATTGGACGAGACACAGGTGGTTGGAATCGACGAGGGGCAGTTTTTTGATATGAACATAATTAAAGTGGTGCAAGATTTAGCAGAGCGTGGCGTGCGAGTGATCATATCTGGTTTAGATACGGATTGGCAGGCTAAGCCCTTTGAGCCAATGCCTTCACTGATGGCCATTGCAGAGAATGTAACAAAACAGCAGGCGATTTGTATGACTTGTGGAGATTTGGCAAGTCGTACTCAGCGAGTGGCTCCCGCAGACGGGCGAGTGGCCGTGGGTTCCCACGGAATGTACGAGGCCCGGTGTCGGCTGCATTTCAAGCCTGAGGTCGATCATCCATCAATAGCGCAGCATATTATTATTTGAGACTTTCTTTTTAATTGTAAATATTACAATTAAAAGTTAGCTTCACTTCGTTCCTAAAATATAAGTCGATGATAAGGTTCGACGTTTCTACCAGGCTCCTTAAAGGCC
>Ga0116158_10004015_pt1 | contig 12631 bp, 8 predicted proteins | sample AD_UKC052_MetaG_FD_89883 | JGI IMG/M metagenome (GOLD analysis project Ga0116158, IMG submission 89883) | Active sludge microbial communities of municipal wastewater-treating anaerobic digesters from USA - AD_UKC052_MetaG | ecosystem: Engineered > Bioreactor > Anaerobic > Digestate | place: USA... | reverse complement strand
GTCTGCCACTGCAATATTTCGCTGCTTTCTTGGCGGCCGCGATTTTAGGAGTCATGACTTCTCGGTCGCTCGAATGGCTGATTTCGACGCCTTTGCCGCCACAGGAGACGCGGAGCGACTTCCTGCTATTAGCCTTGATTTGTGGTTTACCATTGATCCTGAAAGCATCGCGTTCGGCAGGGTTTTTACCCTATTGCCCAATCTTTCGGATTTCACGCGCGTAGGAATCCGATTGTCGTATGAAGAAGAAGACGCCAAGAAGCTACGCGAGCATTACGATGCAGCCTATCCGCTAAAAGAGGACGGAACGCGTGCCAAGGCGTTGTCACAGTATCTGGCGCTCGATGGAAATGTTGGCAGACATTTTTCGGTTCGCTATTTCTCACTCGACGAGAAATTCCAGGGTGATGTACCCCCCGAGCCTGTAACGAGCAAGCTCGATCCTGACGAGGGGAAACGGCTTCTGAAGCATCTCATCCGGGTGGAGTTCGTCGATGCGCAGCGAAACATTAATGACGACGACAGCAGCCGCAGTAACCGGCTTTCGTCGGCCTTCGCCGACTTCTATCGGAAGAATCTTGAGCAGGTCGGCCATGCCGCCGAAGCTCACAGCGTGATCGATGCGAACAACAATCAACTGACCGATCACTATGCCAAGCAGTTTTCCCCGCTAATCACGCTTATTAAGCACCTTGGTGTGCCATCTATTAATGATCGAGAACTACGGATAATTTCTTCGCTCAGCCCTGAATCTGCGCTGCGTGGGAGCACCGAGCTGCTCTACATTGATCCCAGCCGGCAGCATGAACTACCCGAGCTATATAATGGTCTTGGTTTCAAGAATCTCATCTATATGGCTATTCAGGCCCGGCATTTTCATTCGCAATGGGTGATGACCGTCGAGAACAGACCTGTTTGCCTGATGATATTTATTGAGGAGCCTGAAGTTCACCTTCACGCTCAGGTGCAGCAGACCTTCATCTCCAACATCTGGCGAGTAATCAATCAATCCGCCGAAGCGGCTGGAGAACCTAGCCTTGTGCCGCAACTCGTTGTCACTACGCATTCCTCCCATATCATGGAGGCTGTGGATTTCGAAAAGGTTCGCTATTTTCAGCGTTGCCATATCAAGGGCGAGACGGTCGCTACTGGGATCCGCAACGCATCGGTGGTCCAGAGCCTTCGGGCCTTCCAGCCGGAAGAAGAGACGATAAACGGCAGGTCCGTCGCACCTGCGGAATCGCTGGCTTTCCTCAAACGCTATTTACGCCTAACACACTGCGACCTGTTCTTTGCTGATGCAGCTATCCTCGTTGAAGGCGCAGTCGAGAAACTGCTAATGCCGTCCATGATAGAACGTGCCGCAACGCGACTGCGGACTGCTTACCTCACGATCTTGGAGGTGGGAGGGGCCTACGCCCACCGCTTCGAGCGTCTGCTTAGTTTCCTAAATATTCCCTATCTTGTTATAACAGATCTCGATTCCGTGGAGCCCACCGGCTATTCGAAGGCTTGTCGGGCGGATTTCATCGGTGCAAGAACATCCAATGCGTCTCTCAAGAAATTGTGCGGAAAAGACACCATTGCCGAACTGATCGCACTGACCTCCTCTGAAAAGCAGCACATTGAGCAGGGCCGCTGCATTGCTTTCCAGACGGATATTTTGGTGACTGATGGTGCAGCGAGCAAAAAATGTCGCCCGCGCACTTTGGAGGAGGCGATCGTCTATGAGAATTTCGGACTGCTTCGGTCTGGTGCACTGTCCATCGGCATCCCCATCCCGGGGTTTTTGGATGAAGCTTATCAGAAGATATATGACCGGATTCGGTCGAATAGTTTCAAGAAGACTGACTTCGCCATGGATATCTTGGCTTACACCGAGGAGTGGATCGTCCCTGGCTACATTGCCGAGGGATTGAGTTGGCTTGAGGAGCGTTTGTCACCACTAATCTCTGCGGCCGCGGAGACGGAAGACGCTGTGAAGGTAGGGGAGTAGCATGGTTGCCAAGGTGGTAAGCGAAGCGGATACCCTAATCCGTAAATGCCTAGACGCTCGTCGCAGCTTTGCAATGATCGCTGGTGCGGGGGCGGGCAAGACGAGTTCACTTGTTGAGGCTCTTGGCCGAGTTCGCGACCACGAAGGGGCCACCCTTAGAAGGCATGGTCAGCGTATAGCCTGCATTACATTCACCAAACGTGCGGTTGAGGTCATCAAGGCGCGCCTGGGTTTCGACGAGCTATATCTAGTCTCCACGCTGCATGGGTTTCTGTGGGGACAGATAAGCACCTTTCATGCAGATATTCGGCAAGTGCTGCAAGAAAGTCATATTCCTGCTCTAATAGAAAAAGCCAAGAAAAATGACAATGGCGGTAAAAGCAAAAATGCTCAGCAAGCTCGCGCAAAGGTTGAGTGGCTGAGGGGGCAACTTGCGGCAATCGGATCAATCCAGTATTTTAGGTATGCTGACACGAGCTTCAGTGATTACGAAAAAGGTCAAATCGGCCATGATGACGTCATAGAGATTGCAACCTACCTCTTTGCAAAAAATGCTACCTTCAGGCGAATCACCGGGCTACGTTTCCCTTATATATTTGTCGACGAAGCGCAGGATACATCTGAAGGTATCATCGCAGGGCTCAATCTCGTATGTGCCGGCGCTGGTCTCCCGGTGATTGGCTATTTTGGAGATCCATGGCAGCAGATTTATGACCGAAGTGCTGGAGATTTTGCGCCACCCGTCGGTGGTGCAATCATCAAGAAGGCTGAGAATTTCCGCTGTTCGAAGAGTGTCATTCGACTTCTCAACGCTTATCGTGGGGACGTCCAGCAATATGCCGCTGGCGAAAATTCAGCATGTGAAGGCACTGTCGAATTCCTACTTGTTAAAGCGGAAGAGCCAGCGGAACCGCGCAAGCGCTATTCAGAGGAACAGATTGGGCGCGCGTTGGCACGTATGGATGCTGCAGTTGAAGACTGGGGCTGGGCTGGGCGCAGCGATGTCATGAGGCTCTTCCTCGCACGCCAAATGATCGCGCGCCGGCTAGGTTTCTCTGATCTTAACCGACTCTTTACAGGAGATTATGCTTCGTCTCATGCGAAAGATGCCTTCGAGGAAGGTGAGCATTTTCTTCTCAAGCCACTTCTTTCCACTATTTATCCCCTGATTACTGCTCAAAACCAAGGCGATGATCGGAAGATCATCAATTTACTTCGAAGCGATAGTCCGGCGTTCGCCATTGATGGATTGAATGCAGGAAAATCGCTGAAATTGATGATCGATAGATCCAAGGCTTTGGTTGGCCAGTTGCACGCTTTGTGGAGTACTGAGACGATCGGGGTGATTCTCCGCTTTTGCATCGATAAAAAAATAATTCTGCCTTCCGAAAGGCTGCGCGAACAGCTTGATCGCGCTCCTCGGGCTGAGCCGTTCGATGAGGATCTTCACAGCCTAGACAAAGGAGATTGGCTCGCAGATTCGCTCTTCCAAATGACGCCTGGGCAGGTCTCCCGCTATGCCGACTATCTTGACAACAACACGGCCTATAGTACCCAACATGGAGTCAAGGGTGAAGAATATGAAAAAGTCATGGTCGTCTACGACGATATCGAGGCTGCGTGGAATAACTACAGCTTTACTAAGACTCTGACACCGCTGACTGCCGGCGAGCCGACGGACCGACAACGCTCGATATCTCAGAAGCTTGCTTATGTTTCGTTCTCACGCGCGAAAGAGGATCTGCGTGTCTTGCTGTTTACAGCTAATCCGGAAGGGGCGCGAGCGGAGCTTATTGATAGAAAACTGTTAACGCCAGATCAAATCTGTATCGTGAAGTGAGTCGCGTTTCTTGTCGCTTTATTTCGGAAATGGAGATGTGAGCGTTTGGCGGGTGTTATATCTCTGCGGATATTTTGAGATTGCATGGTAGGTCATTGATTTACAAGATATTTTTCAGGAACTGTGTCACATATTGAGCCCCTTGTGACAAGGTAAGTGAAATGGTCGTGCGCCATCGCCACCATTGGCGAAAGCTTGTTCAGAATTGGCATCCACGGGCGTTGCGGTGTCGCGCGTGGGCGTCTGTTTCGGCCATGAACCGACGGTCAGCGATGTCCGTTTTGCTGTCGCAGGTCGAACATGCTGATCGCTGGAAACCTGGCGCTCACTCTGCGGCCCGTTGAACCCGTGCAAGCTCAGGATCCAGCAAGGTGGCCTGAACGAACGAGGTCACGACCGATGGCACGGATTTGATCCATGCCGCGCAACAGCGACGCACGGCTGGTATGAACAGAGCGGGGGCGAAGAACCAGCGAGTGGGCGTGCTGCCGCGCACTGCCCAGCCGAACTGCGTCAATCCACGTGCCTCCGGCGGGCCTGTGTTTGCTGCAGCACAGACAGCCCGCTGCGATCGGCTTAGCGTCGGTCCGGTGCGCTGCCGCGATCCGGCACTGGCCTCATCGGATCGGAAAATGTGTTGACCCCCTCTTCAACTCAAGTCGCAAGGTCCGAGAGTGCTGTCGGCACACTGGTGGCCACCAGCCGGGTGGCGCCGGTCTACCTGATCCCGCTGTTGGCCGCGACCGAGCAGGCGGGCATCGCCCCCGACGCGCTGTTCCATGGTCTGGGTCTGGTGGCGGCCGACCTGGAGGTTCCGGGCCTGACCGTCTTCCCGATCGAGGCGAACACGGTGGTGCGCCGGGCCTTGCGCCTGCTGGACGCGCCCGACCTGGGGTTGACGCTGGGCATACAGACCCGGATCACCGAGCGCGGGGCGATGGCACTGGGCCTGTTGGCCGCGGCCACGCTGGGCGACGCCATCGCGCTGACGCTGCAGTTTCCGGGCAGCGCCGGCTACCTGATGGCCGTGCATGCCGAGCTGGGCAGCCGCACGCAACGGGTGGTGGCCGAACCGCAGTTCGGCAACGACGACATCGCCCCCTTTCTGGTGGACATCATGTTCGCCGGCTCGGTGCGCATGCGCCGGCAGGTGTCCGAGGCGCACTACGCGCCCGCCCAGGTTGAACTCACGCGTGTGCGGCCGGCCAACGTCGCCGCCTACGAAAGGCACTTTGCCTGCCCGGTGCATTTCGGGTGCCGCCGCAATGTGCTGACATCGGCGCGGAGCTGGCTCGACTTTCCGCTGCCGATGGCCAACCCCATGGCCTACCGCCTGTCGCGCCAGTTACTGACACAACAGTTGGAACGGGCCGGCATCCCGTCGGCCCTGGGCATGACGGTCGATCGGGCGATTTCGCGCGCGTTGCCACTGGCCGCGACACCCGCCGACGTGGCGGCCTCGCTCAACATGGCCGAGCGCAGCCTGCGCCGCAAGCTGGCGCAGGAGGGCCTGAGCTTTCGTGGCCTGCTCGATGAGGCGCGCAAGGCGCGTGCGCTGGAACTGATGGCGGGCCCGAGGTGGTCGATCACCGACATCGCCCTGCAGACCGGGTTCTCGGATGTGCGCGCGTTTTCGCGCGCCTTCAAGCGCTGGACCGGCCAGGCGCCGTCGGCGCTGCAGCCCACGCAGGCTGGCCGCCAGGGTCCGTAGATTGGCCGGGCCGGTCCTGCGCCAAGGCACCGTCCGCTCCGAAAACAGGCCCATGTGCCCGCCGGCTCGCGCTCGGCTGGGCACCCATCAGCCTGTGCCTTCGGCGCACCCGCAACACCGCTGGCACCACAAGCGCGGCCTCAGTCCGGGCTGGGTCAACAACTGTCTGGAGTTCAGGGCCATGAAGTCTTTCACCATCAAGCGGCAGTTGCACCTTGCGTTCGGGACGCTGGCCGCGCTGGTCCTGGCCGTCAGCCTTTCTGCACTGCTCAATTTGAGTGAGGCCAACAACCGGTTCTCCGGCTACATCAGCGGCCCGGCCGAGCGCGAAACCTTGGCCACGGACGTTCGCATCTTCGCCAACCGCCGAGCCATTGGCGTGCGCGACATGGTGCTTGTCAAGACGCCGGCCGACCATGACTTGGCGCAGGCCATGGCGGTGAAGGCGAACGAAGACCTCCAGGCGAGCCTCAAGGCGCTGAAGGAATCGGTTGCCAGCGCGGCCGATGCGACCGAGCGCGACCGCACGCTGGTCGCCGCGCTCGACAAGATCGAGTCTCAGTACGGGCCGGTGGCCGTGGCCATCGTGGAACTGGCGGTGTCCGGCAAGGATGACGAGGCCATCCAGAAGATGAACGTCGAATGCCGTCCCCTGCTCGCGTCGCTGCTCGTCGCCGTCAAGGAGTACATCGCCTTCAGCAAGGCGCAGGCCAAACTCAACGTCGAGGCGTCCGCCGCGGCCTATGCCGCGCAGCGCACGCTGCTGCTCGTGACCAGTGCGTTCGCCGTGGTGATGGCCGTGGCGCTTGGCTGGTTGATCACGCACCGCCTGGTGACTTCTCTCGGCGCCGAACCGGCCGATCTCAGCGACGCTGCGCAGCGTGTTGCCCAGGGTGACCTCAGCCCGATGCGGGGCGCGGAGGCTGCCCCTGCTGGCAGCGTTCTGGCCTCGATGGGAACGATGCAGGGGCAACTCGTCGGCCTGATTCGCCAGGTGCGCACCTCGGCAGACAGCATCGCCACCGCCAGTGCCCAGATCGCCCGGGGCAACAACGATCTCTCCAGTCGTACCGAGGAACAGGCCTCGGCGCTGGAAGAAACCGCCGCCTCGATGGAGGAACTCGGCTTGATGGTGAAGCAGAACGCCGACAGTGCCCACCAGGCCAACCAATTGGCCCAGAGCGCCAGCGCCATCGCGTTCAAGGGCGGCGATGTCGTCGGCCAGGTCGTGGAAACCATGAAGGGGATCAACGACAGTTCCAGGAAGATCGCCGACATCATCAGCGTCATCGAAGGCATCGCCTTTCAGACCAAGCTCCTGGCCCTGAACGCCGCCGTGGAAGCGGCCAGAGCGGGCGAACAAGGCCGTGGCTTCGCGGTCGTCGCCTCCGAGGTCCGCAACCTCGCGGGCCGCTCCACCGAGGCGGCCAAAGAGATCAAGCGCCTGATCGGCGCCAGTGTGGAACGGGTCGAACGGGGCACGGCCCTGGTTGATCGCGCTGGGGCGACGATGACCGAAGTCGTCGGCTCGATCAAGGGCGTGACCGACATCATGGGCGAGATCAGCGCCGCGAGCGTCGAACAGAGCGCGGGCGTCAGCCAGATGGGCAAAGCGGTGACGCAGATCGCCCAGGCCACCCAACAGAACGTCGCCTTGGTTGAAGAGAGTGCGGAGGCGGCGGAAAGCATGAAGGTGGAGGCGGAACAGTTGGTTCAGGCGGTGGCCGTGTTCAAGCTCTCGGATAACGGCGGGTACGCCGCCTTCGGGGCCGCTCAGTTCGGCAGCACCACCCCGGTGCTGATCACCGCGTCCATCACCGGGGCTTCCAGGGGCCGGGCGTAGCAGTAGCCCTGGCGCCGGAAGTTCAGTCCGATCAGCCGCCGCGAAATCGGCCACAGCACGCCGGTGAACGCCACCAGGTCGATCACCGCGCCGAGCCCGACCATCAGGAAGTACAGCGACTGCGAGGTGAAGCTGTTGACGTCCTCGGCGATGCGCTGGTCGGTGAGCCAGCGCCGCCACTGCAGGCCCAGCGTGTCGCGCACGAAGTAGTAGCAGGCGTACAGCGGCACGGCGGCCACCAGGATCACGCAGAAGCGCCGAGTCGCCGTCCCGCGGCCAGCGCCGAGGTGAACTCGCCCGTCTCCTGGTTGAAGAGCACGTTGAACCCGGTCTGCCCCAGCAACAGCGTCACCAGCAGCGCCACCATCGCCCGGGCGCGCACCCGCTCTACCGATCGCCAGTAGGGCGCGGTGATGTGGCCGATTCGTTGCCAGAGGTGGCGGTCGGCGCCGGGTTCGTCGGGTGGGGTCATTCAGACCGCCCCGATGCCGTACTTGCGCAGCCGCACCGCGATGGCCGAGTGCGAGGTCTGCAGCCGCTCGGCGAGCTTGCGGGTCGAGGGGTAGTCGGCGTAGAGCCGCAGCAGGAGGGCTTTTTCACAGGCCGAGACTGCTTCGTCGAGCGATCCGACCTCCGCGGCGGCCTCGGCGGGCGGCACTTCGATCGGGGCGTCGGAGGGCTCGTTCGTGGGCTGGGGCGTCGCGGCACGGCCGACGAATTCCAAGTCCGCCAGCTCGATCACCGGCGCCTCGCTCAGCGTCACGGCGCGGAAGATGACGTTCTGCAACTGCCGCACATTGCCCGCCCACGGGTGCGCCAGCAGCGCCGCCGCCGCAGCAGCACTGATGCGCGCCCGCGGCCGGCCGATCTGTGCGCAGGCGCGCTCCAGGAACACCTGCGCCAGCGGCAGGATGTCCTCGGTGCGCTCGCGCAGCGGTGGCACCTGCAACTGCAGCACGTCAAGCCGGAACAGCAGGTCTTGCCGGAAGGTGCCCGCTGACACCATGTCCTCCAGCGAGCGGTGCGTGGCGCTGATGATGCGCAGGTCGGCCTTCAGCTCGCGCTCGCCGCCGACGCGCCGGAAGCCGCCGTCGTTGAGGAAGCGCAGCAGCTTGGCCTGCAGGTAGGCCGACATCTCGCCCACCTCGTCGAGGAACAGTGTGCCTCCGTCCGCCAGCTCCAGCAGCCCCGGCTTGCCCCCGCGCAGCGCCCCCGTGAACGCGCCGCTCGCGTTGCCGAACAGCTCGCTCTCGGCCAGGCTCTCGGGCAGCGCGGCGCAGTTCAGCGCGAAGAAGGGCTGGTCCTTGCGGCGGCTGCCGGCGTGGCAGGCGTGGGCGATCAGCTCCTTGCCGGTGCCCGTCTCGCCGCGGATCAGCAGCGGCGCGTCCACCGGGGCCATGCGCGCGGCGCGCTGCTTGAGCTGGCGGATGGCGGGCGAGTCGCCGAGGATGGCCTCGAACCCGCCCGCGCCGTGGTTGCGCAGCGCGCTGAGCCGCTCGCCCAGGCGGTGCGGGGCGTGCAGCGTCAGCACGGCGCCGGCCACCACGCCGCCCGCCTCGTGCAGCGCCACGGTTTCAAGCAGGAAGGGCTGCCCGCCGAACTGCACCTCGGTGCCCGACTGCGTGGCGCCGGTGAGCGCGGGCAGCGACTGGCCGATCAGCGCTGCCTCGCTCAGCCCGCTGGCGCTGACCGCCGCCGCGTTGGCCACCACCACGGCACCGGCGGCATCGACGGCGAGCACCGGGTCTTCCTGCGCCGCCAGCAGTGCGTCCAGGTACAACCGCCGCCGCGCCCCCGGCAGCATCGCCACCTCGCCCACCGACTGCACCCCCGCCACGCCGAGCAGCTCGCCGCGCAACTGCTGCAACCCCTGCGTGTCCAGCGCGGGCGCTTCGAGGTAGACGTGCGGCGGCTCGACCTCGACCGCGGACACGTCCAGCGCCCGCTGCGCCAGCGTGGCGAGGATTTCCTGGGCAATGCCGACCCGGTCGGTGAAGAAGACGTCGATGCGCATGTGCGAATTCTGCGGGATTGAAAAGTTGGGTTAATGGTGGCGGTGCTGGTCAGTCCTGCATCGACAGGGGGTGGGCGTGGTCCTACGATTTCCAAGGCGACCACGTTTGGGAATTATTCCCATTTACGAAAACCGACAGGAATGCCCCGATGATGACCCGTACCCGCTTCAGCAAGTCCCTGATCCTGACCGCCTCGACAGTGGCACTGGCCGTGCTGGCCGCCTGCGGTGGTGGCAGCAGCGACACCGCGTCCACCACCCCGACCACGACCGCTTCGTCGGTCACGCTGCAGACCTACATCACCGACAACCTCGCCACCGAGTATTCGAAGGTCTGGGTCACCGTCAAGAAGATCACCGCCACCGACAGCACCGGTGCCACCGTCACGCTGCTGGACGCGACCGCCGCGCCGGTCGTGGTCAACCTGTCGTCGCTGGCGGACGTGGGCCAGTTCATGTCGAGCGTGACGGTGCCGGCCGGGATCTACACGCAGATCGCCGTGACGCTGGGCAATGACGTGCAGCTCGTCTCGCTGGACGGCGCGACCACCGTCACCGGCCAGTTCGCCACCGGCACCAGCGACTTCGTCTGGAACGTGCGCAAGCTCGAACTGGACACCTCGACCACCGGCCAGCTCGTGCTCGACTTCAACCTCGCCCGCTTCACCTACAACGCCACCACCGGCCTGGTGACGCCGCAGGTCGATGTGCTCAAGCCGACCGACGCCTTCCGCAAGTTCGTGCGCCAGCAGGCCGAGGTGCATGGCACGGTGCAGAGCGTGGACACCACCGCCGGCACGATCACCGTCAACGACCGCCGCCTGGGCACCGGCGTGGTCGTTTCGCTGGCCACCGACGCGGTCATCACCAACGAGGCCACCGGCGCCACGCTGACGCTGTCCCAGCTCACCGCGGGCACCCGCATCGGCATCAAGGGCACGGTCACGCCGGGTGCGACGACCGCCGACCCCGTCACCGTCACCGCCACGGTGGTCCACGTCGAGTCGGCCGCTACCAGTGCGCGCGGCGAGGGCACGGTCAGCGCGGTCAACGGCCTGCTGGTCACGGTCAAGCTGACCGACGCCAACTTCCTGCCAGGCAGCGACAGCGTGGTGGTCGATGTGACCGACGCTGCCTTCCCGCATGGGCTGGTCTCCGATCTGGCTGTCGGCGTCGCGGTGAGCTTCCGCGGGCAGGTCAGCGGCACGGGCTCGGCCGCGGTGGTCGCGGCGACGACGGTCGATGTGCGCGGCGCCGCGTCCAGCACGGCGCGGCAGGCCCACCCCGGCCACGCCTACGTCGGCAGCGGCGTGCGCGGCACCGTGGGCACCGTCAACACCGACGGCACCTTCACCCTCACCGTGAGCAGCGCCAACGCCACCACCGCCGTGCCCGCCGGCACCTACACCGTCAACGCCGCCAGCGCGACTTACCACGACGGCACGGCCACCTGCCTGGTCGCGGGCGCGAAGGTGAAGGTCATCGGCACGCTCAGCGGCACGACGCTGACGGCCACGGTGCTGGACGTTGCCGGCTGCGCCGCTGGCCAGCGCCATTCGGAACAGCACGGCAAGCGCTGAATCCCGAGCGCTGGACGCCGAGGCGGTCAGTCCTCGGCGCGGAACTCCGCCGTGTCGATCTGCAGCCGGCGCCGCTTGTCGTAGAGCGTCTGCTTGGGCACACCGAGCGCGCGGGCGGTGGCCGACACGTCGCCGAGGTGCTGGCGCAGGGCTTCGGTGATCAGCACGCGCTCGACCTGCTCCACCTGCTCGGGCAGCGTGCGCTGCGGCGCCTGCAGGCCACACGCACCCAGCACCCCGGTGATGTCGTCACCGAGCAGCCCCAGCACGAACCGGTCGGCCACGTTGCGCAGCTCGCGCACGTTACCGGGCCAGGAATGCGCCATCAGCGACGCGAGCACGGTGCCGTCCACCAGCGGCGCCGGCAGACCGTAGCGGCGCGCGGACTGCAGCGTCAGGTGCTCGAACAGCAGCGGGATGTCCTCGCGCCGCTCGCGCAGCGGCGGCAGCTCGATGAACGCCACGCCGAGCCGGTAGTACAGGTCCGAGCGGAACTTCTTCTGCTCGCTGAGCACCCGCAGGTCTTCCTTGCTGGCCGCGATGACGCGGCAATCGACCGGGACGATGTCGTTCGAGCCGACGCGCTCGATCGAGCGTTCGTGCAGCGCGCGCAGGAACTTGACCTGCACGGCCATCGGCATGCTCTCGATCTCGTCGAGGAACAGCGTGCCGCCGTGGGCGTGCTCGAACTTGCCAATGCGGCGGCGGATGGCGCCGGTGAAGGCGCCGACCTCGTGCCCGAACAGCTCGCTCTCGACCAGGTTCTCCGGCAGGCCGCCGCAGTTGACCGGCACGAAATGCCCCCGTCGGCGCTCGCTGTGGTCGTGCAGGCAGCGGGCGACGAGGTCTTTGCCGGTGCCGGTTTCGCCGTAGATCACCACGTCGGCGGGGGCGGCGGCCAGCGCGCGCACCATCCGGCGCACCCGCTCCATCTGGGCCGAGCGGCCGATCAGCGTGGCCTGGATGCCGTGCCAGCCGTCGAGCTGGCGGCGCAGCGCGCTCACCTCCATCGTGAGCTGGCGCTTGTCGGCCGCACGCCGCACGACCGACACCAGCCGTTCCGACGAACACGGCTTCTCGATGAAGTCGTAGGCGCCGGCCTGCATCGACTGCACGGCCATCGTGATGTCGCCGTGGCCGGTGATGAGGATGACGGGCAGTGCGGGGTCGAGTGCGTGCAGCTCCCGCAGCCACTCGGTGCCGCTCAGGCCCGGCAGCCGCACGTCGCAGACCACGACGATCGGCTGGCCCACCTGTACGTGCGGACGCGCCTGTTCGACGCTGCCGTAGGCGTCCGTGGCGAAGCCGGCCAGGTCCAGCGCCTGCACGCTGCCGAGGCGGACGTCTTCATCGTCCTCGACGAAGACGACACGGATCGGGTGGACAGTGTTCATGCGGGTTCAGAAGGTTCGGTGAGCGCGGGCAGCTCGACAGTGAACGCCACGCCCGTGCCCGGTGGATCGAGGTTGCGCCCCTGCAGCCGGCCGCCGAAGCCCTGCACGAGGCGCGCCGACAGCACCAGCCCGAGGCCCAGTCCCTTGCCCGCCGGCTTGGTGGTGACAAACGGCTCGAACAGGCGGGACAGCACCTCGGGCGGGATCACCGGGCCATTGTTGCCGATGACGAGCACGACTTGGCCTTGGCCTC
>Ga0116158_10004014_pt1 | contig 12634 bp, 13 predicted proteins | sample AD_UKC052_MetaG_FD_89883 | JGI IMG/M metagenome (GOLD analysis project Ga0116158, IMG submission 89883) | Active sludge microbial communities of municipal wastewater-treating anaerobic digesters from USA - AD_UKC052_MetaG | ecosystem: Engineered > Bioreactor > Anaerobic > Digestate | place: USA... | reverse complement strand
GCATCAAGATCGAATACCTGATCGCTCCGCTGAAAATCGACGGAACCAAAGGCAAAGTGAGCTCCATCACCTGCCAGCGGATGAAACTGGGCGACTTTGACAACAGCGGCCGCAAGAAACCCGTGGCGATCGAAGGCTCCGAATTTACGCTGGCCGTTGACGCGATCGTGGCCGCCATCGGTCAGGTTCCGGATATGAGCTTCATCGACAAGAAGGTCGGCGTTGACATCAACAAGTGGGATTGCTACACGGTCGGCAAGGGCTTCAAGTCCCGGACGACGAACCCCCGCTACTTTGCGGGCGGCGACGCGGAAACCGGGCCCGACACCGTCATCGGAGCCATCGCGGCGGGGCATCAGGCCGCCGACGACATCGACGCGGCGATTCGCCAGGCCAACGGTGAGCCGGCCTACGAAAAGCCGGCGCTGGAAAAGATCGACGTGCCGCTGGTGATCGACGACGAATCGGTCGAAGCGCCGCAGATGCCGATGCCCGAAATGCACCATGCGACGCGCAAGATGAGCTTCGCGGAAGTGGAGCTGGGCTTCAGCAAGGAAGACGCCATGAAGGAAGCCTGCCGCTGCCTGCGCTGCGACGCATCGGTATAAGAGCGACATCCCCTGCAAAACCCAACCGGGGAAAACCCGGATGGATCATTTCCAAGGCGCCTGCGGGCTCTGTGGCGACAGTGAGCCCGCGGCGCCTTTTTCGTTTTGCTTTGCTTGAAACCGAATGGTGCGGTTACGGAATCCAACGGCGAATTTCAGCGGCAGGATTGAACCCGCCGGAAGGGGTGCCACGGAGCTCGGGACCACCAGCTAAATATGCTTGCCCTGTGTCGCCATCATGAAGCCCGCATGCTTCACGTTTTTAATGGATTTGAGCTTCTGATAAAGCTCCTGGATGGCTTTCGATTTGCCCCGCGTCACGATGATCTCGAAGCAATGGCGATGATCCAGGTGAATGTGCTGGGTTGATAAAATGCAGGCGTGATAGTCGTGTTGAACGTCGAGCACTTTGGTTACGAGTTCGCGGGTGTGGTGATCGTAAACCAGGGTAATGGCGCCCGTCACGTCCATATTATCCGACCATTCTTTTCTGACCAGCTCCTCGCGGATCAGATCCCGAATCGCTTCCGAACGGTTCGTGTACCGGTTCTTCCTGATGTGATGATCGAACCGGCTCAGCAAATCTTCCTCCAGGGAAACACCAAAGCGGACAAGACTGGACATCTTCTGAATCCCTCCTTCAGCGTGACGTAAGTGCCGCGGATTGTATGGACTCGGCCCCACAAAGGTGGGGCCCTATTTCTTCGCCTGCAGGTAATAAAATCCCGGTTCGTCCAGAAACCTCTCGATTTCCAGGCGATTCCGGGCGATCAGGTCCCGCATGGCGGTTTCATCAGGCAAATGATCGTGCATGACGGCCGGGCAGGCTTTGTGACGGGAATTGATGCCTTCCGAGGATTCAAAATGCGAAATCACCAGCCGACCGCCGGGCTTCAGGATGCGCCCCAGCGTCGCCACAGATTGATCTTTGTCTTCAAAATGCGGAAAACACGAAAAGCAGACCACGGTCTCGCAAGACGCTCCGGCAAGCGGCGCCTCCGCCACATCCGCGAGCAGAAAACGGATATTTTGCGCCGGATGCAAACGCCGGTTGATTTCGATCATCTTTTCGGCAAAATCCAGTTCATAAAGCAATCCGGACGGGCCGATCGCATGAAGCAAACGGGGAACCATCACACCCGTTCCACAGCCCGCGTCCAGAACGCAATGCCCGGGTCGGATCGGCATCAGGCCAAACAGCCGGTCGAAGTCTTTTTCATGCTTTTTTTGCTCTCCCGTCTCCGGATCGCGATACCACCGGTCGATCCATTGCTCGGCGGAGTCGTTGAAAAATTTCATTCGGGCCTTGTAGATCTCAACGGGTGTCCCGTTCATCGGAGGAGCTCCTTTCCGCGATTTTCGTCAGGCGGCGTTTCGGTGAAAAGACAAAGGCCAGAGCAAAAAGAAGCGTCGCCATGAGCACCACAGACGCTCCCGAAGGGATGTCGAAAAGATAGGACAGGATCAGCCCGAGACCGCAGGCCAGCACTCCCGCCAACGCCGCAAGGAAAAAGAAGAATTTCAGATTGTACGTCAGCTGCAGGGCCGTTGCGCCCGGCTGCACGAGAAGCGCGAAGATCAGCAAACCACCCACGGTGGCCAGATTGGAGGAAACGACAGCACCGGTCAAAAACAGGAGCGCATAATAAATCATCCGCTCCGGAACGCCGGCCGAAGCGGCCAGACGGCGATTGAACAGGACCGCGCGAATCTCCTTGAAAAAGAACGTGATAAAAACGAGAAGTACAACCGTCACGGCGGCCAGCACGAGGACGTCGGCGTTGGTCAGCGTAAGCAGGCTGCCCCACATGAGATTGAGCGCCCCCGCTTTGGTCTGCGTGAGAATGCCCATGCCCAGAAACGCAATGCCCATCAAAAAAGAAAAAAGGATGCCGAGAAGATTTTCCGGGGCGATGTCCGCCCGATCCGACAGCGGACCGAGGACGGCGGCCGCAAGCAAACACATGATCATGCCGCTTAGAAACGGATTGACGCCCAAAAGCATGCCCAGCACGGCGCCCGCAAACGCCGCGTGCGACATACAAACGCCGATCAACGGCATGCGCATCAGCACGACAAACACGGACAGCAGCGCGCAACTCGCGCCGCAAAGGACACAGACCAGGGCGGCGCGCTGGATGGGCGGATAACGCAATATCTCCAGAATCTGCTCAACCATATGAAACAAACCGCTTTCCATCACGTTCAAAGGTCTCCAGCGGATATTCAAACAGACGGCTCAGCGCCTCACCGGAAAGCGCATGGCCGATCGGGCCGTCAAAATATTTCCGGCCGTCTTTGAGCATCGCCACCCGTTTCATCCGCGCGGGCAGCATGTTGAAATCGTGCGTCACAAAAAGAATCGACAGGGATTGACGCTCGGAGATTTCATCGATCAAATTCAGAACTTCTTTCTGAACGGCAATATCCAGATTGGCGGTCGGTTCATCCAGAAGCAGCACTTCTGGTTTCTGCAAAATGGCCCGGGCCAGCGACACCTTCTGCCGTTCACCACCGGAAAGATGCCCGAGCGGCCGTCGGGCCAGATGGCCCACGCGCATCATGTCCATGAGCTGCAGGGCTTCCTCATAGATTTCCCGGCCCGGGCTGCGAAACAGCCCCACCCTGCCCGCAGCGCCCGTCATCACGGCCTGGATCGCGAGAATCGGGAACCCCGGATCGATCTGGAGCGCCTGCGGCACGTAGCCCACCCGCCGCCGAACACCGCGCGCGCGTTTCCACGTTCGGGCTTCCCCGAACAGGGAAAGCGTTCCGGTGAATTTTTCAAAGCCGGCAATGACGTTGAGCAGCGTGGTTTTACCCGCGCCGTTGGGGCCAATGATACCCAGAAATTCATTTTGCGACACGCGCAGATCGATCGCTGAAAGCAGAAGCGTTTTATGTTTGCGCACGCTCACGTTGGACAAGGCAATCATCGCACCGGCCATTTTTACTCCAGGGCCCGGATCAGGGCGTTCAGGTTTTCCTGCAGCGTTGAGAGATATCCCCGCTCATCCGGAAAATTGCTCAACACAACATGCGGCCTTGCCAGTGTTTCGGCCAGGCCCTTTCCCGCGTCCGGACCCGATTGCAGATTATCGACCACGGCAACTACCCCCCGCTTGCGGCCGAGGTTGAGCAAGCGGACGATGTCCCGGACAGACAGGGATTCCGGCCGTCCGTAAACGCCGACAACGGCAAATCCCATCCATTCCAGCGGCTCTTTCTGCATCGAGGAGGCCAGCACGGCCCGACCGGCAAACCCGGCATTCCGGGCCTGCCGCCGGATCTTTTGCGTCGCGACGTGAAGCTTCCGGACCGTTTCCTTTTTTCTCTCCAAAATGGCGTCGCCGTCGGCGGGGAACCGGGCGGACAGTTCCTCGGCCAGACGCTCCAACCCGAAAAGGTAGGCGTCGGGCGTCATCCAGTTTCGCCCCCGGTTGTCCATCACCAGCCTGCCGGAACCGCCGGGAGCCGCCTTTTCCAGATAGGGCATGCCGCGAAAAGAAATGACCAGATCCGCTTTCTTCATTTTTTCAATATCGGAACACTTGACGTCGTAGTGTCCGGGGCACTGTCCCGGGGGAAGAATCGCTTCGACCTGATAACGACCGGCGGGCAGCAGCGACCGGGCCATGCCGGAAAGAATCGTATCTGACGTGACAATCCGATGCACCGGCCGGGATTGATCCGCGCAGACGATATCCGCGCAAACCGGCAAGCAAACCGCCAGCGCCGACATCAAGATCAGAATCGCTTTGATCTTCTTTGGCATGAACCCCTCCCGCTTTCCATTTCCGCGGCCGGAAGTTTCCCCGCCGCCCCGTGAATTGACTATACCCGGAATTTCAACGTCAAACCGGCAAACACCGTGATGCCGGGCATGCTGTATCCTTTGGCGTATTCGCAGTGCCGGTTGAAGATATTGTTCACTGCGATATACACTTCCGATCCCGTTATCGCGAGCGGCCGGTAATCAAACGCATACCCCAGCCGCCCGTTGACCAGCGTAAAATTCTCGAGCTTGTTGTCGTCCGTCAAAATGCCGTAATTGAAGGTGCCGCTTCTCAGATTAGTCCCTGCGTAAACGTCCTGCAGATACTGCATGTCCAGAGCAAGCCGGAAACGCTCCCAAAAAGACCATTGAACACCCGCCTGGAATTGAAAGCCGGGCGTATACGGCATGTGGTTTTGTTCTATGCCGTCGCCGCCCGTTGCTTTTGCGTCCATGAACGTCGCGCCGGCAAAAATTTCCGCGGCTTTGAAGGGCTTGACCGTGCCGGTCAGCTCCAGTCCGCGAATGACATACTTGCCGATCGGGTCATTGAAGGATACGGGAATCGGGCCGAACAGATAGGCCTGGTATCGATCTTTTCCATGATCATAAAAAACCGTCGCGCTCACGGACGCCCTTTGCGGCCAGGCATGCTGCAGTCCCATCTCGTAATGATCCACCGTTTCCGGCTTGATGTTTTTCCAGTAGTCGCCGGCATGGGCGATCGGCGCTGACGAAAGAACCATATTCATCAATACAATGGGGGACGGATAGTTCACCCCCCGCGCGTAGTTTACATTCAGATCCGTATGGGCATACCCCACGACCAGCCCCGCCTGATAGGAAGACGCGGATTGGAATTCGCTGTGATGCAGATGTCGGTATCCGGCGGAAGGCGTGGCGTGCAACCCTTCCCGAAGGCCCAGCATTTGACTTACGGCGACATAGGGGGAAAGGACCGTCGTCTTTGGAAAATTCCAGACTCGCTGTGCGAGCCCGCCGTTGATGCCGGGAACCGCGAGCCCACTTTCGGTTTTTTGTGTATTTTTCAGCTCCGACAGGTCCAGATCCGCTCCGAAAATGATCTCGCCTCCCGGCCAGAAAACGCCTTTTTCCTTCAGGCGGATGCCATACAGGAGGATGTGCTGGCGCGACGACAAGCCGCCGCTGCCTCCACCATAGCGGACGCCTTTGTTGAGTTCCTGCAGCAGATCGAAATCAGTGTCGTTCACATAGGCCTTGAAATAACCGTTGATGTGATCATAGCGATGGTTCAGCGTCAGCGTGGCAAGAAACGTCCCCGTATCAAAGCGCTCGGCCATGGGCCAGCTGACGCCGTTGGTTGTCGCCGGCGTCGTCTCCGGCAGAGGCGCCAGCGTCTGGCTGCCCGTATAGTTTGCCAGAAAACGGGTTGTCCAGTGATCCGTGACCGCATACCCCGTGTTCACATAATAGCTTTGCTGCTGGGCTCGCGAATGCGCCCGATGACCGCCTGAGGAGGCCCAGCTTTGGGATGCATAGACGTCATAGGGTCCTTTTTTCAGGCCTGCGGAAAGGCTCTGCCAAAACGTATCATAACTTCCACCGCTTACGTCGATTACGATTTCCCGGCCTTCTTCTCTCAGATACTTCGGTTTCACGTTCACGGAAGCATAACCGCTGCCGAATTCGGAAGGCTGCGGACTTTTGAATATCTCGATGCCGCCGATCGTGGACAATGCGATTCCGTCGCCCAGCACCTGCCCGAAGAGAGCGCCGTAGCGAGGCACATCATCATATAATATCGCGAAATCGGAGCTGGGATGGCTCGCCCCCCGCCCCCGGATATACAGACTGTGGCTGGTCTGGCTGCCCATCAGGTTTTTGCTTTGGAACATCACGCCCGGCACATCGCGCAGGGCGGATTGGAAATCCGGACCGTTTTGTTCCCTGATCTGCTCCTGCGTCACGATATTATACTGTGTTCCGTAACGGGTGGTCACGGGCGTCGTCGGATTCGTCAACGGCGCGGCCCTCACGACGATTTCCCCGAGCCGCACAACCTCCCCGTCCGGGCCGTCGTCCGTCGACGGTTCGGAAGCCTGCTTTGTGCTTTTTTTTTGCGGGTCCGCCGCGGGGTGTTCACCGGCATACGCCCCGGAGGGTACAATCAGCAACAGGAACAGAAGGAACGTGGAAAAAGATTTTACGGGCATTGCTTCTTTCTTCTTTGCGGTCCTCTCTGGCCAGCTGCCGCGCCACCGCCGAATCAACCGGCGTTGCGCGGCAGGCAGAGGTGGCACAAATATATAAAACGTATTACGATGGTGTCAAGCCTTTCCTGAAAGGCGAGTGCCTGAAGAAGCGGGCCGGGTTTCCTCAGCGTCTCCCACCCCTGCGGAAACCCTTCTTCCGGTCCCTGTGATTTTCCGGTGAATCCTTACAGAGAGCCCAGGGCAATGAGCTCCTTGATATTGATATGCCGGGACTCCTCCACGGACAAGCCCTCGCGGATCAGCTCCAGCACATGCGGCTTTTCCTTCGGGAACGCGTAGCCTTCATAGGACTGGGAGAAAAGCAGGCCTCCCTGCCGGTTGGTCCAGGCATTCATGTTGTGGTCAAAGCAGACGTGCGAGGTGACGTTCAGGTTTTCGATCATTGCCTGCAGTTCCTCCAACCGTTCGTGGGGCGATGAAATATGCAGCCGTCCCTGTTCGTATTCCTCAAAAAGTTCCGTGCCCTGACGGGGCACCAGGGGACGCGACCGGATGTAGTGCGGATTGATCGCGCTGAGCACACGCGCCGTATTTTCCGCGTGCCGGCGCCAGTGCTCCCTGCCGCCCAGATCGGGCATCCAGTACTCGGAAAGCTGAAAACCGGCGGCCATCGCTTTTTTGCCGCCTTCAATCTGCTCCTCGCTGGTAACGCCTTTGCGGACGATTTTCAAAATTTCATCATCGCCCGTTTCCAGACCGACATGAATGCGATCCAGACCCGCCTCCCGAATTGCGACCAGTTCCTCCAGCTTCCTTTGCGCCAGCGTTTTTGAGCGGGTATAGGAAGTCACCCTGGTGAGACTGACCAGCGTTTTTCGCAAATGTTGAAGCACCTCGACAAATTCTCCGGGCCTCATGATCATGCTGTTGGCGTCCTGAAGAAAAGCCGTTTTGCCGCCGTAGTAGAGCCAGTTGAAAACGGATGAAAAACAGTAGTTTTCCCGCAGATAAGGATCGACGCTCATCATCGCCTGCAGAACCTCGCGGTTGATGCGCCCATTGTTCCCCGTCTTGATGGAAATTTCCCGGATTTCGTCCGCGATGGCTTTGACGGTGTCGATGTCCGCCTTGATGTCCGCGACCGGCCGGTAACCGAAGGGATGGCCCTTGTACATTTCGCAGAAGGTGCATTTGTTCCAGGGGCAGTTTTCCGTAACCCGCAGCAGAAGCGAAGCGCTGCCGCCCTCGCTCGGCGGCCGGTACACACCGATCGCGAAGGATAATTTTCCTATGTTTTCAACGTTTTCCCGATAAGATTCGGTTTTCGTAAGAGATGCCATACTTTTTCTCCTTCTCTATATCCTGAAGGGTAATATAACACTTCCGCGCCTTTTGACAACAGCCTTCCTCTTTTCAGCCGTGCAAAAAATTGAGATCAAGAGGTCCCCATCTCCCCTCTTCAGGCTGCAGAACGGGGGTTTGCGGAGCCTCTTTAACCCGATGAAAAAAATTGAACATGCCCCTTGTCAGGGCTGTGTCTTTTGTGCTATGAACGCTAGTCATTTTTCGTTTTGATGATGCGAGAAAATATCCGGTGATTCAGGTATCTTCAAAGCATCACGAAAAATATTTCAAGCCTGAATAAAGGCAAGGGAGGTATCAAACACATGGCTAATGAGAATTTGGAGAGCAAGCGATGGTTGATTGCGATTGCCGCTGTCGTGATTCAACTGTGTCTCGGCACCGTCTATGCGTGGTCCGTTTTCAAAATTCCCCTGATGAAGATGCATGGCTGGGATGGGAAAAGCGTCCAACTCACCTTTATGATCCTGATGGGAATTATCGGCTGCGCCGCAGCTTTCGGCGGAACGCTGGTGGACAAGAAAGGTCCCCGCTTCGTTGCAACGATCGGCGGCATCCTTTTCGGGATCGGAACGCTGGTTGCCGGTTACGCTGATTCAGTCGGCAGCATTGCTCTTCTTTACCTGGGATTTGGCGTTATCGCTGCTCTGGGGAACGGTTTCGGTTACGTTACTCCAATCGCAACACTGATCCGCTGGTTCCCTGATAAACGCGGTCTGGTCACAGGTCTGGCCGTCATGGGATTCGGCGCGGGCGCCTTCTTCATGGGGAAAATCGCACCGGCAATGATCGCCGCCTTCAAGGAAGTTGACGCAGCCGGAAAAGTGCTCTCTTCCGGCGTTGCCATGACCTGGTACATCTGGGGGGTCATCTTCCTGATCCTGGTAGCAGGCGCCGCTCAATTCTTCAAGAACCCTCCCGCAGGCTGGCTGCCCAAAGGTTTTACACCTGCCACAACATCCGTTAGCGCGGACAATTCCTATATGTTCGGCGAAGCCGTTAAAAAACCGCAATGGTGGATGCTCTGGGCCATGCTCTGCCTCAACGTTTCCGCCGGTCTGGGCTTAATTTCCCAGCATTCCCCGCTGGCTCAGGACATTTACAGGAAGACTATGGGGCTTGTAGGTGATCTCACGCCTGAACAGGTTGCCATCGTCGCCGCGGCGGGAGGAACCGTCGTCGCTGTTGCCGCTATTTTCAATGGTCTGGGCCGTCTGTTCTGGGCAAAAATTTCCGATAACATCGGCCGCCGCATGGTTTTTATGATCATGTTCGCCACCCAGGCCATCATTTACGTGCTCGTAGCAATGGGCTATGTTTCCAACTACTATCTCTTTATCGTCGTGTCCTGTTATCTTTTGGCCTGCTACGGTGGTGGCTTTGCCACAATGCCCGCTTTTGCCGCGGATGCTTTTGGCCCGGCCTATATCGGCAAAGTTTACGGCTTCATGCTGACCGCCTGGAGCGTCGCCGGAATCATTGGCCCATTCGTGTTTGAAGCGTTTAAACCCCAGGCTTTGTATATCGCGGCAGCCCTTCTGGCCGTTGGATTCTGTATCGCCCTTGTTTACAAACCGCCACAGCATAAAAAAGCCTGACCCTGAAATTTTCCTGACAAAAGCCCCCGAATAGTTCAATACTATCGGGGGCTTTTTTATGGCCGCCCCGGATTTACCGACCGGCGGTCAAGATTCTCTTGACATCAAAGACTCCCTTCCCTATACTCCGCGTGGCCATAAAGACTTTTGCTCTCAAAAGTCCAAATCATATTCTACGGAGGTATCACCATGGCAAGATGGAAGTACAAAACAAGCATCATCGATCTGGACCGCCTGATCCCACCCGAGGCCATTTCCTGCAACGAGACGGGAACCTGCGTCGTTGACGGCATACCGGGCAGCCAGGACTATTTCAAGGGGATTCTCGACAAGGAAGGCGAAAGTGAGTGGGAACTGATTCAGTGCCAGCCCCACGGCCAGAAGCTTCTGTGCATCTGGAAGAAAAAAGTCGCGGAAGCCTTCGCCAGTTAAGGAGCAAACCCCAAATCCTTCGCATCCACGCCGATTTCCCATTCAACCCGGCCTTTTCAGGCCCGGTCCCCGCGCGCCGGTGCGTTGATTTCAGCCAAACATCATCATGTGAAGCGGCCGTGAAGGGGATGGTCCCTTCGCATGAAAATCAAGAATACAGGAGGTAATGTTTTATGGCTTTCAATCCCCCCGCAAAAATGGTCGCTCTCGTCGGAAACGCGGGAGTCGGCAAGGCTAAACTTTCCGTTTTTAATCTGCTGCTTCGAGGATTCATGGCGGGCGCCTACATCGCCATCGGAGCGGCTCTGTGCACCGTATGTTCAACCGGAGCGGCGCCGATCTTCGGCGCAGGCGTGGCCAAACTCATCAGCGGCGCGGTCTTCCCCGTCGGCTTGATCGCCATTGTGCTGACCGGCATGGAACTCTTTACCGGTGATTGCATGATCGTCCCCGTGGCCGCCATGATGAAGAAGGTCACCTGGGGCGCCGTGCTGAGAAACTGGGTATGGGTTTACATCGGAAACTTTGTCGGTTCGCTGGCCTACGCCTACGTCATGGTGATCGGACCCTTTGTAACGGGACAACCCGACGGCTCCATGGCGGTGAACGCATTCGGGGACAATGTGGTCGGAATCGCCGTGGCGAAAATCCTTGAATACAAGGCCGTCGGCGGTGCGGGCCTCTGGTCCTGTTTCATCAAGGCCATCGGCTGTAACTTCCTGGTCAATATCGCCATTCTGCTCGCTATTACGGCGGATGACATCATTGGAAAATTTTTCGGCATTTGGTTCCCGATCATGGCCTTTGTCGCAACCGGTTTTGAACACTGCGTGGCCAACATGTATTTTCTTCCGGCTGGAAAATTCCTGACCGACTGGTATCCAGCCGTCATCGCGAAGAAGGGCGGACTGCTTTTGGCCAACGGAGGAATTTCGTGGGGCGATATCTGGATCTGGAACCTGATCCCCGCGACGATCGGAAACATCTTCGGCGGATTCCTCTTCATCGGGGTTACCTACTTCCTGATGTTCAGAAATGATCTGCCCAAGGACTAGAGGGAATTCATGTCCGTATTTGCCTGGATCGTCTTTTTTATTTGCGCGGGAGCGGTGGCCCTGAATTACGCCGCAACGGGAGACGCGAGCTTTTTGTGGTACGCCATCCCCGGCCTGATTCTCCTTTTGGTCATCCCGATGACGCTGGCCTGGATGAGCCGCAGAAGTTTCACACAGGCCCACAAGCAGTCTGAACATCAGGCGCGCTCCTGCAAAATTGGAAAAATTGTCCCGGCAATGATCGGCAATGTCGTGCGAATATCTGGTGAGGTTCAAAAAATCAGTTTTCAATGGCTCAACCGGCCTCACTTTCACATTCAAGACGCGACGGGACTGATTCGGGTCATCATGTTCACCGCACCCGCCAACAAAGTGGCGGCGGGCGACCAGGTGGAGGCCATCGGCATTGTGATGAAATATCCGCTGTCGAAAGAACGGATCGCCATATCAGCCGTCAGCGTCAAACGTATTAAAAATTAAGGAGACGATTATGGACTCAAGAGAAGGAAGATGCATCTTCGGGTTTCTTTTGCTTGGATTGGCCCCTGTTCTGGCCACGGCAGGTGGAGCGGGCGCGGGAATGATTCTATTTGCCGCGGGTTTGCTGATCGCGATAACGGCGGTCGGTTAGAAAATCATTTACGGAAGAAAGTAACGGCGCAACCCGCCGTTACTTTCCCCTGAAGCATTTTAAACACTCAAGGAGTATTTTATGTCTGACAATCTTGCTAATCCAGCCCCGCTTGGTTTGATGGGGTTTGGAATGACCACGGTTCTTCTAAACATCCATAACGCGGGCTTGTTTGAGATGAGCGCAGTGATTCTGGCCATGGGTATTTTCTACGGAGGAATCGCGCAGATTATCGCGGGTTGCATGGAATTCAAAAAAGGCAATACGTTCGGCACCACCGCTTTTACGTCCTACGGACTTTTCTGGCTGACCCTTGTGTTCATCATTTACTTCAATGGAAAATTCGGTATACCCGCCAATACGATGGGATTTTTGGCGTGTTATCTCTTTATGTGGGGTTTGTTCACATTTTTCATGTGGATCGGCACATGGAAGGCCAATCGAGGCCTTCAGGTTGTCTTTCTGTCATTGACGATTCTGTTTTGGATGCTCGCGGCGCGCGACGCGTTCGGCTGGACCGGAACATGGGCGGTTTTGACCGGTTATGAAGGCATCTTCTGCGGATTTTCGGCCATTTACTGTGCGATGGCGCAGGTGATCAACGAAAATTTCAAAAGAGTGGTCTTGCCGCTGGGTCAGAAATAGATTTAAAATTCCATTACGGTCAGAATAAAACCCTGATCCATCGATTTTCCAGCAAAAAAAGGCTCTCCCGTAATCAAAGCGGGGGAGCCTTTTTCATTGGATCGGGATTTACGAAGCGCACCTGAACCAGGTGAGGCCAATTACAACAGCCCCCGCAATTAACCGATAAATCACAAACGGCAGAAAGGTTCCGGTCTGGACATAGCGAAGCAGAAAGCCGATGGCGGCCAGGCCGGAGGCGCACGCCACCACCATGCCGGCGAGGAACCCCGCGTCTATGATGGACGGATTGGCGGCAAGCTCCGGAACCTTCACCAGCGCCGCCCCCAGAAT
>Ga0116158_10004011_pt1 | contig 12639 bp, 13 predicted proteins | sample AD_UKC052_MetaG_FD_89883 | JGI IMG/M metagenome (GOLD analysis project Ga0116158, IMG submission 89883) | Active sludge microbial communities of municipal wastewater-treating anaerobic digesters from USA - AD_UKC052_MetaG | ecosystem: Engineered > Bioreactor > Anaerobic > Digestate | place: USA... | reverse complement strand
TCCTCTAGCTGCTCCCATTTTAAATCTACTTGGACTCTAGGCAAGATAATATGAAAAAATTTTTATTGAAAAATGATTTTCGTTTTTGACGCCAATTAATTAATGTCTGTTTTTTCTCTTTTTACCATCATTATTACTGACTTTATTCACGGTAATTTATATCAAGAAAGATTAAATGTAGTGGCGATGATTGTATATCAGTATTTTTGGTGATCTATGTTGGTAATAAAGAGTTTGAGCTAAAGTGGTTTTAGTAATAACCCGAAAATCTAAGGAACCATATCGCCAGAAACAGCAACACTTTGTGCTCTACCGGGGAAACCGGGGTCGTTAGGCCTCGGAGGAGGACCAGAGTGGTAAAATACCAAGTCCGTCAAGGCTCGATAGGTTTTAATGATTTTACAAGAGTTCCGGATTTATCGTTATTATAAACTATTTTACCTTTTATTTTATCGAAATTATCCAGATTGTCTCGAGATATCTTATCATAATCGTCAATATTCACATGTTGCCATTCTCCGTCAGTCTTATTTTCTTGTCTAATTTGTCTGCTCTTTATTTGTTCTTCTTTCTTCGGATTAAGCAAAATAACCATATCAGCCTTATCGCTCAAGTTATGACTAAGTAAATCGGCATGATTAATTATATAAGGCGGTTTTTCTCTTTCTAAAACAAAACTCAACAACTCCGATAAATTAGCTTCTTCATTTTTTTCTTGTCTATAAATCTGAAAAAAATGATCGAGGTCAATATTCTTAAAATTTGTCTGCCCCGCTAATTCTCTAGCAAAAGTTGATTTTCCTGAACCAACATTACCGACAACATAAATCTTTTGCGCCTTAGTGGCTTGAATATTTTTAACTATTTCCTGGACATCCTCGGCGGTAAACATTTCTCGATTAGGTTGTTTAAATAAATCTTTCTTATCTTTCTGCGTTATTTCCCAAATAGGCTCTCCAATTTCTAATATTTTACTAACAAAGTCATCCTCGTCCTTAAAGGCTAACTCACTTAGTTTGCTCTTGGTATCATTTAACAAAGACTCGTCAATAAATTCTTTAATTTTATCGCTATCCATTTCTTGTAAAATAACCTCAACTGGATTTTTAGAATTTCTAAATAATTCTCTCAAACCGATTTCTTTTTGGCTCAAGATGTTTTTGTCTACCCCATCATTTTGTATGTTGTGTTCAAAATTATTCATATTTGTTTTAATATTAGCACTAGTCGTTCCAAAGTTCAATTATTGGACAAGACGAATGACACTTGTCTGCCTGCCGAAGCCTCGGCCGCTTGACAAGCTCGCGCGGGGCGCTTCCGTCACCGCGTTTAGCAAAAACTCTAAACCTTGCGGTTTCGGTGACGAAAGTATCAACTTATCAAAAATGTTGCCTCGTCACACGTTAATTTTTAAAGGAATGGCAAGTGCGAAATCTATATATGTTTAACCCCACCCGTCTAGTGCGTGCACAACACCTCCCTACGACAACTCAAACATAGTGAGTTAAGAAATACCCCGTGCCGCCTACCAAAGCAAAAAAGATAATGAAAATAAAAATTGCCGCTTACAAAGCAAGCTTGCGTCGCTCTTTAGAACTTTGATAGTGGTGCAAATATTCGTTGCCGGTGATTAGGTATGCCATAATGGACGCGAGAAATCCGAATATACCGCCGATAGCAATAAATAGATCAAGTGATTGGTTGGCCATAGGTAAGTGAATTTTTAGGTGAACGAATTGAGAACAGAACGAGAAGCACCAAGGCTATAAGCGATACCACCGCTCCAAAAAAGAATGGCGCTGACGGACTGAAGCGGTCCCAAAGAAGTCCCGCAATTAAACTCGCTGGTAAAGTCACCAAACCAATAGCGGTGTTGTAAATACCATACGCTCGACCGCGATGATCGGCTGAGACCATATCGGCAACAAAGGCTTTAGCTACGCCTTCGGTAGTGGCATAGTACAATCCGTAAAATGCAAACAGTAACCAAATCTGATAGCTTGCGTTAGCAAAGGCAAATCCGAAATACGCAAGCGCATAGGCCAGCCAGCCAAGCATAATAACTTTCTCTCTGCCTATGCGGTCTGATAAACTTCCAAGTGGTACCGAAGCGGCCGCATAAATAAAATTAAAGAGCGCGTAGACGAGCGGTATGGCAAGGAGTGTCACGCCGATATTTTGCGCTCGAAGAATAAGAAATGCATCAGATGAATTACCCAAACTAAAAAGAAGCATGATTCCGAGAAAAAGATAAAATCGGCGTGGCAGTGCGGATTTTACTGAAGCAGCTACTGTTTTCTTGGGCATTACAGATTCCCTGACTTTAAATTTCAGAATTGCGAGTGTGATGAAAAGCGGAATAGCAGTGACAATTAAAATAATGTGATATTTTGACGGGCTGTCTTTGAGAAAATACAGAAGCGCAAACAACACGAGTGGTCCAACGACCGAGCCGAACGTATCGAGCATGCGAGCAATGCCGAATCCTTTTCCACGGGTAGCGACCTCGGTTGAATCGGCAATGAGGGCGTCTTTGGGCGAGTCTTTCATTCCTTTACCGACACCGTCAAGAAATCGCAGCCCCAAAACCGCCGCGCCGGCTGACGTAAATGCAAGAAGTGGCCGAGCGACAAGCGAAAAGAGATAACCAAAAAAAATAAAGGGTTTTTTCTTGCCAAACTTATCCGTAAGAAATCCGGCTACGATTTTAAATACACTTGCACCACTAGTTACCAATCCTTCCGAGAGTCCGATAAATGTTTTGTCGAGACTAAGAACATTGGAAAGATAGAGTGGCAGAATTGGCACAAAAATATCTTGGCTGATTCCGCCAAAAAAACTCAAAAGGCCGATATAGAATACATTGCCTAGACCTTTCTTTTTAGTTTGATTCATAGATTTAAACGAATAAATGTTTTTTGATAATGTATAACAGCGGCTGTAACCGCTACGGCGATGTCAAGTGATCAGACTATATCAACCTAGTAGTGAATCAGTGTGCGCTTGTAGCAATAGAGAATACTCGCGAGTGTAGCGATGAAAAGGATATGATCGGACGGAAAACCGTTATCTGCCGCATGATAAGATTAGTGGAGTAATGTGATCAGATACGAATGGCCGAGGATTGTTATAAAAATGCCCGGCGATAAAACTGATAAAATATACAGCCGGTAAGTCAATGAGTGAAAATACAAAAGCTATTTTTATTTTTTTCTTTAGGCAAATGAAATAAATATGCAACAAAAATTGTCAGTCCGACCAAATATAGATATTTTGCTCCAAAGATTATCAAAGTAGTCATAACTATTTTTTCAAAAGCTAATTTGATACTCCTAACGCTTGGGCTATTTTCTCAATAGTAGCAAGTGTGGGATTATCTTTGCCCGCTTCAATATTATTGCTTATTTGCGCACAATCAAACCCGACCGCGCGGCAAACGTCGCCTTGGGTTATATTCTTTTGCTTAGTGCGGAGAGGGGGAGATTCGAACTCCCGAAGGGCTTTCACCCTTGCCGCTTTTCGAGAGCGGTACTTTCAACCACTCAGTCACCTCTCCTTATTATTATTTTACTATCTTCTTAATATTTTTTTCGGATAATACCCTAAAAGTTTCTATAGGTAAGCCGTCTAGACTTAAGCCTTTGATACTAATACGTTGTAAATCGGTAACTTTCAGGCTCATTTTGGCAAACAATCGGTGGCTATACCTTTTTGCCTTCGCCCAAGTAACTGCTTAGCGGTTTTCTTCTTTGCGGATATTTTTGGTGTTTAATTTTTCTCCATCTTCGGAGTAGACACCTTCTTTGGCGCGAGCATAGAGATTATGTTCATTCAAATTCATCCGGTCTTCGCCGGCGAAGCGCACTAAATATTTCTTATCACGCCCTATTCGCCATCATTAGTTAATAAAAGCAAACCGCGACTGTTTTTGTCAAGGCGGCCGGTGATAATAATAGATTTTTATATGGCGGCGGCAACAGGCTGAAGATATTGTCTTCATCGCTGATGCTATTTTTCCGTTTATCAGTTTTTCTGACTTGCATTTCTTCATCTTCCGCCACCATATTGCTTAAAGCTGCTCGTTTGCCATTAATACCTTGTCTTAGAATTTCGGCTTGACGGCGCTCGTAATACCGGTTTGAGCCAGATATTTGGTTAGAGCAATCATTCCGTTTGTTTTTGTTTTATTTTCAGTAATCCAAACATAGCAATTAACAGCCAGAAGATAATCGCTAAATCATTTTTAAAATAAGGAACATCGACTAATCCATGGATAACAATGGTACTCATTGCGCCGATGAGGCCAAGATTAATCATTTTTGCCGATCGTTCTAATTTATCTTTCAGTCGTATTGACTCATAAAAATAACGACCGATGAGCCAGGTGAAGAGTAGGGCGCCGAACAAACCGATTTCTGTCCAGAAGTTGAGGAAGATATTATGCGGGTACAGGTATATTTCTACCGGCTGCCAGACTTGTTTTTTATATTCATCATTCCAGACAACTTTGCGATACCAATCGGGGTCATCATTTTTTACAAAAATGCCTTCTTGATGAAATGGTTTGACTGCCTCTTGATAATTGCTTAAGCCAGCTCCGCTAATTAAGCGTCCGTTTTTCAGCATTTGCATAGTTTCCTTCCATTGTTGTCGGCGAATCTGCCCACTTAAATCCATTAGAGTCGCTTTTTTTTGAAAATATTGCCAGGCGGGGTTAGAAATTATTAGAACTAAGATGCCGGCGGTAATAATACCGGCGGCAATTTGACGTGAACGTTTATTATATAATAAAGAAACGATCATTGCGCCTCCGGCTAAGCCGATTAAAGCTCCTTCCGATTTAGCAAAGAAAATGGCCGCGATGGCAGATATAATTATTAATAAAAGTAAGATTTTTTTAGAGGCTGTTAGCAGATTACTGCGGCGTGGATAGGAAGCAAAAGCTCCGGCCATCAGAAAAATAATTGGCCCTAGGTAAAGGCCGACAGCATTGGGATAAGGAAAAACGGAAGTAACGCGGCGCTGGGAAGCTAAAGCCCAAAAATCATTGAAAATAAATAATCCAGTTAGTTGTTGAAAAAATGTAACTAAACTAACAAGGGCAGCAGAAAGAGCTAAGGGCCAGATAAACTTTCGATAGGATCCTTGGCCGCGGTTAATAACCACAAGGTAGAGCATTATTGGCTCCAGAAAATAAGCTTTAAATATTCCTAAGGAGGTATTGTCAAAGCCAGCTATTGCTAACCCAGACCAAGCGGTGATTAAAATGCCAATAATTTCTAGAGAATATGGATATTTTTGGCGTCTCTCTTGCCAATCTTTTTTTTTAAATCTTTGCCAAGGGCGCGCGCGAAAAAACCAAGAGGTGAAGACAATGATAATCATCGCTTCTAAAGTCGTCATTGGTATTGGTCCAAGATTGAAGCGCAATAGATAGGCGGGGAGAGCGGCTAAAATCAAAAAAAGCGCCCAGTCCAGGCGAATGACAGTGATGACCGCAAATAAAATTAAACTGGTTATTGTCAATATTTCCATATAATTTGATTATAGCACGAATCAAGGGACTGTCGACTGTTATTTTTTTATAAAAACACCTTAAGTTTTTCAGCTTAAGGTGTTGTTACTATCTTTACATCAATCATTAATTGGCTCTTTCTACATATTCACCAGTATCGGTGTTGAGACGGATAATGTCGCCCTCTTCAATAAACATCGGGACGTTGATCATGGCACCGGTTTCCAATTCTACTTGTTTGTTAACATTGCCGGCAGAGTTGCCTTTAACTCCAGGGGGAGCAGAAACAACTTTAAATTCCATCTTAATAGGTAAGTCTATAGCTACCGGTTTGTTATTGAAGTATAAAACATTAACATCTGTGCCTTCTTTTAAGAATTGTACCTTATCGCCGATTTCATCGACATGAAGATTAAATTGTTCGTAACTTTCATTGTCCATAAAATAGGCTTCGTCCTTATCTTTATACATGAAGTTTGCCTTTTTGCGCTCGGTTTCCGCTTCTTCCGCTTTTTCCGCGCCTTGATAAGTCCTTTCCAGAATGTTGCCGTTTATTAGGTTACGACACTTTACCTTTAAGACAGCGCCACCGCGTCCCATCTTATGATGATCGGTTTTAATGATTACATAAGGCTCTTCGTTTAGCAAAATAACTTTGCCGGTTTTGATTTCGTTGAAGTTCAACATATTGGTGCAGCTAATTATTTATGAGTCGGTGCTAATAAGGCCATGACACGGGCACGTTTAATTGCTTGTGTCAGTTTGCGCTGATGCCAAGCGCAGATGCCAGTGCGGTCGCCGGGAAGAATTTTCATGTAGAAATTAACGAAGCGGCGCAAGGTGCGGACGTCCTTATAGTCGACATCCATCTGGTTGACGCAAAAAAAGCAGTCTTTGTGTTTTTTGTTGTTCATATAAGATTATTTTTTGAGGTTGATTTTTAGAAGGGTATGTTTTCGACGCGGATTTCTTCTTCTTCATCGGCGTTGATGGTCGGCAGTTCTTCTTCCTGCCGGCGCGGAGTAGCCGGCCCGCTGCCAAAGTTTTCATTGCCGCCGGCGCGATCAAGCATAATCATATTTTCCGCAACGATTTCCGTGCGATATTTTTTGACGCCGTCGTTGCCGATCCAGTCGGTTGTTTGCAATCTGCCTTCAACATAGACTTTAGACCCTTTTTTTAGATATTGGCCACAGATATCTGCTAATTTTCTCCAGGCGACAATGTTGTGAAATTCTGTTTTTTTCTGCTGTTGACCGGCATTATCGGTCCAGATGAGGCTGGTGGCGACGCTGAAAGAGGCGACGTTCTGTCCTGAGGGAGTGGTGCGCACTTCCGGGTCGCGTGTCAAATTGCCGATAATCATAGCTTTGTTTAAGTTCATAATGTTGGGAACTTAATTTTATAAACGCGCTTATAAAATTAGGCCGTTAGTTTATAAGAGATCTTGAGTGTTGTTTAATATGCCCTCCAGCTTTTCGTCCAAATCTTTCAAATCAGCCTTGTTGCTGTCGTTTTTTTCGGTTTTTTCGTTTTTACTGGTCATTACTTTCTGAAATTTTTCTTTGCCTGTTTTTTCTTCTTTCTTTTCATTCTTTACCGCCGATTGCTCCTGTTTTTCTTTTATTTTTGCTCGTTCTTCATCGCTGACCGCCTTGATGCTGATAATTTGATGACGCAGAACTTCGTGGGAGAGGCGTAGAGTGCGATCTAACTTAGCAATAGTTTCACGTTTAGCGTTGAATTCGCAGAGACTATAATAGCCATAGTGATTTTGTTTGATGACATAGGCTAGTTTTTTCTTGCCCCAGAATTCTCGGTAGGTAATGTTGCCGCCATTTTCACTGATGATGGCCTCAACTTTACTGACGATTGTTTTTGCTTCTTCTTCAGTGTAATTGTTGGCCACGATGAAGAGCACTTCATAACTGCTTGGTCCTGATGCTTTGCTTTTAGACATAATTTAGCATAATGAGCTTAAAATTAATGTAAGCTGGGCTTAACATTGTTTTAAACTGCCTTTATTAAACAAAAACCCAAGTATTCTTCAGAACTTGAGCTTCTTAGGAATACCTTTAATTCCGTCATTATTTAAAGAAACGGAATTATTCTGTCTTAAGACAAGAATATGGGAAAGATATGTAAATATTTTTTTGTCTTCTAAATTTATCATAAAGCTTGAAAAAAAGCAAGAGTTAGGGCATTATGAAAGTATATGGATTATATTTTTATTTTAGGCACTCACCCGGCTTGGTCGGTGGCGGAAATTGCGGCTGTTTTGGGTGAATCCGACTTGTATTGGGAAAATGAGCGCATATTAATCAAGAAGGATGCGGAAATTGCGGCGGAAAACCTAATTAAACGTTTAGGCGGGACTTTAAAAATTGCTCAAATTGAAGCTTTTGTTTCTGCTGATATTCCTTTTCCGAAATTAGCTAAACAATGTGCCGAATTACTATTAAAAAAAGCTGCGCGCGGGGACGGTAAATTAGTTTTCGGCTTGTCTGATCAGGGTGTTGGCGGCCGTTTTGCCGCGGATAAGCTTGGTTTGAATATTAAAAAAGAGTTAAAAAATTTCAATATTTCTTCCCGTCTGGTTACCAGCCGGGAGAAGAAATTGTCGAGCGTGGTCGTTGGGCAAAATAAGTTGTTGAACAGAGGGGCGGAATTGATTTTTTTTCGTCATGACCAAGATTTATTTATCGCCCGCACTTTAGCTATTCAGCCCTATAAAGACTTATCGCGTCGAGATTTCGGGCGGCCTTCCCGTGATGACTATTCCGGCATGCTACCTCTGAAGCTAGCACGGATGATGATTAATTGCGCGGCTCCGCGTAGTTTTTCCGATATTTTGCTTGATCCTTTCTGCGGCTCTGGCACAATTGTCACCGAAGCGATGTTGATGGGCTACCGCCAGATTATTGGTACGGATTTATCGGAAAAAGCGATAAAAAATAGCCGAGCTAACGCCGAATGGGTACGTGAACTTTATGGTCTTGATATCTATCCCAAATTTCATATTAAAAATGCCACCCGTTTGGCCCAATTTTTAAAACCGAAAACAGTGGGGACAATTGTTTCTGAGCCTTATTTAGGTCCTCAGCGTGGTTTGGATAATATTGAAGCGGTGAAAGCGGAATTACAAACTCTTTATTCTCAAGCTTTAGATAATTTCTATCAAATCCTGTCTCCTGGAGGTCGAGTGGTAATGGTTTGGCCGGTATTTTTCGGTCGGGAGTTTTTAAAACCAGCCTTAGATAAGTGGCAGCCAATCAACGCTTTACCGGAAAAATTTTCTCATATTCCGTGGGTCAAATTAAGTTATCGTGATACCCTGCTTTATCATCGCGCTGGCCAGAGGGTATGGCGGGAATTAATAATTTTAGAAAAATAATTTTAAATTTATGAGCGATGCTATGGATATACTGCCTAAAGGCGGTAAAGAATTTAGCGCTCTTGGCTTTAAAAAAAAGCTGAAGACGGCGGTAAAAGGTAACAGCTCGATGCGCTCTTTGTCTTCCAATCAAGAAGCGATTAATAAGGCTGTCTATAAGGCGAGGCGTCTTATTACTAAAGGCGCTTTTAAAAATGCTCAGCAGCAGAGTGTTTTAAGTCAAATTAATAAAAGTGCCAGCTTAACGGCCAGTCAAAAAACATTAGTAAGGAAAGTTCTAAAGCACCTTGGCGAAAGCGGTCATATTTCTCATGCTAGGATCAATCGCGCTGATGAACAGGAAATCGAAGCTCCGCATTTAGCCAATCAGCCACAATTAGCCAATCGCTCCGGATTGAGCGGCATTGCCTCTCCAGACATTAAACGTTCTGCAACACGTCCGATGGTTTCCATTAGTCAGGTGCAAGCTGAACGTCGCGGCTCTGGTCTCGCCGGAGGCATAGGGGCAGTTAATCCCAATACTCCCGCCCCTCCTCCCAGCCGGCCCCCTATGATTCCTTTGTCTAGATAATATAAAAATCCGCCGGTAGTGGCGGGTTTTTAAATAGAGAAAATTAAAATTAGCGGTTGACCAAAAAATTACAGACATCGCCGTCGCGGACGATATAATCTTTACCTTCGGTACGGATTAATCCTTGCTCCCTTGCTTTAGCTTCACTGCCAGCAGTAATAAATTGTTCCCAGTTTATCACTTCAGCGCGGATAAAGTTTTTAATAAAGTCGGTATGGATAACCCCGGCCGCTTCCGGCGCTTTAGTGCCATGTTTTATTGTCCAGGCTCTGGTTTCGTCTGGTCCGGTAGTGAAAAAAGTATCGAGACCGAGTAGTTTATATGAAGTCGCGATTAGTTTATCCAATCCGCTTTGATCTAGACCGAGTTCACTGATATATTCAGCCTGTTCTTCTTCCGGCAAGGCGGTAATTTCTTCTTCCATCTTTACATTAATGGCAATGATTTCGCCATCGAGCTCACCTAATTCGGGTATATTTTTTAAATCGTCGACATTGAATAGGTAGATTATTGGCTTAATTGTTAGAAGATTGAGAGTTTTAACAAAGGGCAATTCTTCTTCAACAAATTCAAGCGAGCGGGCGGCTAAACCCTTTTCTAAATGTTGGTATATTTTTTCTAAAATTATTGTTTGACTAATCAGTTCTTTATTGCCACTTTTGCTTTCTCGGCGGGTTTTATCAAGTTTTTTTTCAATACTGCCTAGATCGGCCAGGATAAGTTCTAAATTTATCGTTTCTTTATCCGCTTGCGGGTTGACTTCGCCACTGACATGGATGATATTTTTGTCTTGAAAATTGCGAATAACTTCACAAATTGCATCGCATTCGCGAATATGAGCTAGAAATTGATTACCTAAACCTTCGCCTTTGCTAGCACCCGCCACCAAACCAGCAATATCGACGAATTTAATGGCGGTCGGAATAATTTTAGCCGGTTTAGAGATAGCGGCTAAGTCATCCAAGCGTTTATCAGGCACTTTTACGATTCCGACATTAGGGTTAATCGTGCAGAAAGGATAATTAGCGGTTTCTACGTTTTTTTTGGTGAGAATATTGAATAGAGTTGATTTGCCAACATTAGGCAAACCGACGATCCCAAGAGAAAGAGACATAAATAAATCTAAATACATTATAACTCTTATTTGTTTATCAGAAATAAGGTAAAAAAGCAAATTTGAAGATTGTTTTCCTAATAAAAAAGGAGCCCAAATGGGCCGCTCTTTATAATAATATAATAATATAATAATAAAGTATATAAATAATAGGCCTCGTTTGAGCTCCAATCCTGGTGAATTGTTTTTGGCTTTTTGCCAATTTTTTCCAGGATTATGTTTGGAGCTTTGCTAACTTCAAGCTTTCTCTTACCAATTTCTTTGCAGAATGTTTTTATTTTAATTGATTTTGCTAATTTTCAGATAAAAACTTGATAAAATTTCTTTTTTAGATTCTATTAAGTTTTTTTCTTCTTTTTGATTAGCACTTTTTTCTGCTCCGTAAGCAATTTTTGCTGTTCTTTATCGTGTTAGCGCCGATAAATAGTCAAGAGATTAGTAAAGAGAACTTCTAACTGTTAGTATTATAGCATATATCTGGGGATAAAACAAGTCTATTGGTGTTTATTCTGCCAATATTAAATATATTATTTAATATTAGATAAAATAAATGATATTTTTTCTTTTTAAGTCTAGGTATTTCTAGACTAAAAAATAATTTTTATACACAGGAAACACAAGTTATCCACAAATTTTAACACATCTTTTAGGATAAATAAAAAGCTTTAATCTGAAATTAATGAGACTAAAGCCTCGGCCATAAAAGAGGCTCGAGTGGGAGTCGAACCCACGAATGGCAGTTTTGCAAACTGCAGTGTTAGACCACTTCACCATCGAGCCAGATAAATTATGCGATTATTTTAAAGGATTATTACTAAAAAAGCAAATTATTTATATTTTTAGGTCACAACGAGCTTTGAAGCGAGAATAGTCTAAAAATGCTTTGTTTTTATGCTTATAATAGTTAAAATAGCCAGCAGAAGCAATCATGGCGGCATTGTCGGTAGTATATTGTTTTTCCGGTAGGAAAAAGGCAATTTTAGGTAGTTTATCTTTAATATTAGAAGATAATTGTTCCCTTAGGGCGCTATTAGCAGCCACTCCTCCCGCTAAAACAATGCTTTGGGGTTGATATTTATTGGCCGCTTTCAGAGTTTTGTGAATCAGAGTTTCAATAATCGCCTGTTCGAAAGCAAAACAATATTCAGATAAGCGTTTTTTCCAGTTTTTGTCTTTTTGTAATTGGTATAATAGGGCGGTCTTTAGACCGGAAAAAGAAAAATCAAAATCAGGAGAATTTAACATTGGTCGGGGGAGTTGGATTGTAGATTTTTGACCGCTTTGGCGATACTCTTCGGCGTATTTAGCGATAATTGGTCCGCCGGGGTAACTGAGCCCCATCATTTTAGCGGCTTTATCATAAGCTTCGCCGGCGGCATCATCCCTGGTTTCGCCAATAATTTTGAATTGATAGTGTTCTTTCATGTAAATCAGGTTGCTGTGTCCTCCGGAAACAACTAAAGCAAGAAGGGGAAACTTTGGCGCTTGGGGACGATTAATAAAATTGGCATAAATATGACCAATAACATGATGAACGGGAATTAAAGGTTTTTTCCAAATTAAAGATAAAGCTTTAGCGCTTTCAACGCCAGCGATAAGGGAGGTAATTAGCCCAGGACCCTGAGTAACGGCCAGCGCTTTTATGTCTTTGTGAGTGATTTTAGCTTGCTTTAAAGCGGAGTCAATTGTCGGGAGGATATGTAAAACATGCTCGCGAGCGGCGATTTCCGGTATCACGCCGCCATATTGGGCGTGGATATTTATCTGTGAAGCGATGACGTTGCTTAAAATTTCCGTCTTTTGGCCGGAGGCCTTTAAAACGGAAGCGGCGCTTTCATCGCAGCTACTTTCAATACCGAGAATATACATATCTTATATTGTAAGGTTTTTTAGAATAAAGGCAATATTAGGCAAGAGAAATCTTTAACAATAATATTTTTTATTTGACAAGGCCGGAAAATATCGATACAATATTTTTGAAATTAGGAACTAAGTTTCTATTTTTTTATCTGGTCTATTCGTCTAGTGGTTAGGACACCAGGTTT
>Ga0116158_10004008_pt1 | contig 12643 bp, 12 predicted proteins | sample AD_UKC052_MetaG_FD_89883 | JGI IMG/M metagenome (GOLD analysis project Ga0116158, IMG submission 89883) | Active sludge microbial communities of municipal wastewater-treating anaerobic digesters from USA - AD_UKC052_MetaG | ecosystem: Engineered > Bioreactor > Anaerobic > Digestate | place: USA... | reverse complement strand
GATACTGAATAAACCTCGAATATGATTCGTTGAAATCGAAATATGCTTTCCATACCGGACAATTATCCCTCCTCACCGATTCGAGAAGCGGTACAAATCCCACTTCAGAAAGGAAGCTCATTTTCTTGTCCAGGCTCTGAAAATATTCAGGAATTATCTTATCAAAATCGGCGATCCCCTTGTGTGTCTCCGACATCTTAAAGGGTTTATTGCCGAGCTCATCACGCATATCTTTCGATGTCACCCTGCCATCCTCAGTCAGATAATCGAATTTCTCCCAGGCATTCCTGACGAACAACCCCTTGTCATCAGCATAGGTATTGGCATTGCCGTCGGCTTCCCAGTTTGGATAGCAGGATATCATACTGACAGAATTAAATCCCTGCTTTTTCCTGTATATGACCGCATCTTCAAATCCTATCCCTGGTCCCGGCACATAATTATCTGGCGAAGCTGCATTTCTGAATGGCAGTCGCCAGGTGGTCCCTGCAAGCCATGTGTCTCCTACCATAAAGAAAGGCGTTCCATCAGCGTATTGCAGGGCGTGACCATTTGCTGACGCCCTTATAAAACCTCGGCGGTTGGGGTTCTGAAGTAATTCTGCATCAGTCCAGTCAACAGCATTAAACTTTCCTGAATGGCCGTTCAACCCTTTATCCTGAGGCTGATTAGAACCACTTGCCCATTCCCATTGGCCTGGTTTGGTTGCTACAATACGAAAACGGAAAGTGTTCCCTCCGTCCCAGAAGCCATAGATCCTCTTTGAGAAGTCCGGACCCTTCAGATCCACCCAGCAGGTAATATCGGTATAATAATTATTGTATACGCCATCGGCATTGAGAGTTATTTCCTGCATTTCCCACACATGGATTTTCCCGGTGTTGTCTTCCGGGGAACCTCCATTGTGATTGCAGGCAAATAAAATCAGTATGCCCGGGATAATGAAGACGTAGCTTAAAAATTTATTACAATTCGTCATAGTATAAGGATTCTGTTTATTTTTTACTGATCAATTCAGAGCAATACCTTACCATCTCAATAACATGATCCTGGTTTTCAAACTTAAGCCTGTTCTTCTTTATGTATGCTTTTAATTCCTCAGCATTTTCAGGGAACAATTTCAGGAATTGCCTCTCAGTTTCAAAGCTTATTGTTTTATTTATCCAATAAATTAATTTAGTATCCACAACATAATCAGGTGGTATTTTAAGATTGTAATTTGTTCCCGACGAACTTATATTGGCATAAGAAGTTATAGCTGATGTAAGCGATTTACTTCCGTACCCTGCATCCCTGCCTACAGGCTTTAGCTCGCTTTTAGTCTGACAGTAAAGAGGCATGTCACCTCCTTTAAGAACCTCATAGAAAGCTTTCCCTACCGGGATGAATTTGCGGTTCTGAATAAAAACAGTATCAACCTGACCCGGATTAACCATATCATATATATCACTGCCAGACATATAAACCATTGTTTCAGTAAGGGAATTATAATTCATTAATAAATTCTGGACCTTACCTGTTTTCATAAGGACTTTAGAATCATGAAAAGCCGGAAAGAGAAATTGCGGCTGTGGTTCCCGGGCCTCACCCTGACCAGACAGGAATCCTGTATTACCTGCCACAAAGCAGGTCCACAGGATTATATTTAAATAAGTTTTAATTGATTTTTTCATCGTTTTTTCTGAATAGTTCCATAAAGTTAACTTTTTTTAACTGAAAAACCATTACCGAATGTAAAAGCATCAGTTTAAACGGTTTGACACGGCCGGAAAACCTGAACTCAGGTCAGCTTTTAGCTTAATTGCACCAATTTCATGATAATTACCTTCAATAAGAAAAATGTATGATAAAAGTCAAAAAATCAACAAAAAAGATTACTACATTTGACCTTTATGAGAATCCACAGGATTATGATCAGAGAATTATCCGGGGATAACAAAAACTTAACCAAAACTTTATGATATGAAAAACATTTCAAGACGCAAATTCATCCAGAACACAGTCGTTGGAGCTACCGGTCTTACGATGCTGCCAATTCTGCAGAGCTTCAAGCCTGGGCCTAACGACACAGTCAGATTAGGTTTTATCGGACTCGGGCAACAGTGCATGAACATTCTTAATGGTATGAGCAGGATACCAGGAGTACAGGTTGTTGCCGGAGCTGATGTCTATGGCATTAAAAGACAAAGGTTTGAACAGAGGGTAAAAGAGTACGCTAAAGCCAATAAACAAACTGCTTCAGTTACAACTTATACAGACTACAGGAAAATTCTTGACCGTAATGACGTAGATGCAGTGGTTATAACAACCCCCGACCACTGGCACGCTATGATTGCCATTGCTGCCTGCAAGGCCGGAAAAGACATCTACCAGGAAAAACCTATCACTTTCACAATCAAAGAAGGTAAGAAAGTTGCCGAAGCCGTCAGAAAATACAATGTTATTTTTGCTACAGGAAGCCAGCAGCGGTCCGACAGTAATTACCAGCACGCTGTAAATATGGTCCACAGACAGGCCATTGGTAAATTGACAAAAGTATGGGCTTATGTGGGTCCTGGACCTGATCCTTATAACCTTCCTGAACAACCGGTTCCAAAAGACCTCGACTGGAGTACATGGCTCGGCCCGCTGAAATATCTTCATTACAACGAAAGACTCAATCCGCCCATATCCCTCAGCCCTGTTAAAAATGAGACTTACTGGGGAGCATGGCGCTACTATAAAGAAACAGGTGGCGGTTATACCTGCGACTGGGGCGCTCATAACTTTGACATCGGCCAGTGGGGTCTGGGTAAAGACCACAGTGGACCTGTTCAGATCATCCCTCCAGGATATGAAGGTACTCAATACCTGACATTTGTTTATGATAACGGACTGGAAATGATCAACCAGCCTTATGATGACAAGAAGACCCTGGGTATAAAATTCTGGGGAAGCGATGGATGGATAAGCGTATCAAGAGGCAAGATTGATGCTTCTGATCCTTCCCTTCTTCCTCCTCAGGATGTAAAACCCGATCCGGGATTATATGAAAGAAGCTCGCTGCATGTTGAGAACTTCATTCAGGCAGTCAAATCACGCCGCGATCCTATCGCTCCCGTTGAAGTTGGAATGAGAACCTGTACTACATGCATTCTCGGAAATATTGCAATTGAACTTGGAAGACCTGTTTACTGGTCGCCTGAAGTACAATATTTCGTCAATGATCCTGATGCCGAAGTATGGTACCACAGAGAATATAACAACGGATACCAGTTGTAGTTTACAAGCCTTTTAGGCGGACGACTATTATACCTGACAACCTGCGACAGATACGCCGATTTCTGTCGCAGGTTTTTTTTAACCATATATGATATCCTGTATAAAAATCTCTATTGATTTTTTTTACTTGTACCTTTATACTTACTAACCCGTTTGGATTTCTATGAAACCCTGTCAAAAAACACTGCTAATTATGGTAATGATCTCCTTTTCAGCCCTTACATACAGGTGTTCAGATAATGTTAATATATGGATGGTCGGAGACTCGACGATGGCTGACAAGAAACCTGATGCTGCCCCGGAGACAGGATGGGGGATGGTAATGCAGGAATTCTGTAATGAAAAAGCAACTGTCAGAAATCATTCACTCAACGGAAGAAGTTCGAAAAGCTTTATTACCGAAGGTCACTGGGCCAGGATCCTTGACAGTTTGGAAAAAGGAGATTATGTAATTATACAGTTTGGCCACAATGATGAAAAACCTGATACTGCACGTCACACCGACCCTTTCACAACATATAAGCAAACTCTCAGGAAATACATTGACGACACACGATCAAAAGAGGGTGTTCCCGTTATCTGTTCCTCAATTGTGCGAAGGCATTTTGATAATGCCGGAAATCTCAGGGATACCCACGGGGAATATATAACAGCTGCGCGTGAGATTGCTGAAGAAACAAATACCGCATTTATTGATATGGAAGCCCTGACCAGGAAAATGGTAATTGAAGCTGGTCAGGAAAAATCAAAAGAATTCTTCCTGTTCTGTGCACCCGGAGAATTTGAGAACAGGCCTGTAGGCGCCCGGGATTCAACCCATCTGAGCGCTTATGGTGCAAGGAAGGTCGCAGGATTATTCGCAGAACGCGTTAAGGAACTAAATCTGCCTCTCGCCGGCTTGCTGAGATAGATCTCCGGTTTTTTACTCTGCCATTTTTCTTGAAATGAGAAAATTCATGGGATAATTATATCATTAAATGTATTAAATTAGCTCTGTTAACCATTAATCTGATCTAAAACCGTGAAAAGCAAATCTTTTGTTCTGAAAAGAACAACAATCAGTGTGATATTTGTTGTCGCAATTGCAAATTTACCCTTATCTCCTGTCAGAGTGTCAATACCGAAAAAGAAAGCAGTTATGGTGAAGACAGGGCTCTTATTGAAGACCTCCAGGCGCGTTATATGTTTGCGCTGGATAATAAGGACTACGATACTTATGTGGGAACCTTTACTGAAGATGGCATTCTGGATATTGGTGAAGGTGAATGGAAGGGCCGTGATTTCATAAAGAAAACACTGGAAGCTATCCCTGAACGGGAACCACTGACTAAAGACACAACTCTTCATCGTGCGACCGGAAGACATAACATTACAAATATTGTTCTGAAGATTGAAGGTGATACTGCATGGGGAAGGGCCTACTGGTTTCACTTATCCAATGATAATCCGCAGCGTGGAGGAGTTGTGGATAATTATGGCCATTATGAGGATGTAATGGTAAAAGTCAACGGGCAGTGGTTATTCAGCAAGCGGAAAATCTTTAATGAGCAGATAAAGAAATGGGCTGCTCCGGCAGGAAATCCTGCCTGGTAAACTGAGTATTTTCTTTGGGCTAAAGCTCCATTTCAGGAGTATCCCTGCTTGCAGTTGGCTGAAGTCAACTGCAATAGATTATCTCTTGGAACTGATCAAAATCTGGCTGCAGCAAATGGTAATCCAGAGGATTTTATAACTGGTACTTCAGGGGCAGACTGTAATCGATCAGTGACTTCCTGCCTGCCAGTTATAACCGATGGGGTATATTTCTGAGTTTACTTATCTGAAAATTATATTTCAAAATAATTTAGGTGCAAATTCTTTTAAACATCTCCTCCATGTAAGCCATTCGTGAGCTGTGCCCGGAGATTCAAAATAGATATTGTTTATTCCATTCTGGCGTAACAGGTCACTCATATTTTTTGCTCCCGGACCTTCTTCACTTCCAATGCCAATAAATAGTACTTTGACTTTTTTGTTGAATGAACCGGGATCAGTAAAAACTCCGTTATAAGCTGTTTTTAGCTCATTTTCCGAGATTCGTCCAGCTCCACTAAAACTTCCAATATAGCTGAACAAATTCAGATGAGTAAGAGCAATCTGAAATGTCTGGCGGCCACCCCATGAAAGACCGGCCATAGCCCTGTGTTCACTATCCGGAATTGTCCTGAAAGTTTTATCAATCATCGGAATCACGTCATTCAGCAAAACAGGTTCAAACGTGGCACCAAACATTTCCCTGGTAAGCTGTTCTGACTTGCCTTCTTTTCGGGGTGGCTTATTTGAGGATAACATTATGGCAACATCTCCGCTTTCCATTACAACTATCATAGGCTTGCATGAACCCGAAGCAATTAAATTATCCATAATAAAATTCATTTTCCCCTGTTCGGCCCATCCGGTTTCATCCTCGCTCATCCCATGTTGAAGATAAAGAACCGGATAACGTTTTTCAGGATTAGATTCATATTCTGCAGGTGTGTAGACACAACACCTTCGATACTCATTGTTTGATTTTGAATAATAGTAACAGGAACGAACCTGACCATGAGGAACATTCTGAGGTCGATAGTAGTTCCCTTCTTCTCCCTCAGGGATTTCGATAGCACTTGTCCGTCCGAAAAGTGCATTATATGTTTTGGAATCCGGATCGGCAACCTCTGCGCCATCGATAATAAAATTGTAGTAATGAAATCCAACGACAATCGGATCAGTTACTCCATACCAGTATCCTGTTTCATCCTTTTTCATTTCATAAGTTTTGCCCACATGATACAGGGTAACTTCTACCTTCTTAGCCTGAGGGGCATAAATACTAAAATACGCCCGATTCTGTGCATCAATATGAGGAAAATCTCTTTTAAAGAGGGCCGTTTCAGATAACTTAGTTGTTTCCAAAATATTCTGGCTATAAAGAGCGCAAACAATCATTATTAATGATAGAAACAATAGCGTCTTTTTCATATCGGATAAATTATTAAATACGTAAATAACTTTAATTCTAAACGTTGCAACCCAGAATCTGACCTTTAAAACAAAAATAGGAATATTTGTCTTAAGCGCCTGTAAAAAGGACAGATTTGCTTAAAGAAGTCAGAATTTATATCCTAATGTTTTGATAAACTAATACATCAATAGATTAGTATAGGCAATAGTTTCTGATAAGGTATGTGCAAACAGAGCGAAAAAAAAGGAGTCAGATCACTCTAACTCCTTGATTATCATTTGTGGGGCGTACTGGGATCGAACCAGTGACCTCTTGCCTGTCAAGCAAGCGTTCTGAACCAGCTGAACTAACGTCCCTTATCGATGCAAAAATAATATTTAATTTCTATCTGCTGCTATCTGGCTTTTTTATAATAATTTCGAATATTGTAATTATTAAATCCATTGAAAAATGACATCACACGAAATTGATTATAAAATCTTCGGAGAGGATATTCAGTTTGTAGAAATTGAACTCGATCCTAATGAGACAGTTATTGCTGAAGCCGGGACCATGGTCTACATGGAAGATGGCATCAGTTATGATGTTAAGATGGGCGATGGCGCCACTCCCAACCAGAGTTTCCTGGGGACCCTTCTATCTGCCGGTTCAAGGCTTATCACTGGAGAATCTCTTTTCCTCACCCATTTTACGAATAAAGGTTCCTCAAAAAGCAGAGTAGCTTTTGCGGCACCTTACCCAGGTACAATAATCCCCATTGATCTTAAACAGGTAAGGAATTCCCTTATCGTCCAGAAAGACGGCTTCCTGTGCGCTGCTTTTGGCACGAAACTGACGGTAACCCTCAACCGGAAACTGGGAGCCGGACTGCTTGGAGGAGAAGGATTTATACTGCAGAAACTGGAAGGTGACGGAAAGGCTTTCGTTCATGCCGGTGGGACAGTTATAGAAAGGCAGATGAACAATGATATGCTGCGTATTGATACCGGTTGCATTGTAGCTTATGAACCAACCCTTGATTTTGATATTGAAACTGCAGGTAGTCTGAAATCGATGGTGTTCGGCGGTGAAGGACTGTTCCTGGCTACTATCAGGGGGACAGGCAAAGTATGGCTCCAATCTATGCCGATAAGTAAGCTTATAAGAGCCCTGGCCCCGATGGGAGGTAACAGGGGAAAAGAGTCGCGGTCGATACTTGGTAACTTCCTGGAGCGCTAAAGATCATGTAAAATCGAAACCGGAAATATATGCCGGGACATCGTAAAAGCGATCTTTTTCTTCATCCGACAGATTGACGAATTTAGTAAAGACCAGCCCGGGTTTAGCATTGAGAATCCTGTTGAGAGCTCCCATCCTGCCGCTGGTCCTTATCTTATCATAAAGGGTGCTGCGGTCATCAAGCCACATTAGTCCGGTATTGAAACCTTCAGTTGCACATACTGACTCGAAAAGATCAGCCAGCACCTCTTCCCTGCCCCTTCTGCAGTAGATCGCATCAAAGACAAGGTATCTGAATTCTCCGGGCCTGAATAAGCGTCTGAACAATGGAGCGCCGGGAAGTACTTTCATTATTACCCATCCCCAGATACCCGGGATATTATACACTTTGTAAGAAGATGGTATCGTACATACTCCTGCAATGATCTCATTACCCTCTTTAAGGATGTAATACCGGTCATCATAAAAAATATAGTCGGTGCTGAAAAATGAGTAATCCCTGTAGAAGCCCTTTATTAATTCCTTCATCTTAGGTTTCTCCGCATCTGAAAGCTTTGAAACCCGATTGTCAGGTTTTGGATTGAAGCGGCTGAAAGCAACCGTAAGAAAAGATCTGATATGCTCATATCCTGCTTTTTGTACAAGATTCTTTGACCTTTCATTCATACTTTCAATAAAACCATACATGATATGCTTGTCAGCTTCAAAAACCTGCGGCAGCTCGAGAAGATGAGGTTTGCTGAATATCTCAAGTGTCTTTTGCTTGAAGGAATCATCCGGTTCCGGCCTGATCTCTTCTGTTTCCCGTTTTCGTAATTTTGGATCTGCCTGATAAACGGATTGGAATGCAAAATATCTTATATAGGTTGACGGGAAACATAAAGCTCCCTGACCGGACATTCGAAAACAGGCACCAACAGTACCTGTGATCTTGTTCTTTTTATATAGCGATACAAATCTTATCTGATCACCGTAAGCATTTATCCTTCTGTCAATATTCTGAAGCTGGAATCTCATGCCTCCTTCAGAACCCTGTACGGCGTGGCTCAGGATATCAAGTATCCCTTCATTGGCTTTATCCGATACCTTTACTTCAAGCCCGCCATATGACAATATTGTTTTTTCCACCATTTCTGAAGAAGATTAGTTTGCTGTTTTATTGTCAAGTGAACCGAAAACCCTTTTCAGCAGGGGTGTTACCCTGGCCGATACTTCCTTTCTTATCTTAAGCTCTTCAGCTTCAACTTTCAGAAACATACCTGAGAGAGCTTTACTTGTAAGATAATCATTCAGATCCGTATTGACAGGTTTCAGATTCGCTAAACGGCCCGCAGCAGAATTTGCTAAAGTGTTCCACCTTCCGGTAAGCGCTTCCCAGGAATCCATAGTGGAGATATTCCCCACAATATCCTTTTCTGTTGAAGCCTGGATCTTAGGTTTATACAATGCATAAAGATCGTTATAGGTAGTGCTTCTGAGGTATTGTGTAGCAGCATTATCGGCTCCGTTCAGAATATTGAAGGCATCCCTGATTGTCATCTGGGTTATGCTGTTCACGAAAATCGGGGCAGCTTCCTTCGCGGCATCCTCTGCTGCACGGTTTATCCTGAGAATCACATCTTCAACAAGCTGTACACCACCGGGGATCCTGGAAATATTATCTACAATTACTTTCGCTTCATCCGGAAGTAATATTTTGACCAGGGCATCGCCATAATATCCGTTTTCCAGAGAAAGACGCTGAGCTGAGTTCCTTGCCCCGGTAGTAAGAGCTTCCTTTAACCCATTTATTACTTCAGCTTCAGTAAGAGGCACTGTCCCGGCAGATTCCAGAACCTTGAGAACTTCTGCACATGAGGTAAGAATTACAATGATAGATGTCAATACCAATATCCTGATTTTCATAGTCCGGATTATTATATTTTTTGCAAGATACAAAATATAAAAATCATCGCCGGTAACATAGCGAAACACATGTGGATTTACCGGGAAATCTGATTTTAACTTCTTTGGCAGATCTGCGTTTACTGAAATCAAATAGTTAAAGTGAACAGGCCCTGTGCTATGATCATGTCCTGCGGGTTTGTTATTTTAATATTCTCCCTGTTGCCTTCAACCATATTGATCTTTTCGCCCATACGTTCAAGAACGGTGGCATCGTCGGTAAAATCAGGCTGATACTCCTGCTGATAAGCTTTTTTGATCAACTCACTTTTAAATACCTGGGGTGTTTGAACCTGTTTAAACTGCATCCTGTCGACAGGCCTGTTCCCTTCCTGAGTGATCATCCTAAGCGAATCTGATGGGGATATGACGGGGATACAATTACCATATTTATCTGCAGATTCAAAACATCTCCTGATTGTATCATTACTGACAAGTGGTCTTACACCGTCGTGGATAGCCACTAGTCCCGATGGATCTACAAATTCCAGCCCGTTCTTAACAGAGAAAAAACGTGTTTCCCCGCCCCTGACTATTTTATGCTGAATGCTGAACGAATATTTCTCCTTAAGCTCGCTCCAGAATAAAAGCTGATTTTCGGGCAATACTGTAATTATCTCTATTGATTCGTCAAAATCATAGAACCGTTCAATTGTATGCATTAATATCGGCTTGCCTGCAATTTCAAGAAATTGCTTGGGGATATCTGTACCCATCCGTCTTCCGCTTCCTCCGGCAACTATCAAGGCATAAAGCTTCATAATTTATAAGGTTTTCAATTAAAGCCGTTCTTAGTCACCCCGGGGAAGTCAGATACTTATGTATTTCTTAATCAGTCTTTTGTATATAAGAAACGCCTGATACTTCTTTTTGGTGTTTTCGCAAATTCCTCAGGGTGTATCCGGAACTTTGTGACTGCCATATATTCAGGTATCCTCTCATTAACAGTTTTCCGGGTCTTCTCAAGGATCTGCACAAGCTGTTCATCAGAGATATTGTCCTTTTTCATCATCTCATAGTCCGGGAAGATCAGGCCTATAAGCTTATTATCTTCAAGTATTACAAGGGATTCAGCAATATAGTCCATGTTATTTATCACAGCTTCGATCTCCTCAGGAAATATATTCTTCCCTGACGGTCCGAGGATCATAACCTTGCTTCTGCCTTTGATATATATATTACCCTCTCTGTCAATGACTCCGAGATCGCCTGTATGCATCCATCCCTTTTCGTCTATTATTTCCTTTGTTGCCTTTTCATTCTTATAATACCCAAGCATTACGTTATCTCCTCTGAGAATGATCTCTCCTATTTCTTTTTCAGGATTTGAAGAATCTATTGTAACCTCAAGAGTATCAACTGCTTTTCCCGAAGCACCTAGTTTGGTTGTGTCCCATGATGAATAACTTATCAGCGGACCGCATTCTGTCATGCCATAACCGACGGTGAACCTGAAACCAATTTTTCTGAAAAATCTTTCAGCCTCGGGATTCAGAGCTGCCCCTCCAATTACAACTTCATGAAATCTTCCTCCGAATGAATCAGTAAGCTTAGCTTTTATTTTCTTGTGAATGATCTTATTCAATCCGGGTATGGCAAGTAATGCTTTCATCTGTGGTTTACGGATAACCGGAAGGATCTGCTTCTTGAAGATCTTCTCAATAACAAGAGGAACTGAAAGTATCAGTCTGGGTTTGATCTCGCCGAACGCCTGCAGTATGATCTGGGGCGATGGCGTTTTGGAAAGGATTGTAATATGGCATCCGAAAGTAAAAGGAAATAAAAATTCAAAAGCACATCCGTAGGTATGAGCCAGCGGTAAAAACGAGACAAGCGGATCGCCCGGTTTAAGAGGCATATGTTCCTGGGCAAACTTAATATTTGCTGCAAGACTCCTGTGGGGGATCATTACGCCTTTTGAGAAACCAGTTGTCCCGCCCGTATAGCTAATAACTGCCAGTTTTTCATTATCAATTCCTGAAAACCTTATGTGATCGGGTTTGAGCTCCGGCCAGGTCCTGGTAAATCTCTCATTAAGTTGCGCATAGATCTCTTTTATCTGAGCGTTGGAATCGAGCAATGAAAAATCATCCAGCGAAATAACCCCCTCAATTGCAGGGATTTTGCTGTTCCTGATAGTTTCGAAGATCTTCTCATCAGCAAACATTAATTTCGAATCCGAATGGTTTACCAGGTTAACCAGATCATCGGGTTTAAAATCGGGCAGTATAGGTACAACAACTGCTCCGTAGGTCAGAACTGAAAGATACACTGAACACCAGTTAGCCGAATTTCTTCCGATAAGTGCGATTTTATCTCCCTCCGCAATGCCCGCATCTTTAAAGAATAAATGATACTTCAGTATCATTGCAGCTATTTCTTTGTAGGTATAGCCTTTTTCCCTGTAGTTCGACAGAGCTTCAATGTCCCAGTTCTGCCTGATACTTTGTTCTATATACCCAATTATACGTTCCTTGATCATAGGTTACGGTTTTGGTTAGTTATAACAAATTTACGATTTGGATGGCAAATATAGCAAGTTTAATGATGTCTTTTTGCAATTATGCAAATAACTGATTTATAAAGATTTCTTAAATAAAGTACATCAGGAGGATCGCCAGGACGGAAATAATATTCACAACCGTAAAGAAATAGTTATACCCTTCCCTTTTCTTACTGAAATGTCCTAGTTTGCGGGCCAGTATTCCAATAGTGGGAGCAAAGAGAACGATTAGGAAAGCAAAGAATTCCACACCAAAGAATACCTGTTCAAGCCCTCCCTTAACAAGAGCTGAAAAATATACTACAATAAGCAGAACGAGTAAATAGAAGAGATAACTGATCTTCAGCAACAATGTTGAGACCAGCCTCCTTTTATGAAGCTGATGCGGCTTCAGGTAAGCATAAGCAAGAGCAAAGATTATTATTATAAATACGACTCCCAGAATATGATTCAGTATTTCGTTAAAGTTTGCCATTTCTCATGCATTTTTTAAATCATTTATGTTCCAGTTCAGCCCATATAAGGGAACTTGCACCAAGCACTGCTGCATTCTGAGTACTGAGCTCTGATGGAAGCAGTTTCACCTTTCCCCTGTAAATACTCAGAAGATTTTCCTCCATATGTTTTCTGGCAGGTTCAAATATCAGATCCTGAGCCAAAGCGAGACCGCCAAATAAAAAAACAGCTTCAGGATTTGTATGTGCAACAACATCAGCCAGTTTGAACCCAAGCAT
>Ga0116158_10004002_pt1 | contig 12656 bp, 9 predicted proteins | sample AD_UKC052_MetaG_FD_89883 | JGI IMG/M metagenome (GOLD analysis project Ga0116158, IMG submission 89883) | Active sludge microbial communities of municipal wastewater-treating anaerobic digesters from USA - AD_UKC052_MetaG | ecosystem: Engineered > Bioreactor > Anaerobic > Digestate | place: USA... | reverse complement strand
GGCGCGGGCGGCTGGCAGGCGCTGTTTGCCTGCGGCGGCGCGGCGGCGCGCTACGTGGTTTTTGACCGGTTGCAGGGAGGATTTGCGCCGTCCGTCAGCGGTGTGCGTGATGTCGATTGGTCGGCACCGGGCGAGATGCCCGAGCTGGCGATCGTGACGCCGCCGCGCCGGTGGTGGCCGGGGTTCGCGGAGGCGGTGGCGCCGCTGGCCGGCTTTCGCGAAGCACAGGGGCTGTGCGCGCGGGTGATCGATGCGGAAGTGATCTACAACGCCTTTACGGACGGTCTGGCGCATCCGGAGGCCTTCCGGCGGTTCAGCGCGGCGGGCGGCCCGGTGTTGCGCTATCTCTTGTTTGCCGGGCACGGCGGGAGCGATTACAAGCTGGAGGTGTTCCCGCCCGGCGGGGCGGGGGCCTATCCCACGCTGTTCCCTCTGTATTTGGTGCCCCAGGTAGATGCAGTAGCACCGGGTGCGCTGTTGCTGCCCAATGACCCTGTTCTGGGGGATACGGGGGGGGATGCGGTGCCGGAGGTTGCGGTCGGGCGTTTTCTGGCGACCAACGCGCTGGAGTTGGCGCGCATGGTGGCGAAGACCATCCGGTATGAGCTGACCGAGACTTGGAAGCGCAAGGCGGTCTTCTCGTGCGACTGGCAAAACGTCGGCGCGAAATACGCGAATTTCCAAGGAATCGCCGAGTCAACAGCCGTTTCTTTTCCGGATGCGGGGTGGTGGCTCGAAACGTTTTATCCCGCGCCGGACCAAAGTTATCTGGCGCCGCTGTGGCGTGACACGTATTACGGAACGGGCATCTCCTATGAACTGCAGGAAGGGGCGGGCTTCTATTATTTCGTCGGGCACTCCAGCGACACCGTTGCGGGTAATACCATGGCGAATAAACTGTTTGACGCGCCGATGCTGCGGGCCGCGTCCTGGCCGTTCGCGCCGGTGGCGCTGCTGATGGGATGCCGCATGGGACGTTGGACGCTGCTTGACCTCAAGAGCGAACAGCAGGCGATCGCCGAGGCGGGCGTAAGGAATCCCGAGTCTGGTTTCGCGGCCGTTGTCAGCGCGGCCGGGTATATGACGACGGCGGAGGCCGCCTCATTTTCGCAGGCGTTCGGGGGTCAGATTGCGGCCGGCGCGCGAAGGCTGGGCGATGTCTGGCGCGGGGCATTCGCAACGCTGGGACACGACCGCGCCCTGTCGTTGCGGCACATGGTGCTGCTGGGCGATCCGTCGCTCTGCATGCGGCCCGACCAGACCGCGCGCGGGACGTCGGCCGATTGGCTGCTGTCGCAGGGGCTGTCGGGAGATCCTTACGCGGATCTTCTCGATCAGGACGGCGACGGGTTTGTGACCTGGGTCGAGGCGCAGGCCGGCACCGGGGCGCTCGTGGGCGGGATGCGCGTCAGCCGGCTGACGCTGCCGCTGGCCGGGAGTTACGTTCCGCTGGCCGCGGTGCCGGATCCTGCCGCGCCGGCGATCGTTCTGAGTGTCGAGCCGCTGGCCGGTTTGGCATGCAGGGTGGTGACGGCGGATGATCCGGGAAGCGTTTTGTGGACGCCGCTCCCGTGGCGGCCGGTCGGCGGAGAAGCGTGGACCACCGGTCCGATCCCGGGGGATTGGCCGCTCAAGCAGGTCGAGGTGCCGTTCGACGGGAGTGCGCGGCGGCGCTTTTATAAACTGGTCAGCGAACCGTAAGGGGATACATGATGGACGACAAGCGTTTTGTCAGGGCGGACGATGTCGAGCTGCGGGCGATCGCGGGCGAGCATTTTCTCATCGTGCTGCATGCCGGCGAGTCCAAGATGTTCAGTCTGAACGGCATGGGGCTCTGGTTCTGGCAGCAGATGGCCCGCCCGGTCGCGAAGGCGGAACTGCTCGGGGCGATGCTGACGGAGTACGAGGTCGATGAGGCGACGGCGCGCGCGGAGATCGATCGTTTTCTGGCGGATCTCTCGGAAAAGGGCTTGGCGCGACAAACGGAGTGATGGGACCGCAGGGCATCCCGCTATCAACCGTCCGCCGTCTTGCTGTATAATCCGCCGCCATGAAACACGCATGGATCTGTTATCTGATCTTCGGCGTCACCTACTGCGGCATCGCGGTGGGCGGAGTGCCGGGACTGACGCTGGACCGGACCGGCATCGCGCTGCTGGGGGCGATCGCCATGGTCGCGGCTGGCGTTCTGCCGCTGGATGCCGCGCTGGCGGGGATTGATGCGCCGACGCTGCTCTTGCTGTTCGGTCTGATGCTGGTGTCGGCCCAGCTCCGGCTGAGCGGCTTTTACGGCCATGCCGCGGCAGCGCTGGCGCGGCTCACCGCGCATCCGCGCCGCTTCCTGCTTCTGACGATGCTGGCCAGCGCTTTCCTTTCTGCTGTGCTGGTGAACGACATCGTGTGCCTGGCCTTCACGCCGGTATTGACGCTGGCGGTATTGCGGGCGGGCCTGAATCCGATGCCGTATTTGATCGGCTTGGCCTGTGCCAGCAACATCGGGTCGGCAGCGACCGTGATCGGCAATCCGCAGAACATGCTGATCGGCCAGGTCGGGCAGCTCGCGTTCGGCCGCTTCTTAGCCTGGTGTAGCGTGCCGACGCTCGCCGCGTTGGCGGCGGCGTATGGCGTGCTTCTGCTGCTCTACCGCGGCCGCCTGCACGGGCCTGCCCCGGTCGCGGATAAGGGCGGAATCCCGCCGCGCGAATCGATCACCTGGCCTATGTGGAAAGGCCTGCTGGTTCTGGCCGGCGTGATCGCCTGCTTTTTCACCGCCGTGCCGCGCGAACTGACGGCGCTGACGGCGGGTGGCCTGCTACTGTGCAGTCGCAGCATGGATGTGCGCAAGCTGTTGGGACTGATCGACTGGAGCCTGATCATGCTTTTCTGCGGGCTGTTCGTGGTGATTGCCGGACTGGAAACCACCGGTGCGCCGGAACGGTTGCTGGCCTGGCTCGGACGGCACGGCGTATCGTTCGCCGATCCTTTTGCGTTGACTGCGGTCGGCGCGCTGCTGAGTAATCTGGTGAGCAACGTGCCGGCCGTGATGCTGCTGGTGCGCTTTCTGAACGGGGCTGAGACGGAATCCTGGTACGCGCTGGCGCTGGCCAGCACCTTTGCCGGCAATCTGATCACGTTAGGCAGCATTGCAAACCTGATCGTGATCGAGCAGGCGCGCCAGCACGGGGTCATGCTCGGGTTCGGCGAGCACGCCCGCGCCGGCGTGCCGGTGACACTGGCCTCGCTGGCGATTCTGGCCGCGTGGTTGACCGTGACGCGATGAAGAAGGGAGAAGGGAGAAAGGAGGAAGGAGAAGGGAGGAGGGAGGAGAGAGAAAGGGGGTCAGGAGTTGGGATTTAGGGACTGGGCCATTTCGGCGGCGATGGCGCGTGCGGCGGCGCGAGGGTCGGGCGCCGCGAGGATCGGGCGGCCCACGACCAGGTGGGTTGAGCCGTCCGCCACCGCCTGCGCCGGCGTGGCGACACGCTTCTGGTCGCCCACCTCCGCGCCGGCAGGGCGTACGCCCGGTGTCACCAGCAGCGCCTGTGGGACCAGCGCCGCTCGCAGGGCGGCCACTTCGCGCGGCGAGCAGACGATGCCGTCTGCGCCGTTGCCGCAGGCGAGGCGTCCGAGCGCCTCGACCTGCGCCGTCATCGAGCGGGTGATGCCGATGTCATCCAGGTCGGACTGATCAAGGCTGGTCAGGATTGTGACGGCGAGAATTTTGGGGGCATCCGCACCGGCGGCGAGCGCTGCGGTCTTGGCCGCTTGGATCATCGCCTTGCCGCCGACCGCGTGGATCGTCATCAGGTCTACGCCCAGCGACGCGCCGGCGCTGACCGCGCGTTCTACGGTGCGCGGGATATCGTGCAGCTTGAGGTCGAGAAAGACGCGCTTGCCGCGGCCTTTCACCGCGCGCACGACATCCGGTCCCGCCGCGCTGAAGAGCTCCAGCCCGATCTTGTAAAAGGTGACCGCGTCTCCTAGGCGGCCGACGGTCTGTTCGACTTCGGCGGTGGAGGCGACATCCAGAGCAACAATCAGTTCAGCCATCTGTTCGTCCTTTGTGTGTGCGACGTATTAAGCCATAATTGCCAGCCGCCGGCAAAAAAAAAGTGAGGGCTCGGCAATAGAGCGATTAATCAAGCGTTTAATGCACATGTTTAAACGACGCATTCAAAGGGCGGAGGGTCCGCCCGCAGGCGTCAGAAAGGCGGAGACATGAACACCATGAAGCATACGGCTATTTTTGGAGCGGCCATCGTTGCGGTCCTGTTGCTGGCCGTGCCGGCGCGTGCCGACCGCGTGAGTGTCGGGTTGGGCGTGGGCAGCGGCGGCGGTTTTTTTGCCCTCGGGATCAACAGCGGAGGACGGGGGCCCACCCGTCATCCCGGGCGCTTCCATCATCACGGCCGCCCGATGCCGCATCTGCACCCTTTCGGTTATCTGCCGCCGCCCGTGATCATCGCGCCGCCGCCGGTGGTGGTGGCGCCGCGCGGTTACTGGAGGGAGCGCGAGGAACGTGTGTGGCTCGAGGGGTGCTGGGTCGAGGCTGTCGATGCGTACGGACGGCGCTGCAAGCAGTGGCAGCCGGGACGCTGGGAGATCCGCCGCATACGTGAGTGGGTGGAATAAGGGGTTGGGCGGGTTTCTGGTTTCGGGTTCCTGGTTTCGGGTTTCGGGTTGCAGGCACTGGAGTGCAGGTTAGTGCCTTACGAACCAACACCAGCAATAAAAAACAAGTTCTTTTACCACGCACAAAGGGGAAGGGTGGGGCATCAAAAAAACCGCTGTGCCTCCGTGTCTCTGTGGTTTAATCATTTCACCACAGAGACACGGAGGCACAGAGAAAATGGTTAGTGCCTTACGAACCGACAAACACAATTAAAAAATAATTTGTTGCACCACGAAGGCACGAAGAGCACGAAGTTTTTTAATGACTCGCCCCTTCTTCGTGTACCTTCGTGACTTCGTGGTGAGAATCTTGGGTTGCGGGCAGCGCCCGCGTTAGAGGTTAAGGGATTTTCTCTTTGCTGCGCGAGACCGCCTGACCTTCGGGGCCGAGCGCGGCGCGAGAAGAGCCGCAGGCGGCCAAGACCTGATCGGCGGTCTTGAAGTGACACTTGCAGGTTTTGAGAAGCACCTCGGGCCCGGCTTTCTTGACCAGCTCGATAGCCGAGACCTTGACCTGCTCCGAAGCCCCTTTGTGCGCCTGGATGCCGTAGGTTTCGCCCAAGCGGCCCAAGCCGCGCAGAAAGGCTTCGCGCGCCAGCACGGAAGCGGCCGCGACCGCGATGTCCGACTCCGCCTTATGGCGCTGTTCGAGCTTGATCGAGCGTCCCTTCTTCATCAGCGCCCGTTCGATCACCTGCTTGGCGCCGAACTGGTCGGCCACGGCACGCGGGCAGTCCGGCACGGTTTCCAGCAGGTTCTCGATGCAGCGCGCGTGTGCCCAAGCCAGCAGCGAGTTGACGTTGCGGATCTTGGCGTACAGCCGGTTGTAGGCCTCGGGACCGATCGACACCATGGCGAAGCGTTTGGGCCCGAGCAACTGTCGTGTCTTGGTTCCGATGAAAAAAACCGCTTTGTCGCTGAGTTGCTTGCAGTCTTTGACGCCGAGTTCTTGCATGGCGTGCGCGATGTCGGGGTCGACATAGACGGCGCAGGCCACCAGCGGCCCGAAGAAATCGCCTTTGCCGCTCTCGTCGATACCCATGTGCGGGGCCACGAGGTCCGGGTTGAGCGTCTCCTCGTATCCGACGGTGGCGGACTGCAGCACGTTCGGCTCGAGAAAGAAGAGGACGAAATCTTCAGCGCCCTTGCCCTGCACCAGGCACTTGCCGCTCTTGTAGAGATTGACCACGCAGTCCTGCGCCTCGACCGCGATCACGGTGTGCGGCACCTGCTTCGGGCGGTAGTTGCCCATCCTGAGCAGGATTTTCAGCGCTTCCTGCTGCTCTTTGTTGAGCACAAACGTATACGAATTCTTTTTTTCCATCGCGCATCGATTACAGCACAAGCCGAATGCCGCTGGCAAGCAGGAAGCGCGGACGGGGCACTCTGCGGGGTTTCTCAAAGTAAACACACCCCTCCCCCAAGGGGGAGGTCCATGTCCTTGCCCACCCGGCTCGCCTCCGCCTACACGTTGTGGCTCATTAACCGCGTCCCCACCCCTTGACGAACTAACTGCGCCCCCGGCTGCGCCGGGGGGGCGCGGTTAGTTTGTCGATTCACCTTCGATCATCCCTGCCACCGATTTCGCCCCGCGCACTTGACGCTCGTCTCACGCCACCGTATAGTGGCGCAAAAAAGGGGCATCATGAAACGTTGGATTGCGGCCGGGATGTTGTGTGGGGCGGCGGTGTCGGGCCGTTGCGCGCAGACACTTGACGTTGTGGAACGGGTGGACGTCGCGCCGGCCTGGTCCGGATGTCCGGTCGGATTCGCGCTGGTGACCCATACCAACCGTCAGTTCCTCGCTTTTTACAACGCGAAGCGCGTGATGACCCTCGCGCAGCGCGATCTGCCGGATGGGGACTGGCGCTTCGCTGAACTGCCGTCAACGCTGGGCTGGGACAGCCACAACTACATCGCGATGGCGACTGACGGCGACGGCATGCTGCACGTTTCCGGAAACATGCATGGCGTGCCGCTTGTCTATTTCCGCAGCGTCCGTCCGCTGAACATCCACGCGATGGAACCGGTACACCGCATGACCGGCGATCAGGAGCGGCGCGTGACGTATCCGCGTTTCATCAAAGGCCCGGAAGGCGCCTTTTTGTTCACGTACCGCGAAGGCGGCAGCGGCAACGGCTCCACGCTCTGGAACCGTTACGACTGCGCGACGAAAACCTGGTCGCGGCTGATGGACGAGCCGCTGTTTGACGGCGAGGGCTTGCGCAACGCGTATCCGATGGGGCCGACGTTGGGCCCGGACGGCTTCTACCACATGACCTGGGTGTGGCGCGACACGCCGGCGTGCGAGACCTGTCACGATATCAGCTATATCCGCAGCCGCGACATGCGGAGGTGGGAGAATGCCGCAGGGCAGTCTGTCGCGTTGCCGATCCGGCTTGGGGCGGATGTGGTGGTCGATCCTGTGCCGGTCAAGGGCGGTCTCATCAATCCGTGTCAGGCGATCGGGTTTGACACGCAGGGACGCGCGGTCGTGACCTACACGAAGTACGATGACGCAGGCAACACGCAGTTGATGAACGCACGTTGGGAGGGAGGCGCTTGGCGCAAGGTGCAAACCTCCGACTGGAATTACCGCTGGGCCTTCTCAGGAGGCGGATCGATCATTGGCGAGGTGGGGGTGGGGCCGGTGGAGGTTCAGGACAGATTTTTGGCGCAGGGCTATTCGCATGCCAAACTGGGTGGCGGACGCTGGCGGCTGGACAGCGAGACGCTCAAGCCGGCGGGCAAGATCGGCGGGCGGTTCCGATTTCCTCCGGAAGTCGGCCGCAAAGAACACGACACGCCTGGCATGTCCGTGCGTCACGCGGGCGATTGGGCGGCCGATCCGGCGACCGGGCTGTCGTGTGACGGTTTCATGTACCGGGCGTGCTGGGAGTCGCTGCCGGCGAACCGCGACCGTCCGCAGCCTGGCGGGGTGCCGCCGCCGGCCATGTTGCGCGTGTATAAATTGCGGGTGCTGCAACCGTAAGGGTGAACGGAAGGGGAGAAGTTATGCGGAGAGCGGTGTGGAGTCTGTTCGGGCTGTGTGCCGGCGCGGCTTTCGCCGGGCCGGCGGCGGAGTTGGCCGTGGTCGGCGACTGGCAGGTGAAGGTTGAGGCCGAGGGCGTGGAAGCTACGTTGACGGTTGAGCGGCCGGAGATCGTTCGGGTCGAGGCCGAGGCGTTGCCGCGGCTGCCGCTCTATGCGCCCAAAGCCGCCCAGTACGCGCGCGGCGCGAAGCTGAACGGCGTGCGGGCGCAGGAGTGCACGGTGCGGCATGCGCTGGATCCGGAATCCCTGAAGGTGATGGATGCGGCGGGAACGGTCACCTTTGCGCGCGGACGCGACTACGAGGCTGAAGCGAGCTGGGGCTGCGTGGGCCGCCTGGAGGGCGGAGCGATCGGCGCCGATACGCCGGTAAGGATCGCTTACGCATACGGCACAATGCGGATGGATGCCGTGGTGCTGACGTCTGACCGGCACATCGCGTTGCGGCGCGGTGTCGCGCACGTATCGCTGCCTGAACTGCCCCCGCTGGCAGCGGGAGAGCGCCGCCTCGCCTCGATTTGGATCACCCCGCGGCTCGCACGTCTGACGGCATCCCATTTTTTCCCCGTGCTGGAAACGGCCTATCCCGAACCGCCGAAACCGGTGCCTAGCGTGGCGGAGCGTTGCCTGCCCAAGACGATGGCGACGTTGAAGGCCGGCGGACGGCTGCGCGTGCTGGCGTGGGGCGACAGTGTCACCGACGCCAGGTATCTGCCGGAACCAGCGAAGACCCGCTGGCAGGAGCAATTCGTGCGCCGTCTGCGCGCGGCTTATCCCGCGGCGTCGATCGAGCTGGTGACCGAAGCCTGGGGCGGACGCAACACCGGCAGTTATTTCAACGAACCGCCGGGGAGCCCGCACAACTATCGGGAAAAGGTTCTCGACGCGCGGCCGGACCTGGTCGTTTCTGAATTCGTCAATGACGCCGGGCTGGATGCAGCCGGCGTCGCGAAGCACTACGGGCGCATCCGTGACGATCTGAAAACGATCGGTGCGGAGTGGATCATTCTGACACCGCATTATGTGCGGCCCGACTGGATGGGCTTTTCGGAGGAACGGCAGTGCGACGAAGACCCGCGGCCCTATGTCAAAGCGCTGCGCGGGTTCGCTGTCGAGAACCATCTGGCTCTTGCGGACGCTTCGCTGCGCTGGGGACGTCTGTGGCGGCAGGGTATTCCCTACTCCACGCTCTTAATGAATAACATCAACCACCCGAACCCGTTCGGCATGAGCCTGTTCGCCGACGCGCTGATGGTGCTGTTTCCGTGACCGCAGGGTGGCCTATGCGAAGGATCGAGAGGACTTTTTGAACGCTCAATGTTTAACGCTCAACGCTCCACGCTCAAGGTGCAGACGAGGGCTCATCGTCGCGGCCGCCGCACTCAGCGGCATCCTGCTGTGGACGGCCTTCCCGCCCTCTTCGCAGGCGGACAGTGCCTGGATGGCCTTGGTGCCGGTCATGCTGGTGATCCGACATTGCGCGCCCCGCGCGGCGGCCGGGTGGGCCTGGCTGGCCGGCCTGATCTTTTGGGTGGCGACTTTGAGCTGGTTTCCGGCGATCATCAAAAATGGCGGGCCGTGGCCGCTGGTCCTGTTGGGGCAGCTCGGCCTGGCCGCCTGGTGCGCGGCGTTTCTGGCCGCCTATGCGTTCGCCTCAAGCCGCGTGTGGCGGTGGGCGGGGAGGTCGCCCGGCTGGCGCCGCGTGTGCGCCGTCCTGTGCGTCGATCCGCTGCTCTGGGCGGGCTCGGAGCTGGCGCGCGGCTGGCTGTTCTCAGGATTCGCCTGGAATTTTCTGGGCGTGAGCCAGGTGAACAACCTGCCGTTCATCCAGGTGGCGTCCGTCGCGGGCGTGTACGGCGTCTCGGCGCTCGTGGTCGCCGTCAACGGCGCGGTCGCGAGCATCGTTGAAAGAGCGGCTGCACCTTTTGCGGCACGTCTGGCCGTTTCCGCCTCCGAAGCCCCCGTGACCCGCCCCGGCGTTGGCGGTCGCCTGCTGCTCTCCTCGGAAAGCATGCTGCCGGTCGCGCTGGCGGTCTTCTGCTGGTATTGGGGCATGCAGCGAATTCAGTACGCGCGGCGCTTAAACGATCAGGCTGCGGTCTGGCACGTCGCGCTGGTGCAGCCCAACTCGCCTTGTGTCTTCACGCTGGACGACGACACCGTGCGCAACCAACAGGAAGTCCTAGTGAATCAGACCCGCTTGGCCGGAGCAGCCCGTCCTGACCTGGTGGTCTGGCCCGAGACCGCCGTGCTGGGGTCCGTGCCTTACGAGCCCGACACGCTGCGTGTGATCCGCGAGGGTGCCGCCGCAGCGGGCGCGCCGCTATTGACCGGCGCGCTGGAAATCGAGCGGACGACGGTTTCATCCACCGCACCGCAGGGTCTTCTCTACTACAACGCCGCTTGGCTTTATTCCGCCACAGGCGAAGTGCTGGGGCGTTACCGCAAACACCATCTGGTCCCATTCGGCGAATACATTCCGTTGGACAAGCGCGTGCCGGCGCTTCAGCGACTGGCGCCCACCGGCGTGAGCTGCACGCCGGGCCGAGACTCCGGCGTGCTGCACGTGGCGCGCGCGTCCGGCGGCACGCTGGCGCTCGGCCCGTTGATCTGCTTCGAGGATACCGTGCCGGCCCTGAGTCGCGCGGCGGTGCGGGCCGGTGCGCGGCTGCTGGTGCTGATGACCAACGACGCCTGGTTCAACGGCTCGGTCGAGCCGCTTCAGCATCTCGACCAATCGATTTTCCGCGCGGTCGAGAACGGCGTGCCGCTGGTGCGGGCGGCCAACTCCGGCGTGACGTGCGCCGTGGATGCGGTCGGACGGGTCATGCGACTGGAATCGAAAGGTAAGGCGACTGATTTTGACGGGTTCCTCGTGACGCAGGTGGCGGTTGCGGACACGCCGCTCGCCGCGCCCTACACGCGCTGGGGCGACCGCGTGCTGGGGCTGCCGGGGGCGGCGCTGCTGCTGGCGCTGATGGCGGCCGGCGCACGGCGGCCCGGTGCCGCCCGGATGGGCCCGGTTGAGGAACGAACGGACGGTGAGGAGACGTGATGGCAGACGGAACATGGACGCCTGATGGCCTGAGGGAAGCACTGCGGCAGCATTTCGGGCATGCGACCTTTCGCGACGGACAGGCCGACTCGATTCTCCATCTGCTCGCGGGCAGGGATGTGGTGCTGGTGATGCCGACCGGTTCGGGGAAATCGCTCTGCTATCAGTTGACGGCGCTGCTGCTGCCCGGCGTGACGGTGGTGGTGTCGCCCCTGATCGCACTGATGAAAGACCAGGTGGATGCCTTGGAACGGCGGGGCATCGCCGCGACGTTCCTCAACTCATCGGTGGACGGCGCCGAGATGGCGTACCGGCTCGACGGCGTGCGCGCGGGCCGGTACAAGCTCGTCTACGTGGCGCCGGAGCGTTTTCGCAACCGGCGGTTCGCTGAAGTACTGGCGCAGGCCCAGGTATCGCTCTTCACGATCGACGAGGCGCACTGCATCAGTCAATGGGGCCATGATTTCCGGCCTGACTACCTCAATCTGAAACAGGTGCTGGCCAAGCTCGGCGCCGTACGGGTGCTGGCCGTGACCGCCACCGCCACACCCGACGTGCGCGAGGATATCGTACGGCAGTTGGGGTTGGGCGAACCGCCGCGCCAGGCGCCGGCGGTCTCGGTCACCGGCTTCGCGCGGCCGAACCTTTACTTGGCCGTGACGCGCTGCGCGACGCACCGGCACAAATTCTCCCGACTCGTGCAAACGGCCGAGGCCTATCGTTGCGGGATCGTTTATTGTTCGACGCGCAAGATGGTCGAACGCGTGGCCGCGCGGCTTGAAAGCGACGGCTTCGCGCCGATCACCTACCACGGGGCGATGGCGGACGGCGAACGCACTGCCGCGCAGAACCGGTTCATGGCCGAGGCCGCGCCGCTGGTGGTGGCGACCAACGCTTTCGGCATGGGCGTTGACCGCGGGGATCTCCGTTTCGTGGTGCACTGGGACATTCCCGGCAGCCTGGAAGCGTACTATCAGGAGGTCGGTCGCGCGGGCCGCGACGGCGCAAGCGCCTGGTGCGAACTGCTCTTCAACTATGCCGATGTGGGCACGCAGCGTTTCTTCCTCGACGGCGCAAACCCCTCCTTCAGCGATATCCTCGCGGTCTGGCAGGCGGTGCGGCAGGCCTGCGAGGCTGAGCCGCTCACCGCGCCGGTCGAGGAGTGGACGCGGCTGGCCGGGGTCAAGAACGACATGGAAGTGCGGACCATCCTGGGGCTGATCGAGCGCGCGCATCTGATCGAGCGTGAGATTCTGCCGGGCAACCGCGCCTATACCACGCGCCTGTTGCCCAACCCGGACCCCGACGTCAAGGAACTCAAGCGGCTGGCGGCCGGGCTGGATGAGAAGCGTCAGCGCGACGAGCGCAAGCTCGAGACCCTGCTGCGCTTCGTCGACCATCCCGGTTGCCGCCACGCCTTCATGCTCAACTATTTCGGGGACCGCACGTCGGCTTCATCCTGTTCGGCCTGCGACCGCTGCCGACGCCGCGAACCGCGCCCGCCGGCCGTGCCGACCGAGGCGCAGTGGATCGAAATCCAAAAGATTTTGAGTTGCGTGACCCGCATGAAAGGGCGCTTCGGCGCACAGCGCGTGGCCCATGTGCTGCATGGTGACCGCGACGAAACCGTGACGCGGCACGCGCTGGATCAGCTCTCGACCTTCGGTCTGCTGAGTGACAGATCGGTGCCGCAGATCCGCGCGGTGCTCGACGCCCTGCAGGGCGAGGGATGCGTGGCGGTCTCCCCCGACACCTACCGCCTGGTCTCGATCACGCCAAAGGGGCGGGATGTGATGTTGCGTCGCCACGAGGGGTTCAGCATGGCTTGGCCGCGCTCCAAATAAATCTGTTTGCTCCCGCGTTTGTTTTCACGCATACT
>Ga0116158_10003983_pt1 | contig 12694 bp, 6 predicted proteins | sample AD_UKC052_MetaG_FD_89883 | JGI IMG/M metagenome (GOLD analysis project Ga0116158, IMG submission 89883) | Active sludge microbial communities of municipal wastewater-treating anaerobic digesters from USA - AD_UKC052_MetaG | ecosystem: Engineered > Bioreactor > Anaerobic > Digestate | place: USA... | reverse complement strand
CTGGTGAGCGGTCTCTTTGGAGAGTCCAACCCAAACCCTGTTCTGCTCTGCCTTCTTTGCGCTGGTGAAAACGTAGAAGATGATGAGGCAGAATGTGCTGATGATTCCCCATTGGATATATGGGTAGTAGGCCAACTGCTTGAGCAGGGTAGAGTCGTCGTAGTAGAGGTAGTGCGTGGTGCTCTCGTCCAACTGAATGATGATGGGGTCGTGCACCTCCTTGAAATTGGCGATCTTCTTTTTCAAAAATTGCTCGGAGCCGCCATTCGGAACATCAATGTTCCTGTGCATGTAGACGTTTCCCTCATTGTCTGCAATGACTACCGGTATGCTGGTGTTTCCTTCGATTACTTTCAATATGAATGAGAGGTCGGAGTTCCTATCGTCAACAAGCTGACGGGTAGCCTCGGCCCAAAGTTCTATCCTCTTGCGCTCCTCTTTCGACATATCGTTAGCTAAATTGCTTGAGTAGTAAACAGATAACGATATGATGGCGATGGCGAAGACCGCAAGTATATACTTTATATTATTGAAATTGTCGTAGTTCACCTTCATGACAATCTTGCTTTATCGGTATTTGTTTTCGTCAGAGTCGCCCATGATGCTGATGTAGCTGTTGTAGCGCGACTGGCTGATGCGATGTTCTTCCAACGCTTCGAGCACGGCACATCCTGGTTCGTGCGTGTGTGAGCAGTTGTTGAAACGACATTTCTGCGACTCCTTGAAAATCTCGGGGAAGAAATGACCCACCTCCTCCTTTTGGAAATCGATGGTTCCGAATCCTTTGACTCCAGGGGTGTCTATGATGTAGCTGTTATTGTCCAATTCAAACATTTCGGAGAAGGTCGTGGTGTGCATTCCCTTGTCGTGGCTTTCGGAAATGAGGCCTGTCCTTGCTTTGAAGTCGGGCGAAATGGCGTTGATGATGGATGATTTTCCTACGCCTGAATTTCCTGAGAGCAACGTTATTTTTCCGTAAAGGAGTTCCTTTATTTTTTCAATGCCGTCGAGTGTGGCGGCAGAGGTGGTGAGACATTCGTAACCTATGGTTTCGTAAAGGTAACAGAGAGCCTTTCCGTACTCCTTCTCGTCGTCGGTGTAGCGGTCCATCTTGTTGATGACAATCTTGACGGGCACGCAGTAAGCCTCGCAGGTGGCAAGGAAACGATCTATGAAGGTGGTGGAGGTCTCGGGGTGGTTAATGGTCACAATGAGAAGAGCCAAGTCTACGTTGGCTGCAATGATGTGGAGCTGCTTGGAAAGATTGGATGGCTTGCGCACCACATAGTTCTTCCTCTCCCCGATTTCGGAGATGAGGCCAGTGCCTTCGGGTGTGAGGTCGAAGGTGACGTGGTCGCCTGCTGCCAAGGGATTGGTGCTCTTGATTCCTTTAATACGGAAGGAACCTTTGATTCTACAATCGTAGACAGAGCCCTCTGTCGTCTTTACCTGATAGTAGCTGCCTGTGTTTCTGATGACTAAACCTTGCATCATTGATTTGAATTCTTTCTTGTGTCGATTAAAAATGTAGGTATTGTAGGGCTAATAAATAGAACCCTCCTATAAAAAAATAAAGGAGAGTGCATGGTGTGATGCCACGCAATCTCCTGAGCATATTTCTTCTTACAATGATTGAACCATGCCTATACGGTCATGATCTCTTTTTCTTTGAGGACAAGCATATCTTCAACTTTCTTGATGTACTTGTCGTGAATTTTCTGAACTTCAGCCTCTGCGTCTTTCTCCTCGTCTTCAGCCAAGCCGTTCTTGATCTCTTTCTTAAGAGCGTCGATGGCATCACGGCGAGCGTTGCGTACGCTGATCTTCGCCTCTTCGCCTTCAGCCTTAACCTGCTTTGCCAAAGCCTTACGTCTGTCTTCTGTCAAAGTTGGGATGGCAAGACGGATCACTTCACCGTTGTTTTCAGGAGTGATACCAACTTCTGAGTTCATAATTGCCTTTTCAATATCAGAGATGAGCTTCTTTTCCCATGGTTGAATAACGATGGTACGTGCATCAGGAGTAGTGATAGTTGCCACGTTTGCCAAAGGGACAACGCTTCCATAATAGTCGATTCTGATCGGGTCGAGTATACGAACGTTTGCCTTACCAGCTCTAATGTGAGCCAAAGCATCATCAAGGTGTACTAAGACGTTAGCCATCTTATCTTCTGCCGTCTTGAAATAGGTTTTAATGTCTGCCATATATGTTTGAATAATTTTTATGTTCGCGCAAATATACAGATAAAAATTGAAAGATGATAAAACTTGCATTTCAGAGTCTCCATTTTTTTATAAATGAGGGGTTAAGAGGTAGGGTGCTCAATTTCGATTCGAAATCTTGGTCGAAAAACAAGGCTATTTGATGGGGAAAATGCTGAGTAACCGATTAGCCGCGAAGGCTGCTAGTCGGTTGCTCATTATTTTTCCGTTAAATAAGCTTGTTTTTGAGCGAAAATTTGAACCAAGTTTTGAGCACCCTACCCGAAGGGACAGCACACATTATACATGAAGATGACCTTCTCTTCTTCTTTTTATAAACAACAAAAAAAGAGATGCCCCTATGACATCTCTTTTTCAATTATGGAAAATGAAAAGAATTAATTAATGTTTTTTCTTATTTTGTGATGACTACTGGCATTGACAATTTGCTGCCGTCGTTGCAGGTAACCTTAAGGAGGTAGACACCGTTTGCTAAATTGCTGATGTTTACATTGTGTTCACCAACGCCATTGAGATTCTCTGAGAGAGTCAACGCACCTTTGCTGTCGTATAGTGAAGCAGAAGCCGCTTCGGCATGGATGCGGATCTGGATAAAGTCTTTGATGACATTTGCAGAGAGGGTTGACGATGCTTTGATGGCATTGCAACCTGTTGTGCTCTTGTCTAGAATCTCAAACCAGTCTACGTTGAAGAGGAAGTTATCCTCGCCGGTAAATTCGAGGGTGATTGTCTGTTCGCCCTTGTTGAGGCTGACCTCTGTAGAGTCAGTGTAGAATTCTGTCCAACTGGTGGTCTTCTCTGTGTTAATAGTGAAAGCCGCAAGCGCATTGCCGCTCTCGTCTTTAAGGGTCATGACGTTTTTTCCTGTTGCCTCCGAACCTAGACGAGCCTTGAAGATGTATTTGCCATTCTCAGGAACGTTGATCTTGTATTGAGTCCAGTCGCCATCGTTGATGAATCCGATGTCTTGGCTGCCGTCTTCCAAATCTTCTGTCTGGATTCCCTTCATAAGGCTGTATGCCTCTGCCTCAATTTTAGCAGGAATATTGACAACCGTCTCCTCTTTGCTTAAAAGTTCGAGGTTTGCATCCAAACTGTAAATGCCATCCTTAACTGTTTCGTAGCTCTTAATGAGGTCGCCAGAGCGGACGGTCAATTTATTGCCGTGAATAGATTTGATTTCTACTCTTTTCATTTTGCCTTTTTCCCAAGTCATGCCAACGATTACGAAACCACCACGGGCTTTGATGCCTTTAGCATAACCGTTGCTCCAATTGGATGGCAGGGCCGGAAAAAGGTCCAAATAACCGTTCTGACTTTGAATCAACATTTCGTTGATACCAGATACCGCACCGAAGTTTCCATCAATCTGGAAAGGAGGGTGAGCATCAAACAAATTGTTGTATGTCTTATCTGGAGTTAAAAGCAATTGAATCAATTTGTAGGCGTGGTCGCCGTCCAATAGACGCGCCCAGAAGTTGATTTTCCAAGCGAGAGACCAACCTGTTGCATCGTCGCCACGCTCGCGGAGGGTTTCGATAGCAGCCTTCGCCAATTCAGGAGTTGCACGTGGCGAGATTTGATTGCTTGGAAACAGGCCGTACAGGTGAGATACGTGACGGTTGTGGTCGTTAGGGTTATCCCAATCGAAGAACCACTCCTGAAGTTGTCCGTATTTTCCAATCTGATGAGGAGGGAGTTTAGCCGAAGCTTCGTTTAGCTTTATGACGAAATCAGCATCCTTGCCCAATTTGTTGGCAGCCTCTGCTGTAGCGGCGAAAAGTTCGCGGATAATCTGAATATCCATTGTACAGCCAAAGCTTGCGTCGCATCCACTGTGCTGAATCTCGGGAGATACACTCGGGCTGGTTACCAAATAGTTTTTGCCAGAGACATTCTCCGTAATCATGGTTGCCAAATAGAAATCGCAGGCTCCCTTCATGGTAGAGTAGATGTCGTTCAAGTAAGCATCGTCGCCGTTGAAACGGTAGTAATCGTAAATTTGGTTAGACAACCAGCCCGAACCCATTGGCCAGAATCCCCAAGAACCATCGATTGGAGCGGTCTTGTTCCAAAGGTCGGTGTTGTGGTGCAGAACCCAACCTTGGTTGGTGCCCCAGTGCTCTTTTGCGGTTTCGTTTCCTGGACCGGTCAATGATTTCACCTTGTTTACAAATGGCTTTGCACATTCCGTTAGGTTACCTGTCTCGGTCATCCAATAGTTCATCTCGAAGTTGATGTTGGTGGTGTATTTGCTGCCCCAGATAGGGTCTTTGTCTGCATTCCAGATACCTTGTAGGTTTGCAGGCTGACCGCCATCACGAGAACTTGTGATCAAAAGGTAACGGCCAAATTGGTAGTGAAGACGAACCAGCCCAGGGTCGTTGGTGCTTTTGAAGTTGTAGACACGCTTGTCTGTTGTTTGGTCTGCTGTGGTCTCGTCGCCAAGATTGATATCTACACGGTTAAATAGTTCTTGATAATCGGTCAAGTGATTTTTCAAAACATCTTCGTATCTCTTGTCCAAAACTTTTCCAAGGTTTGTCTCTGCCACCACATTCTCCCTACCCGTAACATCTCTGTGGTTGATGAAGTTTGTACCGATTGTCACGTAGAAAGTAACGGCATCGGCACCTGAAATGATCAGTTTATTGTCTTGCGTCTTGATGGAACCGCCCTCTTTCTTAGCTAGGACACGAATCTGGTATTTAACCGCATCAGGTCCTGAGTTCAGATAAAGAACTGAGTCTGAAGCTGCGCCCGCATTGTTCATAAATGGACAATCCATATAAGCCGAGAAACTAAGGGCCTTTGCCTTGTCGGCGGTTAGACGGAACACCAAAATGTGGTCGGGATAAGAACCGAAATACTCGCGGGTATAAGTTGTTCCGTTGGCGGTGTAGGTCGTTTTGGCGATACCGGTTTTCAGGTCAAGTTCACGGTAGTAATTTCCGCCTGTTTGACCGTTGAAATCCAAATAGAAGTTACCGGCTGGAAGGTAATGAGCCATTCCCCAACCGAGCATGCTGCCTAGCGTTCCGTCGGCATCCTTGTATGCTCCCGCAAAGATTTGTTGGCGGGCTTTCTCTAGGTTGCTGCTGGCGCCCTGTTTGTTATTGTTGCCTGGATTGCCGCTCCAAAGAGAGCTCTCGTTGAGAAGGATTCTGTCTTTTCCTACGCCTCCGTAGACCATACCGCCTATGTAACCGTTGCCGATAGGCAAGGCGTTGGTGAAGGTGGTTCCTGCATCAGAGTCGTACCAAAGGGTTAAATCGCCCTTTTGTCCAGCAGCGATAGCTGGGAATGCTGAAAAAGTTAACAGCGCCAATGCGCAAATAACAATGTGAATTGGATTCCTGAATCGTTTTAGGAAAATTTCCCCATTTATTTCCCCTCCTGAAAAGGAATAATAGACTAACGCGCGGTAAGCGATAGCCGTAAATTTCAAATGCCTGTTCATGTTCTAGTTTTGTTTGGTTTATATCATGGTCTAATTTCGATATCAACCCTTATAGATATCGAAATTATTGTTCAAATTTACATTCTTTGTGGGGATGAAAATATTAGAAAAGAGGAAACTTCTATAAAAATTCAGTCATTTCATCTTTCGTTGATCTATTTTTATTTTAATAAAAAATCTAATTAAGGTATTGATAATTAAACGAATGGTTATTAGTGGTTAGTTGATGACTTTAGGTCATGAGTCTGTTTTTTGAAAAATGAAGTCATTATCTCTCAAATGAAGGTACGAGGAAAGGAAAATCTTTCACTGCGGCGGCTCTTTTTGCCTCTTTTTGTCTGGAAAGGGCGACTATCCATTTTCGTCCTTATTCTGCTTTGCATAAACGGATGGTGCCATGTTGAACTTCTCTGAGAAACAGCTTCCGAAGTATTTAGGATCTGAGAATCCAACCTCATAGGCAACATCTGCAACGGAATATTTGCCGCTCTTCAACAGAGTGGCTGCATATTGCAGTTTGTAATTCTTTACGTATTCTGAAGGCGAACAGCCTGTAATGGCTTTGAACTTACGGAACAATTGAACTCTACTGAGGGCTGTCTTGTCTGCAATAAACTCGACCGAAAGATTTGGTTCGGAGATGTATTTCTGAAGTATCTCCGTGATTTTGCGAAGAAAGGCATCGTCCTTGCTCTCTGGCATGTTGCCTTCCGGAGCGGCTAAGATGCTGTTGCGTAGATGCTGGAGTTGCAACTTGCGGTTCTGAAGTAGCGTATGAACTCTAGCCAACAAAATATTTCCGTCGAACGGCTTGGTGATGTAATCATCAGCACCGAGGTTCAAACCCTCTATCTGGTTGTCGGCAGAGTCTTCTGACGTAAGCAGAATAATCGGTATGTGTTGGGTCAAAGCGTTGTTCTTCAGATGTCGGCAAAGTTCCTTTCCGTCCATCTTAGGCATCACCACATCGGAGATGATGATATCAGGAATGTCTTTGAGTGCTAACTCGAGAGTCGTCTCTCCGTCTGATGCTTTCTCAATCTCAAAGTCGTTTTGGAACAACAGCGTGAGGTAGGAGAGAATGTCCGGATTATCGTCCACGATGAGGATTGAGTTTCCTTTGCTCTTGATGTAGTTTTTCCCTTTGCCGAACGATAAATCAAATTCCTCTTTCTCCTCTTCTAAAACGTAGATTGGACTTCCCAAAGGAATCGTCATCTGTATGGTTGTTCCTTCTCCCTCTTTACTTTTTATGTTGATTTCGCCTTTGTTGGCAATGACGAAGTCGTAGCAAATCTTTAATCCAAGACCCGAACCTTTTTCGTTGTTTGTGCCGAAGGTTGAGGCGTTGAAATCTTTCTCAAAAATTTTGCTCAACTTCTCTTCGCTCATACCCACGCCACTGTCTTTAATTTGGAAGGAGATCTCCTTTTCATTCTCGTCGATGGAGATTTCAATTTTCCCGTTCGAATGGGTAAATTTAATCGCGTTGTTGATTAAGTTGCGTATCACGGTGGCAATCATTCGCTCATCGGCAAAGGCATAGTGCGTAGCCGAGTTTTTCATCGTGATGTCAATACGTTTGTTTGAAGCGAGACCTTGCATCAGAGACAGAGAATCTTTTGTCAATGCTGCTACCGAGATGTCTTTAGGCGAATAGAAAATGTCTTTCGTCTGGATTCTTGCCCATTGTAGGATGTTATCCATCTGTTCTTGCAACTTCTGTGCGGCCAGAGTGACATCGGTAAGCAGTTTCTCTTCCAGTCCGTTTCCCTCTTTTTCTTCCGAAAGAAAAGAAAGCATGCCAACAATAGCAGTGACAGGGTTTTTTAGATCGTGTGCAATGATGGACAGAATTCTGTTTTTCAAACTGAGTGTTTCGTCCAGCTCTTTATTCTTGGATTCAACGCTCTCTTTCTGCTTTTCAATCTCTTGGTTCTTTTGCCTTAATTCTATGGTTCTGTTGGCCACTAGGATTTCCAATCTCTCTTTCTGTTTCCTCAAATTCCGTAATCTTACCGTGAAATAGATTACGATCAACGCAATGGCTACCAATACTGAAAGTGTTTTGAACCACCAAGTTTGCCACCAAGAAGGCAGGATGATGATGGTGAGAGGTTTGTCAATATGAAATAGTTGACCGTCGTTGCTTTTTACTCTTACAAGGAAAGTGTAGGTGCCGGGCTCCAAATTGGTGAAAGAAACTTTTCTCTCTTTTCCTGCCTCAATCCAATCGTGATGCAGTCCTTTCAAAAAATAGGAGTAGTGCAGACTTCCGGATTTCTCTAAGTCTATACCTACATATTCCAAAGTGAAATAGTTCTGTTTATGGTTGATGCGGATGGTGTCCGTGCAACTCAACGAACGACTGAGAATCTCCGATTTTCCTATCTCTTGTTTTTTGTCCCAAATGTAAATGTCCTTCAAATAGATCTTTGGAGATTTGTCTTGCCCTGCCAATCTCGTAGGGTTGAACTTGAACATTCCGTCGTTAGAACCGAAGTAAATCTCTCCGTTTGGATGTAGGTAGACCGACTTCTGATAAAGGAAGTTGCGCTCCAATTCTTTCTCCAAACTGTAATGTTTCAGCTTTTTGGCATCAGGGTTGAATTGAATAATTTCGTCCTGACTTCCAATCCAAAGGTTGCTTTGTTTGTCGCTTGTGATGAACTTTAGATTCTCAGGAATGTCTGTCGTCTCAGCATAGTTGATGAAAACATTCGCTTTCCTGTCATAAGAGACTAAACTACCTGTGCTGGTAATAATCCAGACTCTTTTCTCCTTATCTTCCATGCACATGGTGATTTGATTCTGAGGCAAGTCACCCGGTTTTTCGGAATAAGAGAAGTTTATCTGTTTACCGTTTTTGTATTTACGTAAACCTTCACTTGAACTGATCCATAACCAGCCTTCGCTGTCTTTCATCAGATGGGTGATGAATTTTGAATTGTTGATGTTGAATGGATCTTTTTCTGAGTTGTTTGAGCTTGTTATTTCACCTGTCTTTTTGTTCAGAAGGGCTACTCCTTTACCATCGGTAGCAATCCAGACAAAATCTTTTTCTACTAATATGTAATTAATCCTCTCTGTAGGGAGGGAGTGATCCATTTCTTTTTCATCGCTTTTGTAGTGCTTGATTACTTTTTTCTGAGGGAAATCGTAGAGATAAAGTCCGTTGTCCCAAGTAGCAATCCAGAATAGTCCATTTCCGTTTTCAGGTTTGATGTCTAGAGCAATCTTGCCCAAATTTTTGTCTACGATGAAGTTGTTGCCTTTGCCTTGTTGAATGTTCAGTCCTCCGCCGTCGGCTCCTACAAGTAGGTTGTCTTTATAACTGGAGAAACAGGTGATGGCATTTCCTGAGATAGTGTGGGGCTGAGTGTTGTTATGTTGAAAAATGGAAAATTCGTTGGATAGTCTGTTCGAATATAGCAACCAGAAACGGTGTGTGCCAAGCCAAATGTTGTTGTAAGAATCTTGCAGGATGCAGCTGGTCGTTAAACAATTTTTGTCAATATTATTTGGCATTATATAGTCTAATGCTGTGAATTGAAGCCTCTCCGGATCGTAGTTGGATATGTTTCCGTTCATGTTACTTATCCAAACTTTGTGGTTGCGGTCTTCGTATATATATTGTATGAAGTTGTTTCGGAAAGAGTAGGGTGAGCTAGGGTTGGCCGTTTCGTGTCTCTTCAGACGACCATTTTTGTCATAGATGAAGAGTCCGTTATCGGTTGAACCTAGATAGATATCGCCGTTTGAAATCTGTTTGATGACCCGTATGTGTTTGTTGATGGCGTTTCCGCTTTTGTCTTTGATGATATCCAGTTGGCTTATCTTTTCACTTTTTTTGTCGATGATACTAACGCCAGAGTCAACAGAACAGACCCAGATGCAGGAACCACAATCCTCCATGTTGTCTCCTCTCATTTCAAATTCTGTTGCTGTCTTTGTTTCGTGGTTGTATTTTAATACGTTTTGTGAACAAAGCATCCAAATATAACCATCTTTATCTTCCAAGGCTTTGGTAACACCTTTTGTTTTTCTGCCTTTAAGTGCAATTCGTCTGAAATCGTCGTGAGTCCTGTCGTAGTAAGCAAGACCTCTGGCTGTAGAGATCCATAACCGTTTATGAGAGTCTTCGAATGTGTTGTAACAAACGTTGTGCGGAAGGCTGAAATTGTCTGTTTTAGAGCGTGTGTATGTTTTGTATTTGTATCCGTCAAATTTGATGAGTCCGTTCCATGTGCTGATCCATAAAAATCCATAAGAATCTTCGAAAAGATGGTTTACGTCGCTGTATGGAGCTCCGTTTTCTGCCTCGAACAGGGAGAATCGTCTACTCTCTCCATACGTGGGTATATGGATAAAAAACAGAAGTGCGAATAGAAAGGCAATGATCTTAGACATTTGCTGATATTGATTTATGGTATTAAAAGATCAGTGTTTATATGTGAAAAAAAGGAAACGAATGAACTAATCATTCGTTTTGAAAGCTTTTGATACAAAAATAGAAAAAATAACAGAAAACTCTTTGCAGAGCGTTATAAATTTCTGATGTTTAGGATGATTCTGTAATCCTGTATCTATCTATCTCTTTTTTTGTATGAAAAAAGAAAGATAATCTTCGTTTTTTCTGTATAGTTATTGTTTTGACATTAAGGAGAAAGCGGGTAATGACGGCATTTGTTGGGAATAATAATGAAATTTTTTCTCATTTTCCTCTTGCGGAGTTGAAAATAATGCCTATCTTTGCACCGCAAAACAGAAATGATGGCGGGATAGCTCAGTTGGTTAGAGCGTCGGATTCATAACCCGGAGGTCACGAGTTCAACTCTCGTTCCCGCTACAGCAAAAGAGAAGCTTTTTTAGGCTTCTCTTTTTTTGTGTATGATATCGGGTTTCTATGTTGTTGAATTGTCGAGTAAGAGATCAGTTTGCTTTTTTGAATAAATCCTCTGCCGTTACCTCCTTTTAAACAGAATTTCAATAGTTGTTATGAGCCACTCCGTATGTTGTTACCATTGTAAGTAGAACAGCTTTCCGCATTTTTGTTGCTTCTATGACCCGATTTTTTTGTAGTTGTTATTAATCTGGTTTTTGGTTCTGAAATATCTATTCGCTTGCTGGAAGCATGCAACCCCGAAAGGAGAGACGCTCATCTGTTTTACGACCAAAGAAAATGTTCCGCTAAAAAAAATCTGGCCAGGAATGAAATAATCAGTGCTAATTATTGGTTAAAAACATTCCACGCACTTTTTCTCTTGATCCCTATTTTGTGTATATAAACTGTTTCTTAAATAATTTACACATCAACTATTTTGATGTTTGCTTTTGTGGGTTCTGACTTTTCCTTAAATTTGCAGACGCTACCAAGGAGTATTTAGAAAATTCTATTTGGAAATATTCAAAATTAAAAATAATAATATTGTGAAGAAGTTATTGATGTTTTTTGTAGTGCTCTTGTGCGCTACAGGTCTATATGCAGAGAGTGGAGCAGTATTGTCTTCGTTATGGCAAAAACAATTGAATGTCAAGCCTAATATGATTACGAGTATAGGAGTCTTTGTAAATAGCAAAGAGATTTCTAATATAAACGTGTCAGAAGGTTCGACTCCAATCTATCTTGAAATAACAGATGATGGCCAAATTAGGTTTATGACAGAATCTAATGAAATCTATTTACCGGAAGATTGTAGTCATTTGTTTGCTGATTTTAAAAATCTTGTTTCTATTGATCTGAGTAAGTTTAATACAGCAAATGTGAAGAATATGAATGACATGTTCAACTATTGTGAAAGTCTGACATCTTTGGATTTAAGCTCTTTCAATACAGAAAAGGTAGATAGTATGTCGAATGTGTTTTGTTGTTGTTTTAAACTGACGTCATTAGATATTAGTTCTTTTAATACCGCTAATGTGGTGGATATGTCAGGAATGTTTTCTTTTTGTATGGCTCTGCCTTCGTTGGATGTAAGTAAGTTCAACACATCCAATGTGACCAATATGGATGCAATGTTTAAAGGATGCAATGTTGTGGCTTCTTTGGACGTGAGCTCGTTTGATACAAAGAAAGTGACAGATATGTCTAATATGTTTCAGTCATGTATGTGTTTGACATCATTGGATCTGAAATCTTTCAATACATCCAATGTGACAAATATGGCTATGATGTTTTCTGAATGTAAGGGTTTGACATCTTTGGATTTAAGCAATTTTGACACACAGAATGTAACGAATATGTTTTGGCTATTCGAAAGCTGTACCGGCTTGAGATTTTTGAATTGCCCTTTTGAAACAGATAATGTTACAGATGTGACAGCAATGTTTAGTGGTTGTAATGGATTGGAAAACATAGATTTGAGCACTTTTAATACAGAAAATGTGACTACCATGAATCATATGTTTTATGGCTGTTCTGTTTTAAAATCGATAGAATTTTCTCCTTCTTTCAAAACAGGAAAGGTGACAGATATGGATGGTATGTTTGGAGCATGCGAAAGTTTGCTTACATTAGATTTGAGTAGTTTCAATACAGAAAATGTAACACTTATGCTTAGTATGTTCTATAGTTGCAGCGCTTTGGTTTCATTGGATTTGAGTACTTTCAACACGAAAAATGTGAAGGAAATGAGTTGTATGTTTAAAGGATGTGAAAATTTGGTTTCTATAGATTTGAATTCTTTCAACACAGAAAAAGTGACAGATATGGGCAACTTAATTACAGGTTGTTCTAAGTTGAAATCTATAGATTTAAGTCCTTTTAACATGGAACATCAGCCTAATATTCAAGGTTTTATCCTATTTTGTGATAATTTGTCTTTAGTTAAAACGCCAAGTGTAATGCCTACTTCTACTTCTTTTTATAATGATTACTATTGCTGTCCGATAAAAATGAAAAAGCATAAAAAAACAGTCTGCAAAGCCTGAAAACAGGCACTGCAGGTTGGATTAAAAAAAAACCAAGCCCCTCTAATCAAACAAAGAGGGTAAAGGAGGTCGTTCCTTAGCT
>Ga0116158_10003981_pt1 | contig 12698 bp, 7 predicted proteins | sample AD_UKC052_MetaG_FD_89883 | JGI IMG/M metagenome (GOLD analysis project Ga0116158, IMG submission 89883) | Active sludge microbial communities of municipal wastewater-treating anaerobic digesters from USA - AD_UKC052_MetaG | ecosystem: Engineered > Bioreactor > Anaerobic > Digestate | place: USA... | reverse complement strand
GAAAGTAGAGACCTCTGAAGTAGCATTACTTGTTCCCATGAAGTCATTTCATTTTAACAATGCATTGCTTGAAGAACATTTCAATGAAAACTACCTGCATACCAATAAGTTTCCAAACGGAACATTTAAAGGAAAACTGATAGGATTTAGCAAGAGCATGCTTGAAAAGGACGGAGAATACAAATTCAGTTCAGAAGGCACCGTTGAACTGCATGGCGTTACCAAGCCCTTTAAAGCACCGGTTGTTTTAACGGTAAAAAATAAAGTAGCTACCTTCTATTGTAGTTTTAAAATAAAGGCCGAAGATTTTAACATTGAAATCCCCGACCTGGTAAAGCCCAAACTGGCTGCTGAAACTCCGCTTGAGGCTACCATTCCTTTCAAACTCAACTAATGGATGTAAAATAAATTCTATGAAAAAATTATTGATTTTACTCGTAGCCGGCATTAGCCTTAGCCAATTAGCCGTTGCACAGGATGACCTGCTTGGTGAACTGGAAAAAGAAGACTCTGCAATTGTAAAAGAAAATATTACGGCAGCAACCTTCAAGTCCACCCGCGTAATAAATATGCATAGTGTTGAAATGACCGGATTACACAACATGCAATTCATGATTATTCACCACTTTGGTGCATTATGGGATAACAATGAAAACTTTGGTGGCAATATGGGCAGGCTGTTTGGTATGAACAGTGGCATAGCCAATACCTATATGAGCTTCGACTACACTCCGGCAAAATGGTTGAACCTGGGTCTTGCATTTGCAGGGAACGGCGCACTGGAAGGTACCGCTAAGTTCAAACTGATGCGGCAGCAAACCGGTCAGAAGAATTATCCGGTAAGTATTGCCTGGGTATCTACCATGAACTACAATACTTCGAAAAAGGTAACGGCCCCCAATGATTTTGAACCCAATAAGTTTACCTTTATGAATCAACTGCTGATTGCACGGAAAATAAGTGAGAAATTTTCGCTGCAGTTAAACCCATCATGGGTACACTACAATGTGGTGCCCTACGGATACAACCACAGCAACGAGGTTTTTTCAATAGGTGCCGGCGGAAGATTTAAAATTACCAATAAGGAAGCAATCACCTTTGAATACTCACGCCAGTTGAATATGTACAAGGATATTACCGATAAAACCGGGGAAGTGATAACCTATGCGCCCGACCTCATTTCGCTTGGTTTCGACTGGGATACAGGCGGACACGTTTTCCAGTTCTTCTTCAGCAACAGTTACCATGCAAGCAATATTTACCAGTTAAGCGCAAATACTAAAAAAGACAATTTTGGTCAATGGTGTATGGGTTTTAACCTCAACAGAAGTTACAGCATGAAAAAAACAGTAGCAGTTCACTAGTTTATTAATTCCCCATGCTGTATTAAACTAACTGCCTGAGGATTTCAAAAAAAGGCTCCCTTTCGGGAGCCTTTTTTTGCGCTTCACCTTCAATAAACGGCGAAACCAAATACACCAATTTGCAGCATTATGCCCGGTTAACCGGAATATTGAGCGTACAATCTCCGAAAACACATTTACTGCATTTTATAATTTAAAACCGTCAAACAATCTTCCCTTTGGCGCGGTTATCCTTAATTTGCGACAAAATTTATTTTTTGATGAAATCCCCACGAACTGGTGTACACCCCTGCACTTTGTGCAGGCAAGCAGCACCGATGATCATTTGGGGATTCCATGTGACAATTAAAAATAGCCCCGAAACTTCGGGACGCACTAAAAATGAACACATGAAACTGAAACTATGCCTGGCAGCCTTATTGGCTACTTTAGGAGCTTTTGCCCAAAATGAAGCCCTTTGGCTTCGTTACCCATCCATCAGTCCTGATGGCAGTACCATAGTATTTACCTATAAAGGCGATCTGTATAAGGTATCTGCTTCCGGTGGCACAGCAACCCCGCTTACCCTGCACGATGCGCACGATTATATGCCCGTTTGGAGCCCCGATGGCAAACAGATTGCCTTTGCAAGCGACCGCTACGGCAATTTTGATGTGTTTGTAATACAGGCTGAAGGCGGCGAAGCCAAACGACTTACTTACCACAGCGCTTCCGAAACACCCTACACTTTTTCGCCGGATGGCAAATCGGTGCTGTTTGGCGCAGCAAGAATGGATCAGGCTGCAAACCGGCAATTTCCTACCGGCAGTATGCCCGAATTGTACAGCGTTTCACTGAATGGCGGACGGGTTAGCCAACTACTTACCACCCCTGCAGAAGAAGTAAAATATTCGGGAGATGGCAAATTGTTGTTTTACCAGGATAAGAAAGGTGGTGAAAATACCTTTCGCAAACATCATACAAGCGCCATTGCCCGCGACCTTTGGGTGTACGATGCGCAGGCGGGTACGCATAAAAAGCTCACCTCCTTTGCCGGCGAAGACCGCAGCCCGATTCCTGCCCCCGATGGAAAATCGGTTTATTACCTGAGTGAGGCAGGCGGCAGTTTCAATGTTTATAAAATGAATGCTGATGGCAGCAACCCCACCGCCATTACAAGCCTGAAAACCCATCCCGTGCGCTTTTTGAGTATGGCAAAAAACGGCACCCTTTGCTTTGGCTATGATGGCAGCCTGTATATAATGAACAACGGTTCCCCAAAGAAAATAAATGTTTCCATCTATTCCGATGCCCGCAGTACCAATGAGCGCAACCTTGCGGTAGGTACCGGCGCAAGTGGTATGAAAGTATCGCCCAATGGCAAAGAAGTGGCTTTTTTGTACCGCGGCGATGTATTTGTAACCAATGCAGAAGGAGGCAGCACCAAGCAGGTAACCAAAACACCGGAAGCAGAAACGGACATAACCTGGCATGCCGATGGACGACTGCTTGCCTATTCAAGCGAGCGCAACGGAAAATGGGGAATTTACAAAAGCGAAATTTCGCGGAAGGAAGAACCTTACTTTTTTGCTGCCACCCTTATTAAAGAGGCACCGCTGGTAACCGGCGAAAAAAGTATGCTGAACCCCGAAATGAGCCCCAACGGAAAGGAACTGGCTTATGTAGAAAATTTTAATACCCTGAAAATATTGACCATGGCAAGCAACCAAAGCCGCACCATGATCACCCAAAAAGAATGGCTTAGCTGGGGCGATGGCGGGCACGACGTAAGCTGGAGCCCCGACAGTAAATGGCTGCTGGTAAGCTATAGCGAACAGGGCATTGCCAATGGCGAAATAGGCATACTGAGCGCCGACGGTAAAACAAAAATGACCAACCTTACCATGAATGGTTTTGGCGATGGCAACCCCAAATGGATGATGGGTGGCAAAATGATGTTGTGGTTCAGCGATCGCGACGGACTTGCCGCCAAAGCAAATAGTGGCGGCTCGCAAAACGATGCCTATGGCCTGTTTTTTACGCAGGATGCCTGGGACAGCTACCGGCTGAGCAAAGAAGAAGCCGCACTGGCAAAAGAACTACGTGAGAAAGCCGAAAAAGCCGATACTACCAAAAAAGCAACTGCTAAAAAGGACAGTGTAATTATTGACTGGGCAGGCCTTGAAATGCGTAAAGCCCGCCTTACCATCCACAGCAGCAGCATGAACGATGCACTGGTGGATAAAGAGGGCGAAAACCTGTATTACCTCGCAAGGTTTGAAAAAGGCGTAAACCTTTGGAGCACCAACCTGCGTACCAAAGAAACCAAAATACTGGCCCCGCTTGGCGCCAACAGCGCGGGCAACATGCAGTGGGATAAAGAAGGTAAAAAGATTTTCCTGCAAACCGATGGCGGTATTGCCAAAATTGACGCGGCAAGCGGCAAGGTGGACCGCATCAGCATCAGCGGCGATATGGTGCTGGATGTTGCCGCCGAAAGGGAAATCATGTACAACCATGTGCTGCGCCGTACCAACGATATTTTTTACAAACAGGGCTTTCATGGCATCAACTGGGAGCAAATGGGTAAGGACTACCGCAAGTTTCTGCCCCATATTGGCAATGGATACGAGTTTGCCGAACTGCTGAACGAATTGCTGGGCGAATTGAATGTAAGCCATTGCAGCGCCTCCTTTAACGCCGGGGCACCCAATTCCGATGCCACTGCTGCATTGGGAATCTTTTTCGATTATGGCTTTACAGGTAACGGTATAAAGATTGACGAAGTAATTGCCGGAGGACCGCTCGACAAATCAGGCTATAATATTTTACCCGGCGCTATTATTGAAGCCATTGACGGCGAAACCATTACCGCCGATAAGGATTATGCGCAGTTCCTCAACCGCAAAGCCGGAAAGAATGTACTGCTTACCCTGAACGAAAACGGCAAAACACGGGAACTCGTGGTAAAACCCGTTAGTACAGGCGAAGAAAACGGCCTTTTATATAAGCGCTGGGTAAAAAGGAACGCTGATGAAGTAACCAAACAAAGTAACGGCACACTCGGGTACATACACATACCCGGAATGAACGACGGCGCCTACCGTACCGCGCTTGAAGAAGCGATGGGCAAATATGCCGGCCGCAAAGCATTGGTGGTGGATACCCGCAACAATGGCGGCGGCGACCTTGTGGCCGACCTTACCATGTGGCTGAGCGGCAAACGTTTTATGGAGTACAGCAACGATCGCGAAACTGCCAATTACGAACCCACTTTCCGCTGGAACAAGCCGAGCATCAGCTTAGCAAACGAAGCCAACTACAGCGACGGGCATTGCTACGCCTTTGCCTACCAATACCTCAAACTCGGCAAATTAGTGGGCATGCCCGTACCCGGCACCTGTTCGTTTGCCGCATGGGAACCCCTGCAGGATGGACAAACCCGATGGGGCACGGTACCCATGGGCGTGCGCATGATGGATGGCAGCGGCCGGTACCTGGAAAACTACCAAACCGAACCGGACATTAAGCTGATGAATGAATATGACAAGGTGAACAAGGGAAAAGATCAGCAGCTTGAAGTAGCCATTGCCGAATTGATGAAGGAGGTGAAGTAGGTGTCAAGGGTGTCTCCTGAAAGGGACACCCGCCTGATAATAAATGACACAGATGGCACAGATGACCACAGATAAAAGAATCTGTGGTCATTTTTTTTCATGTCAAGGGTGTCTCCTGCAAGGGACACCCGCCTGATAGATATTGTTGATAGGCTTTTTGATTAGCACTCCCACATTTGATATGATGTAAAACCACCCATTCAGTTTCCGTGTTAAGGGTGTCTCCTGCAAGGGACACCCGCCTCTGATGAATATTGCTGATAGGTTTGTCTAATTAGCCCTATTGCAAGAACAAGATGATCGAACCCTGGAAATACAGGGCTACCGGCAAAGCCTGAAAAGAAAAGTTTGAAAATTTAGCAAATACGAATAAATTTACTGACAAATGCCAAATATTCAACAATAGCAAATGAATAATCAACACTTTGATGTATAACGGCGTACAGAAATAATCGTGTTAGCGGTCATGCTATTAAATCACAACAAAACTTTAAATGGATAAATACACCACACCAATAGGACTGACAAGTCAATTTAGCTTTTGCGGTCTTCCTTTGAGGCTGGATACATATGCAGGATGTGCGCTAAGCTGCACCTATTGTTTTGCTAGGCTAAGAGGTGGGAGTGCCTTAACAAGTAAGATTAGAAAGGCAGATCCAATCGAAATAGTTAAATTAATAAAGTCAGCCTTTTCGACTCCAGAGAAAACAACAGGTATTGTATCAGAATTTTTACGTAATAGAACACCTATTCACTTTGGTGGAATGAGCGACCCTTTTCAGCCTATAGAAAAAAAAGAGAAAATTACTTTATCAGTTTTGCAATATTTATGTTCTATCCAATATCCTTTAGTTATCAGTACGAAATCTCCATTAATATCCGAAAAGGATTACTTAGAAATTTTGAAAAGTAATCCCAATGTTGTTATTCAATTCTCCTTTTCGACCTGTTCTGATGAAATAGGAAGAATTGTAGAGCCTTATTCTTTTCGACCAACAGAAATTTTAAACGCTATTGAAACGATTTCAAAATCAGGAATAAAAACTACTATTAGGTGGCAGCCCTATATTCCTAATGTCAGTGAATCAGTCGAATTATTTGTCCGTAAAATTGTTGATGTTGGAGCAAAGCATATAGGATTTGAACATTTAAAGTTACCTTTAGAAAAAGACCATATTCTTTGGAAACGATTAATAAGTAATCTTAAATTTGACATAAAAGAATACTATAAAATTCTCGGTGCATATGTTGATGGTAGAGAATTTATTCTTCCAGCAGAAATTAAGGTCATAAAAGCACTCAAAGTTAGAAGCGAAGCTCATAAATATGGCCTTTCATTTGGAGCTGCAGATAATGATATTCAATATTTGTCTGATTATTATTGCTGTTGTAGTGGAGTAGACCAATTTGAGGGTTTTGAAAATTGGAATAAATTTCAGATAGCATATGCTATAAAAAATTCAAATGGAGGAAAAATTAAATTTGAAGCAATAGATAAAGAATGGCACCCAAAAGGAGCAATTGACAAATATTTAAATTCAGAATCTCGAATAAAAGCAATCGGAGAGCATAACACAATAAAGGATTACATAAAAAAAAGATGGCAGGATTTAACTTCAGATTTTAATCCAACAAAGTTTCATGGTGTTATATTCAACGGAGAACTTGATGAAAGAGGATTTAACATATATAATTGGACTGATGAAAATAAAAAACTTATCAAGTATAATGAAAGCGAAAATAAATAATTTTTTGGATAGCCATACAACACATTGGCAATGGTATAGAGGCTTTTTCAATATAACAATCCTTAGATACTTAGTAACTTGGTTTGCAATAGTACCAATTATTTTAAAGTTTGTAGAAAATGCTGATCCATCCTTGAAAGTAAAAGATGTCATTGAAATTCATTTTATAAATAATGCAAGTTTGCCATTTAGCCTACAAATTCTTTGGATTTCTTCACTCCTTTTTGTAATTGCCCTTTTTCTGTATCAATTCTTTTGTCCGGGATTCATCAAAACCTATTCATCCTATGCAGACTATCTAAAACATCACCATTCGCCAAGATGGATTATTTGGGAGTCTCAAAAGGTAATTGATGACAAAAATGAAATAGGAAAACTTTTTGAAAGGTTAAATGAGAAGGGATACATAAGCGACCATCAAGAAGAAATTCAAAATAGTGAGGTAAAGATAGAAAATGAACAGACTGTGATTTTTTTTAAACATAATGGAAAAAACTATAAAATGGGTCTTCCAATTATCGAAAATAAAATCGAGAGCAAGGATAAGACAGCAATAGCTGAAAGAGAAATCTTTTGGGAGCTGTTTGGAAGGTTTTCATCTTCTAGAAAATATATGCGACTTACAATATCAATTTTACTTGTACTTAGTGCTTTGTTATTCGCATGGACTTTAGGTGAACATATATATACGGGACTTAAGTATATTATAGAGTGAAGCACCAACCGCTAACATTGCATTGGCTATATGGCCGGGTGGACGGGAAGCCATTGGGCGGAAGGAATACTATTATGCAGTGGTTCCAGCGGACGCAAATCAATTGAGGAGTATATTTTCAATTGAAACTTTTTATCCTTATGGGGCATTGGTAGCCAGGCAGACAAAGCTATGAATCCAGCCACATCGCCAATGCTTTAACGCTAGCAGAAAGGCTACGAAACGACTACACTGAAAAATTAAAACTGACAAACTATGGAAGTAAAAATATACAAAGCATTTATCGCATCACCCAGCGACACGAATAACGAAAGAAATTTGTGTGATAAAATATTTGATGAAATCAATTCAGGGTTAGGTGATATTTACAAATTTAGAATCGAAAGCTTAAAATGGGAAAAGGATGTAAGGCCATCAATAAAAGATAAAGATGGACAATCAACGATATTTGAACAAATTGGTGAATGCTTTGAAATCTTCATTGGAATAATGAATAAAAAGTTTGGTTCACCAACGCCAAGGGCAGGTTCAGGAACAGAAGAGGAATTTAATGAAGCATTTAGAAGGTACAAGGAAAAAAAGACCTTGAAATAATGTTCTACTTTAATGAAGAACCACCAAAATCAATGAATGAAATAAATGCATCAGAACTTTTGAAAATAGAAGAATTCAGAAAAAGTCTTCAACCGAAAGGGATTTATGGCTTTTACAATGGCGCTTCAGATTTTGAAGAGAAATTAAGAAAACATATAACTAGATTCTTTATTGAACAATACAAAAAGATAGAAGACACACCATTAAATGCTCAGCAACTCATAAATAAAGAAGCATTAAGAAAATTTTTTAAAAAGAGATTTAATGACTCTCTTAAAGGGTTTGATGACCAACCACAAATTTGGATTGAGCCAATCATTAGTAGGACAAGTGAACTATCACAGAATCCTGATGAAAATTACAGTCAAAGAGTACTAATTGAAGAGATATTACTTTCGGATAAATCATACTTCATTAATGCACCCTCTCAATTCGGACTAACAACTTTAGCAAATCATTTGATTTGTGAAGCTTGGGAAAATGATGAGCTTTGGATTTACCTTGACAATTCTGCATTAAAGCCTCACCTAGTTAACAAGGCAGTAAGAAATGAAGCTAATTCACTAGACCAAAATCCTGAAAATGTCAAATGTGTTGTATTTGACTCATTTTATAATACTGATAAAGTATCTTACAAAAAGCTTAAAGATTTAATAGTCGCTAATCCCAAGTGCAGAATTATTGTTCTCAATACTTTGGATGAACAACTATATATCAATAAAGAGGAAAATGAAAAAATAGACGATAAAGAAACAATTATTGATAGAGAATTCGATTTCCTTCACTTAATTGCTTTACCTCGAACTCAAATTAGAAATATTGTAAGGCAATACAATCAAGAAAAAAATATTGGTGAGGAAACAATAGTATTAAATAAAATAACAAAGGAGCTAGATTGCCTTAACCTACACAGAACTCCATACAATATTATAACAATTCTAAAGGTATCAGAGAAGTACTTTGATGATAGCCCAGTAAACAGAACTAAAATGATTGAAATGATTCTGTTTGTATTATTTGATATGGGTGAAATTCCAAGATACAAAACAATGCCTGACCTTAAGGATTGTGAATATGTGTTAGGCAGGTACTGTGAAACTATGTTGAGAAATGAGCGATATAGTTTTTCAAAGTTGGAATTTATCACAGAACTTAAATCATTCTGTAAGGAAAAATACATCGAATTGGATATTGAAGTTGTTTTCGAAATACTCAGTAACAACAATATTATAATTATGGATGTTGATAGGTATCGTTTTAAGTCAACATTTTGGATTTATTATTTTGGAGCAAAAAGAATGCATGCAGACGAGTCCTTTAGAAATTATATTTTCAGTTCTAATAAATATTCTTCATATCCTGAGATTATTGAGTTCTATACAGGGATAGATAGAAATAGAGATGATGCCTTAAGGATTCTACTCAAAGATATAGAATCAACAAGAAATACTGTTGAAGAAAAATTAGGGATTAAAGGAGAAATAAATCCATTAAGCATCGCGAAATGGAAGCCTTCTGAAAACGAGATAGAAAAAATACAAAATGAAATTGGAGAAAATGTCATTAACTCGAATTTGCCAGACTCAGTAAAAGACCAATTCCTCGATAAAGCATATAACCAAATACGACCCTATAATCAATCAATTCAAAAAATATTTGAGGATTACTCCTTATTGAATTTGATGCAACAGATAAAAGCATCCTCCACAGCCTTAAGGAATAGTGATTATTCCAACCCAGAAATAAAAAAGCAATTGTTAGTTGAAATATATAATTCATGGAAACAATTAATCAAGGTGCTTTTTGCTTTGTCTCCAATAATGGCAATAAAAGGTAGTGCAACATTTCAGGGTGCAGCTTTTGTATTAAATGGCGATTTTGGGAAAACTGTAAATTCCGGTGATGTTGACCCACCATTCCGGGATGTTGACCCACCCCTTGGTTGGTTGCTAAGTACAAGAGCTTTTTGAGTGAATAAAGATAGGAGAAGTCAGTTTTCTGATTTTGTTTTTTTTCGTCTCATGGATTCTCCTTTCAGTTCTATCCGGTGAGCATTAGCTGTCAATCTGTCAAGGATGGCATCAGCCAAAGTAGGATCGTTGATGTATTCGTGCCATTTGGATACAGGTAACTGGGACGTGATCATAAAACTCTTTTTTCCGTATCGGTCTTCAAGTAATTGCAGCAATGTGATTCGCATATCCTGGTTTAGCGGGTGTATCCCAAAATCATCAAGTATGATAAGGGACTGCCTTTCCAGGTGGTTTAATAATTTCAGGTAGGATCCATCGAGTTTGGAAAGGGTTATTTTTTCTATGAGGCGGTTCATACCGAGGTAGGTTGTTTTGTGCCCCTGCATGCAGGCCTGGTGACCCAGGGCGCATGCGAGATAGCTTTTGCCACAACCGGTAGCTCCGGTAATGAGTACATTTTCCCCACGTTGCAGGTAATGGCCTTCCAACAAGGTGGACAATTGTTGCTTGGTCAGGTTACGGGCCGGACTGCATTCTATCTGCTCTGCAAATGCAGGCAGCCTTAGCTTGGCAAGTTTAAGGTAATAGGCGGTTTTTTCGTTGCTGCGATTCAGGTGTTCGGCTTGTACCAAATGAGCCACCAGTTCATGGCCATCCAGTTGATGGTTCATGGGTAATTCCAGTTGCGATTTGTAAGCATGGTACATGCCCTGTAGCCGTAGTTGCTGCATTTGTTCCAATGTTTGTGTTGTATTCATGTGCTTGTGGTTTTTTATGACGTTTTATTGATAGTGTTCCGCTCCGCGTATATTGGCGTGTTCCGGGGTTGAGAACAGGTCGGGTTGAAGGGGTTGTTTATCCAGTCCACGTTCCAGGATATTTTTGATCATGGTATAGTTTACCCGGGTACCCGTAAGGGCCCTGGTACAGGCTGCTTCCAATCTGTTGGTTCCAAACTTCTTATCAAGCATGAGCAGGCCAAAGCAGGCTTTATAGTTTTGTTCTACGTAAAAGTTATTGGCTAAAATGAGTACAGCGGCCTGGTGTATGGCAGTACCCAATTGTTTTGCTTTTGCCAGCAGTTCATCTTTCTTCCAACCCTTTACTTCCAGCATATGTGCGTGATTGGGCGGCATGTGTTCGGCCTGGGTGGTATATACTTTGTGCGGCAACTTACGTATGTGCAGGGCTATACGTTCGTGGTTAGCGTATACTTCTACTACCCGTTTATCATACATCACTTTTACCTTTTTGCCTACAAACTGGTAAGGCACACTGAAGTACAGGTGGTCTTCACTCAGTTGTACATGATAGTTGCGCTGAACGGTAAGTGTTACCACCTTTTTTGAACTAAAGGGCTCTGTAGGCAAGGGTCTCAGGGCTTGCTGCTCCTGTTGCTGGAAGTAATACCAACGGCTGTAGGGTGTATGCTTGTAAGGCTTATTGTTTAGCAGGAGCAGTTGGCCCTTCATGGCAGTATTAAGTTCTTCAATACTGGTAAAGGTTTGCTTGCGCAGGGGCGCATATACATGGGTGTACACGAACCTTACGGCGCTTTCTACCATGGCTTTATCGCGTGGGCTGTAGGGGCGCGTAGCGCTAAAGGAGGTATGGTAATGCTCACTTAGCTGATAGCAAAGATCGGTAAAGTGCGGCTCAAAGCGGTCAGGCCGCACTACTGCTGTCTTAAGGTTATCGCAAAGCAGTGTAGCAGGAACGCTACCGTAAAAACGAAGCATGGCATTGATACACTCAATAAAATCAGGTGATTGCTGGGTAGATACTGCATGACAAAAAATAAGGCCGCTAAAGGGTAAAATGCCCACAAATACTTCGCAGGAGATCACTTCTCCGGTTGCGGGGTCAACATAGCGCTGCTTGTCTCCGGCAAAATCAATCATCATGATATCACCAGGTTCATACTCCATATGCATGGCCCGGTCGGCATGCTTCAGGTATTGTTGTACATGATAGCAAAACTGGCTATAACTATAGCCATCCGGGTACTCAACAATGTACTCTTGCCAAAGAAGTTGCCTCGTTACACCTGTTTGCGACAGTTCTTTTTTGGCGAATAGCAGATGTTTCATTAACTGCTCCTGACGGAGGATGTCGCGTTTAAATGAAGCACTGTTATAGGCAGCTTCTGCAAGTTGCTTACTATCATTTTGCTCAGTATCATCGCCATCCAGGCGATCAAGGTATTTACGAACACTATTGCGGCTGATGCCGATGCGACGGGCTATCTCCCGAATACCCACCCCATCGCTTTTAAGTTGTAAAATCTGTTTGAGTTGTTCCATTGAAATTTGCTTTTGTGCCATAGCTTCTTCATTATTTTGTAAGAAGCAAATAGCGGCAAAAAGCGCTTTTACCTGGCCAACCAAGGGTGGGTCAACATGCCGGAATGGCAGAATCAGAAAATTCCGGAATTAATGAACCTGGGGTGGGTCAATATCCCGGAATACTTAACATAATACCTGATTGGGTCTTAAAAATTAAACCTCAAATCAGGTGGGTCAGTTTCCCGGAATGGTGGGTCAACATGATCCGGAATGGTGGGTCAACATGGTCCGGAATCTACAGCTGTATATTCTTCTAATTTTCAGTCAGCTATTCACAGGTTGTGTAGCGACAAATAAGTTTACCCCACCTAAAAATCTACCACAACCTGATCAAATAAAACGGCTCATTGTATTCAGGGCAAG
>Ga0116158_10003980_pt1 | contig 12698 bp, 10 predicted proteins | sample AD_UKC052_MetaG_FD_89883 | JGI IMG/M metagenome (GOLD analysis project Ga0116158, IMG submission 89883) | Active sludge microbial communities of municipal wastewater-treating anaerobic digesters from USA - AD_UKC052_MetaG | ecosystem: Engineered > Bioreactor > Anaerobic > Digestate | place: USA... | reverse complement strand
TTCACGTCAGGACTATGTAGGCTTTGGTCGAATTGTAAACAAATCACATGCTTCTTTAAGAAGTCTTTACGAAATTTCATGTCCGGAAATAGACTGGCTTACCAAGAGAGCGCTTGAGTTAGATGATGTTCTATGTTCTAGACTCGTTGGCCAAGGGTTTGGCGGGAGCACGCTTACAATTCTTAAAAATGAAAAAAAGCAAGTCTATCGCAATAAGCTAGAAGACTATGAGAGAATATTTGGTTTCAAACCCATAATCCACGAAGTCTCGACAGGCGCAGGTCTTAGAATTCTAGAGCATTGATTCTAAGCTACCAATCTTATTCTGAAAACGGAGATTACATGAGAATCTTATTAACAAATGATGATGGCATACAATCTGATGGCATATTTGCTCTCATCGATACAATTACTGCAATGAAAGATGCCAATGGGAAAAGTTTACACCAAGTATGGGTAGTCGCGCCTGAGCATGAACGGTCTGGCGTGAGCCATGCTATGACGTTGAAAAAGCCAGCTAAGTTGCGCAGACTTGGAGATTTCCGCTATAGCTGCTCTGGAACACCGGTAGATTGCATAATAATTGCAGGACTTGCTATTCTCCATGAAAAACCGGATCTAGTTATATCAGGGATAAATAGAGGACCGAATCTTGGCACAGATATAATTTATTCTGGAACTTGCGGCGCGGCACGTCAGGCTGCGTTGCAAGGAATCCCGGCAATTGCTGTATCATGTGCAGCCTATTGCGATAATCTTGAATATGAAGGACTAACATCTTTCCTGTCAGGCAATCTAGAAGAGCTTATAGCCTTGTGGAAGCCTGATTCATTCATCAATATTAATGGTCCTTCTACAAAATCTAGAGATCTAAAGGCAGTATGGACTGTCCCAGGAAAGAATAAGTACATTGACAACCTTAAGTGCTTTGACGGATTGGATGGATATACTTATTGTTTTCTCACTGAAGGCGGGGAAGAGCGAACGCCTGATAATCTCTCGGATCATCATGTAATTTCTCAGGGCCATATTGCAATAAGCTTAATTGAAGTTCATCCTCGCGCATTTCATGAGTCATCTCTAAATGGGAAATTCGTTTTTTAACTGTTAGATTCAGCTATTTTCCTGCTATTATTAAAATATTTAAAGGCCTTGACCAAATCATTGTCTTTCGTATATAGTGCGGTTCGTTGTGCACGCCATCTTAGCTCAGTTGGGAGAGCGCGTGACTTGTAATCTCGAGGTCCCCGGTTCGATTCCGGGAGATGGCTCGAGGGACATATAGTCCATCAATGGGGAGATTCCCGAGTGGTCAAAGGGGGCAGACTGTAAATCTGTTGGCTGTAGCCTTCGAAGGTTCAAATCCTTCTCTCCCCACAAGGGGTTGTCCTGAGAAATGGACAGCCCCTTTTTGTTTGTTTTGCACAAAGGCTTTTTTTGATTATCTCCCTTGGCCGCTTACAGGATGGTGGTACTATGAATCCTGAAATGCCAATAAAAAAAATCTATTTCGAATGTATGCGTTGCAATGCTTGCTGTGGCGGTCAACCTGGTTATGTGTGGCTCTCCAAGAAAGATCTTATGGCTTTAAGTGAGTATTTTGGTCTTTCGATACAGGAATTTGCATTGGCTTTCTGCAGAATGGTCGATATAGGCATAGGAATTACATTAAGTCTAAAAGAAAAACAGAACTATGACTGCATTTTTTTAGAAAATTATGGATGCAGCGTTTATCCGGCTAGGCCGGTTCAATGCAAGACATATCCTTTTTGGGAAACAATACTAGAAAATGAGCAGAGTTGGATCGAAGAGGCTAAATATTGCCCTGGAATTGGAAAAGGCCCTCTGATATCCTCAAATACGATTTTAGATGCTTTTCTTGAGAGACGACAGAATACTCCTCTATCGATCGATGAAATTACAGCTCTGAGAGCTTTAGAGAATAAATGGGATAATCAATGAAAAAATATCATATCAGATTTATTATGCAGAATCTTTTGATTCTATTTTTGATTTTGTCGATGGCCATAATAATCTTGATTATAACCCCTCCCTTCAGAAGTAAAAGTGTAGAAGTAAAGATAAAAAGTGGATCCAGCCTTAGAGATGTTGCTCAAGAGCTTCATAATTCTCATGTCATACCTTCCTCGAGGATATTTGAGCTCTATGTACGTGCCATTGGATCTGAGCGCAGCATAAAATCTGGAACCTATCGCTTTATGCCTTTTGAGTCGCCTATCGCAGCAGCAAGTAAATTGATAAGAGGATATTACATAACTCAAAAAGTTGTTATTCCAGAAGGTAGGACCGCGCGCCAAATTGCTACGATCTTGGAATCGAACAATGTAATAAATGCAGAAGCTTTTTTGGAAGCAGTTAATGATACAGAGCTTGTTAAATCATTGGGCATTCCCGCCTTAAGCTGTGAAGGTTATCTTTTCCCAGATACATATTTTTTTGATCCCCAAGCTGATCCTCGAGACATTGTCTCGCAAATGGTCACTGGTTTCTATGATGCAATAGAAAGAATCGAAGGACCCAAAACAAAGCTATTAAATCCTCAGTCCCTTCATCAAAGGGTGATACTTGCCTCTATTATAGAGAGAGAATATCGATTACCCGAAGATGCACCCCTAATTGCCTCAGTGTTTTTTAACCGACTTCAAAGGAATATGCCCCTTCAATCTTGTGCAACTGTAGTATATGTAATGACAGAACATCTAGGGAAAGAAGAGCCCTCAGTTGTGCATTATGGAGACCTAAAAATCCAAGATCCATACAATACTTATATAAACCGAGGGCTGCCTCCTGGGCCAATCTCCAATCCAGGAGAAATCAGTTTAAGAGCAGCATTATTTCCCCCTCAGACAGATTATTTGTATTTTAGATTAGATGATGTTAATACCGGGAAACACCGCTTCTCCCATACCTTGGAAGAACATAATTATGTAGAAATAATTCCCAAGGGGCTATAGAAAATAATGGCGAGAATATCACCACAGATTAGACAGGAAATTCTCGATAAGACCGATTTCTTATCAGTATATCAGGAGCATGTCCGTCTTCAGAAAAAAGGAGCTTCTTTTTGGGGGCTTTGCCCTTTTCATTCGGAAAAGACGCCGTCCTTTTCTGTAAGTCCCGACACCGGCCTTTTCTATTGCTTTGGGTGTCATAAGGGTGGCTCAATTATTCAATTTATAATGGATATAGATAGATTGAGCTATACAGAGGCAATGCAAGAATTAGCACAGCGATGTGGTGTCCAGATTCGTTTCAAAGAGTCTGAAGAATTAGGAGAAACTGAAAAGGAACGTCAGGCTCTTCTTGAGCTAAACGAAAGGTTATCCAAGACTTTTCACTGGTTTTTGATGAATCATGATTTTGGTCGTCCAGCCTTGGAGATCCTTCATAAAAGAGGTCTATCTGATGAATTGATTGAGAAATTCAGCATAGGCTATGCCCCTGCAAATAGACAATGGCTTTATTCATTTCTCAAAGCAAAGGGGTATACCGATGATTTTTTGAAACACAGTGGCCTTTTTTCAAAGAAAGATCTGGCATATCCTCTCTTTGCAGATCGAATAATGTTTCCCATTGGAGATGCCAAGGGTAGAATAATCGCTTTTGGTGGCAGAGCCATGAACGAAGATGGTCCAAAGTATATTAACAGCCCTGACACAGCAGTGTTTCGGAAACAAGAGACTCTATTTGCCTTCTCACAAGCGGTTGATTCTATAAAGAACAGCGATACTGCAATTATATGCGAAGGATACATGGATGCACTTTCATTTCATGCTGCTGGATTGACAAATGCAGTTGCGCCTCTGGGAACGGCATTCACAAGTCAACAAGCCATGATTATCCGCCGAAAATCATCGAATATAATACTATGCTTTGATACGGACGAAGCAGGATTGCATGCTGCTGAACGAGCTTGTTCGATAGCTACTGCGACTGGCCTAGAAACTCGAGTGCTTCTTCTAGAAGAGGGCAAAGATGCTTCAGAGATACTGGAAAAGAAGGGAGCAGGGGAGTTGACGAGAATGGCTAAAAATACTATAAACGCTGGATATTTCCTGCTCACACGTGCCAACCAGCTTTTCGATATATCGACAATGGAGGGAAAAGCGAAAGCAGTCTCTTTTCTGTTCCCCTTCCTTGACGCTCTCGATTCAGATGTTAAGCGACAAGAATACATCAAGGAAGTAGGAAGAATCATTGGAGTGAGCAGTCATGCGGTTGCTATGGATTATGCAAAAGCGAAAGTATCCGGGATGCGCCGTACCAGAGATACTTACGGCATTTCTAATTTACCATATGGCAGCTCGAATTCAGCTAGAACTTCCGACCTTCTATTTATGGCAGCAATCATTTTGTCGGAAAATCCATTCCAGTTTATAGATGAGAACTTGGATATAGAAAATTTCGACGATCCAAGGGCAAAAGATCTATTTTTGGCTCTTCAAGAAGCGCAGAAGGAAGGAATTTTGGACATAGAAGGGATTTTATCTCGTTGTACTGATGAGGCTGCTGCCCGCTTTGTTAGAGAAGTCGATACATCTGGCGAACTGCAAGGTGGACTAGAAAAAATTATAAAGGATGGACTTGAGAAGAAAAAGAAGGCCGCTTTGGAGAGAAAGCGCAGAGATCTTGTAACACAGCTTCAATCGCTTTCAGTAGATGCAGATCCATTGCAAGAAAAGCTGATCCTTGAAGAAATAATTAATATCGATGGAGAACTTAAAGCTACGGGAGGAGATATTAATGAATGATATAGAGCTCGATCCCGCAATTGCAAAGCTACTCGAATATGCAAAAGAAAAAAAGACTATAAGTTTTGATGAGCTTTCTGATATGTTGCCTGAACAAATACTCAATTCGGAAAAAATGGAAGCTATCATCAACCTTCTTGTGAACAACGATGTAAAAATAGAAGAAGAAATTCAGATTGAAGAAGAATCTCTTCCCAAACTCACTTCGATTCCCTTAAAAAGCAAAATGGTCTCAAATGACAAGGAGATATCGAGCGATGACCCAGTTAGGCTTTATCTGAGGGATATCGGAAGAGAAAACCTTCTAACAGCTGAGCAGGAAGTCGAGCTATCTAGGATGATGGAGCAAGGTGAGAATATCATCAAGAACACACTACGAAAATCCGGAATGCTCATTCCAGAGTTCCATCAAATAGTAGTTAAGGCTACTCGAAAAGAACCAAAAGATATTTCTTTGCAAAAAAAAGAAAATACAGAGAAAATTGCAGAACGGAGAAGGCTAAATCAATTCTACAAAGACCTCATCGATACAAGTGCTGCAGATCTTAAGGCTTATATTGAGCTTAAAAAGAGTATAATCGCAAAAGGTGGAAATATCTTTGAAGATCCACAATTAAAAGAAATAAGGGAACAACTGCTACCAATTGTAAACGAGACTGATATTCATCCCGAAGAAATAACAGTCTTTTCAGAAAAATTTATCGTCGCTGCAAAAAAGATCATCCGCTATAGAAAAGAGCAAGATAGAATACAGGGAATTCTCCAGATTTCATCATCCAAAGACCTGAGGATCCTTGGAAGAAATCTAACCATAAAAGAAAAGCGCGAGGAAATTGAACAGCGCCTTGGCCTTAGTGCGGAAGAGATCAAAGACAAAATTCGACAGCTCCAAGTTAATGAGAAAAAGCTGCAAGATATCGAGAATAATTTCGAGACTCCTATTGACAAGATCACTTCTATGGCTCGAGAAGTGAATCGTGGCCGAAAAATGATGAAGAGTGCAAAGGATAGGCTAATCAAGGCAAATCTAAGACTTGTTGTTTCAATAGCTAAGAAATACACAAATCGTGGCATGCAGTTCTTCGATCTGGTTCAGGAAGGTAATATTGGTCTTATAAAGGCTGTTGAAAAATTTGAATATCGCAAGGGCTACAAGTTTTCCACCTATGCAACCTGGTGGATACGCCAAGCAATTACAAGATCGATTTCTGATCAGGCCAGGACTATAAGAGTGCCTGTCCATATGATTGAGCAGATAAACAAGGTTGTTAGAGAATCCAGACAGCTTATGCAAAAGCTTGGCCGTGAGCCTACAGATGAGGAGATTGCAGCGCAACTTGGTTGGGAGATAGAGAGAGTAAAAGCGGTAAAAAACGTAGCTCGCGAACCTGTTTCGCTCGACACACCCATCGGAGAAGACGAGGATTCGCTTTTGCAGGATTTTATCGAAGATAAAGAAGTAGAGAATCCAGCTGTCCAAACCAATTACAACTTGCTTCAGGAGCAACTGCGAATGGTACTCTCCACACTCCCTAAACGTGAGCAAGAAGTATTGAGAATGCGTTTTGGACTCGATGAGGGGTATTCATTGACATTGGAAGAGGTTGGTTTGTATTTTAATGTTACTCGTGAGCGTATTCGGCAGATCGAGGCAAAAGCTCTCAAGAAATTGCGACAATTCAAACGAAGTCAGAAGCTTCGTGACTATATAGATCATTGATAGAGGTGACCCATGCCCATGAGAATGGATGAATTATTTGAGACTCTTAGGAAATACCAAAAGCTGCTAAGCGATCGTGTAGAATTGGAAAAGCAGCTAGAGGCTATGCCTAAAACAATTGAAATACAAAATCAGATGCTTTCGAGAGAAAAAAAATCTTTTGTTGATGTAAAGGAACAATTTACAACTACAGAAACAAATCTCAAGCAGCTTCGTCAGGCACTTGCTGAAGCAGAAATGAGGCGCGAAAATGCTGAAAGGCAGATGGACGGCATTCAGACTCAGCGCGAATATGATGCCGTAAACAAGGAAATTCGTGAAGCTTCAGAAAAAGAACAGGATCTTCGACACCGAATCCAAGAAGAAGAACGTCGTTTTGCAGAGATCGATGATAAGTTGCATCGTATAGAGATCTCTGTTTCTGCTCTTGAATCCGAAATCGAGCAAAAACGGACAGAGATAGAGCAGAATAGCAAACAAATAATAGATCAAATCGAGAAGCTTCGGACAGAGGAAAATAGCCTGACTCAAGAACTCGAAGATGATTTGAAGTTCAAATTCGAACGAATTATACGAAGCAAATCAGGCATGGGCATTGTACCGATCCATGGTGTAGTATGTACCGGTTGCCACATGATTCTGCCTGCAAATTTTGTTAATGAAGTCCGACAAGCTGATAAGATAGTCTTTTGCCCATATTGTTCCCGAATCCTTTACTATGAAGAGACGGAGATTGAAGGATCGATCGAAGAGATACTCACTGGTTCACTTGTGGATTTGGGAGAAGAAGATAGCGAAGAGACGGAAGAAACTGAGTCAGAGGATGAATCAGAGGACATTTCAAATTCATCAAAAAAAGGATCTTCTAGAAAAAGAAAAAATCAAAGTGAACCACTTATTGACAATGATTTTCTTATCGATAATATGGAAGAATAATTATATTTTAGGCGGGCTGGGTTGCCGCAGGCATTACGCTTGAGGAAAGTCCGGGCTCGGAAGGGTTCGATGCCGGATAATGTCCGGGGCAGGAAGAGCCTTTAGTTCCGAATGTTCGGGGCTTAAGGCTTTATCTTGTACAGAAAGTACCACAGAAAATACACCGCTGCGTTTATACGCAGTAAGGGTGAAAAGGTGAGGTAAGAGCTCACCGCATTCCTGGCGACAGGAATGGCATGGCAAACCTCATCGCGAGCAAGGTCAAACAGCGATGGATAACCCATCCAAGTCGCTATAAGCGGCAGAATCGCGGGTAGACCGCTAGAATGTACCAGCAATGATACATCGAGACAGATGGCAACCATGCCGAGAGTGAAATTAGCTCAAAGCATACAGAACCCGGCTTACAGGCCCGCCTTTTTTTGGTATATTATTTTTCAATGTTCGATAGATTTTTTAGAGGAAAAGCTCCTCGAACAAGAAAAAAAAATCCTTGGCTTTTCATAGCAATAATATTGATTGGAGTAGGTGTATTCCTAGGTTTTTATTTTGCTATTAGCAGCAAAGATACAAAAAATGGCATATCTCGATCAGCTTTGGCAAAAACCTGGAATTCTGGAAATAATATAGAAAAGACATTATCTGAAGCACAGAAAGCCATAGAAAGCTATCCCTTTGATGAATATTACCTTAGTATTTGCGGCATAGCATATTATTATTCGGCTCTCAATGCTCAGGAAGAGGAGACTCGACAACAAGAGTTGGAAAAAGCGGTTATTGCTCTTAGAAAAGCCCTTGCTGTTGGGTTGCCTTCAAGGATGAAGGGACAAGTCTATTATATACTTGCAAAGGCCTATTATCAAAAAGGCGAACCATGGTTCGATCTTGCCGAACGTTATTTTTTGCTTGCAAAGGAAAGCGGAAGCAAAGAGAAAGACATTCCACAATACTTAGCCATCGTATATGCTGGCAGAAAAGACTATAATCGAGCTGTTTCTTGGTTTGAACAAGCGCTTGAGAACAACACATCTGACGCGCTTTTATTGTCAGCTGCAATAAGTTACATGAATACAGACCAGAAAGAGAAGGCAAGAGACTTGCTTTTACGCTTAGAGAGTTCGGCATCTGATGCAAAGATTAGGCTCAAAGCATCATTATTGCTGGCTCAGGACAACTTCGACTCTGGCGATATTCAAGCCGCACTGAATAGATATCAGATTGTACTAAAGGAAGATCCGGTCAATGTGGACGCATGGTATGGTCTTGGCCTTATATATGCAAAGTTGAACGATCAGCTTGGTGCTCGAGCAGCTTTTAGAAAGGTTGTACAAATCGACCCTAATCATGCGGATGCAAGAAGGCGATTGGCTGAAAAATTATAGAAAGAGGAGAAAAGCAGTGGGTATCCTTGACATGTTCAGCCCTGATATTGGAATCGATCTCGGGACATGCAATACATTGATCTATATGAACGGCAAAGGAATTGTGCTCGATGAGCCATCTGTAGTAGCAGTGGAAAGGGGGACAAATCGTATTGTAGCAGTTGGAACTGAAGCCAAAAGCATGCTTTCGAGAACGCCGACTGATATCATTGCAAAGCGCCCGCTGCGGGATGGTGTAATTGCCGATCCAGATATGACTGAGAAGATGATCAAATATTTTATTCAAAGAGTTTTCCCCAAGAATCTTTTTTTCAAACCAAGGATAGTAGTTGGCGTTCCTACATGCATCACAAAGGTTGAGGAAAATGCTGTCATAGACTCTACTTACAAAGCTGGTGCTAGAATGGTGAAAGTAATAGCAGAATCGCTTGCTGCTGCAATAGGTGCAGGCATTCCAATAACTGAGCCCGCTGGGCATATGATTTGCGACATAGGTGGTGGTACTACTGAAATCTCAGTAATCTCATTGAAAGGCATGGTGGTAACGAATGCCATTCGAGTTGGTGGCGATGAATTCGATGAAGCTATAGCCAAACATATTCGAAGTATTCATAATCTGATAATAGGCGAGCAAACCGCCGAAAGACTCAAAATTGAAATTGGAAACGCCAGTCCAGAAAGAACAATAGAAAAAATAGAGATAAAAGGTACAGATGCAATCACGGGGCTCCCTCGCCGCTTCGAAGTCGATTCTGTAGAAATACGAGAAGCGCTTATGGATTCAGTAAATCTAATAGTTGAAGAAATAAAGAAAACGCTTGGGAAAACTCCTCCTGAGCTAGCAGCTGATATTGTGGAACGCGGTATCGTTCTTTCGGGAGGGGGAGCTCTTCTAAAGGGACTACCAAAATTGATTGCAAAGGAAACTGGCGTTCCAGTGATTCTATCAGAGCACCCTCTTGAATGCGTTGCAATTGGGGCTGGTAAGTATTTCGAGATTATACAAAAGAATATTGGAAGCAGCAGTGTTTACGAGAGTCTAAATCTCTGATATTGGCAGGTTAGGCATGAAGATTGGCAGCCAACAAACTCATGGACCTGCTCGAGTAATGCACAAGAAAGCTGGCATCTGTATGATGCTGTCAATTATTGTGCTATTTATATCAACAAAGACGATAGTCAAAGTTCCTAGTTTTTTCAAAGGTTATGTAATTGGGGGAATTCAGAAAAGTCTATCTGCAATTGGCTCATTCTTTACTGGAACTGTCGGCGCTGTATCTGAACTTCGAAAAATTGAGAAAGATTATGAAGCATTGCTGGAAAAGACCCAGGATTATGAGCTAAAAGTACGAGATTACACCGCACTGAGAGAAGAAAACCAACGCCTCAAGGAGCTTTTAGGCCTTAGTACATTGCCTGATGCAAAAAAAATAGCTGCCCATGTCATAGCTAGAGATCCAACTAATATGTATTCCTCACTAGTAATCGATAAGGGATATATAAATGGTATAAGGAAATATATGCCTGTTGTGGCCTACCAAAACGGTATCGAGGGTTTAGTTGGTAAGGTAATCGAAGTCAAAGCTTCGACTAGCATACTTCAACCTTTCTATGATCAACGTTTTTTTGCAGCTGCAAGATTAGCAAAAACCCGTGCTGAAGGAATGCTGAATGGCCAGGGCTTTCGGGATGTCCCACTTAATTTGCTTTACATCCCCAAGAGTGAGATGGACCAACTAAAACAAGGAGATATCGTAGTTACCAGCGGCTTGGACGAGATTTTCCCCCCAGAGATAATTATAGGACGGGTAGAGGGTTGGCGACTCAATGAATTCTCCAGCTCATTAGTTATTAGTGTACAACCTGCAGTTGACCTCAGTAGAATAGAGTATGTGTTCGCAATAGATATTCAAGCTCCCTCTTCTCCTGGTAAAGAGGCGATTCAATGAAAAGCATATTAATATCAAGCATTGTTGCGGCACTCATGCTTTTTATACAATCAACATGGCTATCGCGCGGCATAATCATGGGTATTATTCCCAATTTAGCTCTTGATGTGCTCCTCTTTACCTCTTTCATCAACAAAGAAGGGCAGGGTATCATTACTTCATTCTTAGTTGGGATTGTAGCAGATATTCTTAGTGCCTCTCCACTTGGATATTATGCCTTTATTTATACAAGTTGTGGCTACTTTGCTACGCTCATAAGTTATGTGACGGAGAAAGACATTTTTATCGTTCCTTTCCTTCTTGGGGCAGTAGCAACAATAATTATGGCCATATTATCTAAGGTGATTTCGCTTCTGTTTTCGGCAGGCATTCATTATTACCAGGTATTCAGTATGGAATTCGGTGTTGAATTGATATTGAACGGGCTATTTGCAATACTGCTGTTCTTTTTGCTTTCTTTTATGAGACCGTTGTTCGAGCACAATCCCAAGAAAGCTATGCCATGAGCATCATCTTTGCAAAAGGACAGATATAATGGCCATGCTGCCCAAAAAAATCACTTTGCGCATACGCATTTTGAAAGCCCTAATAATAATGCTCCTTGTTATCTATTCGATAAATCTATTCTCTATGCAGGTCTTGAGAAAAGAATTATTTGTAAGCGAAGCTCAGCGCATTTCTATCCAATCAACTAGAATTCCTGCTCCCAGAGGTGAAGTATATGATAGATCGGGTCGAAATCTTCTAGCAGGCAATATAGAAGCTTATTCCGTTTATATTACGCCTTCTGAACTTCCTGGTTCCAAAAAATCTGAAGTTATTAATAAGCTCAGTCTACTTTTAAACATTCCTATTGAGGATATAGAGAACAAACTTCCTGATTCAAGTCTATATTCATATGGTAGAATAGTAATAGCTAAAAATGCGAGTCTGGAAGCTGTTACGCAGATTGCAGCTAGAATCGATGAATTCCCAGGCATTTCATGGAGTTCCAAGCCTCTTAGAAATTATGCTGATCTACAATCGCTTTCTAATATCATTGGTTATGTAGGCACAATCACTCGAGATGAATACAAGCTGCTATATAATAAAGGCTATATATTAGAAGATCTTACTGGAAAAGCAGGCATAGAATTGGCATATGAAGATCTTCTTAAAGGTAAGGATGGCTGGATATCTAAAGCTGTCGATGTCTATGGAAAAGATATTTCGAACAATGCTGCAGAAATACAAGAACCGATCCCTGGGAAGAGATTGATACTGAGCATAGACAGCAAAATTCAAAAAATCGCAGAAGAAGCTCTTGGCCCTCGTCAGGGGTCCGTAATTGTACTTAAGCCTGCGACAGGTGAAATTTTGGCAATGGTTACTTATCCTTATTATGATTCCAGAATATTCATGTCGGATAATGTTGGTAAGGCATACTTAGAGCTTCTGAATGATCCCAATAAGCCCATGCTCAATCGAGCCTATCAGTCCTCGTATCCAGTAGCATCTACTTTCAAGACAGTCCTTACAGCTGCTATTCTAGAAGAAAACGCGATTTCTCCAGATAAAAAAATCTATTGCAGCGGTGAGTTAATATATGGTGGCCGTTCTTGGAGCTGTCATATTAAAAAGCCTGGGCATGGAGCCCTAGATCTTAAGAATGCTCTTGCGCAATCATGTGATATTTATTTTTGGACAGCTGGTCGGGACTATCTTGGGATTGAAAATATTGTCAGTTATGCACAAGACTTCGGTTATGGAAAGCCTACTGGCATCGATTTGCCAGCGGAAAACGTTGGTCTTTTGCCAACACCGACATGGAAAGAAGAAAAATATAACGAAATCTGGACACCTGGCGATACCATGAATCTCTCTATAGGACAAGGATATCTGTTAGCATCTCCTCTTCAGCTTGCCAATATGATGGCAATGATCGTCAATGATGGAATCA
>Ga0116158_10003968_pt1 | contig 12719 bp, 9 predicted proteins | sample AD_UKC052_MetaG_FD_89883 | JGI IMG/M metagenome (GOLD analysis project Ga0116158, IMG submission 89883) | Active sludge microbial communities of municipal wastewater-treating anaerobic digesters from USA - AD_UKC052_MetaG | ecosystem: Engineered > Bioreactor > Anaerobic > Digestate | place: USA... | reverse complement strand
TGTTGAGCCGATTGCTCGGTGAGAATAATGACGCAAACCTTTCTGATGAGCAGGTAGAGTTTGCGCGCGTCATTCAAAGTTCGGGCAATGGATTACTCGGACTGATTGATGAAATCCTGGATTTGTCTAAAATAGAAGCCGGTAAAATGGAACTCGAGATCCTCGAAGTGCCGTTGCAGGATATCGCGAGCGGCATCAATGGCCTGTTTGCACAATTGGCCAAGGAAAAGGGCATCACGTTTGCCATCGATGCCAAAGAAGCGCCTCTTGTAATCAAGACAGACCGCATGCGCCTCGAGCAAATCCTCAAGAACCTCATCTCTAATGCTGTTAAATTCACGAGTAAAGGATCGGTGACACTTACCATTGCCAAATCTGGAGTCGATGGTAAATTATTGGATTTTATCGTAACAGACACCGGAATCGGCATCGCAAAAGAACAACAGCCGCTGGTTTTTGAAGCCTTCCAGCAAGCCGACGGTTCTACCAAACGCAAATACGGCGGCACCGGCCTCGGGCTCTCGATCAGCCGTGAACTTGCACGTTTGCTCAAAGGCGAGATTACTTTAGAAAGCGAGCCGGGAAAAGGCAGCACGTTCACGCTGACCATTCCGGTATCTGCCTCGGCGATTGGAACCGTCAATAAGGAACAACCCAAAGCGAAGTCGGCGCCAGCTTTGGCCGATACGCAATACATCAGCGAGACTATCCCAGAATCTATCCCAGACGACCGCGACGAAATATTGGCCGGTGACAAGACGATGCTGATTGTAGAGGATGATACCAATTTTGCCAAGGCGTTGCTCGAGTTTACGCGCGAGCGTGGCTACAAAGGTGTGGTGACGGTCCGTGGCGACGAGGCTTTTAACCTTGCGGTGAACTACAAACCCATGGGCGTCTTGCTCGACATCCAATTGCCTGTTAAATCGGGTTGGGAAGTCATGGAAGAACTTAAATCAAATGCCATGACGCGGCATATCCCGGTACACATCATGTCGTCGCACAAGCTGCGTCAGGAAAGCATGCTCAAGGGCGCAGTGAATTTCCTTGACAAGCCCGTGGCTTACGAGCAAATCCCCGAAGTGTTCAGACGCATCGAGCACATCGTGAACCAGGAATCGCAGAAAGTACTCATCATAGAAGACAACTCCAAGCACGCCGAGGCGCTGTCGTTCTTTTTGGAGAACAATAACATCCGCTCGCAAATCTCGAGTGATATTTCTAAAGGCGTCGAAACCCTTCAAAAGGACGGGGTCAATTGTGTGATCCTCGACATGGGCATCCCGGACAAGCAGGCTTATGATTTGTTAGAGGGCATGAAGAAATCGGCCGAACTCGAAAATATTCCGGTGATTGTATTTACGGGGAAAAGCCTGTCGCTCACAGAAGAGATGAAAATCAAGAAATACGCCGACTCGATTATTGTCAAAACGGCACACTCTTACCAACGCATGCTCGACGAAGTGTCGTTGTTCCTGCACATCGTGGAGGAAAAGAAAGCCAATGGCAAACGTGACGGCTCTAAAAGACAGCTCGACAATGTACTCCGGAACAAAACCGTTTTGGTGGTCGACGACGACGTGCGCAACATTTATTCGCTGACCAAATCGCTTGAATTGTTACAGATGAAAGTCGTTACTGCCATCGACGGTGCCGAAGCCCTGAAGGCGCTTGAACAACATCCGCAAACCGACGTGGTATTGCTCGACATGATGATGCCCAACCTCGACGGATACGAAACTGCCAAGCGCATCCGCGAAAACAAAAAATTCAAGAAACTGCCTGTAATTGCGGTGACGGCCAAGGCCATGACCGGCGATCGCGAAAAATGCATCAATGCAGGCGCCTCCGATTACATCACCAAACCTGTAGATATCGATCAGCTTTTGTCGCTACTGCGCGTTTGGCTTTACAATGCTTAACCTATGAAAAAAAGAGTCCTGATTATAGACGATGATGCGCGCAACATCTTTGCACTCGCAGCCACGCTCAAGGCGAAGGCTTACCAGACAGAAGCTTGCGACAGTGCTGCCCAGGCGCTCGACCTTTTGCGTACCGACCCCAATTTTGACACCATCCTCATTGACATGATGATGCCCGAAATGGACGGTTATGAAGCCATTCCGCTGATTCGGCAAATTCCCGCGTACCTGCACACGCCCATTATAGCCGTGACTGCCCAGGCGATGGTGGGTGACCGCGAAAAATGCCTCGCTGCGGGTGCCGACGCATACCTTGCCAAACCAGTAGATGTAGACCAATTATTTGCGATGCTCCAAACTGCCTGACCATGACCGATGACCACGAGTTAGACATTCTTATCACCGAAATCTTTGACTACCACGGTTATGATTTCTCGGGTTATTCGCGCGCATCGTTCAAGCGGCGCATCGACCGTATTTACCAGTTGGACGGCTTTGGGAGTTTTGAGGAATTCTTGTCGAGGGTAAGGTTTGATCGTGGCTATTTTGAGCGACTTGTTGAGGAAATCACAGTCAATGTAACCGAGATGTTTCGCGATCCCTCGTTCTACAAAGTACTGCGCGAAGAAATCCTGCCAGCCTTGCGTAGCAAGCCGTTTATCAGGATCTGGCACGCAGGCTGCTCGACAGGGCAGGAGGTGTATTCTATGGCCATCCTGCTGGAGGAAGCGGGGTTGTTATCCAAGGCTTTGTTATATGCCACCGACATCAACCAAAGCGTACTCGAGACCGCGAAACAAGGTGTATTCCCACTTTCGCTGATGAAAGATTATGCCGAGAATTACCGGGATTCGGGTGGTAAAAAGGATTTTACGACCTATTATTTTGCCAATTACGGACTTGCCAAGTTTGACGAACGCCTTTCGCAGAAAATGGTTTTTTCGCAGCACAGCCTGGTTTCTGATGGTTCGTTCAATGAATTCGACTTGATTGTCTGCCGCAATGTGATGATTTATTTCGATAAGGAATTGCAGGATCGCGCGCTGCAACTCTTTGACGACAGTTTGTCCAGGCTGGGATATTTGGCGTTGGGAACTAAAGAAACCATCAAATACACCTCGGTGCAAAAAAAATACGAGCAGCTTAGAAACGAAAAAATATGGAAGAAAATCAACTGAGTGCACCCCGATATGTGGTTGTAATTGGCGGTTCGGCCGGAAGCCTTGACGTTTTGCTGCAAGTGTTGCCGCTGCTTGAAAACATTGAAAAGATCGCTATTGTAATTGTGGTGCACCGAAAAAATTCGGATGACAATATCCTCGAGGAACTGCTCCGGATGAAAAGTGGCCTGCACGTGAAGGAAATAGAAGACAAGACATTGCTTAAAGCGGGTCGCATCCATGTTGCCCCAGCCGATTACCATTTGCTCTTTGAAAAAGACCAATCGCTGGCGCTCGATGTTTCAGAAAAAGTACAATACTCCCGACCCAGTATAGACATTGCCTTTGAATCGGCTGCCGAAGCCTTTGGCCAAAAGGTGATTGCGGTTTTGCTATCGGGCGCCAATTCTGACGGTACCGATGGCTTATTGGCGGTTAAAAAACTGGGTGGAATTGTTGTGATCCAGTCGCCCGTAACGGCCGATGTACCGTATATGCCGGCATTTGCCTTGACGCACCTGGTTCCTGACCACGTACTGGCGCCGATCGCCATTGCCGATTTTATCAATGGGCTGAACGGAGGATTTTAGGTACGCCATTTCATTGTGACTTTACCCTGTGTTCATTTTTGATCCCTGCAAAAAATCGGTACAGGCTGATAGTCTAACACAGACTACACGAATTCTGCGGATTCAAGAACCATTAATCTGTGTAATCTGTGTTGAATTTTATTCGTGAAACTTCAAAAAAAGCTATCCGCCGATACGTTTTTTCTCATCTTCTAAGCCAGTCTTACGCTCGCGCGATTTCTTGACGGCGTCGTTCCCAAAATTATAACTCAGGTTGAAACGCACTTGACGGCTGTCGTTCCCGCCATTGGCTTGGTTGCGGAAACCGCTTACATTGGTAATGCCATACCACGTAGAAGTGTAGAAAATGTCTGATACGGCCAAACGCGCCGTGAGTTTTTTCTTCAAGAACTGTTTCTGGATCGCCGCATCCAATGACCCGATGCTCTTGGTACGGAAAGTGCCTCCCCAAACCGACGGCGAGTTGTACCAACCCGAAATCTCGAGGTTGAACCCTGCGGGAAGCTTAAAGTTGTTCTGTCCGTAAAGGTTCAATGTTTCCTGGGTTACCGAGGTAAACGACGGGTCTGTAGAAATGTATTTGCTCTGGAATGCGTTGACACTGGCATAAACACTCCACCAGGAATTAACATCAAACGGGTACGAGATCCCAATATTGAGGACTTGCTGGTTGGCCACGTTCTTGGTATTCAAAAAGCTCCTGCTTGTGCCGGTGTATTCAATGACCTGCGCGAAGAAATCGTTGATGTAGGTGTAGGTAAAGCTCGTGTTGAGTTTGTAATTAAAGGTGTGCGAGAGCTTGATGTTGTCTGTGTATTGCGGCTTGAGGAACGGGTTTCCTTTAAAAAATGACAATTCATCGAGTTGGTATTCAAACGGGTTCAACGATTGGTAGTTGGGCCTTTCGATGCGTTTGCTGTAGGTTAGCGCCAGCGAATTTTTAGGATTCATCTGGTAGGTTACGCCGCCACTCGGGAAAAAATCGGTGTAATTGCGTTTGACTTGTTGGTTGTTCGAAGGGACGAGTGCATACAACTGTCCGTCAGAAACCGTGTTCTCTACACGCAATCCGGCCTGGAAATTAAACTTTTTGAGCGTTAGGTTGTAATTGATGTAACCCGCATTGACATTTTCTTCATACACGAACTGGTTGGTTCGGTTGGGGTCGAGCACATTTATGCCGGTGATTACCTTATAAAAGTCGAGGGTGTTGTCTGTCTTGACATACGAGGTTTTGAAGCCGATGCCGAGTTTGCCTTTTTCTTCCATAAATTTTGTTCATAATCGGCTTTAAAAGTGGCAATGTCTACGGCAACTTTGGTGTCTTGCAGCGTGTTGGCTTCGGAGAGGAACGTCACTTCATCGCCCAGGAAATAGGCGTTGGGCTGGTACTTGTTTTCCTTGTTGTCGTATTTGCCGTAATCCAAATCGATGTTGAGCGAAACGCCCGTGGTATCAGCATATTTGTAGTTGAGGTTCGAGTAGAGGTTGTACGATTTGGTTTGGCCTTTGCTTTCGGCGCGCAGGATGCTGTCGTTGACGGTCGAGCCGAAGGGCCTGATGTCGGTTCGGGTGCGAATATCGGTGTAAGAGTTGTTGAAATTCCCAGTCATGATTACCCCAAAGGTGTTTTTAGCGTTGGCATAATAGTCATAACCGAGTTTGATGTTGTTGGCGTTTGGGTTGTCTGTCGTTTTCGATTTCGATTCAAAAGTATTGGTTCCTTGTTGGCGGTTGATGTCAATGAAATCGTAATTCTGCCCAAAACGGTTTGAGTAATTCCCGTAGAGATTGGATTTTTTGTTGCGGTTGTTGAGCGATAGCGAATTGATCGAAGTAGCCCATTTGCCTACATTAACTCCAGCCGAAACCGATCCGTTGGTTCCAAAATTTTTGTTGCGCTTAAGTTTGATATTGACGATTCCGGCATTTCCGGCAGCATCGAATTTAGACGAAGGCTGGGTGATGATTTCTACAGCGTCGATGTCGTTGGCCTGTATGGTTTTGAGGTAGTTGGTAAGGTCGGTTCCTACCAGGTAGGATTGCTTGCCGTCGATGTAAATCAATACGCCGGTTTTACCTTCAACAATCAGGTTGTCATTGTTATCGATGACAATTCCGGGCGCCTTGCGCAGCAGGTCAAAACCCGAGCTTCCGGTAGCGTTGATGGTGTTCTGTACATTGAAAACGGTCTTGTCGGCGAGCACCTGGATCATGGGTTTTTTGGTGTTCACGGTCACCTCAGACAGTTCATTGGTCTTCTCGTTGAGCGTGATGGCGGGTAAAGCGATCGAGGCATCGGCCATGACAATATCCTGCGATTGGTAACGCTCAAAACCAACCTGTTCTACTTTCAGGAAATAGGTTCCCGCCGTTACATTAGAGAAAGTGAAATCACCGTTTTTCTGCGTAACTGCCGCCTTGTAAAACTGTTCCTTTTCTTTCTGGAATAAAAGTACCGAAACGCCCGACGCATTGTTGTCGCCTTTTGCTTTGAGGTTTCCCGTAATTTGGTTGGCTTGCTGGGCTTGCATCGCAGCCATCGATAGTAAAAAAAAGTAAAGTAAAATTTTCTTCATGATTGTGATTGACTGTTGTTGATGATGGTTTTGCCGTTTAGAGTGGCGATTGTGTCTTTTGTTACAAAATTGGCTGCAAAGATAAAAGTTGTCGGGTAACCGCATAGCAAATAGTTAGCAGAAAACCGAGCTGCAGAAATGCGTACGTACCGATAAGCCTGAAAAATTAATCCAATAAATTAGAGTTAGCAGACTACAGACAATTTATTAACAATTATTTTTCATTAAAATATTTGTTATGTTAAAATTTAGCATAAGTTTACCTCATCTGTTGGACTAAAAAATACCACTACATTTTATCCAAAAGTTCAATCTTAGCTAAAAGCTAAGAAGCTATATCATTATAAGCCACCGCTAAAGTATGCCTGTGTAAATATAAACGGTTTAAAAAACGTCGTAAAATGACCTAGCCAACCAAAAAAGAGAAAGCCGCTACGGGATGCAGCGACTTCTCACAGTTAAATAAACAGTCTGGACAATTGTTTGTTTTAACGCTGTAAAATTACAAAACAATGTTGTGAAACCGCCAATAAAATTATTATGAATCTCTTTAAATTATCTTTATTACTTGTAGTCGTTACCTGTAACACCTATGCGCAATGCTGGTCGGATATTGCAGCCGGGTATAATCATACGTTGGGCATACAAACAGACGGCACACTCTGGGCATGGGGGCGCAACGACTATGGGCAATTGGGCGACGGCACCAACACCAACAAAAACACGCCTACCCAGATTGGCACTGATAACGACTGGCACGTAATAGCCGCAGGCGACACCCATAGTATGGCCATTAAAAACGATGGCACCTTATGGGCTTGGGGCAGGAACAATTTTGGGCAGTTGGGCGACGGTACTACGGTAAACAAGAACACGCCGTTTCAGGTTAATGGCGATACGGATTGGAAAACTATATCCCTAGACAACGAGTTTACCATCGCCCTTAAAACCAATGGAACTATTTGGGGTTGGGGGAAAAACAATTTAAAACAACTAGGAAACCCTGACCCATCGCCAATTTACGTACCTACTCAAATTGGCTCTGATAGCAACTGGAAAACAATTGATACCGGATTTCAAAGATCGGTAGCACTCAAAACCGACAATACATTTTGGGGTTGGGGTTCTGGTGCCAATGGGGTATTTGGTAATGGAGGGGGAAATTTTAGTTCTGCCATTCCTGTTCAAACATTACCGGATACTGATTGGCGACAAACAAGTACTGCGGGCACAACTTTAGCCATAAGATCCGATGGCAGCTTATGGGCATGGGGCGAGAATTCTTTTGGTTCGGTGGGCAATGGTTCTTTTGTGAACAATGGCCCTAACTACATTCCCAATCACATTGGTATTGCTAACAATTGGGTATCAATTTCTATGGGAACCTATGCTTCACGGGCAATCAACAGCAATAATGAATTATTTTGCTGGGGTTATAATGTCAGTGGGCAGGTGGGTGACGGCACCACTATTAACAGAAACGTTCCTACTCAAGTTGGAGTTGGTAACACCTGGCTGAGTACCTCTGGTGGTTTGTTTTATGTTGTTGGCTTGACAACTAACCATACCTTGTGGGCATGGGGCGATAACACGTATGGGCAATTGGGTGACGGCACTTTTACAAACCGGTTAACACCTATTCAAATAGGAACGACCTGCCTATTAGCAACGAGTAGCTTTGAGGGCAAAAACATACTCAAAGCTTTTCCAAATCCGGCGCAAAACAACCTCACGATTCAATACAACCTAAGCGAACGCGCAACAGTGCAAACCACCATCGCTAATTATTTAGGACAAATTCTTTACAGCCAAAAAACAAACAAAAGTCCGGGCATGCAACACGACCCTATCCATTTATCTTCGTTCCCCAACGGGGTTTATCTTATTTCTATCTACACCAATAACCTGCATAATACTATAAAGATCATTAAAAATTAATCTTTTAAAATTATAGTATATGAAAACACCAATAACCCCAAAGAACGGCTTTGCGCTGTTCTTCCTCCTTTTCTTTGGCTTCAATTCAATCTTTGCCCAGGAATCGGGCAGGCAATTGCAACCCGTTTCATCAACCACCTGGAACGGCAGTTCGTGGAGCAATGGCTTACCCAACGCCCAAACCAAAGCCATTTTCGCCGCCGACTTTGTATCGGAGCAAACGCTGGTAGCAGAATCGATCGAAGTGGCACCGTATGCCAAAGTAATTTTCGAATCAGGAAATAACCTGATTGTTACCAACGACATTAATGTTTCGCCTTCAGGTAACCTGACGTTTAAGGCAAATGCTAATTTAAGCCAGAAGAACCCTAATGTGGTGAATTCCACATTGCTAACGCTGACACGAGAAACACCGCCAATTACCAAATTCGACTACGTGTATTGGTCATCACCTGTTTTTGGCCAAAATATCGGGGCTGTATCTCCTACTACCTTATTTGATAAATACCTGCAATATAGTCCGTCTTTGGGTTGGGAAAGTGTGCCCCCAGCTACTACCGCAATGGCAGTAGGAAAAGGCTATGCTATCAGAGGGCCGCAAGAATATGTCGTTCTTGACACACACATAGCCACTTTCAACGGTCCCGCCAACAACGGAAACATAACCACACCTATTGAGGTGGGCAGCAACCTGATCGGAAACCCTTACCCTGACGCTTTGAGCGCCGATTGCTTCATCCTCGATCCCGACAACCAATCGGTCACGGCTGGTTTTATGAAATTCTGGACACACAATATTCCGCTCAATTGGTCTGGCGGTCAGGTAGGTGCCGGATCGGCTACCTATAATTCGAATGATTTTAACGTTTACAATCTTCTGGGGGGCGTAGGCACAGGCGCTTTCCTAAACCCTGATAACTCGGTGACTATCAACAGGCCCAAAGGTTATGTTGCCAGTGGGCAGGGCTTTATCATCGATGGCGTGAATAATGGCGCCGCGAGCTTTAAGAACACCATGAGAAGTAGTGATCCCAATGACGACTTACAGTTTTTCAGAACCAGTGGCCATGGCGGTAATACTACCGCTAGTGTTGCCAGTACAGAATGCCCGACCACGAGGCATCGCATATAGGTAAGGCTCAACGGAAGCACCGGCTTCAGGGAAACTTTGATTGGTTATGCGCCAAACGCTACAACTTCGGCTACGCTCGACAGGAATTATGATGCCCCATCCTTCATTACCGGCACTGACATCTATTCACTCTCGCCTGCCGGAGCGGCTTTAACAATACAAGGGCGGCAATTGGGCGCAACATTTAATGTAAACGATGTAATTCCTTTGGGCATCACTTGTCCATCCGGTAGTAACACGATAAGCGCAACAGATTTTGACGGCCTGTTTACCACGCAGCTTTTCTGGCTTAGGGAAAACGATGGCGGGGTGATCTCCTATCACAATATCAGGACAACTCCTTATAATTTCAATGCAGTGTCAGCACTTAGCAATAACACTACGCGTTTCCAGATCGTATTTACCTTACCCACTACAGCCAACATCAATTCAAGCAATTGCAACACAACGATTGGCGGCATTTGGAACACTTTTTTTTTCTCTGCCGTCTCGGGCGTTTCTTCCTACCATATTATGGCGGTACCTACAAATACGGGTTTACCTACCATTCAGTTTAACACAACCGTTCCAAGATTTCAGATCGCGCCTTACGGATTCAGCTACAACACCACTTATGCTGTTTTCGTGGCCACCTTCCAGGTAGACAACCAGTGGATATACAATACCACCCCTTGCACGTTCACAACCCCCGCAAGTCCAAATCCGTCTACGATTTATGACCCGGTTTGTGGCGCAACGATAACTAACAGGAATTATATCATCAGGGCAAACCCGCTCGAAGGAATGGCAGTGCCCCCAACAAGTTACCAGTTCATCGTAAACTATGCCGGGACTAATTATCCGTTTACCTCTACAACTCCAACCTTTCAATTGGGAGTGGTTCCTAATCTCCCGTTTGTCGCAGACGGCTCTTATACCATTACGGTTAACGTGAATTGGAACAATGTAGTCATTTCAAGTCCCCCATGCACTCTTACGCTAATTAGCGCCAGCCCGAGGTATACCTTGCAAGACAATACCGAATTCCAAGCCAAAGCGTACCCAAACCCATTTACCAACAACTTCAAGCTCGATATCAGCTCCTCCGGCGATGAGAAATTGGAACTGGTCGTGTACGATATGCTTGGCAGGCTAATGGAATCGAGGACTATGACGATTTCTGATTCCTACACTCAGGAAGTCGGCAATGATTATGCTTCCGGTGTTTACAATTTAGTTTTAAAACAAAATGACAATGTTAAGACCATTCGCATTGTAAAGCGATAAGATTTAGATTTATAATCGCAAACCGCCTTGAATTTATTTCGGGCGGTTTTTTTGATTCTAGAATTTTTTTTATGGCTTCTGCTAACAGCCGCCATGACTAATTGCTGTTTTCGTGTCGCCGGAATCTTCATTTTCATTAACTTCGTTCACACTAGCGGAAAATACTCTGCTATCTTGGCCGCAACTAGACATGGCGGCGAAACGTTAAGACTGGTGTTTTATGAAGGAGTCGTATGAACTACTTTGTTGATAGTTAATTTTTTATGAAAAAAATTTGGCTTTTTATTAACAAAGTATTTTGATTTTTACCTACATTCGTGCATCAGCTGTCGCTGTACAAAATACCACTGTACATTTTTTCTATGGATTGTCGCAGGCCATTTGACAGGGCGGGCGTTTTCATTCGTTGTCACCAAAATCAGTGTCATGAAGTACCGATGGTTTGTATTGTATTTTGTAACGGTCTGCGGCTTTGCCCAAGTGAGTCCTTTGATAGAAGGCATCCAATACGGCGCCACGCTCAAAGCCAAACTTGAATTGCGGTATTACCGGCAGCAGGAACCCAAACTCAATTTTAGATTAGCTGCTGCAGGTGGTGTAGCCGGACAGTGGATGATTGACGAATTTTATCCGTCGTTGAATTGCGAACTGCAACTGTATAACGGCGGGTTGGGCAGCGATAGCCGTCCGAACAAAAGAAAGAGCATCTTCGACGCGGTGGTTTCTATTACGGAGACTACCGGTAAACCCAATATAGAATTTCGGCGCGATAAAGAACTGTCGCGTTATGTGCCGTTACGGTATTTCTCTGACTTTGCCGCTTGTCCTTTGCAGAATCCTTACGATTATTCGTTTTCGTTGGGTACTAATTTCGTTTTCACCTCAGACGCCAACAAATGCTCTCAACAGGTTGGTTTTCTTGGGATTATGTTTGCAGAGGGTGCGCAGATAACCTATTATAACGACGGAACACCCTTTAATCGCATCCGCACCGGAGATTATCGCGACCGCTATTATACCGGTGGCGCCATGCTTTCCTATACGAGGGCGCGCGGGAGTTTGTCGCGTTTTGATGCATACCAGTTTGAATTGTCCTACCAGAAGTTCAGCGGATATACCCAGGATGCGTTTGAACTCAGCAACGCGCTAAATACCTCCAATACCGATTATAAAGATGTGGCCCAATCCTATTACAACAAAAGCCTCTGGAAATTCAATATACAATCTGTGGGTTATGACGATATGGGCAAGGCGATTGCCGTTTCCTGGTACAATTCTATCCGTTTTGATGCGCAGCACTGGATCCACTGGAAAATCAACAACGCCTACCATATCGTTCCATACAAAGGAAATCTTACGATCGAGCCATCGTTTTTTGCACAGATGAATCAATTTAAAACCAAGTAATATGCTAAAGACAATTACAAAAATAGGTATAGGATTGCTGTTTGCGTTGTTGGTGTCGGGCTGTTATTCGGTCAAGAATTTTGACAAACTCAAATGCATCACTTTCAAGGACACCGATTGCTATATGCGCAAACTCTATATGGTCAAGAACAAATACGACGGGCAACAACTCGTGAGCAAAGACAGCCTTTCCCGCCATAGTGATTCGATACTTTCTGAGGTGCAGTATCTGCTGATCAAGAAAGATATTGTCATTTACCTCACGACGACGCCGTCTAAATATGTGTATGACAAGACCGATACTTATTTGATTGGCGGACGCTACCCGAATGCTTATTACCTTAACGCGATGTATATCGGCAAAGCGTTACCCGATGCAGAAAGTGAGAACATCATGCATTTTTCGTTTGAGAATCAAAAAGCCCAGCAGGATTGGGAGATGCGACAAACCCCGACGGGTTGGCGTCTGGTGTCACTAGACGAACGCAAGCTCAGGAAGCGCAAAAAAGGCGAGCCGCAAGCACGCGTGAGCAATACGATAGTGATGAAACCGCGCAATTCTTTCCTGCATCCCATAGAATTTGAGCGGGTTCCCGATTTGAGATTCCGTTACCGCAAACCGTTGGGTTACTCCGACTATGAAAGTAACACTGGGAACCTAAAAACCAAAGTAGCCAATAAAACCAATACCGAACAGTATGCCCAATGCATTTGTCTGCATGTCA
>Ga0116158_10003962_pt1 | contig 12723 bp, 10 predicted proteins | sample AD_UKC052_MetaG_FD_89883 | JGI IMG/M metagenome (GOLD analysis project Ga0116158, IMG submission 89883) | Active sludge microbial communities of municipal wastewater-treating anaerobic digesters from USA - AD_UKC052_MetaG | ecosystem: Engineered > Bioreactor > Anaerobic > Digestate | place: USA... | reverse complement strand
CAGATCGACGGGTCGGGCGATGTGAACCTGCTGTAGTGACTACGCGCTGCGCTTTTTGTAGCTCCACACGGCCAAGGCGTTGAAGGCTACGGCAAAGCCGGCCAAGCGAGCCAAGGCCGGTAGCAAGTCTCCGACGGTGCTGCCTTTGATGTAAACGGCGCGAATCACAGTGATGAAATACGATGGTGGGTTGTAGGCTGCAATGGTTTGCGCCCACTGCGGCATGCTGTCGATTGGAGTGTACAAGCCGCCGAGCAGCACAAAGACCATCATGATGAAGAACGAAAACAGCGTGGCTTGCTGCTGATTTTCGGTCACGGTGCTGATGAACAAGCCAACGCCAAGCACGGCGATCAAATACACGGCGGCGAACAGATAGATCGTCAGCACCGAGCCGGCAGGCACCAAGTGGTAGACCACCCGGCCGACCACCATGCCCAGCGTGATCGAAATCATGCCGAGCACCCAAAACGGGATCAGTTTACCGAGGATAAACTGATACTTCTTAATCGGCGTTACATTGATCTGCTCAATGGTGCCGGCTTCTTTTTCCTTCACGATGTTGAGCGACGACAACGACGCGCCGACCATGGTGACCAAGATGGCTAAGATGCCAGGCACCATGAACAACGGATAGTTAACGTGCGGGTTGTACCAATTTGCCGTCGAGACATCGATGGTCGGCGGTCGCGGCGCCGCGCTGCTTAGGACAGCGCCTGCACGCAGCTCTAGTGCAAACTGCCGCACGGTCGCGCCAGCGTAACTCGCGCCAAGGCCAGCGCGCACACCGTTAACTGCGTCGGCGGCAATCTGCACGGCCGCATGGTTGCCAGTGGCCAAGTCATGCGCAAAACGCGGCGGAATGGTGAGAATCAAATCAGCTTGGTTGGCTTCGACTAAGCGCGTCGCGGTTGGGTAATCGCCTGGCGTCGCAACGATACGAAAGTAGTTCGACGCGCCGATCTTGTTCACGAGTTGATGCGACACGCTCGATTGGTCTTGATCGACGACGGCGATCGACACGTGTTTCACTTCGTAGTCGGCTGCCATTGGGATCAGCAACAACTGCATGATCGGCATCACAAAGATCAAGCGCAGGATCGTTTTGTCCCGAAAGATCAGCAGAAATTCCTTCTGCAATATGTAGTACAGGTTACGCATGGTTAGAGGCGTTGCTTAAAGCTCTTCAGCGAAATCAACAGCAGCACCAGCGTCATGCCAGCGAGAATCACCGTCGGTTTGATGACAGCGGCGAAGCCTAGCCCTTTGATCATAACGTTGCTGGCGATCATGTAAAACCACTTGGTTGGCACCACATTGCTGATGACTTTGAGTGGCAACGGCATGTTTTCAATCGGAAACATAAAACCGCTGAACACCAACGCTGGCATCAACAAGCCGACCAGCGAAATGAACATGGCGGTCTGTTGGGTTTCAACTTTGTTTGAAATCACCAACCCAAGCGCTAGCGTGGTCACGATGAACAGCAAACACTCAGCGAGCAACAGCGGAATGTTTGCGCCACCAGGCATGTCCAGCACGCCGTACGACAGCGCTAGAATGATCAGCACGTCGACGAAACACAGCACCATATAAGGCACCGCCTTGCTGATAATCACCATCAGCGGATTCATCGGCGACACCAGTAGTACTTCCATGGTGCCGCGTTCTTTTTCACGCACGATCGAAACCGACGTCATCATTGCACCGAGCAACATCAAGATCAGCGTCATCACGCCAGGCACAAACATGTAGCTGCTTTTGAGCTGCGGGTTGTACAGCATGCGGGTTTCCACAACGATGCCAGCGCTGGTTGGCAACGCACCGGGCAGTTCGCTTTGAAACTGCGCAATGATCGCGGTCGCATAATTGGTAACGATGTTGGCGGTATTGGCATCCGATGCATCGGCGACCAGCCGCAATTGCCGCTGGCCTGCATTGCCGCGATCGAATTGCGCTCCAAACAGCACGGCGAGCCGCGCTTCACCGCGCCGAAACACTTGTTCAATTTCAGCTTCGTTGCGCACCTGGCCAGCAAACGAAAAATACTTACTTTGGTCGAGCCGATCGGTCAATGCGAGCGTCGCGGCGTCGGGCGTGAGGTCAACCACAACGAAGCGGGTGTCTTTTACTTCGTTCGAAAGCGCAAAGCCAAACAGGGTCATCATGACGACCGGCAAGCCCAACAAGATAGCGAGACTTTTGCGATCGCGAACGACGTGTTTGAATTCTTTGACGATAAACGCCCAAAAGATCGCGGCGCCGCGCAACTTTCGATCAGTCGCCATGACGGGTCGCCTTTCGAGCAAGTGCCACGAACACCTCTTCGACCGACGACGCGTTGTGCTGTGCGTAGAGTTCGGCCGGCGTGCCGATCGCAGCGATCGAACCGTCGACCATGATCGACACGCGATCGCAATATTCCGCTTCGTCCATGTAGTGGGTGGTGACGAACACGGTCATGCCCTGCGCTGCGGCTTCGAAGATCATGTCCCAAAATTGCCGCCGCACCATTGGGTCGACGCCGCCGGTTGGCTCGTCGAGAAATACCACCTTGGGTTGATGCACGGTCGCGACTGCAAAGCTGATGCGCTGCTTCCAACCTAGCGGCAAATCATCGACCAATTTATCGGCGGCATCCGCAAGCCCAAGCCGCTCGACGATTTCCGCGGTTTTGCTTTTCACTTGTGCCCGTGACAAGCCGTAGATGCCTGCGAAAAACCGAATATTCTGCCGCACCGTAAGTTTGCCGTAGAGTGAAAACTTTTGGCTCATGTAGCCAATTTGCTGTTTGATTTTTTCCGACTGCGTCATGGCATCGAAACCAGCGACGGTCGCCTGGCCCGATGTCGGCTCCAACAAACCGCAAAAGATTCGCATCGCCGTGGTTTTGCCAGCGCCATTGGCACCGAGAAAGCCAAATATCTCGCCTTGCGCAACCTGCAAGTTAATCGCATTGACCGCCGTGAACGCGCCGAAGCGACGCGTCAGGTTCACAGCTTCGATGGCCCACTCAGCCATGAGCAGGCTCCTTCGCCGACGGTGGCTGGCTCAATTCAATGAAAACATCTTCGATATTCGGCGCGATGCGCTGCACCGACACCGTCGCATGGCCACGCTCGCGCATATACGCTTCAACCGCAGCGCCGCCCGGTGCATTGGGCAACAAGACCAAGTGATGTTCTTGCCCAAACGCAAAGCAGTATTTAGTGAATGGATACGCGCGCAAATCGCGCAACATGTGGAATGGACCGCCGGTGGCACCGCGCACTGCAAACGTTTCGGTTGCGTGGCTGGCCAGCATCGCAGGTAACGAATCGAGCGCAATGATCTGGCCGTGTTGCACCAACGCAACGCGATCGCAGCGTGCGGCTTCGTCCATGTACGGCGTCGACACGACGATCGTGATGCCGCGGTCGCGCAGCCGGCCCAACATGTCCCAGAATTCTTTGCGTGACACTGGGTCAACGCCTGTTGTCGGCTCGTCGAGAAACAACACTTTTGGCTCATGAATCAGCGCACAGCACAACGCTAGCTTTTGTTTCATGCCGCCCGACAAATTGCCGGCCAAGCGCTGCTTAAACGGCTCCAGTTGCACGTAGATGTCCGATACCAAGTGATAGTTAGCCGCCACCGTGGTGCCGAACACCGTGGCAAAAAACGCTAAGTTCTCCGCCACCGACAAATCTTGATACAGCGAGAATCGACCAGGCATGTAGCCAACCAACCGTCGAATCGCGTGATAGTCCTTCACAACATCGAGGTCAGCGACGCGTGCGCTGCCTTGGTCGGCAAGCAACAGCGTGGTCAAGATGCGCAGCAGCGTGGTTTTGCCGGCTCCATCGGGGCCAATCAAGCCAAATAGTTCGCCGGAGCGCACGTCGAACGACATGTCGCGCAGCGCGGGCACCGTGCCGCGCTGATACGCTTTGCTGACATGCTCGACGACGACGGTGGCCATGGCTAGAAATTCACTTCGCCGTACATGCCGATTTTGAGCGTGCCATCGTTGGCGACGCGAATTTTTACTGCGTACACCAAGTTGGAACGTTCATCTTTGGTTTGAATCGTCTTGGGCGTGAACTCGGCTTTGTCAGAAACCCACGTCAACGTGCCTGGCAGCTCACGAAAGTTTTTGCCAGCATCGACGAAGACTTTGACGGCTTGGTTGAGTTTGATATTGCCGAGCTGATCGCCGGTTACGTATGCACGGAGAACCATGCTGCTGAGGTCGGCGATTTTGTACAGCGGCTTGCCTGGTGTTGCGAATTCATACTGCTCGGCATATTTGGTCAGCACCGTGCCAGCGACGGGATTGGCGACTTTGCATTTGCCGATCTGTTGATCGATCTGCGCGATCCGGGCCTGGGTTGGCTCACGTTCGCTGCTGATCGCTCGATTTTGCAGATTCACCTGTGAATTGTACGAGCTGCGCTGCGTACGGATGATCGCGACTTGGCTTTCCGTCGTCGCCATTTGCCGTTTAAGAATCGCGATTTGGCCCTCGATGTCGGCCAGCTGCTTAGCTGGCGCCGCTTGTGCTGCGACCAATTCGGCGAAGCGCTTGCGCTCGCGTTCGAGCACTTGCACTTGTTCACGTTGCACTGCAAGTTGCGCTTCGCTAGCCCGTTGTTGCTCGACCAGAATCGCTAGTTGCGGCGCAGCCTCAGTGGTCTTTTGCGCAATCGCACCTTCGCTTGCTTGCGCTTGGGCTTTTTGCAATTGTAACGCGCTGCAATCAAGCTCAGCGGCGACGGCTTGCGCAGCCAGCGGCTGGCCTTCTTCGATGGGCATCTGCAAAATCTGGCCAGCGACTTCGGCTGCGATCACGGTTTCTCGCGCTTCAAACACGCCGCTGGCATCGTGTGCGTGGGACGCTTTTTTGCAGGCCGCCATGGCCAGCGCGGCACCGAACAGGCCGCTCGCGACAACAGCGCGGGCTAGTGTACGAGGCCCGGTCTTCATAAATTGCCTACGGCGAGTTCGAGTTGATGACAAGCCAAACTGCGTTGTGCGCGATGCAGCGCTAGTTTGCTGCGGGCTTGGTCTTCTTGAGTCAAGTCGTTGACCAAATCGGTCATCGTGGCGGTGCCTAACGCTAGTTGCGTTTCAGTTTGTTGCCGAGCTTGACCACGCAACCCGATCAATTCTTCGTCGAGCAACATACCAGCGTCAAGCCGCGCTATCTCGGCGCGCTGGGTGTCAAGTTGCACATTAATTTGCGACATCAGCGCTGCTTGTTGTTTGCCGATCAACGCTTGTTGGAGTTCAGCTTGGCGTTGCGTTTTGCGGTGGGTGCCAGCGTACAAATATGTCAATGGCACAGTGAGCTGGAGGCCGCCGATGAAGTAGGTATCAAAGGTGTTGCTAAGTGCATTGAGCCCAGGCCGACCATAGCCAAGCGTTGCAAACGCGCCGAGCTTCGGTCGGTCAGCGATGTTGTCGAGCCGTTCCTGCGCTGCGATCAACTGTTGTTGCGCGGTAAGCGCTGCAAGCTCAGGCCGATGCACTGGGCCAGGCGTGGTGTTGCAAGCTGCTGCTTGCGCAACGAACTTTGTTGATGCGGGCAGCGCAACGCCGGTCAAATCGGTCAACAACTGCCTAACGCTCGCGAGCTGGGCGTCGGCATCGACGATGGCTTGACGGGCTTCAAGTTGCCGCGCTTGCACCAAAATAACATCGCGCGCGATGATCACGCCGTTGGCTTTGGCGACATTCGCTTTTTCCAGCACGGTCGACAGGTACTGATTTACCGACTCGGCTTGGTATTTGAACTCCTGCTGAACGGCACCAGCGAAGTAGAGCTGCACGATACGCTCGCGCACTTGGTACCACTCGGCGTTTACTTTTTCAGTTTCAACCACGGCGCGCTGGTCGGCTACGCGCTTTTGCTGCGCTGCAACGCCACCGTCCCAAATGTTTTGTTGCAATTCGAGCGCAACCTTGTACTGATCCTTCGACGGTGGCGTGATCGATACGTTCGGCAGCGGAATGTTGATGCTCGTGACATCCGACTGCCACGACGCTTGGCCGACCAGAGCCAACCGCGGCATATACAGCTGGTTGATTTGCGACTTTTGAACGGCTAAGGCTTCGGCCAACAACGGTTGTTTGGCGAGCGTCGGATGATACTGGCGCCCAGCGTCGAGCAGCGTCGCCAGTGCGACGGTGTTGTTATCGGCAGATGCAGCAACTGGAGTGATGACGGCTGCGGCCAGCACAATGGTCATGGTTGGCTTAAACATATTCAACTCTTCTTCCTCGTCGCAGCGCGGGCTTCAGGGGTCAACAGGAGCACCACATACCGCTTCACTTCAGCAGCGCGCTGCTCCAACAACGTGGCAAACACAGCGTCGGACAATCCGAGATTGTGCTGGATCATATTTTTGCCAATGAACGGCCACATACACATGCCGACCAGCGACAGGAGAAACTGTTGAGGATCGTGGTCGCGAATCTGCCCAGCCTTCGCAGCTGCAGTAAACGCACGCACAAATTTCACTGGAAAATCAGCGGCTACTTGCGAGAACAAAACGGCGTTAGCAGTGGCAACTTGCAACATATAGAACGGCAAATACGGATGCTGGTTTAGCAACGCCAAGTACATGTCGACAAACCCGCACGTAAACTCAATGAAGTTGGTGTGCGCGCGTAGACCTTCGTGGGCTTTCGGGAACAGCAGGCTCGCCTTGTCGCGAAAGATCTGTTCGAACAGCTCGTCTTTGCTACGAAAATGGTAGTGCAACATCGCTTTGTTGAGGCCTGCGCGATCGGCAATAGCTTGCATGCGTGAACCGTCGTAGCCACGCGTCATGAATTCAGTTTCCGCGGCCGCCAAGATCTTCTGCTTGGTGTCGAGCTTGTCAGCCGTGGCCGCCACTCGCTGCGTTTTGGCTTTTTTGGACAAATTAACCATTTGGTTTAACCAACTGGTTAAAACTAGTCTGGAAGCCATTGCCTGTCAAACCCACCGGCCGGGTTGGGTCAATTCACCGCATGGCCCGCCTCGCATGCAATTGCGGTTACAATCAGCGTAGAATTGGGACGTGGCCGTTTCAACTCTGCCCGCTGCCGCAGCACGCACTATCGCGGCAGGTATCATCCTGCTTGCCGCTGGCTGCGGGCGCCTGCAGTTTGATGCGCGTGCCGATGCCAACCACGATGGCGACAATACCGGCTGCGCGACGGCTGCCATCGGTTCATTTCAAAGCGGATCTGGCAGCACCACCGATCCGTTCATCATCTGTTCCGCTGCGCAGTTCGCAGCGATCGGACAACAACCAAGCAGCTGGCAGAACTACTTTCGTTTAGCGCAGGATTTGGATCTCGCAAACGTTCCCTTGGTGCCGATCGGTAGCAAAGACCAACCGTTTACGGGAGGATTCGACGGCGCGCAGCACACTATGCGCAACGTTGCGGTTGCCGTCGGTGACAATGGCGGAATTTTTGGCTTCACGGCCGGAGCCGATATCGGCAATTTGGATTTGCGAAGCGTTGCGATCCAGGTGACCGCCAATAGCGCCAACGTTGGCTTATTAGTCGGCAGCGCCAACAACACCACGATTCACGATGTTGTTGCGCAAGGTGCCATCACGGCGACCACTGCGACCTACACTGCTGCGGGGCTGGTTGGCTACTATGCTGTTAGCGTCGGGAATTCCCGCATTTCGGATATTTCCGTCGAGATCGCAACGGTGAATGCAGTCGACCTCGTTGGTGGCCTCGCAGGCGGCTTGTTGGTCGAAGGCTCGGCTGGTTGCACCATCGAGCGAGTCAAGACCAACGTTGATATTGGGCAAAACACCGAAACCCTAAATTCGTTTGGCGCATTCATCGGCTACATCGTCGTCGAAACCGGCGGCCAGCTCAGCATCGCCGAAGGTGCGGCGCGGGGCACACTAACCTTGGCAAGCTATGGTGCCTTCAGTGGCAATTTTATCGGTACGCTGCTGGCGCGCGATGCCAACACAATTGTCAACTTGACACGGCTCGCGTCAACCGCTGCCCTGCTTACAACATCTTCGTACCCAACGAATCCGGGCCGCAACGGTGGACTCGTCGGCGCGTTGGGGACCAGCACCGGCGCAGCGGTCCGCATCACACGGTCGTACAATGCGGGGTTGGTGCACTTGCTCGCACCGGCTGTGCCGCTCGCAACCAATGTGCATGGCGGCTTGTTTGGCATCCTCAGTGCGCAAACCGCTGGATCCATCGAGGTTAGCGACTGCAGCAGCAGCGCCAATATCGTGGCCGATGGCAGGCACAGCGAACTATCTCCTGGCATCGGTTTCTTGTCCGTCGACGCCACAGCGTCGCTAACCCTGCAACGGATCTTGGTCAGTGGGCAGATTGCGCCTAGCCCAACCAGCAACGTCACCAGTCAAGGCGGCTGGATTGGCCTAGCTAACGTGCAAGCACCAGTGGTTGCTATCGACCTATGGTTCGACAGCGACGTAAACCCAGTGCCGGCGGTTGGCAACGGCACGTTCAGCAGTGTGACCGGCAAGACGCATGCGCAACTGCTTACTGCAGCCACATATGCAAGCTGGGACACGGCGATCTGGAACGTTGCTGACGGGCAACTGCCAACTTTACGTGGCCTGCCAACGCCATAGCGCGCTTACCAAATGCGAACGCGTTGTTCAGGTGGCAGTGCCAACTTCTCGGTCGCTTTTGGCGCGAACGCGTTGTACCAAGCGTCCAAATTGCGCACGACCCAAACGCGTTGAATCGACGGCGAATGCGGATCGGTCATCAAGCGCTGCGCCAAGTTTTCGGGGCGGTAGTTGCGGCGCCACACTTGGGCCCAACCCAAGTAGAAGCGTTGGTCGCCAGTGAAGCCATCGATCACAGGCGCCTCTTTGCCACCAAGCGACATGCGATACGCATCATACGCCACGGTCATGCCAGCGAGGTCCGCGATGTTTTCACCGAGGGTCAGGCTGCCTTGCACTTTTTTGCCTGGCAACGCCTCGTAGGCGTCGTATTGCTTCACCAGTTGTGCCGTGAGCGCTTCAAATTGTTTGATGTCTTGTTCCGTCCACCAATCCTTGAGCGCGCCCGTCTTGTCGTACTTACGACCTTGATCGTCAAAGTGGTGCGAAATTTCGTGGCCGATCACCGCGCCAATACCACCGTAGTTCACAGCTGCGTCAGCGTTTGGATCAAAGAACGGCGGTTGCAGAATTGCTGCAGGGAACACGATTTCGTTGAGCACTGGATTGGCGTACGCATTGATCGTCATCGGGGTCATGCCCCATTCACCACGATCGATCGGCTGACCCAAGTGTGCCAGTTGCCGACGCCATTCAAATTCGCTTGCGCGAATCGTGTTGCCGAAAAGATCGTCGCGCACGATGCTCAGCGATGAATAATCGCGCCATTTATCAGGGAAACCGATCTTGGCGGTAAAAGCAGCGAGCTTAGCGCGTGCAGCCGTGCGAGTTTCTGGCGCCATCCAAGCGAGGTTCGACAAGCGCTGATCCATCGCTGCGATGACGTTTTTCACCAGCTTGTCTGCTTCAGCTTTGGCTGCTGGTGGGAAGTATTTGGCAACGTATTGTTCGCCAACCGCTTCGCCCATCACGCCGGTAACCAAGCCAACCGCGCGCTTCCAACGCGGTTCGTTTTCAGGCGTGCCGCTAAGGGTTTTGTCATGGAAATTAAAGCTCGCATCGACGAACGCTTGGCTCAACGCAGGTGCTGCGCCATCGATGGTGTGCAGCATCAAGTAGTCGCGCAGCACCGCGATTGGCGTCGCCGCGATCAGCTTCGCCATCGCTGTGAAGGCCGAAGGTTGAGCCACCAAGAACGCTGGTTGCTTTTCGGTGCCAGCCGCAGCAAAGAAAGCCCCCCACTCGAAGCCAGGTGCATTCTTTTCAAAATCGGCGCGTTGCCATTTGTTGTAGGTCTTGGTGCTGTCACGCGATTCGATCCGGGTCCACTGACCTTTGGCGAGCTCGGTTTCAAACGCCACGACCGCCGCAACTCGGGCTTTGGCGTCGGTTTGTTGCGTCAGCGTAAACAACTGCTCCAGATATGCGACGTACGCTGCACGCACGCTTTTGAGCTGTTCGTCGTCGGCGAGGTAGTAGTCACGGTCAGGCAAGCCCAAGCCGGATTGCGCCATTTGCGCAATATATTGGTCGGGCTGTTTGTCGTCTTGGCCAATATAGCCAGCGAATGGCACGTTGGCCAAACCCGCCCGATTCACTTCAACCATCACGCGTGCGAGGTCTTGTGGGGTTTTGATCGCTTTGATCTTGTCCAACCACGGCACCAGCGGCGTCATGCCTTTGGCTTCGACGGTTTTTTCGTCGAGAAAGCTAGTGTACAAGTCGCCGACTTTGTTGCCAGCGATCTTGGCCGCGGCTTCAACAATTTCGCGCGTGCGTTGCTGTGACAAATCGTCGAGCACCGCAAACATGCCGAAGTTCGAGCGGTCGGCTGGAATTTCGGTTTTCTTCGCCCATACGCCATTGGCGAATTCGTAAAAATCATCGCCAGCCGCGACGCTGCGATTCATGCCGGCTTCATCGAAGCCAAACGAACCGTACGTTGCACGCGCGTTAGGGTCTTTGGGAGTGGTGGACGAGCCCGAGCCTTTGCCCGAACACGCGATTAGGGAAGCGGCAACAACCGCAAACGTAGTTTTACGCACGCTGTGGTCGTACTAGATTGCCGGCCTTCGCTCCACTACGAATTTGCCCTTTTTTGCCGTGCGACACTGCGACAGCTGCGACGCAGGAAATGGCGTCGAATCACGATTTTTGCGAATTCTAAAACACCGGTCAAAACGTGCACTTGGAAATCCTCGTCGACCGAATGCCAGATTGTGCCACCAGGGCTGCGCAATCATCGTCGAAAAAACTGCGTTACAACAGGTTTCTTAACGCTGGAGCCCGTCATGAAATTAGTCCAATTATCACCGTTGTTGTTCTCATTTTCCCTCGCGGCCTGCGAAAGCGCTGCAGTCCCGATGGACGCGCCGGTCGCTGCCGATGCCCCCGTCGACGCCAACCTAAAATCCGTGGTCGTAACGCTCGTCGACCCGCCCGCCGATTTGGCAGCGGCAGGACTCGTGTTTGCGTACCAAGACGGTGATGGCGCGTGGCAAAAAGCCCCAGCGGCGGTAGGCGGCAAGATTACGTTTCAAGTCGCGAATGACCGTTATGGCTTCGCCTTTGATTGTCCAGACGGCACCGACCATCAAATCAATGCGCAGTACGCCACGCAAAGCACCAAGCCGAGCGTTGCCACCGATCTCGGCTTTTGCTCTGCTGCTACGGTCGTTGTTCCGCCCGGTTCGATCACCGGCACCCTCCAAACGATTGGCGAGCGAACGCATACAATTTCATTCGGGACGCGTCGCGTTACAAAAACGACGGCAGCGAACGAAGTATCGGTGCCGTATTCGTTCACGGTGCCCCTCACCACCGCAGATATGATTCTTAGCCGGCGCGACGCTGCTGGCGTGTACGATCGATACGCCGTCGAGCGAAATGTGACGGTTGGCGCAGCGCCAGTCACCAAACAATTCGACTTCAATGCGCTGTCGACGCCTGATGTGGTAGCGCAGCCCACGCCTGCAGCCGGCACATCGAACTTCGCGTCGATCTATTTTACCTCGACATCACGACAAACATTCTTCAGCTCCGAACCACCGTTCTCCATCGCCGCACCGCCAGTTGCTCAGCGACTGCCAACTGACAAGTTCGAAGTCTCGCTGACCCATTTCGCCGCAAACGGCGATGCATCAGTAGGAATCGACAAAGTGATGGCCAGCCCGCAGGCGGTTGAGCTGCCTGACAACTTGCTGAATTTGATCACGCTGACCGCGGCGGGGCCAGGCAAAGTTAAGGTGGGTTGGCAGCGCCTTGCCAACCCCAAAGCCAACTACTACAGCTCTGCGTCATTTTCATGCGGTGACCAATGCGGCGCCTTCGTGTTCGCCAATTTTTCGCAAGCGTGGTTAGGCGCCAGCACATCAGCGACGTGGACAACGCCTGAGTTGCCAATATTCGGTATCAGCGGGCTGACGAATTTCGCGTTTGTCGAAATGAACGCCGAAATCGAAACCGGCACCTATCCAGACGTTGGCTACGTCTATGAATTCCACTCGCGCAGCAATCAGATCTCGACGCTACGCAAGCCAACCAGCAAAGGCTTCGCCGCGGCCCAACAAGCAGCGCGTTGTCACGGTCGGTTGGCAAAACGAGCCATCTGCGACGCTCGCTAGGCCGCCTTCCGCCACCTTCGCTTGAGCCCTTCGAACCACAGCACGCTGGCAATGCCAGCACCAGCAGCCAACGCAAGATCGGTTGCATGTAGCGGAGCGAAATGAGCAAGCCGCTGAATCGCTGGCACAAATAGCACCACGGCCAGCAGTGAAAGCGTGCCCAACAAAATCCAACGCAGCGGCGCGTTGTGCGAGCGACGCATCGACCACAGCGACTGTGTCCATGAGCGGTTGACCATGATGATCGACAACGAACCGAAGACCATCGTTGCAAACGTCAATGCGCGCGCGGCATCGTTGCCGTGGTCGCGCCGCGCCAGCAAATACACGGCGATGCAAACCACCAAGACGCTAAGGCCCTGTAGCAACGAAGCTATCACGGTGCGGGTCGAAAACAGGTGGGCGTCGGCCGCGCGTGGTGGTTGCTGCATCGTGTCCGCTGCCGCGGCTTCGCTTTCGAAGACCAACGTGCACGATGGATCGAT
>Ga0116158_10003961_pt1 | contig 12727 bp, 7 predicted proteins | sample AD_UKC052_MetaG_FD_89883 | JGI IMG/M metagenome (GOLD analysis project Ga0116158, IMG submission 89883) | Active sludge microbial communities of municipal wastewater-treating anaerobic digesters from USA - AD_UKC052_MetaG | ecosystem: Engineered > Bioreactor > Anaerobic > Digestate | place: USA... | reverse complement strand
TAAGGAAATAATCGGTGTGTCCGGTTCCTGTTATTTCCCGACAATTAATGCCGGAATAAGCATGTAGAAAGCGTTTGGCGAATTTGTTTGGACCAGGGTTCGAATCCCTGCAGCTCCACGAAAGATGAAAGCTTCCGCGACAGCGGAGGCTTTTTTTGTGGGCATACATGCACGCTTGCCTGTATTGGATGCCCACAAAAAAAGCCATCATAGCGTCAGCCATGAGAAGCTATCATCTTTCGGCCCCCCATTTAGGGATCACCGGAGCTAATCCCTGCAACTTTACAAAAAACCTGCATACTCAATCCGGCTCCGCATCAACCCTCTTACCGGTTGTGGCCGAAAGTGGCAATACCGCATTGCAGGGCCCCACAGTTGCCTTATACACCGATCCTGCCTGTGCATGAAAGCCCGGATTTAACTGAACATAACTGCCTGCCCGCATGTGTACATTGGTTCCCAAAGTGCCCACCATCGTGCTTGTGGAGTTAATGGTTCCCGAAGCCTGAAAAACCCGTTCATCACTGTAAGTGGCGGAGTAGGTAGCGCTTGCTGCACAATTTCCGTAAGGATCGGAGCGCCAGATTCCCCGGCCATAGGTGGCTGCATAAATATAGGTGCCGTTCAGTTCAAGATCGGTTACCATTACTCTTGGGAGACCGTTGCTGAAATACGCCCAGTCGGTAAGTGCGTTGCTGCGGTAAAAAACGCCAATATCCGTACCAATATATACCTGGTAATTTCCGTTGTTGGCACCCTGATCCTGGAACTTAATAACATGCACCGGAAGGTTGGGAAAAGCACCACTCATGTTGGTCCAGTTGGCACCTCCATCGGTTGACCTGTAAACTTTTTTCCCTTCGTTATATCCTGAAAAGGTTACCCACACTTCATTGCTGTTCCGGGGATTTACTGCCAGCCCGCTGATTTGGGTATTATTGACAATACCTGTAGGCCACCCCGGGTTTCCACTGATGGTGGTCCAGGTTGGTACTGCATCGTTTATATCATCACTGCGCCGTAGGGTACGCATATTTTTATCATCCGTGCCACCGGCTGCATAAAACCGTGCCGGATTACTGGTACCCTGTGCCATGGCTGCTCTTCCATCGGCGCCAATATTTACCCAGCCACTTGTGCCGGAGGCTGTACTGCGGAAAATACCCGCATTTCCGGCAAAAAAGATGGTGGTGCGGGTAGTGGTATGTAAAGCAATGGGTGCTACCCAGGTGCTTTTCCCCGGCGAAATACCCGTCCAGTTATTGCCTCCGTCTGTTGACCGGTTTAAGCCACCATCCTGGCTGCACATGTAAATAATCTGGTCATTGGTAGGGTCAATGGCATTATCCATCCCATCGCAGCAGGTAAGGGTCCATTTATATACGGAAGTAAGAGAGGTGCGGTAATGATGGCCATTATCCTGTGTGCCACCCAGCACAGCGTATTGGTTAACCGGGCTGGTGGATATGCGGTAGTATTGGGTAATGCGCATACCTGTGGTTAAATTGGTCCATGCTGCACCATTGTTGGTGCTTCGGCTGATACCGCCATCATGTGTACAATATACCGACCCATCCAGGGGATTATAATAGTATCCATGCAAATCTACATGCATTTCTGCCGGGTGGGCTGCTGTCCAGTCAGAACCCCCGTTGGTACTCCGGCGACCAATGATACCACCGGCAAGGTGCATACTGCTGTTGGTTGGCGAAACTGCAAGGGCAATGGCCCACCAGGGAAATCCCCCGTCTCCTGTACCATCGGAAGCGCCACCAAAGAGGTTGGTGGAGTTGGTAATCAGGTGAAAAGAGCTGTCGCTCCAAAGATAGCGGTAGTATCCGCGGATGCTTTCATCTCCCTGCCGCCCCATCAGCACATATAAATTATTGGTGGCAGCCGGGGTTACGGCAAGCATGCTTCTTGTGGTAGTAATAGAACTTGATGGAATAGCCCGCGATACCCATGTATCTCCCCCGTTGGATGAGGTACGCAGCGTAGAAGATCCATATTCGATTGCGGCTACAAAGTTGGGATTTCCTGCTTTGAAAACCACATCCGTGTATTGCCCGGTAAGTTCCTGTACCCAGTTGCTTCCGCCATCGGTGGTGCGCCAGATGCCATTGCTTGTGGCGGCTAACAGTAAATTGGCATTTGTGGAACTTTGAATAAGTTTATAACCATACCGGTCGGCATCGGGCCGGTTCCAGTTTAAACCGGTTGCCTGCCAGGTAGCGCCGGCATCGGTTGATTTAAATACGCCGGAGCTTCGTTCTTTTACGTAGTAGCCCCAATTGGGCCCGCCATCACCATCGCCGGTAAGTATGTATATAATATTGGCATTTGATTGCTGAACCACCACGCTAGCCACCGACAGGCTTGGCAAATTGTCGGTTAGCGGCACCCACGAAGTGCCAAGGTTGGTGGTGCGCCACAGACCGCCGGTGGCTGTGCCTACATAAATGGTATTGGGATCGGTTGGGTGAAAGGCCACGGACTCTGTTCTTCCCAGGAAGTTTTCTCCATTTGATATACTGATGGGGCCTGCCGGAGTCCAGTTGCCATTTGCCTCCTGCAATTGGGGCAAAGCATCAAGCGCGGCTACTGCCTCTTCATGCTTCTTCGTCCAGTTTCCCACACGACCGTCGGGGTCAAGATGGCTTTTTGCAAACCACTCCCAGCGTTTCCATTGTTTATAGCCGTTTTTATTTTTTTCGGCCTGGCTATCAAACCGGTTAAAATGTTTTTCAATAGCCAATTGTACTTCGCTGAATGGGGCATCGGCAGGTTGCTGAGCCAATATTTCTATATAGTTTGTGCCTTGCGCAAATGGTGCTGAACTAATGTTTACCAGTAGTAACAGGCAAATTGCCAGTTTCCTGCAGGTTCCAAAGATATTTTTCATACCTACCAGAATTGAACCCTGTAAGTTACGAAAAAATACAAAAAGTTGGTGATGATGGCAGCGTTTTTTTTGCTGATCCAGGGCTGAAACGGAACCCAAAACTGACCAGCAGATTTATGCAGATTTTGACAGACCGGGCGGGGAAACGGTTAATGAAAACGACGGATGAAGTATTGTGTGCCATGCAGATTTCCGCCATGATTTCGCGGCAGAAAGGACGTGTTTTTATGATGTGATGTTTCTTTTGGGAATGGTACAACCTGATTAAAACATTTTGTCCTTGCAACGGGGTATCCACAACCTTGAGGGTTCAGATTGGCAATTTCGGAAATATTGAAAACCGTTGATTTTAACCAGAAAATGAAAGAATTTGAACCCCTGCTTTTCTATTAGAAAAATAGTAAACGGATTCTTTATGTGAAAAGTTTTTTTGAAGGACTAAAATAACCTGGAAATAATCGGGGTATTTTAAATTCAAAACCATGATTCATAAAGACAGAGCATGATAGTAAATAAAAAGCATTAAAGCAAATTTGTACAGCCACAATGATTGGAAAACCTGGCCTTTCGGTGCGCACGGGCATCTTCTTCAGAAGAGCTGCTCCGAGCCGGAATGAAATGAATCAGGCTTAAAAATGAGTTGAAAACTTTTTTGAATGAACACCAGTATACTTGATACAAAATGGATGCATCCCCGCGAACAGATTACCATGGTTATCAGCCGGATCTACCGTCGCGGCCTTACCACCACATCTGGGGGTAATATTTCTATTATTGATGAAAACGGCGATATATGGGTAACCCCGTCGGCAGTTGACAAAGGGTCGTTAACCCCGGAAGATATTGTTTGTGTAAAAAAGGACGGTTCCATAATTGGCAGGCATAAACCTTCCTCTGAGTTTCCTTTTCACCGGTCCGTTTATGCAGCAAGGCCCGATATTAAATCCATCATACATGCGCATCCACCGGCGCTTGTTTCCTTTAGTATAGTCAGGCAAATACCAAACACAAATATTGTATCGCAGGCAAGGCATGTTTGCGGCCCCATTGGTTATGCCGATTACAGGCTTCCGGGCAGCCAGGATTTGGGTGATATAATTGCCGCAGAGTTTGTAAAGGGCTTTCATGGCGTGATTATGGAAAACCATGGAACCGTTGTTGGCGGTTCTGATATGGCCGATTGTTTTTTGCGGTTTGAAACGCTGGAGTTTTGCGCGAGAACCATACTTTATGCCAAAATGGTAGGCGATCCTGTGTACCTTAAAGATGAGGACATTACCGCATTTGACGAGCAGTTGCCCCCGTTGCTCCCCGAAACGGAGGGCAATGAGCATCCGGGCGATGAGCGTGAGATAAGGACTGAGATTTGCAATATTGTGCACCGTGCCTGCAGCCAGGGCTTAATGACAAGTTCATACGGAACCATATCAAAACGCTGGCGCGAAAACGATTTTCTTATTACACCAACTGAGGTGCCGCGTTGGGATCTTCAGCCAAAGGATATTGTGCAGGTTAAAAACGGACACCGGGAAGCAGGTAAGTTTCCGAGCCGATCTGTCTACCTGCATCAGCAGATATACGAACAGCATCCCGGAATAAATTCAATCATCCTTACGCAATCACCTTACCTGATGGCTTTTGCCGTTTCAAATGCCGACTTTAATGTTCGCACCATTCCTGAAAGCTGGATATTTCTTCAGGATGTTCAAACCCTCGCATTTGGCGACCATTTTGCAGGCAAAACTGCCCTTTCCGACAGGCTTTCAAAAAACAGCCCGGCAATACTGGTAAAAAATGATTGTGCGCTGGTTACCGGCGACAAACTGCTCCAAACTTTCGATTACCTTGAAGTGGCAGAATTCAGCGCCAAATCGTTGATAATGGCAGCATCACTTGGTAATATGGTTCCCATTAATGATGAACAGGTTGAAGAATTAAGGAAGGCGTTTTTGAAATAGCCGTTTTATCCAGGCTGGGTTTTCTTTTTCCAAAATTGTAATTACCAGGTCACTTACGTGTTAGGTTACTGCTCAAGGCGAAGCATTCTGTCTACCCCATTGTAAACATCAGAAGGAATGCAGGATTTTAACCGAATCCCGGATGATTAGTTTTGAACTGAGTACTACATTTTTTGGTTTGCTATGGGTATTTTTATCGAATTGACCCAGCATCATTTTCAGGGCTATATCACCGAGGTTTTCATTCATATGTGAAACAGTTGTCAACGGTGTCAGCAACAAATCAGAATAGATCTGCTCATCAAAGGAAACGAATGAAAGGTCGTTCGGAATGCTGATACCTTCCTCTTTGCAGGCTTTTAAAATGCCAAGGGTAATTTGGTTTCCCATGGAAAAAATGGCCGTTACTTTTGTTTTTTTCAAATTTTTAATTAACTTCTTAGCCCACACATATCCATTATGAAACCCAAAATCAGTGCCCATAATCAACTGGTTATCAAAAGGCAGGTTGTTATTTTTTAAAGCCTGTTTGTAGCCGTTAATACGTTGGTTGTTTGGAGATGTTCCTGCAATACCCTGGAAGCAGGCTATTCTTTTATGTCCGTTATCAATCAGGTATTGGTTGGCTTCCAGTGATCCCTCGTAGTCATTGGAGGAAATGTAGGGCAAATCAACCCCTTCAAAAAAACGGTCAATCAGTACAAGCGGTGTCCCCCTGTTGGAGGCTTCAAGCAGATGGTCGGCCTCCAGGCCAATTGGCGCAATAATTATTCCGTCTACCATCCAGTTCTGCAGCAAAGCCACCGATTTTTTTTCCACTTTCAGGTCATCATTGCTGTTGCAAAGAAAAATGTTGTAATGATGCTTTCTTGCTTCTTTCTCAATACCCGATACAAGCTGTGCAAACCAGGAGTTGGTAATATCGGGAACGATCAACCCAATGGTGGATGATTTTTTGAGCCTTAGTCCTTTGGCAATATTATTGGGGCTATAATTCAACTGATCTGCTGTGGAAGTAACCAGGTCAATGGTTTTTTTGCTGATCCGGTACTTTGCCCCCATACCATTTAACACCCGGGAAATGGTAGTGGTGGAAACGCCCAGGTGTTTGGCTAAATATTGAATGGTTACTTCTTGCCCCTTCATAGGAAACAGTAAAATTGAGAAATTATGGTCAGAAGACCGGTAATAATTTGGCATAAATCTAAATTATTCCGCCGGGGTTTTGAGTTGAAATATAATAATCTTTAAAAAATGCCGTGAAAGGTGCAGGCGGAGGAATGAAAATTGAAGCGGTAAGGTCATTCTCCGGAAAGGGTTAGTCAGGGCAACCAGCATGCAGGGTTTTAAAATGACCTTGTAATTTTTTTTAAGTTTTTTTTGGCGATTTCAACAATACTGTTAACTTTGAACAAACGATTGCGCAAATAGAACAAACGATTGCGCTTTATTTTTTAATTGTCTCAAAACAAACATTGCTTATGAAAAAAATCTTCCGGGGGATTCCCCTAATGTTCCTGTTCCTCATTTCCTCCATTGCGTGGGCACAGGATGTCAGCATTTCCGGTAAGGTAACCGGTGAAAACGGGGAGGGACTCCCCAAGGTTTCTATTTTGGTGCAGGGTACCCAAATTGGTACTACAACCAATGAAATGGGGGAATTTAAACTGGTAGTTCCTGCAAAAAGTAAAGTGCTTGTCTTCAGTTCCGTTGGATATGGAAGCCTTGAAGTACCCATAAACAACAGAACCTTTATAGAAGTACAGCTTAAACCGGGCTCAGAGGATCTGGAAGGCGTTGTAGTTACAGCATTGGGTATTAAGAGGCAGGAAAAAGCGCTGGGCTATGCTACGCAGAAGGTATCCGGAGAAGTATTGCAAAAAGTATCGGGACTTGATGTGGCTACCTCACTTACCGGTAAGGTTGCGGGTTTACTGGTTAGGAACCCTTCGGATTTTGGGGTGGCACCGGTAATTTCCATTCGGGGTGAAACGCCTTTGCTGGTAATAGATGGTGTGGCGTATGCAAACAAAACGCTGAGTGATATATCTTCTGAAGATATTGAATCTTTAGACGTTTTGAAAGGCGCGACCGCTTCGGCACTCTATGGTTTTCGAGGATCAAATGGCGCCATATTGGTAACCACCAAAAAAGGCAGTACCAATGCATCCGGAATAACCGTGGATTTTGCTTCGAACAACATGTTTACAGCAGGTTATCTTGCATTGCCGGAGAAGCAGGCAGTTTATGGCCGGGGAAGCAATAATACCTATGATAAAAACTCTGATAATTCATGGGGAGCAAAACTGGATGGAACCATCCGCAATCAGTGGGACCCTATTGCCAAAACATTTAAGGATATGCCATACCTGCCTGTAGGTGCGGATAATTTTTCCAATTTCCTGGAACAGGGATATGTAACCAACAATAACCTGAACCTTACCTACAGGGAAGGCAACGCTTCCTTAAGAGGCTCAGTAAATTTTGTAGAAAACAAGGGTCGTTATCCCAATTCAACGTTGGATCAGTTTACCTATTCTTTTGGAGCTGATATCAATATGAAGAAGCTTAAATTGAGTACCAACTTATCCTATACCAAAAGGCATACACCCAACCTTGGGTCCAATGGTTATACATCTTACGACCCTATGTATTCGTTGCTCATTTGGTCAAGTGCTGATTTTAATATTCTTGATTATAAAAACAATTACTGGATTACGCCAGGAGTACAGCAGAACTATATATATGGTTTAAACCCCAACGGCACTTACACAGGGGCCAATCAGAATAATCCATATTTTGACAGATACGAAAAAACCAACGAGGTTTCCCGGGATATTTTCAATGCCGACCTGACCATGAGCTATCAGTTAACAAATTGGCTGAATGCCAGCGCCCGTGCAGGTATTGATTTTTATACCGATCGCGGCGATCAAAGAATTTCATGGGGGTCTTATTTGTCAACAGGCAATACACCCACCCCCGGGAACCTTTATACCTGGAATGGTACATTAACAGGCGGTTTTGTGACAGGACAAAACCAGGGACGAAGTTTGAATACCGATTTCATATTATCTGGCGACAGGACGCTGGATAAGTTTAAGATAGAATACCTGGCCGGTGGAACCATTTTCTACAAGCAGGATGATAATATGTATGGAAACACCGTTGGTGGAATTTCTGTACCGGGATTTTTCTCACTGAAAGCATCTGTGAATCCCGCATTTGTATCACAAACAACGCAAGCACAACAGGTTAATTCTTTATATGGTCGTTTAGCCTTATCCTGGAATAATATGTTGTTTTTGGAAGGTACAGGACGTAATGACTGGAGTTCGACTTTGGCATCTGAAAATCCCTCCTATTTTTATCCTTCAGTTGCCGCGAGTTTTGTTGCTTCAGAATTGTTGCCGGGAACAAGAGGTTGGCTTGACCTTCTGAAAGTAAGGGGAGCATGGACCATGTCTAAAACCCCTCCGGGTATTTATGCCATCAACAGCAGCTTCGGTATCAATAGTGGTACATGGGGAACCCTTAACGGTGCAACTGCCCCAAGTAACCTGTATGGAGAAGGCTTGCTACCTGAAAGCGCCAAAACCTTTGAAGTTGGGTTGCAGGGTTTGATGTATAAAGGTCGTGTGGGATTTGATGTAACCTACTACGATAAAAACATGTATGATTTCCTTCGTTCAGCACAGGTATCTGCCACAAGTGGATATACTGGTAATTTCATCAATATTGATGAAGCAATTTCCCGCAGGGGTTGGGAAGTAGCCCTGAATGGGTCACCTATTAAAAGCAAAGATTTTCAGTGGGATTTGGGAGTGAACTGGTCAACATTTAAAAGGGTTTATACTGCTTTGGATGCCACTTATTCAGCTAAGCGCCCTTGGGTTGCTGTGGGAGAGCGTGTGGATGTTTTCTTTAGCAGGGCCTTTTTAACCGAACCGGCAACCGGAAAACGCATTTACAACAACGGAAGGCTACAGGTTAGCCAGTACGATTCAAAATTCGGGTATTCTGATCCGGACTGGATTTGGGGTATAAACTCCAACCTGAGGTATAAGAACTGGAGCCTGTTCTTCTCCTTTGATGGCGTATCCGGAGGCTTGATGAATTCAAGAACCGATAGTTACCTGTGGCAATCAGGCAATCATCCAAATTCAATTACAGATGCAAGGGCCAAAGATGTGGCCAATCCTGGTTCAATGAACTATATCGGAGATGGGGTTAAAGTAATTTCCGGATCGGTTACCTATGATGCTATGGGAAATATTACGAGTGATTCGAGAAAATTTGCACCCAATGATATACCGTCAACTTACAAACAAGCCATGATTGACCTGCACAACAGCAGCGCATGGGGTGGTAATGGTAGTAGTGAAGACACATATGATAAAACTTTTACAAAGCTTCGTGAAGTATCACTCACCTACAACATTCCAGGGAAATACACCAAAGGCTGGGCACGCGCTGCATCAGTCGGATTTGTGGGTCAGAATGTGATGTTATGGGCAAAGGATTTTAAATATTCTGACCCTGATGGGGGTGGTGCAAGAGAAGATTTTTCTGACCCTGCCGTAAGATACCTTGGATTTAATGTTAAAGTCACTTTTTAATCAAGACTAATTATGAAAAAGATACAATATATAATGCTCGCAATAGTGTCCCTGACTATTGTTGGTTCATGCACCAAGGGCTTTGAAGAATTGAATACTGATCCCAATGTTCCTACTACTGTGTCGCCGGAAATGCTTGCCACACAGATTTTGAAGGATGCATTCAGGTTCTGGAATCCCAATCCTACTGATTTTGGTACCGGCAACCTTTGGTGCAAGCATACTACTATGCTGGAAACCAATCCGAATCCTTACCAATACTACTATTCGTATTGGCCATTTGGTGGATTTGGTTCGTACAAAAAGTTAACCGATGGCAAACGTATGGTAGAATTTGCCAAGGGTAATCCTGCCGAGTCGTCCTATAAGGGATTGGATTTGTTTATGAAGGCCTGGTATGGCTTTTATGCCACATTGGATATGGGCGATGTTCCCTATTCCGAAGCAGGAAAAGCGGAGGAAGGCTTAACCCGGCCAAAGTACGACAAGCAGGCAGATGTTTTTACGGGTATCCTGAATGATCTGAAAGCAGCCGAAGCATTTTTTGCAGCAGGAACCACATTTAAGGGTGATATTATGTATAATGGTGATCCGGCTAAATGGCGGAGGCTTTGCAATGCCATGCAATTAAAGGTTATACAAACCATGAGTAAAAAAGCAACTGCTGAACACAAAGCCCGCTTTGCTGCCATAGTTGCTGCCAATAACCTGATGGCCGCCAATTCGGATAATTTTCAATTGGCGTATTCTACCAACGCAAACTCCACCCATCCTTTTTGGAACGGCGAAAACCGCAGGATCCTGATTGGTGTTTCGAAACTGGTAGTAGATGCATTAAGGGCTAATAACGACCGCAGGTTATTTATTTTTGCTGAGCCGGCCAAATACCTGATTGATGGTGGCAAGCTTGAAAATGATTTTACAGCCTATGAAGGAGCGCCTACCGAATTAGCTGCTGATAAGTTAGCCCTGAATAACCAGGCAGGTAAGTACTCGCTCATTAATAAGCGCTATGTAGCCAATCAGGCAGGCGATCCGATGATTAAATTTAGCTATGCAGAGCAGTGCTTTATTATTGCCGAAGCCATTGAGGAAGGATGGGTAACCGGAAGTGCAAAGGATTATTACGAAAAAGGGGTAAGGGCCATGCTCAGTTACTTTATGACCCTGCCTTCGGCAGCATCGGGAAACCACGGCATGCCCATTACGCAGTCGTACATTGATGGTTACTTTACAGGAGCTGCAGCCTATGCAACCGGAGGCAGTAAAATCGATCGTTTACAACAGGTATGGACACAAAGATGGCTGATTGATTTCTTCCAGGGAAATGGCCTCAATTATCCGCAGGTGCTGCGTACCGGATATCCTGTTTTTCCGCTTGATCCCGCAACAAGTATGAACCCCGATGATAAAGCCGTTTATCCAAAGCGCTGGAAGTACCCAACAGATGAGCAGGTTTCAAACCCTGAGAATTACACAAAAGCCATTGCTGATCAGTTTGGCGGGTATGATGGCATTAATAAAATACCCTGGTATCTGCAATAGCAGTTATGATAAAAAAAAATTACTAAATTAGATTTTTTTAGGTGGTGGTTGGATTCTTACAAAAAGGGGGGAGCATGATGAACTTCTCCCTTTTTTCCAGCAGGAGTTAAGCAGGCAGTTAGTTTTCATAAGCAAAAAAAGCGGATGGTAATTTCCTTCCGGGGTTATTACCTCCGCTTTTATGTAAAGTATTATAGATCTTGCTGATATATTTTAGAAATTAAACCGGCACATTATGAAGTTAGCTGAAATTAGTATGAAGGGATGGATAGTATTGTCCTTTAACCTTTTTCTTTCTACCGGAATTGTATCGGCACAAACAAAGTTTACAAAGCTGGTTTGGGCAGAGGAATTTAATTACAGTGGATTACCTGACAGTACCAAATGGTCTTACAACAAAGGTGGCCACGGATGGGGAAACAATGAGTTGCAGTATTATACAGAAAGAGATACACAGAATGCCATTGTAGGTAATGGGGTATTAACCATTATTGCCCGTAAAAAAAATATGGAGAACAGGGAGTACACCTCTGCAAGGTTGCTTACCAAGAACAAAGCTGAATTTACTTATGGCAGAATTGAAGCAAGGGCAAAACTTCCCTAAGCGGTAGGTAGTTGGCCTGCAATATGGATGCTGGGAAATAGTAAGGAAAAGGCGGGATGGCCTGCGTGCGGAGAAATTGATATAATGGAACACAAAGGAGGGGAAATAAATAAAATATTTGGTACCCTGCATTACCCAGACCATTCAGGCGGCAATGCAAACGGAAATACCATCATGATACCAAATGCCACAACAGCATTCCATATTTATGCAGTGGAATGGGAACAGGCAGAAATAAGATTCTATGCTGATGGACAGTTGTATCATACGGTTGCCAACAATCAAAACATTCCATTCAACCACAACTTTTTCATTTTGCTCAACCTTGCCATTGGCGGAAATTTTGGAGGGAAGGTTGATCCGTTGTTTTCTATGGATACCATGGAAGTGGACTATGTAAGGGTGTACCAATAAACTGCCTGGAATATTTACATCCTCATTGTTTTTAAGTTAAATAAATTTATATAGAAAACCATGAAATATTTCCTGACAGTTCTGATTACGGGCTTAATTTATCTGCCTCTTTTTGCCGGAATAAGGTTGCCCGAAATTTTTAATGACCATATGGTTTTGCAGCGGGACCGGCTAATACCAGTGTGGGGTTGGGCTGCAGCCAACGAAAAAATTGAGGTGAGGTTTCACGAACAGGTGAAGCAAACCAAAGCTGATAAAAACGGAAATTGGATGATCAGGCTGGATGCGGAAAGTGCCGGCGGTCCCTATGAATTGATCATCAAAGGGAAAAATGAAATTAGTATTGAAAACGTGTTGGTTGGCGAAGTTTGGTTGTGCAGTGGCCAGTCCAATATGGAATGGACCGTTGGGCTGTCCATGAATGCAAAAAATGAAATTGCAGCAGCCAATTACCCCATGATCAGGCACATAAAAATTCAGCATGCAATTGGTTCGTTACCCATCACCTCTGTTACAACCGATGGCTGGAAGGTTTGTGATTCAACCAGCGTTGGTGCATTTTCCGGTATAGGTTATTTTTTTGCCAGGAACCTGTTTCATGAACTGAACATACCGGTTGGATTAATCAATTCGAGTTGGGGAGGAACCAATATTGAAACCTGGATCAGTCGCGAAGGTTTTGAGG
>Ga0116158_10003958_pt1 | contig 12729 bp, 10 predicted proteins | sample AD_UKC052_MetaG_FD_89883 | JGI IMG/M metagenome (GOLD analysis project Ga0116158, IMG submission 89883) | Active sludge microbial communities of municipal wastewater-treating anaerobic digesters from USA - AD_UKC052_MetaG | ecosystem: Engineered > Bioreactor > Anaerobic > Digestate | place: USA... | reverse complement strand
GGACAGGCGAAAGCATCAACGACGAGAAGAGGTCAAACAAGCAATTCCCACATAAATCGGTGTATCAATTCCTCACTGCGTTTGCGTTTCACTTCTGTATCAATTTCAACCTGCGTTTGACATTCGGTGCCTTTGGGCGTTTGAGGATGTTTGCTGCCACGCTGTCGTACGTGCTACATGCCGCTGATGCGCTCTTCGTCAGTTGGCTCGGTGATTTGACCTCAGCCTCCAAGGCACCGACGAGTTGCGCGTGCAGCAGCTCCATTCCATCCGGCGCCATTGTTCGCTGCATGTCGACGACAGCGTCTACTGCCTTTACGTTCGACTCCGCAAGCGAAGCTATCACTATGTGCTTGAACTTCGGGGCCATCTTCATGCAGGTGTCAGCGTAGCCCTGAGAGTTGATGCACGTTGACGGAACAACCTGCATCCCATCGGAAACCATCCGCGTCTTTCCGATGTTGCAGGCCGCAGTCAATACCGGATCGAAAGCCGTCAGATACCCGCGTTCTTCCGCGGTCCACTTGTCTGCGAATGGGCTCGTAGTAGAGTCACATGCACCAAACAGCGCCAGAAACGAACAGAAGAAGCTCACAGAGTCCTCACGCGAATCGAGGTAAAGTGATTGTGCGACCTAACGTAATTTATACGAGCGAGACGCCGATTTGCGAACACCGCTCGATGAGCCTATCTTTCTACGATCACACTCAGTTCCATCCTCGCTGAAGGCTTCACGATGGCTTGGCGAAAAATCGTGGCCGCTGCGCGTTGAAGAACAGGATCGTCCACACTCACGACTACTTTGCAGCCATCTGCCGACTTGCTCACGATGACCTGATGCTGCGGCAGCCCTGCAGCCAGCAATGAGTTCTCCAGTTCAGCGCATTTCTCGTCCGTGTCCGGCGCAGCGATTGTCAGGTCACCAGTCCCACGCAAAACTTCAGTTTCCGGGGGGCTGTACCCGACTTTAGGTAGTACGACGAAAGTGGCGACGCAGCCGACGGCCACCCATCCAAGCGCTCCAACTGGTCCTCGCCAGGACAGTATGCCGGTCGATGATTTCCCACTCCCTAATAGACCGCGTAGCCCCGAAAAAAAGCCATTTGCCTCTTGCTCGCCTGATGACTTCGACTTCCGCCGTGTTGGTAAAGCGCCGGCTGCGGTCAATGCTTCTCGCATCCGATCGCGCTCCCGAATCTCGGCCGGGCTGGGTTGAGCCCTCGCAGCAGCATCGCCCTCGCGGATTGCTTGAGCCAGGTACAACAACTCGGTGCGCAAAGCCGTTTCGCCTAGCGTTCCTTGGCGGCGACCCGCCAGCACTTCGAGAAAGTCGATGTCTTCTTTGTCAAGTTCTTCCATGATCTACCCCGTAACGACAGCAGTACAGTCTGCCGACCCGCAGTGGTCATGGCAGAGGCGCTTCAATTCGCGACGAATGCGTGAAATCAGGTTCCCGAGAGAGGCTAGGGTCAACTTGAGAAGTCGTGCCAACTCATCGTGGGAGAGTGCTCCCTCAACGTAGTCACGCAGAGCCTGCGCCTCGCGCGGATAGAGCCGTTCAAGTTCCTGGATCGCCATCTGGGCGCAGACGCGTTGTTCGAAACTGTCTTTGCGACTGTGCAAGTCCTCCGTGTCCAGGTCGCTTTCACCTTCTTCGGCTCGCGGACTGTCTACTGATGCTCGCTTAACAAAGGAATCCGGCAAGTTGCGTCCCTTGCTTCGATGGAAGTCAGCACATCGACGAACTGCGATTCCATATATAAAGGTAGACAGGCTGCATTTGCTGTCGAAGGTCCTCCAGCCAACTCGGAACAAATCAAGCATGGTCTGTTGAAACAAGTCCAGTTGGTCATCTTCATTGAATACACCCGTTCGGCCACAGGCGGCTCTGCACAACGCCTTTGCTGGCGCATAGATAACGTTGAACGCATCAGCAGCATCCTCAGGCTTTCCAGAATGCATCAGACGCATGAACTCCTGAGTATCAATGCTCGGTCTGTCAACATTTTTTCTCATACTCAACCTACTCAATTGATGAGATATTGATCTGGCACTGTAGCGGAGCCAGCAAAACTCGGGGGTTCGTCGAGCAGTGCCACAGACGGGAAAGTTTACTCATCGCCAATTGCCCATCAGCACGAAGGGTGCCCAGTAGAATGGGTGCGACCAGTCTCGCTTGGTGTTCAGCCGCACTTGCCCTTTGAGCAGCGCCAATTGCGCTTCGCGGAGCGATTCGGCCTTGTTGGCGCCTTGGCTCTTTGTCTCGTAGAACTTGGCCATCAAGCTGCCGGTGCTTCTGTCGGCCACCTTCCACAGAGTGGCGATCACCGCTGCCGCACCGCTCCTCTGGACAGTGGCCCCCAAGCTCTCCATCTCTTGGCCGTACGAAGTTCTGCCGCCGCCCACCGCCGTCTCGCAGGCCGAGAGAGTGACCAGGTCGATGCGGTTGAATCGCATGCCGCGCCCCCTGATCTGCTCCAAGCTCAACGTGCTCTTGTCGCCCAGATACAGCCGCGAGCCTGTGGTGTTACCTAGCTCCACCACGAAGTGGCTGGCCAGATGCAGCACGTCGTGGCTGCCGCTTAGTGCCGACTGCAAGGTGTCAAGGGTGAAGGGGCTGTTGGGAACGTTGTTCAGCCACATGCCGCTTCCGGCCCAGGGACGGGTAACGGCATTGAGTTCGACAGGCACTTCGGTCAAGGCCGCGAGGCGCCCCACCGGTTCGCTAAGCCCAAAGCCGGCGACACGCCACTTGGCGCGCCTGGGCCACTCCAGCTTGGTTGCGGCTTCGTTGAACAGCGACAGCGTGTAGTCCTCGATCAGGTAGCGTTTGCCGTCGTGCAGCGCGGCAAAGGGCATGAAGCGCAGCACGTCGGTCAGGGAGAGCATGACTGTGCGTGCGTTCGCCTTCTTGAGATCCGGCAAGATGGGTTCGATCAGGAGGCGGTGCAATTCGCGCGCCTGGGCATGTAGACCCTTGTCACCCTCCAGCGGCTTCTTTGAGGACTTCACGTCTTCGGTGAACTGGGTGATCAGCTTGGCCAGCCGCCCATAGTCGATGTCGACCTGGCGGGCAACTTCAGGGCCACCGGGCACGGTGAGGATGATGGACACCCGCTTGTCAGTCACGACGTACTGAAGCGCCACGGCACGCGCGTTCGGCTCGGCACCAGGGGCGGCCATGTCTTCTACAACGTTGCGTAGTCGGCTCTGCGTGGTGGCCACGCCCGGGGCAGTGGCGGCTTCTCCGCGGCGCATGCCCTTCAGTTCTTGCTGGAGGCTGGCCATGAACTGGTTCATCGCTGTGCGCGCTGACTCGAACTGCTTGTCGATCTCGGCCAGGCGCCGCTTCTCGAGGGGGCTGCGCTCAGGCCCCGGGACAGCTTGGATCTGACGGCGCTCGTTGGCCAACGCTACTTGTTGATCGCGCATGCGGTAAAACTGGTCGTGCTTGGCACGTTCAACGCCCACCAAGGTCGCTTGGAGAGAGCTTGGCGCTGACTGCTCGGCGCGCAGCATGTCGTCGTACAGCTCGCGCTCCTTGAGCATTTGCAGCACCTGCTGCGCCTCGGGGATGCGGCCTTCGGAGATCAGGACTTCAGCCAGTTGGGTATAGGGCCAAGTGCGGCTCTTGATCAAGCTGGTCTGCAGTTCCTGGTCGAGGGAGCCGAGGCTTTTCCTCACCGTCTGCAAACCGTTGACGGCTTGTTTGCCCCAGAAGATGGCAAGCTCGGGCTCGCCCTGGCGCAGATGTAGCCTACCTAGAACGCCCTGGACGGACCACAGTAGGTCCGCACCACCTGCACTCGCTGCGGCAATCGAGACGCTACGCAGAAGCAGCGGGAGCGCCTGAGCGTAACTATCCGTGGAAAGATGCATCATCGCCAGATTGCTCAACGCTTTTGCCACTTCTGGGTGCTCGGGGCCGAGTTGCTTCTCGCGAATCGCTAGGCTGCGCTGAGACAGAGGCAGGGCCTGGGAGTGCTGACCCATGGTGGCGTACAGCACAGCCAAGCCGTTTAAGGTTGCGGCCATGTCCACATGTTCCGGCCCGAGCCGATTCTCCTGTATCGCCAGCCCGCGCTTGTACAAAGACAGCGCCTGGGAGTGCTGACCCATCTTGGCGTACAGCACAGCCAAGCCGTCCAGGCTTGCGGCCACGTCCACATGTTCCGGCCCGAGCCGATTCTCCCGTATGGTGAGGCTGCGTTCGTACAGCGGCAGAGCTTGCGAGTACTCACCCATGGTGACGTACAGCTGAGCAATGTTGGACAACGTCTGGGCTAGGTTCAGATGATCGGGACCTAGATGCTCCTCTCCTATCGCGAGGCTGCGCCGGTACAGCGGTAGCGCCTCGGCGTACTTCCCGCTATCAACGAATATCGCCGCCAAGCCGTTTAAACTTTTCGAAAGTTCTATCGGGTAGGCGACGGGCTGCACATCAAGTATCGCAAGGCTGCGCTGGTACAGCGGAAGTGCTTGGTCGTATTTCCCTAACATGCGGTACGTTCCCGCAAGGTTCTTAGCGCTTAGTGCCACGTCCACATGCTGGGGGCCGAGTCGCTTCTCTAAGATTGCGAGACTCCTCTGGTACAACGGCAGCGCCTCGGCGTACTGACCCAGGGTGTGTTGAAGCGACGCCAAGCCATTCAGACTCGCGGCTAATTCGACTTGAGCAGTACCCGGCTGCCGCTCGAGTATCGCGAGGCTGCGTTGGTACAACTGCAGCGCTTGGTCGACCTTGCCCAATACGCGGTACGTCGCCGCCAAGTCTTTTAGGCTGGCGCCGACGGTGGTGTGCTCAGGGCCAAGATTCTTCTCCCATATCGCTAGGCTTCTTTGTCCAAGGGACAGTGCGTAGGTATATTGATCCATGCTGTATGCCAGCTCCGCCAAGTTGCCCAAGCTCTCGGCCACGTCCACGTGATCGGGGCCGAGTTGTTTCTCGTATATCGCCAAGCTGCGTTGGTACAGCGGTAGCGCCTTGGCGTACTGGCCCATGTTGCGGTGCAGCCCGGCTAGGTCGTTCAGAGTCGCGGCCGCTTCCACATGCTCGGGGCCGAGTTTCCTTTCGTATATTGCCAAGCTGCCCTGGAACAGTGGTAGCGCCAGTGCAAACCGGCTTGCTGACTCATGCAGTTGAGCAAGCATCACCATTGCGCCGGCGACCTCGACTTGCTCCTGACCGTAAACAACTACACGGATCTTGAGAATTCGTTCGGCGACCGCAATGGCTTCGTCATATCGCCTTTGCTGGTGAAGATGTTGCACCAAGGGAAAAAGTGCCTTCGCCGCTTGCCCCGACAGCTGCCCGTGCTCTCGCTCCACCTTGGCCATGGCATCGAGAACGTCCGGCCCCAACGACGCGGGCTGGGCAAGGTCACGAGTCTGCGTCTGCGGCTGCGGCTGAGGTTGTGGCTGCATCTGCGCCGATGCGGGCAACGCGAAGCTTGACCCAAGCAATAGCGTGCCCACTGCAAAGCGTGAGCTGAGCAGCACCCGAAACCATCGTAATGAAGTCATGGAAAGTTCCCTCTACATTTGCTGAGTGTCGATCTTGTAGGCCATCTTTCGTTCAACGCCCGCTAAGAGCCCGTGCCATGTCGCGAAAACCATCGTTGCGCAGTTCTTCGGCCATCGGACGGCCAATGTACCGAGTGACAAAGCCATCATCCTTTGAAGGTTCGCGCAATTCGCTGCCAATTTTGGCCTTGATGAGGCCGACGAAGAACCGTGAAGCACGACTTTCGAATGTCCCAGCGTTCGTTTCGGTATTTGTTACCGCATCCGACTGCAATGCAACCACTCGCAGATCATTGGGTGTATCACTTACCCAAGCGAATCCAGCCACTGGCTTCCATTCGCCCACCTTCGCATCAGCCAGGATATTCGGGACGTCGGGATGAGACGAACCGGGCACCCAGACCGCCTGCGACAAGGTGCTAGGCGTTTCGAACCTGAAACCAGGCCTTGGCGACCAGGTACCTTCTTTGCCTGCTGCCAGCACGTTCTTAAAGTCCCGATGCTCTAGCCCAGGCTGCCAAATCGCCGCCGAGAGCTGTCCCGGTTTCGAGAAAGCGTAGCCTGCGTCCGGTCGCCAATAACCCTCTGTTTCAGCGGCAGCAGCATTTGGGTAATCTGAGTGGCGCTGCCCGGGCTCCCAGCGCACACCATCTTCCGGAGTTGATGTGACCCACTTGTAGCCAAGCTCGGGAGCCCACAACTGTTCTTCGCGAATGCTCAGCACGTGTGGCAGGCTCGGGTGGGCCAAACCCGGCTGCCACTTGACCCCTTGGCGCACTTGGCCGTCATTGCGCCAAACGTAGCCTGCCGAAGGCTTCCAGGCGTCCCAGCCCACGTTGACCAGGTTTTCAGCGGGCGGAATGTAGCCGTAGGCTACGGTCACGAGGGCGAGGGAAACCCCGCCTATCCATAGGAGTGCGCTGCGTGAACGGTGTGATTGGACTGAACCGGATGATGTTGCTGCTGACATGACGGGCGCTCCAAATAGGTTGTAGGGTGCTATTACTGGTTGTCGCTGGCTGCCACGAATCCTCATCCAAGGTTATACCCTTGACATGAAAATCTGGTCATCTGAACGGATCCAAACGAGCACGGTCAGCTGCCGTCTGAAGGGCTGCAACCTCCTCAAGCACTTGCTCCAGCGGCGTCTCGCGCGACTGATCAATGCCCACTGGCAAAGTGGCGGCAAAGGCGGGAACAGAATCCGCCTCGTCGTCGAGATGCGCAATAACCGAAGACACGATCATGAGCGCCAGCACAGCGCCAACCGACATCCCTAACGCTCGACGTACCGATTGTTTGGCGGGCACAGCTGCCACATGGGACCAGCCTACCAGGGCAGCCAAGATCAGCCAGCCATTGGTCCGAATGATCTCCGGAAGCACCAAACCAACCGCCGCAAATGCTGGTGGGACGAACAGCTTTGCTGCCCCGTAGACCATCGTCGCCAAGGCAACGATGCGCAGGTGCTTAAGCCAGACGAGCTGCCCCGTGATTTGCCAGCTCAATGCGCTCCATCCAGCCCACCAGACCAGAAGGTCCGTCAGACGGCCTTGCTGGCGCATCAGGATCGTCCAGTACGTGACTCGACCAGTCTCTGCCAACCAGTCTGCCAGCGCTATCAAGACCAACCCCAACATGGCTCCCAGCGCCATCAGCCCGGGGCGACGTATTCGCAGTACGGACGATCGGACGAAGTCGACAAAGACCCTCCATCGTGGCCGACCCACAGCAGAGTCGACACCGAGTGACGGGCTCTTGGACCGGAAACCAGCATTCGATACCCTGAACCGCGATCCTTGTATGTCGATGAGCACCCAGCTGTCGAATTCGTGGGGGAGCTTGGTGTACGGGCCACCGTTGAAGCGCACTTGGCACGACTCGGCAGGGATAGCCGCAAAGACACCCTGGCGCATGTGAACGATCGCTAAAGCGGTATCGTCGGACTCCAAGTTCTCGTTGCCACCGTGTTCTGACCGAGAACGCTTCAATACCAGTGGCAAACCGCTGGCCTGCAACCCCGACATAGGGCGGTCATTGGCGTCAAGCATTTCAACCCAAACGCGAGGTTCGTCGATCAAGCCACTCGTTGTGTAAGGCACCGTGGAACTTACAGCAAGGCCGGATTTCTCGGATGGGGCGTTCATTTGATCCCTCCCAACAAGTGCCGAGTGTAGGCATCGGCCTGAGCCCACGTCACTCCGTACAGCACCAATTTGGACACCAATGCCTCGTTGGAACGGTCCCGAGTGAGAACACTGACGCGCAGGTCGTACAAACCTTCAAACTCGCGGTAGGCCTGGACGCACCAGATCAAGCGAATCGGAAGCGTGACGCCCAGCCCCACTTGCGTGAAACGGTCCACGCACTGAGCTGCTGCAATTGACCTGGTCGCCCCTTCAACCATGTTTTGTCGATGAAATTGGTGCATGGCTGTGTTGAATCGCCAGCTGTTGAGAGACACCGCGCGATATTTCCGATGCGAGTACTCCACATGCCCGATAACGATGTCGTCACCGAGCTCAAGACTGGTCTCCATTTGACAGCCTACGCCCTGAACTTCGACCGGTCTCAGCGCATCGCCATCGTCTGATCTCATATCGCTGGCGGTGCTGCAATTGAGGCGATCCGCACCAAAGCTCGGCACCTCATACGGTCCAAAGCGTGCGCGGGCCTGCTCACTGCTGAGTGAAATGTGCGACTCTTTCGCGTGGAATTCCGCCAATTGCCGACGTATTTCGGCGGCAACGGCTGGTGGATCAAGCGGCAAGTTCTGGGCCGTACTTGCGACCAAGGCCTGCACACGAGCCGCTGGCACCAGAAAGCTCATCTGTTCGGCATTTCTCCTTCGCGCAGCATTGACACCCACAAGCTGGCCGAGTTGATTGACGGCTGGCCCCCCGCTCATTCCTGGGTTCAAGGTGCCTGTGAAGTGGTAGCGCTCGAAGCCCGCCTTGTTTCGCAACCCGCTGTAGTGGCCTCGTGTGGACATAAGGCCCATGCCAGAAGGGTCGCCTATTGCGTAGATGGAGGAGCCCTCCTTTGGTGTTGAAAGGCTCCGGGAAAGTTCGATCCAGGTCACGCCAGCGGGCATCGGTTTCGACAACTGCAAAACGGCAAGGTCGTCCACCAAGCTGAAGCCGACGATCTTGGCTGTTGCAGTCGCCCCGTCAGGCAGCGCAATCTGAAGTCGATATTGCAATGGCTTGCGCATGAACAGGCCCACCACATGATGGTTGGTGACGAAACGCCCCGAAGCGCCAACGAAAAATCCCGAGCCGGTGCTGATGGGCGCCGAGCCGTCGCCCACCAAGGTTCGAATCGAGACAACCGCCTGACGGAGCTGGGTGGACGGGTCATTCACGGGATCGGTCACCGGAGGGCTTGCCGCTGCTGCTACTGCGAGCAGCGGCGCAATGGCGAGCAATGCAAAGAGATAGCGAGATATTGTTTTCATAAGGGTCGATAGGACAGATCTGACCGCAGGGTCAACCAAAGCAACCATGCGCAAAATGTAGTTGCATGAGCAAAGTGGATTGCTATGGGCATGAAGAACCCAGCTCGTCCTGGTTCATCGGGCAGTACCAAGTAAGGGTGCCAGTAGGGGGATAGTGAAGCGTGAGGGCGTGGCTCGTACTCTTCTTCCCGCACATCAACGGTTACCACCCCAGGGAGTTTGGGCGCTGCAGACGTTCCCATGCTTCCGCGGCGCGGCGCCGCTCAGCATCACGCTGGGCTTCAGCGCGAGTCTGCGCTTCGCGGTGGTTTTGAGCGTTTTGCTCCATGTCATCACGGTTCCGCTGGGCTTCGCCGCGATCGGTTGAGTCGGCACCTTTCGCGTTACCACTACCGAAGAGCGCGGCCAGTAAGCCCAAGACAACAACCGTACCCACAACCACGGCGGCCCCTGAAGGGCCGTCGCGCTTGGCGGGTGCGCTTGAAGTAGCAAGGGTGTACCCGCCGGCGCCCGAAAGAACCTGATAGTTGGCAGCTCCGCCGCTGCAGCTCTTTGGATTGCTTGTCGGTGTGAGATCGATTGTGAAGCCAAGCATATTGCTGAACGTCAAGTCAGCCTGGGTCCGCGGAACGCGCTTGAAGACGAGTACCTGAGCAGTAGCACCATCAGGACTGCTCATAAGGACCCGCCGGGAACTGTCATTCACGGGGCGCCACTCGTTGTCACCGGACAACTTCACAAGGATTCCGATTTCCGCTGGAAGCGCCGAGTACGACACACAGGCGGCGTACATTACGGTCTGCGATTGCGCTTGGGCTTGGGCTTGCGACAGTGGTGCGGCGAGCAAAGCGACTGAAGTGAGGCTGCACAAGATTCTGCGACAGTTCTGCATAGCGATCTCCATCATGGTTGCAAGGCAGAAGTTGCCCTGATGAAGTGTCTGTCGTCGCATTTCGGTGCGCTTCACATCTCCAAGGGAAAACACTTAGCCATTGGGGGTGATCGCGACATCCGTGCAATAAGTAGCGCACAATCGTTAGGGTAAGTCCACAAGAGTGTGACCAGTGGACGCTCTGGAAAGGATTCGCTCGTAGCGAACATCATCAGTCGGGGTCCCTTTGTTTTCAGTGCAAAAACGAGCGGTAGGAGCGCGAGACGTTGTGTAGAGCTACCTCGCTAACTCGTTGATTACCTTGAACTTCCTGTTCACTGTTTTTCGGTCGTCTTGGCGCGTCTACGCGTGGTCGATTTCACCCAGTGTGCGTAGGGACGAACATATAGCGTAACGAGGCGAACCGAACGCCATTACTGACTTCGGAAGTCATTGGTGTAGGCCATCAGCCAAGCGAACGGCGGCATCCCGCGCCACCCACAATGAGCAACAGGGCAGTGTTTTCGTGCTGACGACGTTGGATCTACGCGATCAAGCGCTTGCAAAATACCGAACAGAAAGCTCCGGCGTTTCAGGGACTTAGCCGACCGCCCCCACGCCAGCGCTGGAGTTCCTACCGCTCGTTTTTGCACCGAAAACAAGACGACCCCTTGCATCAGTGGCGAGGCGCGAGGTCTACGTGGCAGGTGTCCCGGTTTGGGCCGGAACGGGTGTGGCGCGGCGAATTAAGCGGGACACACGTCCCGATTGGAGCATGGAGTGCGCGGCCAAGTCCGCGCGTACGACTGGGGCTTCACGGAAGGGGCTTCTGCCCGCCGAAACCTTCTGCCCGAAGTAACACGATGGCCTGCGGGCGACCTTCAACACGGAGCTTTGAATACAGCGCTGACAACGCGTTGCGCGCCGTTTTCTCTGCGATACCCAACCGCGCCGCGAGCTGCAAATTGTCAAGACCATCGGCCACCGCATGCGCCAAGTCCTTTTCGCGTGGGGTCAACGTCAGTTGGTTCGTTTCACCCGCAACAAAATCGGAAACCGCTTCGATGAATCGTTCAAAACCGCCATCGCCAGGCCCCGGAATGTGGTTGCGCGTGGCGAGCGTTTCGAAGCGCGCGCCGGGGATTGCGGCGGCCATCGCGCGTCCACGTTCAATGTGCACCATCATGTCGCCTGCCGAATGAAGCACTAGGGTCGGACAGCGCACCAACGGTGCCAGCGCGCGCACATCAAGCCTGATGCGCGCCCGCATAATTTTTGCGGCACGCGCGCCATCGCAAGACTGACGCTGTTGCTCGTTGAGCATCACGATTTGCTCGGGTGTCGCATCGGGCAGCATCGTTGTCGAAAAGAACTGTTGCACCGCCGGATCGTTGCGCCCCCAACCCAACTCAACCAGCCGCACTTTCGCCTCGTAAAACGCGAGATCGTCGGCGCTTGCGCCAGTGTGCGCGATGCCTGCCATGTAGCCGCCCAACAACACCAGATGCGACACGCGATCCGGGTGCTTCACCGCGTAAGCGATGGCCGGTGCCGATGCGCCCGATTGCCCGAGTAGCGCAACACGCTGCAGCCCCGTCGCGTCGATCACGGCTTCAAGCTCTTCCAACGCCGCTTCAAGCCCGAGCTCGACATCGTCGCTGCCTGACAAACCACAGCCGCGTTCGTCGTAGCGAATCGTTTGCAAACGGCGACCAAATCCAAGTAACCACGGACGCCAAATGGGTGACGTGGTGTCGTGCTCGACGTTAGTCATCCAATGCGCGACGCGCACTAGCGCTGGTCCGCGCCCGCTCTTCGCCCACGCGATGCGCGCGCCCGAGCTCACATGCGCGAAACGAATCTCGTTGGCGAGGACAGTGGGGTCGCGAGGCATCAGCATGAGCCGAACTATACCGGTGTTGGCTGCCTGCGCGCGGCGCGACGGCGGGCGCGCATTTCGCGAAAACGCTCGTTGCGTTGGGCATTCATGATCGCGTCGCGGGTAAGGTCACGGTGCTGCCCTTCGGCGTGGAAGTGATCGAGGCGGTCGGTTCAGGAAAGTTCGCGTTGGGCGTGAGCCAATCCAGCGAGATCGTGCAACACAACAGCGTGCGCTACGTCGGCCCGCTGCCAGCGCCACATCAGCTCGCCACGCGCTACCAAATCGCCGCGCTCAAAGACCGCCCGAACGGTGCGCGTCTCGCAGAATTTCTCGCCACCGACGCGGGCAAGCGCGCGAGTCGCGAGAGCGGGTTCGTCGCGCCGAACTAAATGTAAATGCGTGGATTGATCAGCGAGTGGTGCGGCGGCTAATGCACACGGGTGTGCGCGAATCAGCTTTTCGGATCCAACGACCAGCGGGCGGCGCTTCAAGGCAGATTATTGCGATAGTTGACTTGAAGAAAAAACATGCTGAAACGACCACTCACTAGTCACTGACGCATAAAAGCTGTATCCGTCAATCAGTCGGACTAAGCGACGCCGTTTCTAGGCCAACCCACCGTCGTTCATCTGGTACCAAGCGATGATCGCCGAGAGATACAACCGGCGGAACTGATGCAACGGGAAACTCTTCATCGTCGAGAGTGGCAACGGCAACGCGTCAGCCTTGTTGCTCACGATGTAATTGGCCATCGCTCGGCCCATCGAGGTTTGTAGACCCACGCCGCGACCCATACAGCCAATGTTGATCAGGAGGCCCGGCTGTGGCTCGTGCAAATGTGGCAAGAAGTCTCGCGTGATCGCCACGCGACCGCACCAGCGAAACGCGATTGGCGCTTTCGCGGCGGCGGGAAACATGCGGCCGATTACGCGTTCAAGGTGACCCCAATCGGCTGGCGACGTGGGTTCGCGGAACGGCCCGCGTCCGCCCATGATG
>Ga0116158_10003955_pt1 | contig 12737 bp, 8 predicted proteins | sample AD_UKC052_MetaG_FD_89883 | JGI IMG/M metagenome (GOLD analysis project Ga0116158, IMG submission 89883) | Active sludge microbial communities of municipal wastewater-treating anaerobic digesters from USA - AD_UKC052_MetaG | ecosystem: Engineered > Bioreactor > Anaerobic > Digestate | place: USA... | reverse complement strand
TACAACTGTGATTGTATGAAGCGGGAATTTTACATTAATCTCCTTCAGGTTATTTTCTCTTGCGCCCGACACTTCAATGAAGCTGTTCCATTTTCTCCTTACACGCGGGACAGGCACTTTCAGTCGTCCGCTCAGGTAACCTGCGGTAAGGGAAAGGTTGGCCTCGGAAAGATCGAGCCCCCCCTGGTATATAACCTCACCACCGAGCCTCCCGGCTTCGGGACCAAGGTCTATGATCTCATCAGCTGCCCTGATAATCTCCTCTTCATGCTCAACGACGATAACAGTATTCCCAAGATCCCTGAGTTCCTTCAGTACCTTTATAAGAAGATTTGTATCACGCGGATGCAATCCGATGCTTGGCTCATCAAGTATATACATCGATCCCACAAGATTGCTTCCAAGAGAGGTGGAAAGATTGATCCTCTGGGATTCTCCGCCTGAGAGCCCTGATGACAGCCTGTCAAGAGTCAGATAAGATAATCCTACATCGAGAAGGAACCTGAGCCGTATTGTAATCTCTTTGAGAAGCCTTTCGGCAATAATTTTATCGGTCGGATCAAGATTGATATTCAAAAAATGATCATATAACCTGTTTACCGGCATATTAACCAGTTCCTGTATGGTCCTTCCTGCAACATTTACATATCCTGCCTCTTTCCTCAGTCTTGCCCCTCTGCATTCAGTACAGACAGTCTTGCCCCGGTAACGGCTCAGGAGAACACGATACTGGATCTTGTATTTTTTTTCCTCGAGATGCTGGAAAAACCTGTTGAGACCATAAAAATACCTGTTTCCTTTCCAGACCAGCTCCTTCTGCTCCTGGGTCAGCTGAAACCAGGGTTTGTGGATTGGAAATCCTGACTGATCGGCACCGGCAATAAGCCTTTCCTTCCACTTTTTCATTGTTTCTCCCTTCCAGCACACGATAGCATCATCATATACTGAAAGATTCTTGTCGGGGATCACGAGGTTCTCATCGATACCGATTATCTTTCCGTAACCCTCACAAACCGGACATGCACCGATTGGATTATTAAAACTGAAAAGATGTTCGGAAGGTTCTTCAAAAAGAATTCCGTCTGCCTCAAAAAGGTTGGAGAAGTTTTCCCTCCTTATTTCATTATCATCCTGGATTATTACCTGGCAATATCCCTGTCCTGTCTGAAATGCAGTCTGTGCCGAATCTGCCGCCCTGCTGAAACTATCTTCAGTATGGTTTATTACAAGCCTGTCTATCACAATATTTACACTCTGTCCAGGCTTAAATTTTCTGAGATCTTTTATTTCATCAGTCCTGGTAATGATACCTTCCGATTCAATCCGGTCAAATCCCTGCTTGCCCAGAAATGAGAAATAATCTGAAACCGGTATGTTATCCGGTATCTGCGCGGATGAGGTTAATATTACTTTTGTGTCTTCAGGCAGCGAAGCCAGAAAATCAACGATATCATCAACGCTGTGTTTCCTTACCTCTTTCCCGGAAACAGGAGAAATTGTTCTGCCAATCCTGCCGTAAAGAAGTCTCAGATAGTCATAGATTTCAGTTGATGTACCGACAGTTGATCTGGGATTCCGTGAATTGACTTTCTGTTCGATCGCGATGGCAGGAGGGATGCCGCTTATGAAATCGACTTCTGGTTTGTTCATCCTGCCCAGGAACTGACGGGCATATGAAGACAGACTTTCAACATACCTTCTCTGTCCTTCGGCATAGATCGTATCAAATGCCAGTGATGATTTCCCTGAACCCGATACCCCCGTTATTACAACCAGCTTGTTGCGTGGAATTTTTAAACTAATGTTTTTCAGATTATGTACCCGTGCCCCCCTGATTTCAATACACCCATCCATCTGTAGATACTGCCTTAAAATGTAAAAGTTTTGTTAAAATTCAAAAGTAATACTTTCAAATTAAAAAAAATTGATTTATTTTGCGTTACGTATAACATCTGAATATTCATAACGTATAACAACTTAAAACAGGGAGGACTGCCTATTCAACAACTCTACTCTTGGTTCTAAAAGAGTGAGCTATATGAATAAATCAATTTCCGATTATGAACTCTTGAAGAGATTCATAAATGGTGAACAGTCCTGCTTTGAGCAGATAATCCACCGTCATAAGAACAAAGTCTTCGCCTATATTAGTTTATATATCCGCGATCAGGCACTTGCAGAAGATATTTTCCAGGACACATTTTTGAAAGTGATACAGTCGGTCAAAAGCGGAAAGTATCAGGACAATGGAAAATTCATCTCATGGGTGATGCGTATCGCTCATAATTTGATAATCGACCATTTCAGACGGATCCGTCAGATGAATACAATATCAAATGACGAATATGAATCTGATCTTTTCAACTCGAAGAAACTTGCCGAATCAACTGTGGAAGACGATATTATAAAAAGGCAGATACAAAAGGATGTCAGAAAGATGATCAGCCATCTTCCGGATGACCAGCGGGAAGTAGTCATTTTACGCCATTATGCAGGCCTGAGCTTTAAGGAGATCGCAGAAATTACAGATGTCAGCATAAATACAGCACTCGGCAGAATGAGATATGCCCTTATCAACATGAGGAAGATTATGGAGGAGAAGAAGATCAGTCTGACGTTAAATTAAGGTATTACGGCATTGGGGTATTATGGTATTACGGCCGTAACTCTCCATAACGCCATCATGCCGTCATACCGTCATACCGTCATACCTTAGCACCCCTCTGTAAAAAAATCTTTTACCCGTACAATATAGTAACCCGCAGGGCGTTTTCATGAAAACAGAAAACATGAAGCCTATGGGATTAATTTCTACTCATTTTCTTTCATATCATGAAATAAAGACTGAGGGGATCGACCTATATGAGGATGCTTTCGGATTCCATCAGCAGTTTGATGATGTGATCGGGTACCTGAAACAGTTAAAACCGGCGCCTGAAAAACGGCTGACACGCCGGCTGATCGGAAAGATCAGAAAACGCTGAAAGAATAATAAAAAACACGGAAATTTACTCCGTGTTTTTTTTGTTAATTATATATTAATTTAATATATTTGTGATATTAAAATAATATCATAATAAAATCAAAATGAAACAAGAGTGTTCTGTTAAGCCCATTTCAGGGTATTTAGGTCTGCTTATAGCAGGAGTAATGCTTGGCGGAGCAATTGCCGGATTCGCCTTTGAAATAATCTGGCTGGGTGTGTTACTGACAATACTGTTCGTCCTGATGGTGATAGGATTTACGGTTGTTTATCCAAATGGTTCGTGCGTAATGGTTTTATTCGGGGCATATAAGGGCACAATCCGTGAAAACGGATTTTTCTGGGTGAATCCTTTTTATACGAAGAGGAAAATTTCTCTCAGGGCAAGGAATTTTGACAGTGAACCGATAAAAGTGAATGATAAGATCGGGAATCCGATAAAGATCGGTTTTGTACTTGTCTGGAGGGTACTTGATACATACAAAGCTGTATTTGATGTTGATGATTTTAAGCATTTTGTTCTTGTTCAGAGTGATGCTGCCCTCAGGAAACTGGCCGGTTTGTATCCGTATGACAATTTTGAGGATCATGAAGCGGTAATAGCACTCCGAAGCGGTGGTGAAGAGATCAATGATGAGCTTGAAAATGAGATCCGCGAAAGGTTGAAGATCGCGGGTATAGAGGTTATTGAAGCCAGGATAAACTATATCGCATACGCCGAGGAGATTGCAAATGCTATGCTCCGAAGGCAGCAGGCTGCTGCAGTGGTTTCGGCAAGATTTAAAATTGTTGAAGGCGCTGTTTCAATGGTTCAGATGGCTCTTGAACAGCTTTCCGACAAGAAAATAGTGGAGCTTGACGAAGAGAAAAAAGCCGCTATGGTCAGCAATCTTATGGTTGTTCTGTGCAGCGATAAGGATACCACACCGGTTGTCAACACAGGTACTTTACATAATTAATATGAGTGAAAAGAAAGCATTCATTCTCAGGATAGACCAGAAGAAACTCAGGGCGATCGAAAAATGGGCAGCCGACGAATTCCGGAGTACTAATGCACAGATTGAGTATTTACTCGATCAGGCTCTTCGTAAAGCAGGCAGATGGAAGTTTTCCGGAACTGATCCGTCCGGGAATACAAATGAGACTAAATGACAGATTATCTTCCATCTACTGATTGAGGAAATATATGGAATGGCAGGCAGCAATGCCTGCCGTTTCTGTACGAAGCCGTGCCATTCCAAGGTGAACAGGAACATATCCTTTTTCCACCGCAGTTATGACTTCTTCATTTGAGAAATCTCCTTCCGGACCAATAAGAATAACTGCGTTTTCTCCTTTTTTATAAATATCAGCTATTCGCCGACGTTCCATGCTGTGGTTGCAATGAGCAATCATGAGCCTGCCCCTTCGTTCACGGGCAATAAAATGAGTGAAGTCTTCCGGTGTGTTCAGTCTTGTCATCTTCGCTTTCAGGGATTGCTTCATCGCCGATATTATAAGGTTATTTACCCTTTCCTGCCTGATACTCCGTTTTTCAGAATTTCTGCAGATAAGCGGTGTGATTTCATCGATGCCGAGTTCAACGCTCTTCTCTACAAACCAGTCAAATCTTTCGGGATTCTTTAGTGGTGATATTGCAATATGAAGTGAATAATCTCTTCTCTCAAAACCCTGAATTATTTTTTGTACCTTAATACGGCAACCTTTCGGATCCGGATCTGTAATGATACCCTCATAAAGATTCCCTGTACCATCTATTAATCTTACAGGATCTCCCTTACTCATTCGGAGCGCTCTGACCGAATGTTTTGATTCATTTTCATCAAGAATGAAATCATCACCCTTTATCCCGGGAGCATAAAAGATCTGCATCTGCTTCTTAACTTTAAGTATTTATAACCTTTATATCCTTTGTTTGAACTTTGTGCTACTCTATAACTCACCTCTAAATCCCATAGCCGTCGACTTAACGGAGTTTTGTGGATAAAAGTTTCCCCTCCTTTTTTAAGGAGGGGTGGCCAGACCACAAGATCATCCAATTGGCAGAAATATTGATGTTCTGGCCGGGGTGGTTAATTTAATTCTGAGAAAGAAGTCCACTTCTGGTAAATCCACATTAACCACCCCGGCCGGGAAAAGGATAATTGTAAAAGCTTCAAAATTAGCAATCCCGGCCACCCCTCCTTTCAAAGGAGGGGAAACTTATTTACCTATATTTCAGATAATTACATTAGTTTTCGCCATTTAAACATTTCTTAGGTTGACGGCTATGCCTTGAATCCCTGCCTGGTTGACACCAGTCAGACAGGGTACAAAGGATTACACAAAGAACACAAATAATTAACTATATAGCGGAGATTGATCATCTTACAATACCTCTGAGAGAATTATCATCTCCTCCCTGTGCATCTGCTTCAGGATCTCCTTCCAGTCTGCGAAGGAATCTCCTGAGCCTGTCATCTGCTGCTATCATATAAGAATATGTCTCTTTGGAAATTTTCTTCGGGATCCTTCTGGCTCTCTGTCTGGTTTTGGAAATAAGTGAATTATATGCCTGATTGCTTGAAAGGACCATCATAGTTCCTTTTATATACGAGAAATAGTACCAGGTTTGTTCATTTGCCTTTAGATAGATATCAAACATGTCGCCTGATCTGCGGCGCTGGATCTCTATAGCACCATCCACATAGACATTTACCGGATGGGTACCCACAAATCCCAGACCTATCCTGCCTTTCGACCTGAAGGACGATGAAGACTCATTCCAGTAAAGGGTAACCTCGTTGAGGAAGAGTTCGAAATTAAATTCAGGTGGCAACTCGCCGGTAACTCCGAAAAGATCGAGATCCTGTTTCATCTTGTTCGCAACATCCACACCAAGCAGGTCCTTCATCCCTTTACTATATAGTTCAGAATTCAGGTTAACAGGTTTTACAGAGGGTATGAATTTGATCTCATTACTCATTATTTCAAGAGCTTCTGGGTTGAACCAGAAATCAAATCCCAGAAGTGCCTGTATCTCAACCTTGCCTGAGTCTATATTCTGCGAGATCTTCCCGGCACCTGCCATTACTGCCGGAGAGAAGCTCGTGCCAAGATCCATTTTGCCTTCACCCGAAAGAATGCATTCATTCATGCCAAGAGCGATCATGTCACCATGAAGTGTGGGATCGGCAATTTTTTCAAGGGAAGTGAGAAGGTACCTTGATTTAGATTTATCATAATATAAATAGCCCCGGGAAGTTATTATTCCGACATCCCTCCATGATTTTTGTGCCGAAAGGAATGCCGGATAAATATGCAATGAATCAATATTTATGTATGAACCGGTGTATAGAAGATTCCCTTTCAGGTCAGCCGGTTTATCGGTAATGGGTATAATCACGTTGCGCGGATCAATGAAGGATTTGAATTTAACCGGATAAGATCTCAACGGGCTGCAGGTATTCAAAATGCCTGCAGCACCTGTAAACAGTAGTTGATCCTTGTCGGAAAAAAGGTTTACATCACCTGTAAAAGAAAAAGCCGGACTAAGCATAAATTTTTCACCGTCACTTATAAAGCCTTTTGCACTTGTTGTCATTGTATCAACTCTCACTTCTGCGAAAGTTATATTACTTATCTGGCTTGCTTCGTCGATATAATCATAGATACCGCTTCCGGAATATTTGTTTTTCGATTCTATTGTAATTTCCGATGAATGAAGGAGATGCTTATTGTTAATTGCTACAAGTGCATTCTGAAGCTGACTTATTTTCGCTCTCCTGCCGATTGTTATCTTTCCTCCCTCCGGCTGTATCAGAGCATCCGCAATCCGGATATAATTTATGTTTTCAGCTTCAATATTTTCTTTTTCAATATAATAACTGCCACTTCCCGATGCAAATTTTATTGTATCTCCCATAGTGCTGGTAGCAAAGAAATTGGGCTTTTCGAGCTTATTCAGATCCTGCCTTATCAGCTGATCACGCGGAAGCAATTCTCCGGCAGGTCTTTTATTATCCAGCATCCTGAGTACTTTATCCTGCATATCATATTCGAAATCACTGAGTTTGCATATATACTGGATCTCGGGGAATTTAACAAGTGAAGTATCTGTGTTCAGCTGAAGTCTTGTATTTTTTAATCCAAAATCAATGTCTGCCGAAGTGTTTTCTGCAATGAAGGCATAGCCACCGGTCGATGCAGATTTAAGGAAGAAATCGGAAGTGTCGGCTTTAATTGTCGTAGAAGTAAAACTGAATCCCTGAGAAGTAACTCTTGATTCGGAAGTGTTTAGAATGCCTTTACCGCTCATTGATTCAGGACCATAGGCCAGCCAGCCATCAAACTCGGTCCCATTCCCGTACATACTGAAATTCTTTCCCTTACTGTTCGTCAGCTGCATTTCATCTTTTTCGGTAAGCCATTTTATACCGATATTGTTGCTTGTGAGTACCGGGAACCTGTCGGTGGTATCTTCAATGAGTGTAAATGTTGTAGCCTGCGCTGTTAAAGAATCGGGAAAGAACCTGAATTCATCGGATACTATTCTGGAAGTAAGATGGTCAATTCTTCCTTTTCCCCTGAGCCCTTTACTGCCCATGCTTATGCTGTCGTAAAGTCTTCCTTTACCTCCGTAGATTTCCAGTCCTTCGGGCGGTATGTTCATATCGAACCCGAGCAGGCTGCTGTCCTTGACCACAAGCCGCTCCTGCATGGGCTTGATAATATTTCCTCCGATAAATTCTCCGGGCAGGTCGATGGTTTCAAGCTTGAAATGATCAATATTCTCGTACACGAAGGGGAATATCCTGAAATAAAACTTATCTCTCGGGTAGATGTTTTCCAGACCGGGTATCTGATCATAAAAGATGTACGAATCTTTTTTAACGCCAACCATAGGATATTGTGTCAGGTTCTTAAGGCCTGATTTATTACCGGGATCATCAATGAACAGATCGGCATTGGTAAGTTCCAGCAGGTTATCCATGGCCTGAGTCATGGGATTCCCGTATTGATCTTTCTGGTCAGTTTCAATTGCTATTCTTATAGAATCAATATTGGCAAGGTTTATTTTAAATGTATCATAGCTGAATGAAAAATTATGCCCGTAAATTGTAAAAAGTCCTGCTTCAACGATCCCGTCAAATTTCATGTTCCTGTTCCTGCCAACCTTAATTTGTTGATTATAAGGAATTATGGCAACCTTTTGTGAATCACTCAGATGAATATTTTTGACACCATTAATCGTCATCTGCATGTCATTGATATCGAGGATGGCATTATCCAGTGGTGCTCTGGTTTCACTCTCAAAACGCAGAATATCATAATCCTTTTTCCGGGCATAGGCAGTAAGAAAGTCACTAACCTTCGGCTTCAAAGTAACTTCATTGTATGTCCTGTCGTAGAACAGGAAGCCCTGGTTTGCCATTTCTATACATAATGCAGTTACTGCTTCAACCGGTCTGTTAAGCCATTTGGCGAATTCCACCACAGGGAATGTTTCAGAGTAATACCATTCAGCGAATTTCTTAAGCCGCATCAGCGGGTGATATTCATCAATACCAGCCATTTGCATGAATAATCCGGAATCGAAAAAGGAAGCCGATTCAAATTGTGCCTTGCCGATAGAGGTCCCTCTCGATCTGGAAAGAATGATCTTAGATTCATTCAGGTTCCATGACATATACTCAAATGACATATCAAGCATGTGAAATGAATTGAAACAGGGACTTTTCGATACCGGAGTATTGCCCCTGAAGAAATTCACCTGATGCTGTTCGGCATTATATGAAAATGACAGGTTTGAATGATAAATTGAATCTTTTTCGAGATAGATTGCCGCTGTAACTTCCGGACTTGTCAGTCCTGCTTTTGTAAAGATGAATTCCGGGGTTTTGATATTTATCCGTAAAGTATCATTTTTATATACCCTGACCTTTGCCGGCATGTTATTACCACCCTTCCCCTTGACTGTCGCACCTTCGAAGGCGAGACCTCCTTCATAATCCAGACCTTTGTAAAGGTTTTTCAGAGAAAATTCTTTTGTATAGGTTTCAAACCGGGGAAAATCAGCCTTTTCCTTCTGGGTAAAAGTTATAGCCCGGTCACTCAGCAAACCGTAAACCGGTTTTTTAAAATAAGTCTTATGTGAAAGCAGAGCCGAGTCGACTGTGAAATTGTCTTTGGAGGTATAGATCACAAAGTTCCTGATCTCTGCAGAGACATCTTCCCTGGGGTAGCCCGCCTTTTCCCATGTTACCACACCTTTTGAGCCGTGAAATTCTTGTTTTTCAGGATAATATGATCCCGATACATTATAGATCTCAGTACTGTCCTTCTGATAATAGCAGGTAAGAGTCGCATTTGTAACTACGGCTTTGAAAACCGTATCATGCCTGAACTGAAGTGGATTATTCTTAACTCTCCATCTTATAGTTGTACTCTCCGAAAGTACATTTACAGTCAGCATCAGTTCAGTATCCCTGATATAGCGGTTAATACTCTCAACCGCTATCCTGGGATCAAATACTATTTCGCTGAGCCCTCTCAGCCAATGTGTAAGAAAATCCTTATCTCCGTTAACACGTATATATGTGTTTAGTGTCGTAAGGAAATTATGCATATGAGGTACCGGCCTCATTGATCTGCCGTAAAACTGGCTTGATACATCGATTATTCTCGTCATATCCTCCTGCCCGAATTTCTGGTTTTCCCAGTTTTCCAGGAACAGATTCAGATTTGCTTTATGATTTTCCTTAAGGTTTGGTCCCATAAAGGATGTAAGCTCATCTTTATATCTCGAAGGATCACCGGTGAATGGTGATATTAACTGCGCATTCAGACCGGCTGTGCATAGCAGACGGAATATGAGTACAGAGATCACCAGTTTCTTTACCATGATCGCAGAATTTCTCTTGATTTTATATCATGCAACCAGCAGACCATTTTTAAAATGTCATCAGACAGCTTCAACAATTGCTGTAAAATCTTCCTTCTTAAGAGATGCGCCACCTATAAGACCACCGTCGACATCCGGTTTCGAAAAAATCTCTGCGGCATTTGAAGGCTTACAGCTTCCCCCGTATAGTATTGTCATATCATCGGCAATTTTATTTCCGAATTTTTCCTTTATTAGCCCACGGATATATTTATGCATTTCCTGTGCCTGTTCGGGCGTGGCGGTGAGCCCTGTACCAATCGCCCATACGGGTTCATATGCTATAATTATATCTTTCATCGATTCTGCTCCGAGGGGGAATAGTCCTTCTTCAAGCTGGCGCTTTACGATCACAAAATGATTTCCTTCCTCCCTCTGTTCCTTCACCTCACCACAGCAGAAGATGACCCTTAATCCGCTGTTAAGGGCAAGAACACATTTCTTGTTCAGAAGACGGTCGTCTTCGTTATAATAAGTTCTCCTTTCAGAATGACCTATAATCACATATTCTGCGCCGGTACTCTTAATCATATATGCCGATACTTCACCGGTAAAAGCACCTGAAGCTTCTGAAGCACAGTTCTGGGCTCCAAGAGCTACTTTCCCTCCTTTAATTATCTCTGCAATTTCTGCCAGATGTATGAAAGGAGTACAGATTATCACATCAGCCTTTAATGCCGGCTTATTCCTGAAATACTGGTCCAGGGTTCTGGCAAAAGCAATTCCCTCTTCATAATTCATATTCATCTTCCAGTTTCCGGCAACAATCTTTTTTCTCATTTGATTCTTGTTTTAGATTTAAGTTATAATTTATTTAAATATTCGTCTTTCAGAAATTCAGAGGAAGGCAATTCTGCCCATGACCATTTACCGACTATAGTTCCTCTTCTGAGTAATATGTATCCGGGATTCGATCTTACAATCGTTTTCAGGGTAATCTCATCAACACTGCAGACAACGTTTCCAGGATCAAAACTTCTTATTTCATCAGCACCCGATGCTGTCAGAATATAAAATTGGCCGCCTTCAGCAATAAACTGGTTCCCCAGACTTATTCCTGCGGATAATCTTTCCGGTTTGGCTTCCTTTAGTTTTTTGGAGATCATTAGTAAAGTATAACCTTCATATTCAAGTACTTCCTGTGTTATGTCTTCATTATTCTGTGTTGTCAGCACAAAATCGTGGATGGGAGGCTGATATCCTTTCTGAACCAGGACTGATCTCTGATCCACAAATTTCCAGGTCGTATCATCGGCCGGATAGTTATCGAGTGTGAATTCCTTCTGCTGACCATCTTTCTCGTAAATAAATGTTGTTTCGTATTTATCAGCAGGCATCCCATCAGGTATTTTCATTTTGTCAGGGATATATGTACCGGTTTTGTATGGAAGGAAATCAATCACGGGAAGATACCTGAGATTGAATTGTATGAAAGCCAGGAAGATGATCGTGGCAACTGATAAAATCGTCCATTCCTTTGTTAATCCGTATTCTGGCATGATCCTCCTGTTAATAAAAAGAAAAACTACAGGGATCAGGAGGATAATATTTTTAATGAATGTCTGCCAGTTTGTAAGATGAATTGCATCGCCGAAACAACCGCAGTCAGTGACCGGATTTGTAAGGGCAAGAACAAAGGTGAGTGGAGTGAAAATAATCATCAGAAGTAAAAGACCCCATATACCTGTTTTCTGCCGGATGTTGAACACAACGGAGAAGCCTGAAAGAAACTCCGCTGTACATAAAAGAATAGCCAGGGGCAGACTGAGAGGGAGGAGGAAATCCATCCCGAATGCCTGAAAATAGTCCTGGAACTTATATGTTGATCCAAGGGGATCTATGGCTTTTACAATTCCGGAGAAAATAAATACCAGTCCGGCTGCAAATCTGCTTATGTAATTCAGAATTTTCATCATAAAAGGTTCCTTTCGGATATCTTTTCAATTATCCTGTCGAAGATCTTATCAGGTGGAAGTATATCTCCATTCTCATTGCTGCAATCTACAAGACAAAGCCTGTTATCGATCCGGGAAACTTTCACATAAATATCCCTCACTTTTCTCTGAAAAGAAAGAGATTCCTCGTGAATATCTCTTGTTCCGTTAAGATATTTTCTGTCTTCTCCTGTTCTGGATACGGTCAGTTTTTTTTCGGTGAATGAATATGGAACATCAAGAAAGATGTTAAGAGCGGGTTCAGGGATCTTAAAATGCCTGAATTCAAGGTCAGTTATCCACATCATCAGTTTTTCCTGTTCTTCCGGACTGCCAAGCTTGGCGCACTGATATGCTATATTTGAATAGGTATATCTGTCAAGCAGAACAATACTTCCTTTATTCAGCCAGTCACGGATCATGTCGGCAGCATCTTTTCTGTCACCTGCATAAAGCATTGCCACAAGCCATGGATTAACTTCACTCAGTGATCCGAATTCACCTCTCAGGAAGCGCGCGATCAGCTCACCGAAAAAAGGGGCATCAGTTCTCGGAAAATGAAGATATTCACACCGGTAACCTTTTTTGGTAAAGTAATCATTAAGCAACCTGATCTGTGTGGACTTGCCTGAACCATCAACTCCCTCAACAACAAAAAGTTTCATATAATAACCCTTACTTTCTGTGCAAATGTAATAAGCGCCCTTTAAAGATTAAAACGAATGAGAGGCAGAAATATGATTTGTTTTCAGCACTTATTAACTGCTGCCCGGTAACAGATAGTTCAGGCATCTCATGTTACCCCAAATTGGTAAAAAATCATTATTTTCGGAAATTATTTATACAGGGTTGGCTGATAAACCAAAATACATTAGTGCGGGAGGAAAGCTTATCGATC
>Ga0116158_10003950_pt1 | contig 12745 bp, 8 predicted proteins | sample AD_UKC052_MetaG_FD_89883 | JGI IMG/M metagenome (GOLD analysis project Ga0116158, IMG submission 89883) | Active sludge microbial communities of municipal wastewater-treating anaerobic digesters from USA - AD_UKC052_MetaG | ecosystem: Engineered > Bioreactor > Anaerobic > Digestate | place: USA... | reverse complement strand
TATATGGTATTGTTAAATTGGTTTCGATATGCGCTATTTCTAGTTATTATATTAACACTTTTTGTAGTAATAGACTATGGATTCATGGTATTTACTACTTGGGGTGTTCAGAAAATTGTAAACATTTTCGATTGGGCTTGGTGGAAAATTTTACTGCTTGGTTCTTTGGTATTAATAATGGTTAGGCTACTTTGGAGAATTATGAGGGTGTTAGTTATTTTTGTGTTTTCAATTTCTTCATACATTTCTCCTTTTGTCCTTGCAAACTGGTATACTATAACATCTATTGCAATACTAAATTTTATTTTACTAACCTATTCAATATGGACCGCAGAGGATAGCATGTGGGTATTAAGAATAATTTTTACTTATCTTTCATTGCAGTTAACATGGGCTTTTTATATAGGTGGAAAAAGTCCTTTTGATGAAAAATCTCAAAGAGAACTTAATAGAACTCTTAATGAACATTAAAAAATTAAAAGGTCTATTTATGTGGAGATACCACCATCCTTAACCCCATATCATTAGACAGCATTGACCCACAAATACCATTTTAGTCTAGTCCCTGCCCACCATTTTGTTTTGACCCCAATTTTATTATGATTATTAGTTTACTATAAATATTTTAAATTCAAATTTATTCAAGTTTTTACATAGGGTCAAGCATAGATGGTATAAAGGGATCAATTTGCGTGGAATTTCCAGAGTAAAAAAAAGTATTTAAGAAATATTTACATTTCTAAAAATAAAAATTTATTCATCTATTAATCCATTTTGAGTAGATTCTGCCCAACCTAACCAACTAGCAATTATTTGTAAAACCAATAAAATGAGAAAGCCCCAAAGAGAGTATTTTTGAATTACACCCAGTGTTCTAGAAGTACGTTGGATGAAATTTTCTAATTTCGATTCATACTTTGGTAAGTTTTTTTTGAGAACTACTGAAATAAGTAAAATCAACCACCCAAGAATCCAAATTGAAACGAAAATAATTCCTAACAATTCTATAAGAATGTCTCCTATTGGTTCTTTCATGAGCACAATTTAGTGGAATTACTGAAAGGATAGTTTCACAACTCTATTCTTACAACAGTATATTGATTATATCGAACTGAAAAACCATAAACTCATTTTCTATAACCTAATAACTTGTTAAAAGAGGTAAAGTTTTGATTTATAAATGAGAGAAAATATTGGGAATGTTTCTTACTTTCAAACACCCGCTTCCCATATTTTACAAATTTAAAAAACACATGTCAAGCACATATATATTTTTAGTATTAGTAGTAATTTATCTTTTTTTTGATTTTTTAGTGAGTTATCAAATAGCAAATAAAAAATCAAATAAATTTATTGATTATTCAATTAATGTATTGAAAATTATCCTTCAAGTTATAATTGTCGCATTCTTTTTATCGACTCCATTTATATACTTACACCTAAGAAGTAAAAAGGAATTCTTTTATATTTTCTTTGAAATATTTGATTTACTTGGTTTTGCATTAATAATTTATTTCATTTTTTTTGCATTGAAAAAAAAGGGGTATTTAGAAATATTCAAAAAAGGAAACTGATTAAACTATAATTCTTTCCCCTTTTTTAAAATATACTCCACTGTGCTGTAGTAATACTTTTTGCCACCCCGTTTAGTCTTATACCCTTTTTCATTTAAGAACTTTGCAATTTCTGTGTACGAGTAACCAAGTTTATTCATCTTTCGAATCTTCCGCAACATTTTTTGTTCGGTTTCGTTTTCAATAAGAGTTCCATCAACCTTATCCCATCCATACATATCATTTGAGTATGGTTTGTTTAAGCCCTTTAATCCCTGCAAAGTGTCAGATACCCTAATACTGGTTATTTCCCTTTCTAGCTGTGAAAGCGATGATAGTATCGTAAGGAAAAATCTACCATTGGGTGAAGATGTATCTATACTTTCAGATAAACTATGAAACGTGATACCCTTCTTATTCATTCGTTCTATTGATGATAGGGTGTCCATAGTATTACGGCTGAAGCGCGAGAGAGAGTAAACAATGATACCATCACAACCATTATTCTCAACAATTTGCATCAGTTTGATATAACCGTCACGCTTGGAGGATTTACCACTTACACCTTCATCAACTATTTCTTCCAAAAGTTCATGGTTATGAAGGGCGCAGTACTGTTTGATCTTCAATCTTTGGTTATCTATTGAATGACCTTCTAACTGGTAAGAGGTTGAACACCTAAGGTAGCTGACTAATTTTCCCATTTTTATCGGTTTTGGTGGCTAAACTACGCCCGAAACATATCAAATAGTGCGCATATGACACAAAAATCAATGGTTTTAGCGCATTTTTAGCATAAAAACAGATGGTTTACAGCTCATGGGCGTGATGAAAACGGTAAATATTTTGATCTATCTGAAAATGAAAGCTGGCAAAATCGGTTAGTTAAAATAAAAATACCCAAAGCGTCTTTTAGTGAAATCCGTGCAAATTTGGATACTTTAGGCGTAAATCATCTTACTTTATTTCCCGATTTAGATGGAACAGCTTATTATACTGAGTGGCTAAATATGGTACTGGAAGATGAACCAAGTGAGGAAGGCTAATTAAATGATATTACTTTTTTTTCCCGCCAAGTTTCTCGCCAAGTTTTATGATAATTATTGGTAATAAATGGACAACGATTATAAATCTATTTTTGATTGATAACCAATACAACTACATGATAATCACTGGAAAGTATGTGATTCCACTCATAATCAGGGGGTCCCAGGATCATGCCCTGGTGGGCCCACTTGAAAATCAAGCAGTTATGAACGAAAGTTCGTAGCTGCTTTTTTTATTTCGACCAAGTTCTGGCCAGGTTTTGTGTTTTTTGATAGAAAAGAAGGAATGGAGATTAGGCAGGAAAATAGTAAGATGGACTCCTTAAAGGTTAGCGAAGAATAAAATTATAAATATGTTCCAAACATGAGTAAATAACCATCGGTATCAAAGTAACATTTGAGTAAAGTATTTTGATAGCTGATTAATGTGAAAGGAGATGCTGGTGTTCCCATATTGATTGCAATGATTTTAAAATTCGATTCAGTTTCAAAGTTTTTTAAATTTAAATTTTTATCAAATAATAAAGAACCAATAAATACTTTACCAGGATAAGAGACTGTTTTATCATTTCTTCTTTTTTGATCAACTTTACTTTTTTGTATTACAAATGAGCATTCTAAATTTTGGGGTGGTCGATTATACCAACCTATGTTAATGCCTAGATCCTTAAAAATATAGGTGTATCTAAAAGGCTGTTTTGAACGATCTCCTGTAATAGGATCACCTATATGCGCGAAATTACCAGACCAAGATTTACTTCCTAATAATTCCTCTAATGTAGATTTAGGTGTTGATTTTGAAACAGCAATACCATTGATTGTTATTTTACCAGAGTCATATTGAATAACAGGCAATTGTGCTTTTAACAATTGCATGGATATAATAGATATGAACAAACAATAAATACGCATTTTTTTGTATGACTTCAAGTAACGTGTACGGTATATTTTGTAGAGAGTTTCTTTATTTAAATATAGGATTTATCTCTATCATGCTACTGCCAGGTTCCGTGTCAGGTTTTCACCAAAAACGGGTTAAAAAAGGTGTAGAATACCACAAGAAATCATCATAATCAGGGGGTCCCAGGATCATGCCCTGGTGGACCCACTTGAAAATCAAGCAGTTATGAACGAAATTTCGTAGCTGTTTTTTTTGCTTAAAAAGTGTTAACTTTTAAAACGTCTTTCACCATATTTAAAACATTTTCTTGTATTATTCATCCCAAAAAATAAAGAGTATGAAAAAGAAACTTATTGGCATTATAATTATTTGCACCTTCTTTCAATCATTTAATGTTATTGCTCAACCAAGAGGTTGCGATCCTTGGATTGTTGCTATATACAAAGAACTGTATCAAAGAATTCCTACAGTAGAAGAGTGCTCCATTAAAAATTATAATAAAGGGTCATGGTCTAGTTATGATCAACTAAAAGAATTGATTAAAGCTTATCAAAAGGCTTCTGTTACGTTATCTCCAGCTTCAGTAACAGGTGATCCTTGGATTACAGCAATCTATAAAAGTTTATATCAACGTCTTCCAAATAGTTGGGAGTTGAATATCTATAATTACAATGGGGGTTCTTGGAAATCTTATGATGAACTCACTTCTTATATTCGTGACTTTCAATTGAACTTACAAAAAAATGGCATAATAATAGAAACAGCAATGCTAAGTGTTGATAAAAGTTTAGTAGCTTTTAAAAAAGATGGCGTTTATATAGCAGCAAACCTGCTTTCAAATAAAAATGGTTCTATTATTGCAGCAGGAGGTGGTAATATTGTTGCAGCAGGAGGTGGTAATATTGTTGCAGCAGGAGGTGGTAATATTGTTGCAGCAGGAGGCGGTAATATTGTTGCAGCAGGAGGCGGTAATATTGTTGCTGCAGGAGGTGGTAATATTGTTGCTGCAGGAGGTGGTAATATTGTTTTTAAAGTGGGAACAGGCTTGGCAGGTGCTTTTCATGGCAGCCAATATTCTTTACAATCTGGTGCTAAACTTCAGGTTCCAGCATCTGGGAAAACTTCTTTAGTTTTTAAATAATTTTCAATGAAACAAGTTTTTTCTTTTGTAATCGTTATGTTATTGACGGTTACCATAAATGCTCAAGTAAAGCCTGGCAATAAAGTTGCTCCAAAAGCAAAAGAAACTGGTCAAGAGTCGATAACAATTTCTCAATTTGAAAGGGCAGGAGAAAGCGATTTCTTAATTGACCAAAACAATAACTACCATGTTGTTTTTCAGGAGAGTCCAGCTATTGGAAAGCCTGTTTTTATTTATTACACTATGTCTGCTAATAATGGTATTAGTTGGAGTAAGCCTATCACTTTAAGCAATGATGGTACTGGTAACGGCGCTAGCCCACCATCTTTAATTCAAGATGGTAGCGGAGCTATCTATGCTATTTGGAAACGCTATGGAAATAAAGGAAGTAAATATCCTGCACCTGATGTTAGTTTAGATGGCAGAGGTGGGTATGTGAATGGTACGTTGTTTTATAAAGTATTGCAGGGGGGTAACTGGAGTCAGCAATTCCAAATAAGTGATGAAGAAGGAAGCCAGTTTTCTTGGTTTCCATTTTTAAACCAGCAAGGTCAATTATATATTTGTTGGAATGAGGTTAGCCCAGCCTCTGTTGCAAATAATTGGTTGATGTGGTATTATGCAGACTGGATCAGGTTTGCTAAACTTGAGACCAACGGAGTATCTGCAAAAGCTGAAATTTCAGCTCCATCTGCACCAACTTACAAAGGCGGTGCTCCACCTCACAATGGAGTAATCAATTTACATGGGTATGCCGATAAAGAGGGTAATGTTCATTATATCTATAATCGTAAAGCAGAAGATAAGACACAGAAAATTTATTACTATAATGGCAAAAAGCATGAGGAGGTATATACTTATCCATTATACGGGGAAGGAAATACTTTTATGAATCCTCCTAGGTTGTTATATGATGAAAAAGGATTAGATCACGTGATTTTTCAACCAAGTGCTTCTACTTTAGAGTCCGAACAGTTGTGGGATTTAACACCAATAAATAAGCAGAAAATTATTTTAGCAGATATTCAAACTAAAGGGATTAGAATTGCTGGGTTTCAAGCCAATCAAGCTGAAGGGGGTAAAATGAATATTGCTATTCAAGCAGGTGATCTTTCAAATAGTACAGAGGCTTATGGTTTTTTTTATACCAATGGAAAGTGGGACAAAAGAGGTCTTACAAAGAATGCGGCGAAAGAAAATTTTGTTTATGCCCAATTAACCCCGCTTACCTATTTGGCTACAATAACCAAATACAATGCTAAGCATGGTGCAGTTGCATTAACTAAAGAGGGTAAGAAAAAAATGGTAATGACCCTAAATGCTCAGTGGTCAAGTGGGGGATATAGTGTAAGTAATCCCTCTCTTATTTTTATCCATTTAGATAAATAAAAATTATATTCTTCCTAGTTTTAGGGGGGAATCTATTTTATTTTTTTTTAACTTTATTGAATGGCAATAAGCTCTAAAACAATATTGTTGATTGGTTATGATTCCAATATTGGATTAGGGGTACTTGCATGTCTTCGAAATCAGGGATTTGAGTTTTATCTGTTAACACACAACACTAAAAACGCAGTTAAATATTCTCGTTATATTCAAAAGACATTTTATTATCATGCTGCCAATGATTCATTAAAAGAGAAAATAATTTCAGTAGTCAATCAATACGATATTGATTTTATTATGCCTTATGATGAGTTGGAAATAAGAGAAGTAACATTACATAAGGAAGAATTAATAAAACATGCTCCTTGTGTTTTGGGAACTGATCCTGCCAATTTTGATATTGGAATTCATAAATTAACTTTAGCTAAATTTTTAACCGAGAAGGGTATTCCGTGTCCATCTTTTGCAACTCTCGATAATATTGACCAGCAAGAATTGTTAATTAAAAATGTTGGATTTCCACTGTTATTGAAACCAGTTAGAATGGCTAGTGGAAGAATGATTCAGAAAGTACATGATCAGCAATCATTGAATAATATTATTGAGGAAAATCGGGATAACCTTTCTAATTTCCTTTTGCAACCATTTATTATTGGTTCAGATGTAACCTGCAATGTTATTTGTAAGGAAGGAGAAATTGTATGTTATACTATTCAAGAATCTCCAATAAAGAAAGGTTCAAACTTTTGCAGCAACGATTCGCTTGAATATCATGATGATGCTGAAGTAATTAATTTAGTGGGTAGAATGATGAAAGAATTAAACTGGAATGGCGTTGCTTGTGTAGACATGCGGAGGGACGAAAAAACTCGGAAAGTTTTTATCCTTGAGATTAATGGTAGATTTTGGGCATCTGTTCTACCCTCATTCGTTAAAGCAGGAGTGAACTTTCCTCTAATTTTACTTAAATTATCCTTGGGTGAAAAAATAGATATTCCTAAAATGAAAACTGCAAAACAAGTTTCTCTTAGAGATTACCTTGTTTCTACTGCCAAATTTGGTGGTTTAAAATTCAGCGATACCAAGTATAAGAGTTATTTGAATGACCCTCTCGCAAGATTGATTCAAGTTATTTCCTAAATATTACGTTGGTACCTAAATACTGATATTATAGAACTTCGTATCTTCATTTTCCATTTTTGACAATTTTAAATGAATAAACCGTCAGATATTGTTAATAAAGATATCTCTACTGAAGAAGAGTTTATTCAACTTGTGGAACAATTAGCAGTTGGCGTTATAAAACATCTTCCTGATGGAAGTATTTCACTCGCAAATAAAAAAGCACTTGAATTATTAGGTCTAACCAAGGATCAGCTCATTGGAAAAACACCTTTTGATCCATCTTGGCATGTCATTAATGAACAAGGTCAAGATATGCCAGGGCAATTGCATCCTGCAGCAATTGCTCTTTCTACTAAAACACCCAAAAGAAATATAATAATGGGTGTTTATAGGCCTTTAACGAAAGACCGGGTTTGGATTTTGACTTCTGCTGTTCCTGAATTGGATCAATTCGAAAACCTTAAACAAATAATTGTAACTTTTAGCGAGGTCAGTGAATTAAAAAGGAAAGAGATTTCGCTTAATGAGAATAATCGTATGGTTAAAGGAATACTAGATTCCTCTTACGATATGATTATTGTTTACAATGAAAAAGGGGAAAAGCTTTTTTTAAGCAATTCTGTTGCGGAAATTCTTGGTCATTCTATAGATACGCTTTACACTCTACCTCCTTTTTCTTCAGTTATTGAAGAGGACACAAAACGAACGGAAGCTGCAATAGAAGAGCTAAAAATTAAAGGCACCATCAAATATTTCGAAAATCGATTAAAAACAGTTAATGGTGAAATACTCGAATTTTCTTGGTCGGGTAAATGGGATGCGGATTTAAAATATATTTATCTAATTGGTAAAAATATTACCAATCAAAAAAAGTACCAAGAAGAGCTATTGAAGTCTAGAAGACTTTTCAAATTTACTACTGAAATAAATGATTTAATATTAAATGCAAAACAGCCCCTTGACCTGTATAATGGGTTATGTGAAATTGCTGTAAATACGGGTGGTTTTGAATTTGCTTTTGTTGGCCTTAGAGATGATATCAATGAAACCATTGTACCATACCGTTATGCAGGTAGTGAATTAGGGTATTTAGATTATTTCAGAAAACATATTTCTATTAAAAATATCCCAGAGGGTAATGGTCCTTCTGGAAGAACTATTAGAGATGGTAAACTTTATTATTGTAATGATATTGCCAATGATCCAGCCATGATTGTTTGGCGTGATGAAGCTATAAAAAGAGGGTTTAAGTCTTCATTAACTATGCCTGTTAGGGTTGATAATTATACCATTGCACAAATAGCTATTTATGCAAACAAGCCCAATTTCTTTACTAACGAAGAGTTGGATTTAATGAAACGCGTAAATGAGAATATTAATTATGCAATGAGTAATTTTTCAATTGCTGAAAAACACGAAACTGCTCAAATTCAATTAATCAAGTTGTCTCAGGCAATAGAGCAAAGCACTTCATCCATCATGATTACAGACGTCAATGGCGTTTTTGAATATGTGAATCCTGCTTTTTGTAAAACAACTGGCTATAATGCCGATGAATTAAAAGGAGTCAAATCAAGCATTTTGAAATCTGGTTATACTGCTCAGGAGGAGTATACAACCCTATGGCAAAAAATTTCTAACAAAGAATCTTGGTCTGGGGAATTTTGTAATAGGAGAAAAGATGGTGGACTATACTGGGTAAACGCCTATATAAGTCCTGTTGTAAATACCAAGGGTGAAATCACCAACTATATTGGAGTAGAAGAAGATATTACCCAACAAAAAGAAACGCTTTCTTCATTAGAAAATAAAAACAAAAAATTGGCTCAAATTGCTTGGGAACAATCTCATTTGGTTAGGGCCCCTTTAGCCAGAATATTGGGAATGGTCAATCTTTTTCAAAATGATTTTATTTCCAATGAAGAAAAAGCCATGTATTTGAATTATTTAAAAGTATCAGCAGAAGAACTGGATGCTGTTATTAAAGCAATTGCTATTAAAACAAACGATTAATTTACCTTGGTTTGTAAATGACGATTTATTATAATTTATTGATTTTTTAAATTCCTAACTTTAAATAAATAAGTTAGGATGAGTAAAAGTGACAATAGAAAAGACATTGAACAGGATTTCATCTTGCTTTTCGAGAATGTTGCTCAAGGTGTTATTTATCTGAATAAAGACGGTAAAATTGCAGAAGCAAATCCAGCTGCTATTGATTTATTAGGGTTATCAGAAAATCAAATAATTGGAATAGAATCTGTTGATGCACGTTGGGCTACCATAAAGCCTGATTTTTCTATTTTCCCAGGTGAAGAACACCCAGCAATAGTTGCATTAAAAACTGGAAAGCCAGTTTTTAATGTTGTAATGGGTGTAAAACAAGCTGTTAAAAATAAATATGTTTGGATTTTAATAAATGCAGTTCCAGAATTTAAGGAGGGAGAAACAGAGCCTTATCGAGTATTTACAACATTTACAGATATTACCGATCAAATTGAATTAGAATCAAAGCTAAGACAGCGGAATAAGTTGTTGCATTTAATTTCAACTATTTCACAGCGGTTTATTAATATCCCTTTAAAACATTTGAATAATGAAATTAATGCTGCAATAAAAGAATTAGGTGAATTTTCCAAAGCGGATAGATTGGCCATTTTAGAGTATGATTATAAAAATGGTTTTGCTTATTATACACATGAATGGTGTGCCCATGGAATCGAATCTAAAAAAGAGGAATTGGCTAAAATTCCTTTGAATGAATTTGCGTCTTGGATTGAAATCTTACAAAAAGGAAATCCAATTAACATCCCCAATTCAGATCAATTAGAAATAAATAGCCCAATTCGTAATTTATTAGATACGGGAAAAGTAATCAGCTTATTGGCAATACCCTTAATGGATGGTAACGATTGCATTGGTGTAATAGGATTAGAGTCCGTTAATCAACCACACTATTTTACTACTGTTGAACAAGACCTCTTAGGAATTTTTGCAGAGTTACTAGTGAATGTAAAAAACCGAATTTCAAATGAGCTGAAAATAAAGGAGAGTGAGATAAAGTATAAAGAAATTACAGAGAATATGTCTGATATGGTATGGACCATGGACTTAGACTTTAATATTACTTTTTGTAGCGCTTCTGTTATCAAAATATTTGGGTACACATCCCAAGAGTTTATTCAACTTAGTTATGACAAAATCTATACATCTGAAACAATTCAAAAAATTGAAACACTCTTAACAGAAATAAACCAGTGTCGAGTTAATGGTTCTATTAATGTAAATCAGGCCTGGACAATTGAAGGGGACTCTTTTAAAAAAGATGGCACTTACGCATGGTTTATTACTGAAATAAAACCACATTTTTCAGAAGATGGAATTTTAAAAGGATTTATAGCAACAACTCGCGATGAAACAATTCGAAAAAAGGCAAATGATGAATTAAGAAAGTCAAGATTTGATTTAGGAGAGCGATTGAAAGAACAAAAAGCAGTTTATGCTGTATCTACCTTAAGTCAAAATGAAGAATTAACACCGGAAGAATATTTTAATGAGATTGCTAATATTATTGTAGCTGGATTTCAAGATACCATACAAACGTATGTTCATATAGAATATAATGGAATTGATTATTTTTCAAATCAATTTAAAGTCACAGAAAATTTTCAAGAATTTAATATTCATGTTTCAACCCAAAATCAGGGGTGTATTAAAATATATATACCAGGAACTTTAGATTTTCTTAATGAAGAAATGGTAATGATTAATACCATTGTTGGTATAATTGAAAAGTTTAAGCAAATTAAACTAACCAAACGGGATATTATTGCTTCTGAAGAAAAGTTCAGAATTATTGCCAATAATACCTATAACTGGGAATTTTGGGAAGCGCCAGATGGGTATTTTATTTATCACTCTCCATCTTGTGAACGTATAACTGGATATTCGGCAGATGAACTTCTAACTGATTCAGCAATAACCCAAAAACTAATTCACCCAGACGACCTTACTAAATATGTTGAGCATAGAAATAAAGTTGTTGAAGAAAAGAAATCCGAAAAAGTTATTTTCAGAATTATCAATAGAAATAATGAAACAAGAATTATTGAACATGTATGCCAACCCATATTTAATGATCAAGGTATTTTTTTAGGAACTAGAGGAACTAATTTAGATATTACTGAAAATAAATTAGCCGAGGAAGCATTACTAGAGAGTAAAGAAAAATATAGAAGTTTAATTGAGAGTTCTGATGCTTCTATTTTCATGTTAGATTTAGAAGGAAGGTTTTTATATGTGAATGAAATAACAGCAGAAACATTTGGATTGCCCAAAGAATCTTTCATTAATAATGGACTCACTATTTATGATTTATCTTCTCCAGAATTGGCCAGTCAAAATATGGCAGAAGTAGAACATGTTTTTTTTTCAGGAAAGGGTAAGATAAAAGAATCTTCAAGAGTGATCAATGGCCAAATGTTTTGGTTTAGAAGTAGTATTCAGCCGGTAAAAAATAGTCAGGGTAATATATATGCTGTTTTTGTTAACGCCACAAATATTACTGAGCAAAAACTAGCAGAAGAACGTGTATTACAAAGTGAATTAAAATATCGAACTCTTTTTGCTGATTCACCCGACGGTTATTTAATTGTAAAAGATGGAATTTTTATTGATTGTAATAAAGCAAGTGAATTAATACTAGGTACAAATAGAGAGGGCATTATTGGCAAAGAATCGAAAGATATTTCACCAGAATACCAACCAAATGGTCGCAAATCGGATGAGTTGGTACAAGAAGTAGTAGCTGAAGCTTTTGCTAATAAAACGACACAGTTTGAGTGGGTTCATTTAAAGCCTGATGGAACTCCTGTTTACATAGATATTAAACTCTCTGCAATTGACACATTAGATGAAAAATTTCTTCTTACTACTTGGAGAGATATTACTTCACAAAGGGAAGCAAAAGAGCTGATTAATAAATTGAGTAGTGCGGTTGAACAGAGCCCAATCAGTATTTTCATTACTGATCTAGATGGAAATATTGAATACGTAAATCCATTTACGATAACTACAACAGGCTATCAACAAGAAGAGTTGATTGGGCAGAATCCAAGAATTTTGAAATCGGGCTTTACCAATCCTAAAGTGTATGACGAGCTTTGGAGTACAATCACTAATGGTAAAGTATGGAGAGGGGTTTTAAATAATAGAAGGAAAAATGGTTCATTGTATTGGGAGTCTACTACAATTACACCTATTATTAACGAAGTTGGGGCAATTACTAGTTTCATTGCTATTAAGGAAGATATTACAGAACGAATTAAAATTGAGCATGAGATAAAGCAACTCAATACCAATCTAGAAAAGAAAATTGTAGAAAGGACCATCGAATTGCAAAACAGTAATGCAGACTTAACAAAAGCCAAAATTGAAGCAGAAGAAGCCAATCATGCTAAAAGTGAGTTCTTATCTAGAATGAGTCATGAACTTAGAACTCCTATGAATGCCATTCTTGGATTTGCACAGTTGCTAGAGATGGGGTCATTAGATTCCAAACAAGAAAAAGCAGTACACCATATTTTAAACAGTG
>Ga0116158_10003940_pt1 | contig 12762 bp, 10 predicted proteins | sample AD_UKC052_MetaG_FD_89883 | JGI IMG/M metagenome (GOLD analysis project Ga0116158, IMG submission 89883) | Active sludge microbial communities of municipal wastewater-treating anaerobic digesters from USA - AD_UKC052_MetaG | ecosystem: Engineered > Bioreactor > Anaerobic > Digestate | place: USA... | reverse complement strand
TCGATGGTGTAGCGCTGATTGTACAGCATATCTTTGATCTTTTTCAGGGTCTCGATCTGCTGCAGCGAATAGCGCCGCTGATGCCCGCTTTTCTTGGGTCTGAGTGCAGGAATCTCGCTCTCCCAGTAACGCAGTACGTGAGCCTTTACCTCCAGCAAATTGCTCACTTCGCCAATGGTATAATAGTACTTCGTCATGCGTGTCTCCTCTTTGACAACAGGCTGAGCACATACAGAAGCGCAGTGCTGAACACAAAGAGCCATGGATATGGGTAAATCTTGTGATACAGGGGGACTACGGCGCAAGTGTATAGAGGCGCGCTGATATTGGAGATCTCAAAGAGCTCGGTTGAGTTTAGGATTCCTCCCTTGGGATCCACAATCATCGAAATCCCTGTATTGGCAGAGCGATACACCTGTATCCGTGATTCGATGGCTCGAAACTTGGTCATAATCCCATGCAGCCAGGGGCCGTATGAAGTGCCAAACCAAGCATCATTGGTGATATTCACGTGATAGTCAGCCTTGGCCTTGTTCCCGTCGGGCAGCGTGAAATTCGCCTTTTGCAGAAAATGCGGGAACGCCAATTCATAACAGATTGAGGGGGAAAAATCGTGTTGAGCGCAGTAGTACCGAGGTACTTTGGTGCCAAACTCCCAGTTTGCCTGCCCAAACTGCAATTTCCACAGCACGGGGAAGGTATCCAGCCAGAGCATTCTTTCGCCCACGGGCACGAGAATGTTCTTGTAAAAGATCTCACCCATCTGGTACCTGGGGCCAAAGAGATTGGCAGCGTTGTAATAGTACGCCGATTCCGGGTGGTCCGCTGGCGCAGCTGCGCAATGCGGGAAACCCGTGAAAACGTTGATTTCATACTCTTCGATAATGTCCGTCAGGTCTTCATGGACGGTGGGGATCAGCATCAGATAATTTGGTACAGCAGCCTCAGGATAGATGATCAAATCCATGTCTTGCACGGCCGCTAGGGCGGTAAGGCTGTCATATCGCGCGATGATGAGGTCATAATTGTCGGTCACCCATTTTTCTTCTTGGGGGATCGAGGGCTGCATCACCGCGATGCGGGCATCTTGCTTTTCCAGGGGGAGATACTTCAGGCAATATACGCCATAAGCCAGCCAAAGGGTAAGGATCAGCGCGATAGCACCAATGCCCTTCCAGGCATAGCTTTTTAATCGGAAAATGAGGTAGTTCAGGCTCAATATCAGGATCGCCAAAAGAGCCATACCCCCCAGATCCAGCACCTGCAACAGAATCCGATAATCGCCCAGGGCATAACCCATGTGGAACCACGGGAAGCGTAATTCACTGAAGTTTTGCAGGTATTCAAAAGTGACCAATACAGATACGAAGGATAGCCATCTGAGCCCCGGTAAACGGTGCCACATATGCTCCAGCAGAGCAAAGGCAACGAAGTAATACAGCCCGTAGAGCAGCCAGATCCCGATCAATCCGCCGGGAGTCACTTCCCCGATCCAGTAAAAAACCATACTGATCTGAATGGCGGAAAAGATGATCCCGCCAAAGATCAGTTCCTTGGTCCGGTGCTTTGACCGGCTGATGTAGGCGAGCAGGGGGATAAAGGCCACAAACACCAGCAGTCCCGTATGAAGCGGCAAACGGGAAAGGCTCAGCAACAAGGCTGAGAGTATGATCAATCCGTAGCTTTTAAGGAACCTGCTCATAATTCACTTTCAGTAGGCGTACCTGGCGGTTATCCACCACTACGGCAAGCACTTCCTGACCGATGGTCATGATCCCGGGCACGCTGCTCATCGGTAAATAAGCGGCACTCATCGTACTTACCATAGCCGTATCGCTGATGCTGATCCCGTTGTTATATGGATCATAAACGATCTGTCCATCTTCTTTTACGATTTCCTGTCCCAAGCTGGAAAACACGGTGCTCTTCTTCTCTTGTTGGTCGTAAACCACCACATAGTCGCGGTTTGCGAAGAGGTGATCTACCTTCTTTACGATGAAGCGCCCAAAGCGGAACAACTCACTGCCATCCAGGAGATTATACGCGATGATCTCGGAGGCAGCGCTATCCCAGATATAGCAGTTTTGCTCTGTACCCAAAGCGATCCCGGCTGGCTGCACCGAATTCTTGAGTTCCCAGGTGGCCAATAGCTTGCCATCTGTATTGAATTTCTTCACTTGCTTCTGGTTTCCATCCAGGGCATACACAGAGCCGTCCGGCCCCATAGTGATATCCGCCAGGTTTCGGAAGTTCGTATTGCCCATACCGATACCGCCCAAAACGTTCACTTTTTTGCCTTCGCGCCAGAGATAAATCTGATGGGCGGAGGGAACCATGGCAAAGGTGGTTTGTGAGCCTGGATCGTAAAAGGCTTTGCTGATATTCTCTTCATAGCTGAAGGTATTGAAGAGGCTGAAACTGCTGATATTCATGGGTGGCAGTTTACCCGAGGAAGCGCAGCCGGCCAAAGCGACTACGACGATGACAAAGAGGAGTATCTTACGCATGATTAAGCTCCTTTGATCTTCAGATCGCGCAATTTGCCCTGGATGGACGATTTGTCCCCAAAACGGTTATACTCCAGGGTGTAAGCGATATCGATGATGCTGTTTTTCTTCAGTAAAGGCAGGTAATCACCCAGATTGTAGCCGATCAGATCCAGAGATATCCCATCCTTTACCACTTTCAATTTCAGGTGATTACGCCCGACATTATAGGGATAATTGGCTACCGATACATCGCGGCTCATAAAGGTCGGCCGCAAGTTTTCCGGGCCAAAGGGAGCAAAGCGCTCGATCGCATCCAACAGATAGCCATTGATGTCGTAGAGCTCGATCTGATGGTCGATCACCAGGGGAGGTTGGATTTGCTCCATCTGCAGATGATCGGCCACGTAGCGCGCCAGTTCATTCTCAAAGCGGTCAATATACTCCTGGTAGATGGTGAGACCCACAGCGTATTTATGCCCACCAAAGCTGTGCAGATTGTGCTCTGTATGTTGCAGCGCGGCAAAGAGATTGAAATCCGCCACGGAGCGCCCGGAGCCGCTGCCAAAGCCATCTTTGAAGGAAATCATGATCACCGGCCGGTAGTATTTTTCCACCAGCTTGGAGGCCACGATCCCGATCACGCCTTGATGCCAATCGTCCGAAGAGACTACCATGCACGGCGTTTGCGCCAGATTTTTATACTTCTTCTCGATGATCTCGCAGGCCTCATAAAAGGTCTTCTGATCTTCCTGCTGCCGCAGAGAGTTATCCCGTTCGATCATCTCCGCCAGCTCGCTGCTATTGCTTTCGTCCGTGGATATGAGCAATTCCACCGCCATCGCAGCACTGCCCATTCTACCTGCGGCATTGATCCGGGGCGCGATGCCAAACACGATGTCCGTGGTATCTAAAGTCTTGTGATTCAATCCGCTTATCTGAATTAAGGCGTTCAGACCCAGGTTCTTTTTTTCGATCAGATGCTGCAGGCCAATCGAGGCAAAGATCCGGTTTTCCCCCACTAGGGGAACGATGTCTGCAATGGTGCCAACTGCCACTAAATCCATGTATTTGAGCACGTTTTCACAGGTATCGATGCCCAGACGCTGATAAATCGCCATCAGCAATTTATAGGCCACTCCCACGCCGGCGAGATGCTCAAATGGATACTGGCAATCGGGCAATTTGGGGTTGATAATAGCCAGAGCGGGGGGTAGTTCGTCCTTGGGATTGTGATGATCAGTGATAATGATCTCCATGCCCAGGTCTTTGATCGCATTGATCTCTTCCAGGGCGTTCACTCCACAATCAACACTGATGATCAGGCTGCTGCCGTTTTCACGGAGCTGATCCAGCGACCCCAGGGACAAGCCATAACCGTCGATCATCCGATGCGGTATGTAAAAATCTATCCTGGCTCCAATGCGTTTCAATCCCAGATATAGCAAGGCCGTGGCTGTGGTGCCATCCACGTCATAATCCCCGTAAATGGTGATCATCTCTTTATCTTCCAATGCCTTCAGGATGCGAGTGACCGCTATGTCCATATCCTCAAAGAGATAAGGATCGTGCAGATGCGACAGATCAGGCTTGAAAAAGTCTCTGATCTCAGCTTCATTCCTGAGCCCTCGCCTGCTCAACAACTCCGCGATCAGACGCGGTGCCTTGACCTCTATTGCAAGGCGCTCAATAGCTTCATACTCCTGCGCATCCAGACCTGGTGGGACTAACCACTTCTTGTCCATGCTTCTTCCTTTATATGCTTATTTATTAATCATTTAACCAGAGTGGCTTCAGGTTCTGCTTTCAGTGTGCTTGTTCGCGGTCTCTATGCTAAAAAAGACTTTCCACCTCTGTAAAAGCAAGTCTGTAAAGAAGCCAAATCTTGTAAAGCATTATTTGGCATGGCCAGATTTGTTGGCATCCTCCTAAGCTTACCAGCACAGTATAGGATTTCTGCGCGTGGATCACGCTGATTTCGACCGTAAGTGGACACGCCGAACGAGGCCGCAAGGGTAACGTAGATTGAGCGGATGCAACTCACTATGACACGATATCCCGAAGCAACTGAGCTCACATCTATCCCCCTGGTGGCTTGAACTCCACTCAAAAGCCTCCTGAACTCCACATGAATACAGTTCAGGTGGGGTTCAGGAGACCCATGAGTGGCCTTCATGTGGCTAGTAAGCAACAGCCCCAAAACCAAAAGATTCCAATAATGCGAAAAATATACCTAGAAATGGAACATAAATTGAGTATGAAACCCGTAGAATGATTATGAAATCTATACAGGGATTTATCCAAGCCGATACACAGACACTGAGTTACCTGAGCCGGAAGGTAAAGTACTTTCGCGGGAAAGCTCGTGTGCCCAAGATCGTTCTGGCCCAGAAATCATGCAGCGGAGCGGTGTTTCGCCTGATTTTCGATACCGAGGATGAGGGTGATGTCCCTCTTGGTGTGGGCGAGATTACTATCTACGTGAGGAAAGGCTTGCTGGAAGATTATCAGGGATTTTCTCTATCCACGGAGCTGTTCTTTTTTACCCCCAGGCTAAAGATCAGTCCTCTCAAGCAGAGTTTCCAGTGTGATTGTGAAAAGAAATGCAGTAAATTGCCCGAATCAAGGGCAGAGTAAAGAGGATACATGAGACGTAGCATATTGCTGTTAGTGCTGATGATAGGAGTGCTTTTTGCGGCTCCTCACAGCTATCTGCCGCTTACTTTCGAGCAGCCGGATGGCACAATGATCGAGATCTATGCCAGTGGTGATGAGTTTCACAACTGGCTGCACGACAAGGATAACTATTCGATCGTTCAAAACGATCAGGGCTGGTACGTGTATGCCCTGCAGGATGGCGAAGGAGTAAAACCCGGCGAATTGATCGTGGGCAGAGACCTCCCCGCTCAGCGCGGACTGCGACCGGGGATAAATCTCTCGAGAGCCAGGATCGCCGCCAAGTACGAACGCTATGCCTCCATGCGGGATTACGACAACGGCAGATCTCCGCACACCGGGCAGTTTAACAATCTGGTAATCTTCATTCGTTTTTCTGACGATCCTGATTTTGACAGGCCACTCAGCTTTTATGATACCATGTTCAACAACTCCAGCACCAATGCCAATTCGATGAAGAATTTCTTTGCCGCAGCATCCTACGATCAGCTTTTAGTCGATTCTTCCTTTTATCCGCTGCCCAATGGCGATATCATCGTGAGTTACATAGATTCACATCCCAGGAATTATTACCGCAAACAGACTACTGCCAATCCCATCGGATACGACGAAAATGACTATTGGGAGCGAACAGACCGCGAACACACGCTGCTGGCCAATGCCTCAGAATTTGTGGAGGATCAGATCCCCATGGATCTCGATATCGACGGTGATGACGACGGTTATGTGGATAACATTTGTTTCATCATCCAGGGTTCTCCCGATGGTTGGGCGGAATTGCTCTGGCCTCATCGTTGGACTCTATACGGCGTAGAGGCTTACATCCATGGCGCTCAGGTGTGGGATTTCAATTTCCAGCTGGAGAATTCCCTGGATTCCAGCGGCGCAAGCGTACTCTCACACGAGATGTTCCACTCTCTTGGCGCTCCCGACCTCTACCGATATGATGATAACACCATCACTCCGATCGGCGGATGGGACCTGATGGCCAGCAATAGTAATCCACCGCAGCACATGAGCGCGTGGATGAAAACCCGCTACGGACAGTGGCTGCCGGACGCTCCCTTGATCACCGAATCGGGAACTTATACTCTATCCCCCGTAGCTTCATCGGCCACAAATAACATCTATCGGATCCCATCCTGGAATGCCTACCAATCCTACGTGGTGGAGTATCGCAAACCTCACGGGATCTACGACGACACCCTCCCGGGGCAGGGGCTGCTGGTCTATCGTCTCGATACCCGCGAGGAAGGAAACGCCTCAGGCCCGCCTGATGAACTGTATATCTACCGTCCTGGAGCGAATAACACCACCACCAACGGAAGTCTGTCCATGGCAGCATTTTCCCAGCAGTCCGGACGTACCCGCATCTGTGAAACCACCGTGCCAAGCGGGTTCCTGAGTGATAACAATCCCGGGGGATTGAATCTGTATAACGTGGGCTTTGCCGGTGATACGATCAGCTTTGACGTACGCATTGCCGACCTGCAGGTAACTCAACCCCGGGGAAATGAAACCTGGTTCTCTGCTTCAAACAAGCAAATCACCTGGCTGAAGAAAAACGCCACCGGTACCGTGAAAATCGAGTATAGTACCGATGGAGGAACCAATTGGATTCAGATCGTGGATGGAGCACAAAACTCCGGAACTTATACCTGGATGGGTGTACCATACGTGGATTCTGACGATTGCTACATCCGCGTGACCTTGAATAGTAACGGTCATTGGGACACGAACTACGAGCCCTTTAGCATCGTCAGCAGCCTGGAAGTACCCTCTGTGATCTATCCCGCCAATATGGAAGATGGTGTGCCCACCAATCCCTTGTTGCAATGGCAAAGCGTGGTTGGAGCCACCGGATACTATTTGCAGATCTCGCATAATGCGGATTTTGAACCAACCATTCTTTCCCTGGTGGATCATCCCCAAAACCAATATCAAGCTAGCGGCCTTACACCATTCAGTACCTATTTCTGGAGAGTGGCCAGCATCGGCGAGATCGGATCCAGTATCTTTAGTGATATTATGCAATTTAGCACCGGAGCCCTGAGTGAGAGCCCCGCCACACCGCAATTGGTGGCGCCGGCAAACTTCGCATCAAACCAACCCCGCAATGTAGCCCTGATCTGGGAAGCCAGTAACCTGGCAGAAAGCTACCATGTACAGATCGCCACTAATCCCTATTTTAACAATCCGGTGGTGGATCAATATGATATCAATGAGACTTCTTTTATCTGCCCCCTTTTGGATGGTGGTACCATATTCTATTGGAGAGTGGCTGCTGTAAATAGCTACAGTGTGAGTAATTACTCCGGATCCCGCCGCTTCAGTACCGGTGACTGGGTGAACAACGAGGATGAACTGCTTACGCCGGTTGGCAATTATCTGGCGCAAAACTATCCCAATCCGTTCAATCCCAATACGCAAATCAGCTTCACGATAAAAGATGCCGGTCAGAGAGTGAAACTAAGGATTTACAACACCAAAGGTCAATTGGTTCGCACGCTTCTGAACGGAACTGCAAAAGGACATCATCAGAGCTTGAATTGGGATGGTAAGAATGAACGCGGAGAATCCGTAAGTAGTGGGATCTATCTCTATCGATTAGACGGCGAGGATTTCAGTTTTACACGTAAGATGCTGTTAAGCAAGTAGAACCGCCTTCCCCGCCGGCCTTATTAGCAGTCATTAAACATGACTGCTAATTTTTTGTTTGCCTTGGCTATGATCTCGCTTATACTATCACCAGAATTCATAAATATGGAGGTTACCATGAAACTCGTACCGTATCGTAGAATGAACGACATCAGACCCATGAGCAATATGCTCAGCTTGTTCGACGAATTCTTCAAAAACAGCTTTGAAGAAGAGAGTGCTGAGGATAACTTCCGGGCAATGGCAATGGATATTACCGAACACGATAACGAGTTCAGCATTCAGGCAAACTTGCCCGGATTTAAGAAAGAGAACGTGAAGATTTCCGTGCACGACAATCAGTTGATGATCGAGGCCGTGTGTGGTGAGCAAAAGGAAGAAAAGAAGGGCACCGTCTATCGTTGCGAACGATACAGCGGAAGCTACCGTCGCAATTTGATGCTACCGGAAAACGCGGATATAAACAAGATTTCCGCCAAGATGGAAGATGGAGTTCTCTACCTTAGCGTTCCCAAAAGGGAAGCTACTCCAAAGCAGGAAATCACCATCGATTGAGCTATACAGACACCTCATACGCTATGCCCGTTTCTACCAGTTGGGAACGGGCATTTCCTTTATTACACAGGTAACGCTATTTACCAATCTTCCCGCCCCCCTGAGTGCATGCAAGATGGAGTTTCGCTAGCCTGGAATAGCTCGTATCTCCGTATCCGGTACTATGATAACCTTACGGATCAGGCGTAGTATCTCTGGTGTGGGAAACACTTGAAAATGCAGATCCAGACATGTCCCGATATGGTCTGCGATTTCGAGCTGCAGGGGAGCTTAGCTAATCGATTCTTACTCTGATCAGTTCCGCGATCCTGCGATCCAGCACATATCTGGCATCGCCAACCGCAACGATGATATTGGGTTCGGTGCTTTCATTGCGAAAGATGGATACCTTCGCCCCCACATATATCCCGCGCTCAATTGTGCGTAAGTCGTTGTTGCAATTGACCGTTCCTCTCATCCCTTCGGTCATGTCAGTCAGGGTCAAACAGTCTCCCCGATGGCAATGACACCGTCTTCTACTGGAGAAGAACCTCCTTCCCCATTGTCTCATTCTACGCTGTGCGTTCATGGCGTTTTCCTATATTTCTAAGATTGAAGTATATCAAAGCGAGGATGCCCAGCCCCAGGACAATCCAGTATAGCGATCCGCTGTTGAAATGGGCGATCTGGAAAAAGAGCATTGCGATGATCCAGGCCAGTAGATTCAGATATAAAAAGCTAAAGATGGTCCATTTGCTGCCGTGCTCCTTGAATAGCATGGCCAATGCTGCGGCGCAGGGTGAATACAGCACCACAAACAGCAAATATGCCAGGGCTGCCGCCCAGCTCCCAAAACGGGTTTTGAGATTGTCAGAAAGGCTGTTTGGCGCCTTGTCCTCTTCGACCATCTCCATGCTCAGATCGGTCCCGGAATACAGGCTTTGCATGGTTCCCACAATGGCTTCTTTGGCAAAGAGCCCAGTGATCAAAGCCACCGATGCCGCCCAATTGTCCGCATTGATCCCGATAGGTTCCAACGCAGGAGTGATGGCGTGTCCCGCCACTTCCAGCACGCTAACTTTCTCCCGTTGAGGGCTGAAGATATTGGGAACTGTGATGGCTTGCAGGATGGTGATAGCCACTATCACGGTGAGAATAGTCTTCCCCGCTCGCAGGATGAAATCCTTTAAGCGAAACCAGGTGTGAAGCATGATGCCGTTGAACGTGGGCACATGATAGGACGGAAGCTCCATCACGAAATTGCCAGGTTCACTCTTGAATATCGTCTTTTTCAGCAACAGACCGGTTAGCATCGCCATTATGACACCAAAGAAATAGAGCCCGAATATCACTATGCTCGCCCGCTGCGGGAAAAAGATCATGGCCAGAAAGGTGTAAACCGGCAGTTTTGCCCCGCAGCTCATAAAGGGAGTGAGTAGTGACGCAAAGACACGGTCTCGGGGGCTTTCCAGAGTACGGGTGGCCATAATGGCGGGAACGGTGCAGCCAAAACCGACCAGAAGCGGGATAAAGGCCTTGCCGGGCAAGCCGATCCTGCGCATGAACTTGTCGGCAATGAAAGCAGCCCGCGCCATGTATCCGCTATCTTCGAGGATGGATAAACTGATGTAAATGAAGAAGATGGGCGGTATGAAACTACCGATGGTCACAATACCCCCACCGATGGCTTCGCTGAGAAAGTAAGAGATCCAGGCCGGAACATTCAGCTGAGCCAGTAGATTGGGAAGCTGTTCCAAAAAAAGCCAGCCCAGACCAACTTCGATGATCCCGATCACCGGTTCGCTCGCCTTCACCGCAATCAGAAAGACCAAATACATTACGATGAAAAAGATCGGTAATCCCAAAAAACCTGACAGCAATACCCTATCCACCGTATCCGAGAAAGTCCAGTTGCCCGGTCTGCGCCGGCGCACCACATCCTTCACCAAGCCGCGGATAAATCCGTAACGATCATCGGCGATCACGTTTATCGCCACCTGTCCCCTATGCTTCTCGATGGCGCGGATTTCCCTTTGCACAGCTTCCAATTCATCATTGGATAGCTGCATCAGGTACTCGGGATCGCCTTCTATGACCTTCAGAGCTTGCCAGCGGGTCTTTTGCACCTGCCAGTAAATATCGGTGGCAAGGGGTTTCTTTTTGTCGAAGCTGTCCAGCTTGCTCTTGCTCAACACCCCTTTCCAGATGTTGTCCAGATGCTCCTCCACCACTTCATCGTAACGGATTTGTGCGGGGATCGGCGATGAGCTCAAGTTTAGGTCTATCCGCTGCATCAAGGCTTCGGGATCGTAGCGCTTGTTTAATACTACCGGTGTTACTTCAAAACCAAGATGACTGCTAAGATGGGAGACATCTATCTTTAGCCCGTTGCGTTCTGCGATGTCCACCATGGACAGGCACATCAGTATTGGCGCGCCCAATTCCATCAATTGCACGGTGAGATAGAGGTTGCGCTCCAGGTTTGAGGCATCCACGATGTTGATGATGAGATCAGGTTTCTCGTTTAGAATGTAGTTGCGGGCCACCAGTTCGTCGGGAGTTCCGCCGCTCAGACTGTAAATGCCTGGTAAATCAATCACTTCGTACTTGGTGCCCTTGTAGGTGAAGCTGCCGCTTTTATGCTCGACGGTCACTCCAGGCCAGTTACCTACGGTCTGCCGTGATCCGGTCAAGGCATTGAACAGCGTGGTTTTACCAACATTTGGATTCCCAGCGAGGGCAATAACCTGTTTCTTATTGAGAGTCATTCTCGTTCCCCCTGCATTTCCAGCATACCCCACTGATGCTTATGCTTATAGTGTTGATATTGAACTTCTGGGCTGTAGCAGCCAGTTCCAATTGTGGAGTCAGCAAGTCAAGATCAGTTTCGTAAACTGCTTTGCAGCTTTCGCAGATCCAATGCACATGCCGGGGATGGCCCAGGATGTGTTCAAAACGATCTCTTCCCTCGCTACGCACGGCAAGCTGGATCAATCCCGCGTCCACAAGCAGTGGGAGCGTGCGATACACTGTGGCCAGGGAAACATCCATATTCTTGATGATGTCATGCAGCTTTTCGGCGTCAAAATGTTCGTGTAGCTTGAAAGCAGCCTCGAGAATCAGCTTCCTGCCGCGGGTTAGCTTGAGCCCGCGCGTCTCCAGAAAGCCTTGAAACTTAGTTAGATAATCCGTCATGATATAACCTTATTGAGAATCATTTGCACGACACTCGCGAGATGAGGATTTCTGTCAAGGACTATCTGCCAATGCTCCCCCTGTTTACAAATCAGTATCAAATCTCACTTAGTACTGTACATTGCATCACAACAGCTGAGACAGCAAATAGCGAGCTTCTTGAAAATCATGAGATCCAGAGCTGGGCTTCAGGGAAAAATCAATATTAGCATTTCCAGCTTGACAACTTCTTCTGCTTCACGTAGAGCAAGATGTATCAAAACCAAAAAGCGAGATCAGTGATGAGTAAAATCAAGTGCATTGAACGAGCTCTGCAATTCATGGAGAGCAACCTGAAGCGCAGGATCAGTCTGGAAGATATCGCCGATGCGGCAAATCTATCCCAGTGGTATTTCCATCGTTCATTCAGGATTCTGACCGGATATTGCGTAAATGACTATCTGCGTCGGCGCAGGATCTGTGAGGCTTCGCATGAGTTAGTGTATAGCTCGAAGAGCATCCGCCAGATTGCCATTGATTATCAATTTGAATCCCAGGAAGCGTTTACTCGTTCATTTAGCGGCATCTGCGGAATCAGCCCGGGAAGATTTCGGAAGCTGCTGCATCAAGTAAGCCTGTTCCCGGCGATTAGCCTGGACAGAAGCTATCAACATCTAAGAAAAGGAGAAAAGATGCTATCCCCAAAACTCGAAAAAATGGATGCCTTCCGCGTGGTTGGCGTCCAAACCCAATCCTCTCCCAGCGGCACATTGCACAAACTCTGGGCAGATTTTACCCAGCGTCACGGCAGCATGGAAAAGATGCATCAGACCTACGAGTATATCTTTGGCGTCTGGCTTGCGGAAAACGGCTATCAAATGGCGGAGGCAGATTCGCTGGAGATCTACGACGAACGGTTCAATCCTGAAGGCGCAGACTCCGTCTTTGAAATCTGCATCCCGATAATCAAGGCATAAGTTCCGATGCACCGTATTGCGGACGGTGCACAGTCCGCTTCATGGTGCTCAAATGGTAAACGGAGCGTGAAAAGCCTCCTGACGCAGGAGCAGATAATCCCCTGTCTGGGCAATTCCTGCGCACAGGACATCATGTTTATGAGCGGGATGCACCCAAGGGAAAACCTGGTAGAGCTTGGCTCAAAGGAGCTTGATCTGCACTATTATAAACTGACACCCAAAGCTGCAAGTTGTGACACAAGGGGAAAGTGGGGATA
>Ga0116158_10003936_pt1 | contig 12771 bp, 8 predicted proteins | sample AD_UKC052_MetaG_FD_89883 | JGI IMG/M metagenome (GOLD analysis project Ga0116158, IMG submission 89883) | Active sludge microbial communities of municipal wastewater-treating anaerobic digesters from USA - AD_UKC052_MetaG | ecosystem: Engineered > Bioreactor > Anaerobic > Digestate | place: USA... | reverse complement strand
CCGCAGCCTCAGTCGTAGTTTCATTAGTACCTTGTGGGCTCGTTTTATTCGTTATACCATCTTCACTTTTGCCATTCTTACTCATGTATAAAATAGCGTCTTTAAATGTTTTACTATCAATTTGATGTGGCAAATTGCCTTTTTTGAAAATGCTAAAAAAAGCATTTGTGTCTTCTCCTATCATTTTAATCAACGGAACTTCATAAAATTCCCTGACAATTTTCTCATCGACCGAAGTTGCTCCTAAAATTTTTGCAATAGACTTCTGCAATGTAGAGGCCCTCATTCTAAAGAAGGTAGAAATAAACTCCATAATAATACTACTAAACATACTCAGTAGTAAAAAAATAAAAATAAGGCTAACTAAAATTTCTAAATACTTCATAAGGTGAGTTTATAATTTAATAATTTACAAATCGGTTTATTAAGTTTCTGAATGTGAAATCCATAATTGAATGTCCATTCTAATATTACAGCCATTCTCAAGAACTAGCTTAATTCAGTTGATTTAGGTCTAAGCATAAACATATATCCAAAAAAGGTAAGCAACATCAATAAATACAAGGCCGTCATCACTGGCCATGAAAACAATAAAAGAAGAAACACCGCAAGGTCTATCAGTAAAAAAATCAACAACGCGTTGAAAAAATGGGACACTCGACGTGTATAAATCCATTCAACAATTAAGCTGATGAAAAGTGGTATAAAGGCTAAAATATATTTCAAATTACTAATCCATGAAGAGACGGTTTCACCTTTGCACAAGTAAACATAATTTTCGGTGTAATCACAACATAGATAAATTAGGGAACAGGCGATACCTGATGTTAAGATAATTATCTTATTTGGCCTCCCAATTTTAGGAATTTTATTCACGACCAAATTACCCAAAAAACTCACTAAAAAAATCGTAGCAAATAAAATAAATATATTGTCATATAAATACACCATTCGAATAGAATCCTTTCCCGGCAAATTGATAAATTCATATTGGCCAAAATTCATTCTTTTAAATAATAAAGGAGCAACAGTTAAATAACTCATGATGCCCCATAATACGGAGATCATCAACAAAATTATGTATTTTAAAAAAGTAACTTTCATTATTGAACCCAGTTTTGCTTATACTCATCCCAATCAAATTGACAAAGAAATTCAACAGCCGCCTCTACTCCTTTCATAAATAAATCATCTTTCTGTTTATCATTTAGATTAAAATTAAGCCAGTTAATTTTTGTCTCATAGGCTTTTATATCGGCAATTGAGTACTTTTTATAGAACGGATGACTCGAAATAAATGAACTATCCTCATGACCTCTGATAGTATTAATCACACTACCGACATAATCACTAATGCCCATTTTGAATGTTAAATTCTTTTTCTTGGGTTCACTATCATTTATTCGTGCTCCAATAATGGGCATGCGAGGCAAGTTCACATTGTGATTATGCAACAAACTAATAGGAAAATTTGAGATTGAACCACCATCCATGCAGAGTCCATTCTCCTCCACTAACGCTTGTGGTATTCCTTTGCGTTTTTCCCACTCCTTCTTACATTTTGTAGAGATCACACGCTTCACTTGTTGTGAGTCTTTATCAGGTAGAATTTTGGGTTCAAAAAAGAGTGGTATCGCCATCGATGCTCTCACATACTTCGCCGGATTTTCTGCGAGAGGATTATCAAAATAAAGTTCAGCCTCTTTAGGTAAAACTATTTTACATTGATTATTAAAGTCGGATGTCACAAATGCATAATCATATTCAACTTCACCTGGGTTAGGTAGTGTGCCTTTATAAACTATACTTCCTAGATTATCATCATTGGCTTGATTATTCACAAAAACCAATGACCCTTTTGCGATGTCATCTAAATTTTGTTGTTTGATAATATTACATCGTTCAAGTTCCCTTTCTAAAAAGGACTCGAACTTATTTCCGGGATTAATACCAAAATTATATTTAGCAAGCTTAACAATTAAATACACGACCACTCCGGTAATGGTTATAAAAAGTGCAAAAAATAAAGCATACATAATTTTACCTTCTCTTCCTATCCAGCTGGCAAAAGGCATGACCAACAAGGCTGAAATTAATAAGGCCAGATAAGAAAAAATTACATTTTTTATCAACCCCATTCCTTTATTTAAGGAGAGTATAATCTTACGCATAATCACCGAGCGAGTATCGACGAAACTTTCCAAATTAAATCGCTCCTTGTCAGTCATAATTTTAAACAGTTCCGGAGACTTGGGTGAATATTTTTTCCCGATTGCAGCAAGAAACAATGTATTAATCGCTCCGGCACTTGTTCCAGCCAACTTTAAAAAACGAATACCCACATATTCTAAAACAAATGTAAAGCCAACTAACGATATGCCTAAGGTTCCACCACCCTCTTGAACAAAATGAACCCATTGCAATTTTTCACCATTGTCGCCTTTGGATTGAATATCAGAATATTCCTTCCTTTTTAGGATTTCCAAAAACTCGTTCAATGTTTTAGCGCCTTCACATGAATTAGGTGTTTTAAAGTTTTTGCATTCAATAGTTCGCTTACCATATCTTTCAAGTAAAGACTCAAAGCATTCATTGGGGTTGATGGGTGTGGTATGCATAGTTGTGCCTGATTGTATTTGGGAGATTTTAGTAAATAGGAAGTATACTAATTCAAGTGAATATGGTTGATGTGATTACAATATGAAGTTAAGTAAATAGAATGGTATTTCATACGAGTGGATTTCAGATTTAGAAAGCTAAAATTAATCCATTTCCGGAAATCATATTCTAGCACTTTTGTGTAATACATGTCTAGAAAGGCATATAGAGTAGCAACCTAATTTTTTATTTCTAGTACATCTTATGTATTACAATGCATTCGATCGAATGTTCGTGTGTTCGAAAAAAGAGATTATTATATATGCTCACATTCTAGCGCTGATGTCTTGAATTATTTCAAATTCAATCAAGGTTCGATGTTGAAAAATAATTCATTGAGCTTTATGTGTTGTTCATAATCGTGATCATATTATTAGCAAACTTGAAAGTTCGTCTACTAATTTCAAATTTTCAACCGATGCTTCCTCATTCAAATCTTTGTGTTGATTCATAATATCTAATATGGCATCACATTCAAGTACAGAACCACCAGCCGTCGTAAAATAATATTTCCTATCAGCCTCACTCGATTCGGAACAACCTGCTGCAATATTTAATACAATGATAACAAGTTGCTTGACCTAGATTGGATTATTCCTTAATGAAATTGTTCTAAAAAATTTAAAAAGAGAAACGCAAAGAAAAAGAGAAAGAATCATCAGAACTTCTTCTCGTTCTGTTATTCTTTCTCTTTCTGTCTCGGTGGAACCGAGGGGAGTCGAACCCCTGTCCAAACATACTCCGCAAACGCTTTCTACATGCTTATTTCTGCATTAGTTTTTGTGATTTCACCGGAGCAGAACGAACCCATGAAACCCTTAGCTGGATGTTTCTTTTGTAAGAAGCACAGCCTATTCTTACAGCAACTTATATTCTCTGGTGAAGTCGGTTCAACGTAGGTTATAAATCTACCCGAAATGAACGGACTGTAAATGGATACTTAAATTAAGCAGCCATTGCGAAAGATGTTTCGCCGTTTGTGTTTTGAATATTCAGATTAACGTGCTAATTATCCAACGCACGACATGCTTACACGTTCAAAGATCTATGCTGTCAAAACCGGTCGGCCCCATTTTTTGTCAACTTCTCAACCCTTCATTGGCTGAGTCGTCAAAATTAAAGTAATTTTACCAAATTGACCTTAGTCATTTTCATTTACCTACTTTCATTCTAACGTCTCATGGAATTTCGTATCGCCCCACTTATCATCGCCATCTTCAACCTCTTGTTTATCGCCTATATGAACCCGGATATTAATACCAGTATTTCCTTAAAGACAGCCTCTTCGTATGGCACGGTATTACTACCTTTCGGCTTGCTACTCGCCTTATCTTTCGGCACCTTTTTTCGACATACCTTTTATTCTACTAAATTCAAAATCGCCTTTTATATCCTCAATGCAACGAATATTCTGTTGTGTGCATGGTATATATTTGCGATACAACAGCAACATATTTAAATATACGAATGGCAGCTAGACAGCAATTTCAAATCACCATACCTTCGGCGTGTCATCAAAATTTTGAAGCCATGCCACAAACTGAACGTGGACGGTATTGTGCCTTGTGCGAACGAGACATCATCGATTTTACCTGTATGTCGGATGAGGAATTAATTGATTTCTTATCGTTGAAGCATTTTAAAATTTCGTGTGGCATGTTCACTCGTGATCAACTCAATCGAAATTATAGCATCGAAAAACCACGCCCCTTCTTTCGATTTCCTACGCTCAACAAATGGGTGGCAGCCTTCTTTTTACTTCCTTTGAATATGCCTTATGGGGTTGCACAATCAACTAACCAACTAAGCGCTACACAACAAGCCTTGCCGTCAACGTACGATACGCTTATTCGACTCCAAGGCAAGCTAGTGAACAACGATACTACTCATGGCGTTTCCAATATTGAAATCACCTTACTCGATACCAATCAAGTTGTGTTGCAGTCTACCCTAACCGACCAGTTGGGCAAATTTATCTTCGAAATTAATCCCGGAATGATTCAAGATTCCATTCAATTACGCGCTAAACCGTCTCCCAATTTTCATGTAGAACCTATTTCACTTTCATTATCGCATTATGTAGCCTACAATCCACCGATCATTCTCACGATGATGCCCATGGTAAATCTTCCTGTGGTAAACGTCATCACCGTATCTCCGTATCTAGAAACGCATGTAACCGGTGGTGTGCCCATGATAAGTTACGATAACAATTTAGTTTCCAATATCCCGTATTCGGTTAGCTTCAACAAACGTAAATCAACGTATTATAAAAAGAAGCATCAACATAAAAAGAAATCAAAATAAGATTGACTGATTACTGTGTAATTCCTAAAATTTTCACAGCTTCTTCTGCAGCCATTTTACTGGCTTCCTTTTTACTGCCGGCCACCGACGAAGTGACAATTTCATTCTCATACATCACACCCATCTGAAATTTCTTTCGACCTTTCTCTAATTTTTCTTCCAACAATACAAACTCAACAGTCTTACCTTGTTTGCTAGCCCAACCAATTAATTTATTTTTCAAATTCACTTCAATCCCTTCCAACAATTCTATATCCACAAAAGGAATCAAAATTCGTTTACGCAAAAAGGTACGTGTTTTCGCATACCCCTTATCAATATAAATGGCACCTATCAAGGCTTCTAACGCATTGCCAAAAATTAAGGAGTCGCGTAAAAAATAATCTTGCTCATTAAATTTCATAATCGACTTTAACCCTATCTTCAAGGCAATCTGATTCAAGGTTTTTCGATTCACAATCTTTGATCGCATATCGGTTAAATAACCTTCCGGCTTAGTGGGATATTTATTGAAAATATGTTCGCCAATTATAGCACCTAAGATGGCATCACCTAAAAATTCCAAGCGCTCGTTATTCTCCGTTGAATTCATGTTGTTCGAACGATGACACAATGCCAACTCATACAAAGCAATATTACCGGGCGTAAATCCGAGCATAGTTTGCAATTCTTTATACAAGGTACTCCCCTTGGTAAAAAATTGAGCAATAAATTCAGGAACGAGGCGCAAGTGATTTATTTTTCTTGTTGCAAATTAATACGTCTTTGTCCAATCGGCTAATTTTTTTTCAAGAACTTCCAAGGGCATATTACCGCCATTCAACACTTGCGTATGAAAGGCCGCCAAATTAAATTTAGCCCCAAGTTGTTTTTGACTTGTTGCCTTCATGGCCGAGATCGTTAACTGACCAATTTTATAGGATAATGCCTGCCCCGGAATCGCCATGTAACGCTCTATTTCGGCTTCAGCTTCTTGCGCACTTATACGTTCATGCGATGTCATGTAAGCAATCGCCGAATCGTGCGATAATTGGCGCGTATGAATACCGGCATCAATCACCAATCGCAAAGCCCTATGCATCGCATCACTCAAATGCCCAAAGTACTGATAAGGATTTTTATACAAGCCTAAATCTTTGCCCAAGGTTTCGGTATACAAGGCCCAACCTTCCGCATAGGCGCTGTAGCCGAGAAACTTACGAAATTGTGGTAAGTCCTTATTTTCTTGTTGCAACGAAATTTGATAATGATGCCCCGGAATGGCTTCATGCAAAAATAAAGTCTCCATACCCACCGCATTGAATTTTTTCGGATCTAAAATGGGTGTATAAAAAATCCCCGGACGAGTGCCATCCTCGCTACCGGCATTATACTCAGCACTAGCACTGGCGGCACGATATTCTTCGGTTTGCCGAATTTCGAATTTCGTTTTGGGGGTTTGTTCAAAAATGCGTTTCAAAAATGGTTCTTCGGTTTTGTGAATCGCCCAAAAACTATCTAAAACTTGTTTTGGTGTGGTAAACGGATAAAATTGTGGATCGGAATTGAGGTAAGTAAAAAAGGCAGGCAGGGTTCCTGTAAATCCAACGGAGGTTTTCACGTTTTCCATTTCAGCTTCTATGCGCGCCACTTCTTGCAGCCCTAAATTATAAATACTATCTGCACTCAAATCGGTGGTCGTATAATATTGAATTAAATAATCATAATACGCTCGACCGTTGGGGATGGCCGAAATACCATGGGTTTCACGACAAGCCGGAATATAGTCGTCGCGCAAAAAATTTTCTAATTTGCTGTATGACGGAATTATGTATTGACTAATATGATAAAAATAGGCATTCTCAAGTCGCTTCTTGTCTGCCTCCGAAAAATCGGCCGGAAGCTTTTTAATGGGATTGTAAAAAATTGAACGTGTAGGATCTATCGTCAATAAACCTTTGATCTGCGGAATCATTTTACTCGCTAAAATTTTCGGTAACACAATACCTTGTTTCATTCCTTCGCGCATATTACCAATGGCGGTTTCTATCCAAGCCGGAAATTGTTGCATACGCGCTAAAAATTGATCATAATCTTTCACTGTTTTAAAGGGCTGTGCTGCATCACCACTACCTAATTGTGGAAATTCTAACGTGAAACTCCAAAATTGATTGATAGGCATCAAATGGAAAGGGAATTCGAATTCTTTAAGGTGTATAGATAGTTCGTATTCAAACAAATCTTTGCTTAATTGATCGGCCTTGTTGAGCTTGCCCGAAAACGCCTGAGATTGAGTTAGGTAACGCTGATAAAACTCCTTGGCATGCGTTCGAAAGGTATCACTTATGGTAATCGTCAAACGGTCATTATACCGATTATCGCCAATAGCCGTGGCTTCTAGGGGATACAACTGCATTCGCTCGTCCCAATAATGTTGAAAAAGATCCTTCAATTCCTTTGAGGGCGGAAGACTTTCGCTTTCATTGTGGCATGATGTCCATAGAATACTACAAAAAATGAGCAGTAAGGCGCTACAACCTTGAATCAATCGCTGCATCGTAAAAATATTTTCGTGAACACGCAATGTACAGACTTTTCAATAAAAAAACAGGCCGGTTTTCTTCAATTTAGCCTGCCGCAAAGCTTTACACACCCTGCGTTAGCAAACTTTGAGTGTTAAAGCTTTCTAAAAAGGCTCAGATTCATCTTGAAAAAATAACACCTTATCCCCAAAAACAATTCGTAAACAAATTCAAGACGAAAATTATTTTTTTATTTCTGAATTACATTATAAATTCGCAGTGTTATTAAATAGATACTTAACTCTTTTTCATAGGTTGATTTGGTTAGGGATTAAAACAGTCTTCGCTTTTCCAAGTGAGGACTGTTCCTTTTTTAGGCCTATTCAATTTCAACTTCCCTTCTCCATTGCGGCAAAAACACTATAAACTTGACCATTCTTTTTGGGGCTGATTGAGTGTAATACTTCTTTCAACGTACATACGGGCTACTCCGGGCTGTGGTCCTATGGGCCTAGACTCAAGCGCTTACGACATGGCCCATAGGGACTACCCCTGCATATCCCGCAGCGAAGTAGGTCTCCTTGCTATTGGCAGCTTTTTACCGGCCATTAGAAAAATAGACTAAAAGTATAATTGAATATTTACGACTTGTGCACCACCACATCATCTAAAAAGAGTTTCTTCAACTCGGTGGCATCAGAAGGTTTCAAACGACCCGATAAAATCAATCGCAATTGACGTCGTCGCAAGGCACCATCATAACGGGTCATATCTTCTTCGGTTTCCGGTATCAATTCCGGCACTTTACGAGGTTTGCCATTCGGATCCAAGGCCACAAAGGTCATATAGGCCTCATTCGACAAATATTTATATTGTGCCGACAAATCTTCACCATGCACTTTCAGGTAAACCTCCATCGATGAATTAAAGGCTCGTGTGACTCGCGCTTCAATCGTGACTAAATTCCCCAAACGAACCGGATTTTCAAACGAAATATTATCTGCCGAAGCAGTCACCACCGGACAATTACAATGTCGCATCGCAGCCAAGGCTGCCGCAATGTCCATCCAATGCATCAGCTTTCCGCCCATTAAATTACCCAAGGTATTGGTATCATTCGGTAACACCAATTCAGTCATGGTGGTTAAACTATCTGTCGGTTTCTTTTGCAACATGGATTCGAAATTTGCCGCAAATCTAGGTGAATATCCCGTATATTTGAGAGGCCCATGAAAAGAATTCCCTTTCTTATTTTCTACGCCTTCTTGTGTGCACCGCTTTCTTTGTGGGCTCAAGAAATTCCTTTACGTGTATTATTCGATTATAATAAATCCGAAATTCCGGATTCTTCCATGCTGGCCATCGTACGCTTAATGAATCACCAACATGTCGAAAAAGTGTTGATTGAAGGACATTGCGACAGTGTAGGCAGTGTAGAGTACAATATAAAATTATCAGAACGTCGAGCCCAATCTGTCAAAAAATTGATGACGGATAATTTACTGACTCCCGATAAAATTCGAGTATGCATCGGCCATGGTAAAAATAAACCACTGAATGATAATGCCACCGAATACGAACGCAGCTTAAATCGTCGGGTTTATATTACATTTTATGTAACACCAACTGCGAGCCAACCTGAACTAGGAACCGACTCCGTAAAACCTTCCCAAATTGCTTATCTCAGCAAAGAAAATTTTAAAAAAGGAACGAATATTACCTTGCGAAATTTACTGTTTGATGGCGGTTCCCACGTGATTCTACCGAGTTCCTTTCCCGAATTAAATCGCTTAGTAGACTTACTGAAGCGCAACCCTCGTATCGAAATCATGATTGAAGGTCATGTGTGTTGCACCAATACCGAGCCGGATGGCTACGATTGGGGCACAGGCTTGAATAATTTATCAGAGGCAAGGGCCCGCGAAGTCACTGAATACCTCACCGACCGGGGCATTTCACCCGAACGACTTCGATACAAAGGTTTTGGTGGCACCCGAAAAATTCAACTAGATGAAAGTACCGAAAACCTTCGTCGACTCAATCGTCGTGTCGAATTAAAAGTACTGAAGGGCACTGAATAACTCGAAGGCCGTTTCTTTATAAGATTTTCAACAAAATCAGGCCATGAGTATAACTATTGGTTCTTGACTTGTCTACCTTTGCGAACTCGGCTCACTTCGAAATTTTTCGCAATCACAATATCCGGCGAAATAAAGGCACTTGGAAATTTTTGAATCACATGTTTCAATTCTTTGGTGGCCATTTTACGGTCTAAAAAATCACCAATTTTAATCTTATAATTAGGACGATTGTACACAATATAACTGCGATGTTTGGTATCCATTCGGGTATAATCTTGCTTAATTTTAAATGCCATTTCCCGATTAGGGCCATCGTAAATACAAATTCGAAATCCTTGCTGGGTTGAGATATTTCCGGTCAATGATTTTCCATTTTTTACAATGGGTTTTTGCATAATGGTTGCCGGTTTCTTGACCTCGGCAACTTTTTCCTTTTTCCCTTTTCCTTTTTTCGATCGTCGCCCACCTTTACCATTGGAGGCTAAAATATCTCGTTCACTATCCGACAAGTTCTTACCCGAAACCTCTCCGCCACGTTTGCGTGAAGTGCCGGTCTTTTTACTCTTCACGGTCTTGTTCGCCGTTTTGGTTTGTGCACTAACACCGTGATAAATAAAGGCCAAAAAAAGTAGGAGTAAAAATGACTTCATAACGGCGAAAATAACACCGATTCATCAATCAAGTATCGTCAATTCAAGAACAAAGTGCTATGTAAAATTTCTTTTCTTTAAACCTTTATCTATCAAGCATTTCAGCGGCATTAAATTTATTCACATCATGAATATTCGCATGTTTTGGGCAAATTCATTGCTTTCCTATGTAGAATAAAACCGACCTTAACCCATCATGAATTTTTATACATCATCATAAAAAAATCAATCTTTCGAATTGCCGGTTACTCACGCCATCTATGGCTTAGATAAACGCAATCCGTCTTACAATATCGTCGACACTAACAAACCAAACTACATTTTTTCATGAAATCAGATGGCCCTTTTACTTTTTTCGACAAGATTCCATTTTCGCATTCACCATGCTTACAGTAAATTGCAGCGATATGGCAAAACAAGATTTGGACATAAAAGTCAAAGGTGCACGTGTACATAACCTCAAGAATATTGATGTCGTTTTCCCACACAATAAATTAATTGTGGTGACAGGTGTAAGTGGATCCGGTAAATCATCCTTGACCATGGACACCTTATTTGCCGAAGGCCAACGTCGATATGTTGAAAGTTTGAGTTCTTATGCCCGCCAATTTATGCGCAGTATGCAAAAACCGGATGTCGATTTAATTGAAGGTCTTTGTCCCGCCATCGCCATCGAACAAAAAGTCATTTCACGCACACCACGCTCTACCGTAGGTTCTATGACCGAGATTATCGATTATATGCGTTTGCTGTTTGCAAAAGCCGGTCGCACCTTTTCACCGGTAAGCGGTCGGGAAGTGAAAAAAGATGAAATCAGTGATGTCATTCAGTATATCCAACAATTGCCCAAAGGCACAAGGATACAGGTGATTGTTCCCTTGCCTGAAAATGCGAAAAAAAGTTTAACCTATTACCTCGAAGATATTTTACATAAAGGGTATTCACGCATTTACCTACCAACGAAAAAAGAAACACTGCCCATCGAGGATATTCTTGCCGAAGGCAGCACATTAAATGTAGATGAAGCTTATTTATTGATTGACCGAATTGTGGTAAAAGCTTTCGAACAAGATGAATTACATCGTTTAGCCGATAGTTTGCAGACAGCCTTCGATGAAACCAATGGTGATTTATTTATCGAAATCGACCAACAGCGAATCGAACATTTTTGCAACCGCTTTGAACTTGATGGTATGCGTTTCGAGGAACCAAGTCCTAATTTCTTTTCGTCAAATAATCCTTATGGCGCTTGTCCGGATTGCGAAGGCTTTGGGATGGTTTTAGGCATCGATCCTAATTTAGTAATTCCCAACAAAAATTTATCGGTACATGAAGGCGCTGTCGTGTGTTGGAATGGTGATAAAATGAGCGAATGGAAAAAGCAATTTATATACGATAGCAAATCAAATTTTCCGGTTCACAAACCCATCCGTGAACTCTCCAAAGAACAATATGATTTACTTTGGAAAAGCCCTCATGGTATTGATGCTTTTTTCAAAATGGTATCGGAAAACTTATACAAAGTGCAGTATCGTGTGCTTCAAGCACGCTATCGCGGCAAAACAAAATGCGCATCATGTGAAGGTTCTCGTATTCGAAAAGATGCCCTATATGTAAAAATAAATAACACCTCGATTGCCGAATTACTCGACCTTCCGGTAGAAAAAGTGATGGAATGGATGCGAAACCTAACACTCAACGACCATGACAAAGTGGTATCCAAACGCATACTCACCGAATTAGAAGCTCGCCTGCAAACCTTGCTAGACGTGGGATTGAATTATTTAACCCTCAATCGCACTGCCAATACATTGAGTGGTGGTGAAAGTCAACGTATTCAATTAACGCGCGTGATTGGAAGTAATTTAAGTGATAGCCTGTATATCCTTGACGAACCTTCTATCGGGCTGCATGCACGCGATACACATCGTTTAATTGGTGTGTTAAAAAAATTACGCGACCTAGGAAATACAGTCATCGTTGTAGAACACGACGATCAAATTATGCGTGATGCCGATTACATTATTGACATTGGCCCTTTTGCCTCGCATTTAGGTGGCGAGGTGATTGCTCATGGCAACTATAAAGAACTCATTAAAAACAAAAAGAGTTTAACCGCTCGCTATCTTAATGGCGAATTAAAAACAGGCATCGAAAAACATGCACGTAAAGTCATCAATAAAATAACGTTATCTCATTGCACCTTGCATAATTTAAAAGATGTACAAGTAACATTTCCGTTGAACATGCTTTGTGTGGTAACAGGGGTGAGTGGCTCGGGGAAAACAAGTTTAGTCAAACATATTTTATATCCGGCCATGAAAAATCACCTTGGTGACTTCACGGTAAAACCCGGTGATCATGAAGCGTTGACCGGTGATGTATCGGCTATAAAAGCCATTGAAATGGTTGATCAAAATCCCATTGGGAAATCGTCGCGTTCTAATCCCGTGACCTATATCAAAGCCTATGATGAAATTCGAACCTTGTATGCCGCGCAACATTTATCGAAAGTACGAGGCTATAGTCCAGGCTATTTTTCGTTCAATGTCGAAGGTGGCCGATGTGATCATT
>Ga0116158_10003935_pt1 | contig 12772 bp, 9 predicted proteins | sample AD_UKC052_MetaG_FD_89883 | JGI IMG/M metagenome (GOLD analysis project Ga0116158, IMG submission 89883) | Active sludge microbial communities of municipal wastewater-treating anaerobic digesters from USA - AD_UKC052_MetaG | ecosystem: Engineered > Bioreactor > Anaerobic > Digestate | place: USA... | reverse complement strand
TGGGGCTACAATGTTTATCCCACAACACGTACTATTGATAACTTCATTTTAAGTTTCAGAAAATACTTTGAAGAAGACAGCCGTAACCCAGTATACTTTCATTCCGTTAGAGGAGTTGGATATAAATATACCGACTAGGTCTTAATTGCAATATTCTTAGTTACTTATTCGTTATGAGGGGTACAAAAACCTGCCCATGTCTCTAGCATCTCTACTTGATTTTCTCGAACCCATTAACCTAGCTGAAATTTCGAATGATGAGGGTTTTAAAGATACCCAAATTGGAAAACATATATTGGTGCATGAAGCCGAGTTGCCAGATATATCCGATGCCGATTTAGTGATTGTTGGTTGTGGTGAAATGAGGGGTATGGGAATGCAGTACACCAATACTGAAGCCCCCAATAAAGTGAGGGAACAATTTTACAAATTGTATTATTGGCATACAGAAGTTACCGTAGCCGATTTAGGGAATATCAAAATTGGGGCAAGCTTACAAGATAGTTATGCTGCAGTAAGAATGGTGGTAAGTGAATTGTTACAAATGGGTAAAAAAGTCTTGATTTTAGGGGGTTCTCATGATATAACTACTCCACAATATGCGGCATATGGCTCTTTGAATAAAATAATTGATGCAGTAACAGTTGATGCTAGAATCAACTTAGACATGGATAGCTTGGAACCTGCAGATATGTTTTTAGTAGACATGTTTACCGGTATTCCTAATCACTTAAGGCATTATACGCATATGGCTTTCCAAAGCTATTTCATGCATCCAAATATGCTGGAAACTATTAATAAGCTAGGGTTTGACTGCTATAGAGTAGGTAGGGTAAAAGAAGCAATTGAAGAAATGGAGCCAGCTATCAGAAATAGTGAACTGGTAAGTTTTGATATTGAAGCCATTCAACATGCTCATGCACCGGCTAATAGAGTATCGCCAAATGGGCTAAATGGTGAAGAAGCTTGTACATTGATGCAATATGCTGGCATGAGCAGTATTTGTAATTCAATCGGAATTTATGGATACACTGTTGCCAACGATTCACATCATATGACCGCTATACAACAAGCACATATGATCTGGTATATTATTGATGGAATTCATAGAGGAAAACAAGAAGCTGATTTAGAAAACAAAACAGAGTTTAATGAATTTACCATGGCATTTGCTGAGGTTGAAACTTCCTTTTTGCAGAGTAAAAGAACTGGAAGATGGTGGATGCAATTACATGATGGCAAATATGTAGCTTGCAGCTATAAAGATTATATGATTGCTTGCAACAATGATATTCCTGAACGTTGGTTAAGAGCAGTTGAACGAAGTTAATAAATGCCTTATGCAAAAACTTTTCTATTTCGCTTGCTTACTCATTTTTGCCAGTGCCTGTAAAGTACAGAAGTCTTTACAGCAAGATTCAAAACTAAAGCAGGGATCAACTGTTCAACAACCTATTACAATTGAACAACAAGCCAAGCAAACAATTTTAGAAAAACCAGAGCTTATTCCAGCTCATGTGGGTATTAGTTTATTTGATTCAAAAACAGGAAAATTTCTGTATAATTATCAGTCGGATAAATATTTTATTCCAGCCAGCAATACCAAAATATTTACTTGTTATGCTGCAATGAAAAATCTGGGCGATAGTATTGTAGCATTTGAATATTTACCAGACGAAGAAAATATTGCACTTAGATTCACAGGTGATCCTAGTTTTTTACACCCAGATTTTGAAGAACAACCCGCATATGATTTCCTAAAAGCCAATGCACCTAAAATTACGATTGTGGCACCTAGGTATCATGCTACGGCTTTTGGTAATGGATGGGCTTGGAATGATTACGATGCCGACTATTCTCCCGAACGTTCTCCTATGCCCATATACGGCAATTTGGTATATTTTGGAAAAAAGGGGAATCGCATTACGGTAACCCCAAGGGCTTTCAAGGATTCTTTGGTTATTTTCTCAAGTACAGAAGATGGACGATATGCCATTAACAGAGAGAAAGACCAGAATAGTTTTACAGTAGAAAAAAGCAATCGGGTATTTAATGGAGCAGCTATACCGTTCGTAGTGAAAAAAGAAATGGATCAACTAATGATACCCTTATTAGAAGATACATTAAATAGGGTATTGAATTATGCCAATGCAGTGGCTGTTGATCAACCCAATTGGAAAAAATTTTATTCGCAGCCAACCGATAGCTTGCTAAAAATAATGATGCATCGAAGTGATAACTTTTTTGCTGAACAAACTTTGCTCATGGTGGGTAATGAAAAAATTGGGATGATGGATGACTCCAAAGTCATTGATACTTTATTAAAATTAGATATGAAGGGAATGCCCCATCAACCAAGATGGGTAGATGGAAGTGGTTTAAGTAGGTATAATATGATGACACCACAAGATTTCGTATGGATATTAAATAAAATGAAGCAAGAACAGCCATGGGAAAGAATCAAAGCCATTTTCCCTACTGGTAATGCTGGCACATTGGGTGGCTTATATAAAGGCTATGAAAATAAAATATTTGCAAAAACAGGCACACTCACCGGACATGTTGCTTTGAGCGGATTTGTTATTACTAATCAAGGTAAGGAATTGATTTTTTCTATCATGGTCAATGCACATCAATCTGCAGCAGGTACCATAAGAAAATATATAGAACAATTTTTAACTACCGTAATTAATGAATATTAATTAACGCTCAAATAATTGCTCTAAATAATTTCCCTTGTATTCAATATAGGTAGGTTTACCAGTGGGAGTAATATTGGGTGTATTGCATTCAAACAAATTGGTTACTAGCACTGCCATTTCTTTTTGATCAAGGGTCAACCCGGTTTTGATGGATTGTTGTTTGGCCATACAACGCACCAGTTTTTCTTTTTTGCTGAAATTGATATCGCTGTTAAAATGTTTGAACTGTTCTATCAACATTTCAATGGCATGCTTTTCGTTACCAACAATTATATCTGCTGGGGTTCCTTGGATTACAAATTGATGCTGTTCATCTTTTTCAATTTGGTATCCAATTAATTGAAGATCGGGTAATAGCTCTTGAAGTAAAACGCTATCCGAAGCTGCTAGTTCTAAAGGAATTGGGAATAAACTTTTTTGAGTGGGGGCTTGTTTAGAATGAACTGCTAAACTATACTGCTCGTACAACACTCTTTCATGTGCAAATTGTTGGTGTACCAATAAAAAGCCTGTTTGAGTAGTAGCAATGATATAGGTATTTTGAAGTTGTAAATAGTGTTGAATTGATGGGATATTTAATAGTCTTCCGCCAGTATAGGCTTCTTCTACAACTGGTTCACTTGAATACCCTCCAATCGTTCCAGATGAATCGGTTTGCTCGCTTGGCTTAAAAAAATCTTTCCAACTTTTTAATTCAGATTTTGGTGTAGGCTCAATAAAATGAGCTTGGTGTTTTTGTGAAAATGTTTTGTACAAACTCGAAGACACTGCAGCTTCTTGATCATTTCTAGTAAAGGGTTTACTTACTGCGTCTAAACCTTGTATATCTGCATTTAATGAAAAATCTAAAGAGGGTGCAATACTAAATTGTGCCAATGCATGTTTTACAGCAGCCTGAACAAATGCATAAATAATTTTTTCATCCTCAAATTTGATTTCTTGTTTGGTAGGATGAACATTAATATCAATTTGAGTTGGGTCTAGGTCAATATATAATACATAACTGGGAAAACTATCTTTGGCAATCATGCCCTCAAATGCTGCATTTACCGCATGATTTAAGTAAGCGCTCTTGATGAATCGATTGTTTACAAAAAAATATTGATCGCCTCTAGTTTTTCTGGCAGTTTCAGGTTTTCCAATAAATCCAGAAATATTCATATAGTCGGTTTCCTCTAAAACATTTACCAACTTTGCATTATAGCTATTCCCTAAAATTTGAACTATTCTTTGTTTGTGACTGCCCGATTCAAGATGATATACTTCTTGTCCATTGCTATTTAAAGAAAAAAATATTTCAGGATAAGCCATTGCAACCCGAATAAATTCATCCATGATATGCCGCATTTCTGCAGCATTGCTTTTTAAAAAATTTCTTCTTGCAGGAACGTTGAAGAACAGATTTTTCATGCTGATGCTAGTGCCTTCAGGTGCAACACAAGCTTCATCCTTAATAATTTTACTATGCTCTACTTCAACCAATATTCCTAATTCATCTTCTGCTCTTTTAGTTTTTAATTCCACTTGCGCAACAGCAGCAATAGAGGCCAATGCTTCCCCTCTAAAACCCATTGTTTTGATTTTGAATAAATCATCAATATGGCTGATTTTACTGGTAGCATGTCTTTCAAATGCCATCTTTGCGTCTTCAGGGCTCATTCCCTTTCCATTATCAATTACTTGAATCAATGCCTTGCCGGCATCATTCACCAATAATTTTATTTTGGTGGCTCCAGCATCAACTGCATTTTCTAATAGTTCTTTCACCGCACTGGCAGGTCTTTGAATAACTTCTCCTGCCGCTATTTGGTTGGCTATATGATCGGGTAATAAATGAATAATATTGCTCACAATAAATGTCTTTCTACGCTACTGATCTAATGAATAAAAGTTTGTAAAAATAAGATTCCTACTCCATCTACAAGGAAGAGTTAAGTAAATTTGCACTCAAATTAATTGAATATGCATCCAAAAGCCGATATACAGAAGATTCCACGCAAGTTATTACCAACCAATTATACCGTAACCGATTGGGATGCCTTAGAGCCCTTTTTTAAAGAATTGAACGAAAGAACTATAACTAGTAAGGCAGAATTAGAAAATTGGCTGATTGACCTAAGTGAATTGGAAGCAGTAGTAAGTGAAGATGCATGCTGGAGACAAATCAAAATGACTTGTGATACTACCGATAAAAGCTTAGAGGAAGCATTCACCTATTTCTGCATGGAAATTCAACCTAAACTGCAACAATATGCCGATGCACTTAACAAAAAATTGGTGAATTGTTCTTTTACGGCAGAATTAGACCAAGCTGCATATCATACTTATTTACGTTCAGTTAAAAAAAGCATTGAATTATTCAGGGAAGAAAATATTCCCATTATAGCTGAATTGAGCGTTTTACAACAACAGTACGGAACCATTGCCGGTAAAATGACTGTTGAAGTAGAAGGCAAAGAGTATACGTTGCAGCAAGCAGCTAAATTTTTAGAAAGTAGTGATCGAAAAATTAGAGAGGCGGTTTATTATAAAATTCAAGAGAGAAGAAAGCAAGACGAGCAACCCATGCACGACTTGTATAGTTCATTAATTGCAAAAAGACATCAAATTGCCCTCAATGCAGGCTTTGAAAATTTTCGTGATTATAAGTTTAAAGAGTTAGGTAGGTTCGATTATACCAAAGAAGACTGCTTCCAATTTCATGATGCAGTAAAGCAATACGTGCTTCCTTTAGTGAATGAAATTTATGATCGCAAAAAACAAAAGCTACAGCTCAATACCCTGAAACCATGGGATACCGAAGCAGAACCCGCTGGTACTGCGCCTTTAAAGCCGTTTACAACAGGTGAAGAATTGTACGAGAAAACAGTGAAATGTTTTGATCAACTCAATCCATTTTTTGCAGATTGTTTACGCAAGATGAAAGAGATGAATCATTTTGATTTAGAAAGTAGAATAGGCAAAGCACCAGGTGGATACAATTGTCCGCTGTCAGAAAGTGGAGCTCCGTTTATTTTTATGAATGCCGCAGGACAAATGAGCGATGTTACTACGATGGTACACGAGGGTGGACATGCCGTTCATTCATTCTTAGCTCATCCTTTAAAGTTGTCGGCCTTCAAAGAGTATCCAATGGAAATTGCTGAAGTAGCCAGCATGGCAATGGAGCTCTTTAGTATGGATCATTGGCAGGCATTTTTTGAAAATGAAGCTGATTTAAAAAGAGCCAAGGAGCATCAATTAGAGAGAACTATTACCATTTTCCCATGGATTGCCATCATAGATCAATTTCAACATTGGGTTTACGAACATCCGCAACATAGTGTAGAAGAAAGAACCAGCGAATGGATGCGCATATTAAATCAATTTTCTACCAGTAGTATTGATTATTCTGGTTTAGATGAATTTAGAAAAATTGGATGGCAAAGACAGTTGCATTTATTTGAAGTGCCTTTCTATTATATTGAATATGGCATTGCTCAATTAGGCGCAATTGGATTGTGGATGCAGTACAAACAAAACCCAAACAATGCTTTAGAAAATTATATGAACGCTTTGAGTTTAGGGGGCACTAAAACCTTGCCTGAATTGTATAAAGCAGCTGGGTTAGAATTCAATCTAACGCCAGCTTATATTAAAACATTAATGGAATTTGTAAAGACCGAAATGGATCAGCTTAAATAACAATGAGTTATTCTGGCTTAGGTCCATTGGGTGGATTATTGCCTTGAGCAGGTCTAGGGGGTCTATTTTGTTGAGGTCCTCTAGGTCCACGTGGTCCTTGCGGATTATTTTGTGGTGGATTATTCTGCTGCGGTCTGCGTGGTCCTTGGTTCGGGCCTTGATTAGGTCCTTGATTAGGTCCTTGCCCTTGTTGAGGAGGTCTATTTGGGCCTCGCTGAGGACCATTCCCCTGAGGTCTATTTTGTTGCGGTCCGTTTTGGCTGCCTCGTTGTTGGTCTCTTCTTCTCCTATCGTTTTTCTCTAAAGATTTTAAACTGATTTGACCAACCAATTCAACAAATGCTGGTTCAGCTTCTTTTTGTTTGCTGTTTACAATTTCAACGGCCTGTAATTCATCCACGCGCTGTCCTTGTTTATTCAAACGTTTTATTTCTTTTACTCTATCAATGGTTAAAGGATAATGCTTGGTATTATTAGGAAGAATATACCACATCAAATTTTTGAAAATATCTTTTTTCATCAAATGAGCCGTACCCATTGCAGTATCTAAAGTATCTGCATAATCAGGGAATTGTTGCAATGCATCTAAATAAGTATCTAACTCATAATTTAAACAGCATTTTAATCTTCCGCACTGACCACTCAATTTTGTTTGATTAATAGAAAGGTTTTGGTAACGAGCTGCAGTGGTATTCACACTTTTGAAATCGTTTAACCAAGTACTGCAACACAATTCTCTTCCACAAGAACCAATACCGCCTAATTTAGCAGCTTCTTGACGAATACCTATCTGCCTCATTTCTACTTTAATCTTAAAGTCGCCAGCAAATATTTTAATCATTTCACGGAAGTCTACTCTATCATCAGCTGTATAAAAGAAAGTTCCTTTTTTTCCATCTGCCTGAATTTCTACTTCACTCAATTTCATTTGTAAATTCAAACTACGAGCAATAGTGCGGCTTCTAGCTAATATTTCTTTTTCCCTGCTTTTGCTTATTTCAAAACTTTCAATATCTCTATCGGTGCTTTTGCGAAGAATCTTTTTTATCTCTGGGCTAAACTCATCTACTTGTTTTTTCTTTAACTGCATCCGAACTAATTCACCAGTAAGACTTACTTCACCTACATCAAAACCACTAACCCCTTCAACGGTTACGTATTCCCCTTTCTCTAAATATTGTAAGGTTGTATTTCTGAAAAATTCTTTCCTGCTGCCTTGTTTAAAGCTTACTTCAACAATTCTGCAATTACTTTCAGGATCGCTAAAAGGCAAATTCATTAACCAATCGTGCACGTTTAAACGATTACATCCACCCGTGCTGCAGCCTCCGTTACTTTTACAACCATTTGGCTTCCCCGTTCCACAAGATCCACATCCCATATATATATAATAATAAGAAGTTCTTTAATATGTACCTATTTACTCAAAATTAGGGTTTTGTTCTGAATGATATGGTATAGTTTAATAGTGAGTGCTTGAAACAACATTTTAGCGTGGGCATTGCGTTCTATGTAGTAAGCAGCCTTATCTAATTCTTCTATGATACATTCTTGTTGACTAACCGATGCAATTTTGTTAAGCCTTTTGGCAAAGTCTTTTTCGGGTTCTGCAAGTTTAACCAAGTCTTCTCCTATAACCCTTATGCGAATACTCTGTTCTAATAAGTGATTGAAATAGCGCAAAAACTGTTTTTGTTTTTCTCTCCCCAGTCTACTGATTTCGTCTATAAATTTTAGTTGAGCCGAAGGACCTGTTTTAAGCATAGCGTTTAACCACTCTCTTAATAAAGATTGCCAATCTTCATCGGCATGTTGCAAAAGTTGTAAAGCTTCTCTATAGTTGCCTTCGCAAATACCAGTGATTTGCTGGGCAGTTTCTTCACTAGCTTTAGCACGTTCAATTAAAGCTTGTTCAATGTCTTTGTCTTCTAAAGAAGGAATACGAACCAGCTGACATCTACTTAAAATAGTAGCCAGCATTTGTTCTTCGTTCTCTGCTACCAATAAGAAAATGGTATTGGGTGGAGGTTCTTCAATTAGTTTCAATAATTTATTTCCTTCCTTACCCAAGTACTCAGGCATCCAGACTAATAGAACTTTGTATTTGCTTTCAAAACTTTTTAAACTGAGCTCTTTAATGATTTGATTGCATTCTTCAGCAGTAATATTTCCTTGTTTATTATCTGCACCAATACTTTGCAACCAATCGTACACATTTCCATAAGGCATTGTTTGCACAAAGCTTCTCCACTCTTCTATATAATCTGAACTAATGGGTTTGTCACCAGATTTACGAGGAATCACAGGATAAGTAAAATGTAAATCGGGATGAACTAATTTATCAGCACGTAAATAAGCAGGTTCAGTGGCTATTTCATTTGGGTGGATAAAAGCTGGTGTAGGCGCCAATGCAGTCATTCCACCAAACAGGTCTTCTACCACAGGGGCTTCAGCAGGAAGACTTACAATGTATTGCGCAAAAGCCATTGCCAATGGAAGCCCACCAGCTCCTTCTTTTGCTAGAAACAACAATGCATGGCTAAGCCTATTGTGCTCTACCATTTCAACTAAATGTTGCTTGATGGCATCATGACCTATAACATCTGAAAAAAGCATTGACCAAATTAAAATAGTACGCAAATAAAAAAGAGAATGTGCGAACATTCTCTTTTTACAAAAATAGCGGATTAAACTACTTTACAAACTTTAATATTTCATCACTATCAGGCTTTACTTTACTTGGGAAATATTGCAATAATTTACCATTTTCATCTAATAGAAATTTACCAAAGTTCCAACCAACTTCTGCATCTAAAACACCATTTTCTGTTTTAGATGTAAGCCATTTGTAAATAGGGGCCATATCACTACCCTTTACACTTACTTTACTTGCCATAGGAAAACTTACCCCATAGTTGGCTTTACAAAAATCTTGAATTTCACTATCGCTACCTGGTTCTTGACCGCCAAAATTATTGGCAGGGAAACCTACAATCACTAGTTTGTCTTTGTACTGATTGTACACTTTTTGTAAAGCATCATACTGAGGAGTATACCCACATTTAGATGCAGTATTCACTACTAAAATTTTCTTGCCTTTAAAAGAAGAAAAATCAATGGTTTTGCCTTCAATAGATTTTACTTTAAAACTATGAATGCTGTTTACACCTGGGAAGTTAAAAGCGCTTAGCATAATAAAAGCAGCAATAGAAAGAATATATTTCATGACTTTTTTTTATACAACGAATGTAAGTCGAATTTGTTTAGCTAGATGTTAAACAGTGTAAGCAGCAGTGGCAACACTCACAGAAGTGCCTGGTACTTGTAAAATGGCTCTCCCGCAAGCTTCTAAACTCGCTCCGGTTGTGATTACATCGTCTATTAATAATATATTTTTATTTTTTATCATATTTGGTTCCGAAGCCCAAAATGCCTCTTCCATGTTTTTCCAGCGACTTAAGCGATTGCCTTGGGTTTGACTATTGGTATATATTAGCCTGCTGACTGACTGAGTACAGAGTTTTTTTGGCCAGACCTCCATAATCCCCTCGCAAATAATCCTTGCTTGGTTATAACCTCGCTGAAATTCCTTTTTTGGGTGTAAGGGTAATGGGATTAATAAGTCTATATGGGCAAAACGTTCAGATTCGCGCAATGCCCTGCCCATACTTCTCCCTAAAAAACGACCCGCGGAAAGGTTGTTCTTGTATTTTAACTGGGAAATCAGGTGCTGAACCAGCCCAGATTTATAGAAATAAAAGCTGGCGCCCCCAGCAATCAATGGAATTCTGCCGGCAAAAACCTGCTCAACAGGGTTGTTGGAATGATCAAAAAAATGGGTTGCAGGAAGCGCATGATTACATGCTGCACAAAGGAAAGCATTGCTATGAATATAGTCTGCTCCACAACCACAACAAATATGTGGAAAGAACAACTGCTGAAAAGCATTGATATAAGTATTAATTGGAGTTGCCATACTGTTAAAGTAGACGAACCAATAAATAAAAATGAAAGTGAAAACCGAAACGAAAAAAGTTTTTTAACGGTTCATCATTAGAAAAGCTGTTGATAAACTTCATCTACTCTGCTCAACGCAATCACTTGAATTGAAAATGCTTTAGGGTCAAAACTTTTTTTATTGAATTTAGAAACAATGATTTTTTCAAATCCTAATTTTTGTGCTTCAGCAATTCTTTGTTCAATTCTGTTTACTGCTCTAATTTCTCCATTCAATCCAACTTCACCTGCGAAACAAATATTTTTTGGAAGCGGATTGTCTTCATAAGAAGATAATAATGCACATATTACTGCAAGATCTGTAGACGGGTCTTCAATTTTTATTCCACCAGCAATATTTACAAATACATCTTTTAAACCAAATTGAAATCCACCTCTTTTTTCTAAAACAGCTAATAACAATTGCAGTCTTCTTAAATCGAAACCAGTAACTGTACGTTGAGGCGTTCCATAAACACTTGGTGTTACTAGTGCTTGTACTTCAATTAATAAAGGTCTCATACCTTCTAATGCAGCAGCAATGGCGCTACCACTTAATACTTCTTCTCTTTGTGCAATTAATATTTCTGAAGGATTAGTAACCACTCTCATACCGGCCCCACTCATTTCGTATATACCTAGCTCAGATGTAGAGCCAAAGCGGTTTTTAAGCGTTCTTAATATTCTATATGCATAGTGTCTGTCTCCTTCAAATTGCAATACAGTATCAACCATATGCTCCAAAATTTTTGGTCCTGCAATGGCACCATCTTTTGTTATATGGCCAATTAAAAAAACAGGTGTATTGGTTTCTTTTGCAAAGCGTTGAAAAGAAGCAGCGCATTCTCTAATTTGTGAAACAGTACCTGCGGAAGAATCAATTAAATTAGATTGAATGGTTTGAATAGAATCTACAATGACTAATTCTGGTTTTAGTTTTTTGATTTCTTTAAAAATAATATTGGTATCTGTTTCTGTGAGCAAATAAAAATTGTCATTACTAATTTTTAGTCTGTCAGCTCTCATTTTAATTTGCTGTTCACTTTCTTCTCCGCTTATATATAAAACTTTTAACTGCTTTATTAAAAGTCCGTTTTGTAAAAACAATGTGCTCTTACCAATTCCTGGTTCACCAGCAACTAAGACCAAACTGCCAGGAACAATTCCTCCTCCTAACACTCGATTTAATTCTACATCGCTTGTGACAATTCTTTTTTCTTCTTTAAAATCGATATCACTCAGTGCAATTGTTTTGTTGGTACGTTTTTTTTCAGGGTAGTCTTCCCAAGTTGTTTTTTCTTTTGCATCTCCACTTTGAATTACTTCTTCTGAAAAAGTATTCCATTGATTACACGATGGACATTTTCCTATCCACTTGGTGCTTTCATATCCACAATTGCTACAAAAAAAAGCGGTTTTAATCTTGCTCATAATCGAAAAAATAAGGCAGTTTTCAGGGAGATATTTTAAACGCAAAAGGGCCAACAATGATGTTGACCCTTTTACTTACTAACCCATTAAATTCTACCACTAAATTACCAAAATAGGCCAAACTGCAAAATTAATTTTTGGTCACGAATTCTAATTTCTCTGCAGTTGTATGTTTAATTAAATTGATTACTAATTATATATAAGTTACTAAATTAAAATATATAAAAAAAATCTATTCATAAAACTTTTGCTCGTAAGTTTTTAGAAATTGATGGCCTATTGATGTTAAAACCTAGAATCTACCTTGTATGAAGGCAATAATTCTTTAACAAACGGTAAAAAAAGCTTTAACAATTTCTTTACAAATGAAATTGGTGTTAATTTAGGCTTTCATTGGTTTGATAATCAATGGTGAACTAAAAAACTAATTATGAGAAAAAAACTGCTAGTAGGGCTTTTTGCCCTCTTCTGTGTTGTGGTGGCTCATGCACAAACAACTGTGTCAGGTAAAGTTACCGACGCGGCTAACGGGGCTCCTTTGGGTGGCGTAACCGTAAAAGCAAAAGGTACAGCTGTTACATCAGTAACTGGTGCCGATGGTACGTACAGCATTAAAATTACATCAAGCGTTAAAACGTTGGTATTCTCTTATGTAGGATTCAGCGATGTAGAAGCTCCTGTAAGAGGAACTTCTGTTGATGTTGCTTTGAATTCAGCTGTTTCTAACCTAAGTGAAGTAATTGTTACAGGATTTGGTGGCGCTCAAATTAAAAGAGAAGTTACTGGTAACATTGCTCGTGTAAAAGGCAAAGACATAGAATACATGCCAACCCCAAGTGTGGATGCAGCGCTTCAAGGAAAAGCTGCTGGTGTGTTTGTGAATAGCCAATCTGGTAAATTAGGTCAGGCGGTAACAGTGCGTGACCTAATTTACCAGATTGGCTATTCACAAACACACC
>Ga0116158_10003933_pt1 | contig 12783 bp, 7 predicted proteins | sample AD_UKC052_MetaG_FD_89883 | JGI IMG/M metagenome (GOLD analysis project Ga0116158, IMG submission 89883) | Active sludge microbial communities of municipal wastewater-treating anaerobic digesters from USA - AD_UKC052_MetaG | ecosystem: Engineered > Bioreactor > Anaerobic > Digestate | place: USA... | reverse complement strand
CGACGACATGGGCCGAGCGCACCAGCCCGGCGTCGCGCGCCGCCGCAAACGCCCGATAGTGATCCGCGTTGCGCCCCAGCTCGGTGACCGGCACGCCGTCGAGGACCAGCCCGCGGGCCCGGCTCCACTCGCTGCCGCCAAGCTCGCGGCGGGTCCGCCCGAGCACATACAAACGATCACCCGCCGCCACCGGCACCAGGTCGATCGCCCGCCGCACATCGGCCATCTGCCCCATCACCGACACCAGCAGCGTCGGCGGGATCGAGATCTTCACGCCGCCGAGCTGCGCGTCGTTCTTCATCGAGTCCTTGCCGCTGATCAGCGGCACGCCGAAGGCCTCGCAGGCCGCGCGCAGGCCCTCGCAGCAGCGCACCAGCTGGGCCAGCTTGTGCTCGCCGTCCGGCGTCTTCGGGCCCTGCACCGGGTCGGGCCAGCAGAAGTTGTCGAGCGCGCTCAGCCGATCGAAGCGAGCCCCCGCGCACAGCGCCCGGCGCACCGCCTCGTCGACGCAGGCGGTCGCCATCGCATACGTATCGAGCTCGCTATAAAACGGATGCACGCCCTCCGAGAGCACCACGCCGCCCGGCTGCAGATGCCGCGCGCGCATCACCGTCGCCGTCGCCGGCACGTCCTGGCGCACCCCGACCCACGGCTTGATCACGCTCAGTCCCTTGACCTCGTGATCGTAATGACGGGCGATCGCCTCGCCCGAGCGCAGGTTCGGGCGCCGCAGCAGAGCCAGCAAGGTCGCCCCGAGTCCGTCCTCCGCGAGCGCCGCGGCCACCTCCGCGGGCGCCGACAAGGGGCGCGCCGGCGGGCTCCAGCGGGCCCGCAGCGGCCAGCGCGGCAGGCCATCGTGCAGGAACTCGAGCCCCAGGTCACACACCGGCGTATCGCCGTGGGTCACGACCAGTCGGCCCGAGTCCGTGAATTCGCCGAGCACGCTGGCCTCGACCTCACGCCGCTGCGCGAGCGCCAGGAACGCCTCGATGCTGGCCTTTGGGACAGCCAGCGTCATGCGCTCCTGGGCCTCGGAGATCAGGATCTCCCACGGCGCGAGGCCCGGGTATTTGAGGGGCGCGCGGGCGAGGTCGATGCGGGCCCCGCCGGTCGCGCCGGCCATCTCGCCGACCGAGCTCGACAGACCGCCGGCGCCGTTGTCGGTGATGCCCGAATACAGGCCGAGCGCACGCGCCTCGTGCAGCAGGTCGGCCATCATCTTCTGCGTGATCGGGTCGCCGATCTGGACCGCCTGGACCGGCGAGGACTCGTCGAGCTCCACGCTCGAGAAGGTCGCCCCGTGGATCCCGTCCTTGCCGATGCGACCGCCGAGCATCACCACCAGGTCGCCGACCGCCGTGCGCTTGATCTCCGTCGGCGCGCCGGCCGAGCGCACCGGCATCACCGCGACCGTGCCGCAATACACCAGCGGCTTGCCGGCGTAGCGCGGGTCGTAGAGCTCGAAGCCGCGGCTGTACGGGATGCCCGACTGATTACCGCCGTCGATGACACCCTGGTGCACACCCTCGCGGATGCGCCGCGGGTGCATCAAGCCGGGGGGCAGCGGCGTGTTGTGGTCGGGCTCGCCGAAGCAATAGCCCCACACGTTGGTCAGCAGCTCCGCGCCGAGCCCGGTCGCCAGGCTGTCGCGATTGACCCCGACGATCCCCGTCATCGCCCCGCCGTAGGGGTCGAGGGCCGAGGGCGAGTTGTGGGTCTCCACCTTGTAGACGAGGTGGTCTGTCGCGCTGAAGCGGACCACCCCGGCGTTGTCGTGGAACACCGATACCAAAAACGGCGCCTCGGCCGGGTCCTGGCCGCTCGCCAGGCGGGCCGCCGCGATCGCCTCGGTGGTGCCGCGGATGTACTCTTTGAACAGGCCGCGCTCGATCTCCCGGGTCTCGCCCTGCGGATCGGTGTAAGTGATCGGCGCCGCGAAGATCTTGTGCTTGCAGTGCTCGCTCCACGTCTGGGCGATGCACTCGAGCTCGGCGTCGCTGGGGTCACGACCCATGGCGACGAAGTGTTCGCGGATCGCCTGCATCTCCGGCAGCGACAGCGCCAGCATGCCCGTGCGCGAGATCTGCTCGAGCATCGCGTCGTCTGCCGCCCCCAGTGCGACGCTCGTCACACCCGGCACCGTCGACGTGCCGGCGTGTGGCACATCGAGCGCGGGCTCACGGGGCCCCGCCCCCGCCGCACGCGCCTCGATCCGCACCCGCTGGATCAGCGGATTATGCAGCTCACGCGCCGCGGCCTCGAGCTGCGCCCGCGTCAGCCCGGTGAACACGTACATCGTGCTGGTGTAGACCTGCCCCGTCAGCGGCCGGCCCAGCCGGTCCTCCGCCGCTCGCTGCACGCTGCGCCCCACGCAATCCGTCACCCCCGGGCGAAACCCCACGCTCAGCAGCAGCGCGTCGTCGGGGTCCGGCAAGCAGCCGAGCGCCCCCACCTCGCTGACCGGGTCGACCAGCGCCTGCAACACCTGCGCAGCCTCGCTCGCGTCGACCCCGAGGTCGAGATGGTAGAGCTTGCGCGTGCGCAAACTGGTCGGCGAAAGCCCCAGCACGGTCTTCAGACGCGTGGCAGTCGCGCTCGCCAGAGCATCGGACAGCTCGGGACGTGCGGCGATCTCCAGGCGCCAGAGGGATGCGCTGGCCTCGGTGCTCGCGGCGGGCGATGCGGACACCGGGCCTTCCTGCCCCTTCGCCCCACCCCCTGTCAACCGCGGAAGCATTACGCTTCCACACTGCCAGCGCGCACAGACCGGCGCCGCGGGCCGCCCGCGCTGCCCACACGCGCCGACGCCGACTCGCGGCAGGTCCGCCGTCGGGCTTGACAGGCCCGCGCCCTCGCTGCATCCTGACCCGGCGTACGTGGTGAAGCTTGGGAACCGTGGACGGTGACACCGTCGGCGGTTATCCGATGACCCCATGGCCCACCACTGGGTAAATACCAGACGGGCCAGCCCTGCGAGGCATACCTGCCTTTGTGGGACATATCTTGGTCATTGGCACGAACCCCTCCTCGCCGCAACAACCGACGCAATCCGGCGACGTGAATACAACCGACGGCGGGTCGATACGGCCCCACAAGCTGACAACTTGCACTGAGGTGCACCTGTGAACACTCTCTTGGGACAGGTAGATCAGGACGATCAGGTCGAAGACACCTGGGCGGAGAGCCTCCGCGAAGTCCTCCGTGACGTGATCAAACAACTGCCGGGCCACGTGACCCTCGGCGAGCTGGTCGGGGCCACCCGCAGCAATCCGCAGCTGGTCCCGGTGCTCGAGCACTTCACGGTCCAGGAGCTCATCGACCTCGTGAAGGAGCGCCCGCGCGGCGAACAACCCTCGGAGATCGCCGCCCGGCTCGCGGCCAAGGCCAAGGCCCCGCCCAGCACCAACGGCAACACGGGCGAGGTCCTGCTCGACGAGGAGGGCAACCCCTACCTCGACCTCGACAGCGGCCCCGCGGTCATCCGCCGCCGCGCGGACGTCCCCGACGGCGACGTCCGCCTGCTCTCGGCCCTGAGCAAGCAAAAGACCGGCCGCCGCGAGACCGAGCTGCTGCAGACCACCGGCCTCGCCTCCGACCAGGTGCGCCTGATCCTCCGCAACCTGCGGACCCGCGGCTTCATCCACGTCGAGGGCACCGGCCTCAAGCGCCGCATCAAGATCACCCGCCACGGCGCCGCCTACCTGCGTAAGTACGAGCCCGCCGGCCTGTCCGTCTGAACGGGCCTATTCCGACGATTGCGACCCCGACGGGCACTCGTCGGGTGCACAATCGTCGATTGCACAATCGCCGGATGCACGAATCATCGCATTGCGGTTTGTCGGCACCACAATGCGATCCGATCAGCGGATCGAGATCCGCCGGCTCATCTGCACCCCCTTGCGCTCGAACGCCAGCGTGCCATCGCCACGCACGAGCATGTCCTTGATCCGGGTCATGAAGGTCGCCTCGTCCACCGGAGCGCCGTCGATCCCCGTGATCAGATCGCCGTTCTTGAACCCGAGCAGCTTGACCGGATTGCCGGGACGGATGCCATAGAACTTGTGCCCGCGATACTGGCCGTCCTTCACCGAGGGCATGTGCCGGACCCCGGCGAAGATGGCCGAAGGATCGGGCTGGAGGCCAGCGATGAAGGCGCGGTCGATCTCGCAGGCCGTCGCCTCGAGGTCGCAATGGATCGACTCTTCCGGCGTCGGCCCGTCCGGTGCCACCGCGGCCGCGCTGAAGTCGAGGTAACCGAGCGTGCGCTCGTCGAGCACCACCGACCCCGCCCTGGCGCGCGCCGCTGCGGTCGCCTTGACGTCACCCGCGTGCTCGTGGGCCCGCGCCAGCAGCTCGTGGTCGATCGGCGTCGCCCCATCCGTCGCCGCGATCGCGGCCAGTGACTTCGTCGCCGCGAACAACTCGTCGCAGGCCACCAGGTCCGCGCCCTCGCCCGCGCAGGCGCCCGCCGCCGTCACGTGCCGCGCGTGCGTCAGCCGCAGATAGGCGAGGTCACGCTGCAGCGTGCGACGCAGCGGATGGGCCGCGGGCAGCCGGTCGAGCGCCTGCCCGGCCTCCGTCCAGAGCTGCTTGCGCTGGCGGTCTGTGTGCGGGCGGGCCTCGAGCAGCTCGGCGCCGAGCACCCACGCACGCGCGGCGAGGTCGGCAAAACCGGCCCCGGTGGCCTCCTCGCCGAGCTGCGTCAGCGCCGGCACCGGGTCATAACCGCGGATCGGCTGCGGCTTGAAGCCCAACATTCGGCCGAGCCCGGGCAGCAGCCCGTTCTCCTCGGGCGCCTCGCTCGTCGCGCTCGCGTGCAGCAGTCGCACGGAGCTGGCGAATTGCGACTCGAGCACCGTGCGCCAATCCAGCAATTGTTCGCGCTCTTCCTCGCTCATGAAACCGACCTGACCCGGAATCGGCAGCACCAGCAGCGCACGGGTCGCGGCTCGCGGCAGAAACGCGGGGGCGATGGCGATGCGCCGCTCCCACACCCGGGCACGAATATCTGCAGCGGCCTCGCTGACCAGCGCGCTGTACTCGGGTCGCGCCGCGCAGTCGGCCAGCGCCGGCAACATATCGACGGCGGCTCGCGCACCCGGGTGCAGGGCGGCCGGCACCTCGCCGAGCGCCAGGGCGAGGTCCGCGAGCGCAGCGCGCCGATCCACGAGGCAGGTGTCGATCCACTGTGAGACCGCGGCCTCGGCCTGGCAGCGCTCCGCCTGCAGGCGCTGCAGGCCCGCCGCATACTCGTCGATCGCCGCGACCACCTCGGCGGCGCCGGAGTCCGCGAGCACCGTCGCTACGCGCGCGCGCTGCTCGTCGTCCCACACCCCGCGCAAGTCGTCGCCGCCGCAGAGCCCCGCGAGCGGCTGGGACAGCACGAACAGCAGCCCGCCGGCCAGCACCGACGCCGAGCCCACGGCCGCCGGCACCAGCGGCCGCCAGCGGCGGTCACGGACGCTGCGCAGCGCGGTGAGCAGCGCCGGCATGTCCGGATAACGCCGGGCCGGATCCAGCATCAGCGCGCGACGAATGATCGCCAGCAACCCGGACGGCAGCTTGCGCGCCGATTCGACGATCCGACCGGCCTCGATCTCCGCGAGCAGCACCGCGATCGAGCCGCCCTTGAATGGTCGGTGGCCGACGAGCGCCTCGTACAATACGACCCCGAACGCGAACTGGTCGCTGGCCGCCGTCGCCGGCTCGCCGCGGATCTGCTCCGGCGCCATATAAGCCGGCGTGCCCAGCAGCGCGCCGGTGCGGGTCAGCGGCGAGCCGAGCAACATGCCGTCGTCCTCGCCGGTGCGCTCGATGTCCTCGACCATCGCCGCCGTCCTCGCCAGCCCGAAGTCCGAGATCCTCGCCCGACCCGCGCCCATCAGAATGTTCGAGGGCTTGAAGTCACGATGCACCAGCCCCGCCGCATGGGCGGCCGCCAGGCCATCACCCGCCTGCGCGAGCACCACGGCCACCTCCTGCCAGCTGCGGGCCCGCACCCGCAACCAGTCGGCCAGCGTGCCGTCCTCGACGTACTCCATCACCAGATACACCTGCTCGCCGTACACCCCCGCCTCGTGCACGCCGACCACGTTCGGGTGCTGTAGCCGCGCCATCGCCTGCGCCTCACGCAGCAGCCGCTCGCGCGCCCGCTCGCCCGCCGCCAGCGGCTGCAACAGCTTGAGCGCCACCGTGCGGCCCAGCTGCGGGTCCGTGGCCGCGAACACCACGCCCATGCCCCCGGTCCCGAGCAGCTTCTCGACCTGAAACCGGCCGACCTGCACCACCGGCTCCGACGGCCCGAACAGCGCCGCCGCCACCTGATGCCGCACCTGGTCGAGCGGCACCAAGCCCTGGGCCATCGTCGGGTCGCTCTCCAGAGACTTCGAAGTCGTCACCATCGCCTGGGGCTGAAGGATCGCATCCGCTCGCATTGTCGTCACCTCTGTTCGCCACGTTCCACCACGGCCCCCATCGATCACGACCCCCCGACGATTTTTTTCGCGCCCACCCGGCATCCGGCTAAAGTGCCGCCCGTGGACTCCGACGAGGCACTGCTGGCAGCGTGGCGCGGGGGCGACACGCGCGCCGGCCGGGCCCTGTTCGCCCGCCACGTCGACCGCATCTCCCGCTTCTTCTTCAGCAAGGTGTCGACCGGCGTCGACGACCTGGTCCAGCGCACCTTCCTCGCCCTGCTCGAGCGCGGCGAGCTGCCTGCCGGCGTGCCGGTGCGCGCCTACATCTTCGGCATCGCCCGCAATCTGCTGCTGCGCCGCTTCCGCGACGAGTACCGCGACGGCCGTCACTTCGACGAGCTCACCACCTCGGTCGCCGACCTCGCGACCACGCCGAGCGTGCTGGTCGACAAGCGCCACCACCTGCAGGTCCTCTACGCCGCGCTGCAGGCCCTGCCGCTCGACCTCCAGATCACGCTCGAGCTGTTCTACTGGGAGGAGCTGCCCGCCAACGAGATCGGCGGCATCCTCGGCGTCCCCGAGGGCACCGTGCGCAGCCGTCTGCGCCGCGCCCGGGAGCTGCTCGGCGAGGGCATGCACGCCCTCGGCCCCACGATCGCCGAGGCCACCCTCGCCGACCTCGAGCGCTGGGCCCGGGAGCTGCGCGACCGCATCGGCCGCGGCTGAGCCAATGCCACCAGTCGAGCGCCGACGCGGTGCCATGGTTATGCGTCGATGTTGCGATGCCGCCCGATGAAGACCGGCAGGACCGACCCACCTGGCCACGAATACCGCTTGCCACCGGCGCGCCGGTCGCAGCAAATTGTCTGCGCCCATGACCACCCCGACGCTCTTGCAAGACACCATCGACTTCGACGCACCCGCCGGCACCGGAGATCCCGCCGTACTGCATCAGGCGCAAATATTCTTCCTGCGTCACCAGCTCGGCTCGACCAACCTCCCGGTCGCGCCGAACCTGCAAGAGCAGCGCAAGATGCTCCCGCTGCTCGAGGGCTTCGCCAAGGCGATGATCCTGTGCGCCGCGGGTGACGGCGAGCTCGCGCCTGCCGAGCGCGAGTGGATCCTCGGCTTCTCGGCCAACGCCGGGGCCACCGATGAGCTGTTGCAGGAGCTACGCACCCTCGATCCGCGCACGCTCGACCCGATCAAGCTGATCCAGCAGACCGAGCGCCCGGGCCTGTTCGTGCACGCCCTCGTTTATCACGCGATCAAGGCCTCCGACGCCGACGGCACGCTCGAGCCCGGCGAGGTCCAGACGATCCGCGCGATGGCCATGCTCTTCGAGGTCGACCCCACCGAGGTCGACGGCCTGTTCGAGCTCCACGCCGAGGAGAAGGCGTTCCAGCAGCGCAAGATGGCGCGCCTGTTCCCCAACGGCCACCCCTGGGGCTGACGCCATCGACCGACTCACCGGGACCGCGACGCGAGGCGCCGGCCCCGGTCTGCTGCGGACCGACGACCCGACGAAAAGATCGCAGTCGACGACGAGCAGCGATTGCGCCGGCGGCGACCCCCTCGACCTTCGCATATTGTCCCCGCAGATCCTCTCGTCGCAGATAGGGCACGTCTCGGTCCACCGTCGCGTCCATATCGCACCTCGCTGACACAATGCCATCTCGCGCCGCGCGCCAGCGAACCCGTGCATCAGGCGGTGGCGCGGATCCGGCGGACGGCCCTGGCCGAGGCACGGCGTTGTGTCACGGGCGAGCGGGTTGCGTCGGCCGCAGGGCCGTGCGATCGTCGCCCCATGGCATTGAAAATGGGCGGGTGGAGTGTCGTGGCAGGGTTCGCGGTTGCGCTCGGCTGGAGCGGGAGCGCAGCGGCGCTCAAACAGCCGAACAATCAGGTGATCCCGGTCGGGGCGAGCTTACAAAACCTCTTCAACGGCCTCGGCGAGATGATCAACGCGCTCAATGATGCGAAGACCACGCCCGAGACCTTCGTGCCCGCCTGCGAGGTGCAGTTCAAGGTGCTGCAGCGCAACGCCGGCTACAAGAATTCGTTCGGCTGGTACAACGTCGGCAAGACCAAGCCGACCCTCGCCGAGCTGCATCAGATCCTCGCCTGCAACGAGCCGATCAACACCGTCAAGAAGGTCTCGATCCTCACCGACCCCGCCTACACGGGCGGCGAGGTCGGCTTCTTCGAGGCCGTGGGCAATTGCGCCGACATCAACAATCCCGCGAGCGTCCTCTACGTGTTCCACAGCGAACCAAAATACAACCCGGACGCCCAGAACCTGAACCCGTTCATCCACCTCATCGTCTACGACATGCATGTAGCGCAGAATAGCCCTGCGCGCTCCTATACTTGATAATGTGTACTTTCGGCCAGGTCGCTTCTGGCCCTTGCGCTGGTTTGATTTTGGTTTGATTTTCGAGCCCGGTCCGGAGGCTTTTTCCATGCTCACCAGCACCCAGGCGCGCGACGCCAAGCCACGCGCAAAACAGTACGAACTCAGCTGCGACGCCCTCCCCGGCTTCCTGCTCCGCGTCCTGCCCAGCGGCAAGAAGGTGTTCTTCGTGCGCTACCGCGACGGCGGCAAGGACGTCCGCGAGCGCCTCGGGCTCATGGGCCCGGACTTCGGCGTGGAGGCGGCGCGCAAGGCCGCGCTGGCGGTGCTCTCGGGGGGCAGGCCGGCCGAGGAGCCGCGGGCGATGGAGGCGCCGCGAGGCGCCCGCAGGCACGCCCATGCCGACGATCCGGCCCCCTTGCCGCGCCGAAGCGCTCGCTCCCAGGACGAAGCCCCGAGCCCCACACGGGCCCGCAACGTGCCCACCCAGGACGAGGCCCCGGGCCCCACACGAGCTCGCGGCTCGCAACTGCAGGACGAGGCCCCGGACGAAACGTCGAGCCCGTCACGAGCCCGCAGCGCGCGACAGCGGGACGAGGAACCAGACGAGGCGCCGAGCTCGACACGGGCACGCGGCACGCGTCCCCGAGGCGGCATGCTGCCGGCCGCTTCGCCTGCAGCCGAGCCCCCTCCCCCATCCATGCCGACCATCGCCGAGTTCGCCAAGCGCTTCGCCACTGACCACATCGACGCCTATCTCAAGCCGAGCACCGCAAGCCACTATCGCCTCGCTTTGCGCCGCTACATCGTCCCCACATTCGGCAACAAGCCGCTCGACGCGATCACCACGACCGACGTCCAGCGCCTGCACAACAGCCTCCGCGGGAAGCCCAGCATGGCGAACTATGTCCGCTGTGTACTCGGCGTGATGTTCACAAAGGCCGACAAATGGCAGGTCACCTCGCGCCGCAGCCCGGTCGGCGCCGTCGGCCGCTTCCGCGAGAACGCCGTGGAGCGCTTCCTGACCCCCGAGGAGCGCGCACACCTCGAGTCCGTGCTGCAGACCTGCGAGAACACCCCCCGCTGCCGGACCGGCCACCTCAACGTCGAGGCCGCCCGGGCGATCCGCCTGCTCGCCCTCACGGGCATGCGCCGCGACGAGATCCTGAATCTGACCTGGCCACAGGTCGACTGGCGCCAGGGCATGCTGCGCCTCCCCGACTCGAAGACGGGCAAGCGCGACGTCGTCGTCTCCGACGTGGTGCTCGCCCTGCTCCGCGAGATCGCCGACGCCAAGGGCAACCCGAAGAACGGCCGCGTCGTCTGCTCCCGCACCGGCCAGAAGCTCGCCAGCCTAAACGTCACCTGGCGCCGCGTCCGCAAGCTCGCCGGCCTCGACGACGTGCGCCTGCACGACCTCCGCCACTCGGTCGCCAGCGACGCGATCATGGACGGCGTCCCACTCGAGATCGTCGGCAAGATGCTCGGCCACCGCAACTACCACACGACCCAGCGCTACGCCCACATCGCCGACACCGTCCTGCGGGACGCCGTCAACAAGACCGGCAAGACCATCGCCCGAGCCACAAAAGCCAAGCCCCGCCGCGACCCAACCCGCACTGGGTAGACCCAGCATAGGGCATCGGTACTACGACAGCGAGGCCATCGACTCTTCACGGCTGGCTTACGCCAAGCGTCGCCAGGATCCAGCGGACGAGCTCGTCGGACGTGCTTCCGGGGGCTAGCGCGACGGCGCCGATGCCCCACGTCGTCCGCCAACTCGGTGCGAACCAGTCGCGGATCTTGTCATCGGCTTGGGGCACCAGCAGCAGGCCGCCGAGGCAAGCCCCGCCGCGTTGCTCGTCGCGCAGGGAGTCGCGGTAGATGTGCAGCGACTCGAACGCCTCAGTAATATTTTGGCGGCCGGCGCGATATTTCGCATCGAGCACAATCCATCGGCCGGAGCGGCCGGGCGTATCGGCTGTGATCACAAGATCGGGGCGTCGCTTGCTGCTCAGCGAGAAACGTGGGCGTCGCGGGTGGTGGAACCATCCGTGGAACGTTGGGTTGAACTCGATCCCCAAGTGCGCGCCGTTTGGGCCTTCGGCATCGAACCGGATACCCTCTCCGGTCGAGCCGAGGTTGAGGAGGTGTTTGGTACCTCGTGAACTCCAGGTCCAATCCAAGAGGGTCGACCTGAGCGACCGCTGGACCGCAAGCAGGCACCATACCTCGTAGAGTGAGTAGCTCGGGCGGACCGCAGCGCCCGGGTCAGCAGGGGCACCGTGGATGCGGAAGCGCGGCGAGCAGAAGCGGCGGCCCAGCCCATGGAGCCGGGCATATGCTATGTCATCGGCAATCACGAGAAGCGCGGCCTCGGTGGCGGGCGCCGGGGTTAGCCGACGCAGAAAGCTGCGGTCGCGGAGCGAGGCGAGGCGGTCAGCCCCCGTGCGGGCGTGGTCCGCCCGTGCGGCACACCAAGCACCGATGTCGTCGGGACGCTTAGCCCAACGGGCGAACACGTCGGCCGCTTCGCGGAGTCGGTGAACAGCGGTCTGCAAGATCCAAGCGATGTGACGATTGGCTGGGTGATCGAGGGTCGCATCGACGACCGTGCTCGGAACAAGCGGAGGCGCGCCGACTTGGTCCGCGGCTCGCCAAGCGTTTACCCACATACCAGACGACGGATGGCGGCCGAGCCACATGAGCGTCGACCCCTCTACACGGCGGATCTGTCGGAATGGGCGGTCTTGCAGCTCGATGCGATCCGCGACCCGTGGGTTGCCGAGAACTACGCGTAACGCGTCTTCGAGGGCGGGCAGGAGCGGCAGGAGGGCCTCCGCAAACAGCGTCGCGCCAACTCCTTCGGAACCCACCGCGCCCTGTTTTCCTCCGGCGAGGCCAGGAGTCACACTTGGAAGCCAGACCTCAAGTTCCTCGAGCAGCGAGCCCCACAGGGTCTCCGACATTTTCTCGCTACGCGGCCGCACGCGAACACGCGCTGCGAACGAACCGTCAGCGGCCTCGAGGTGCAACTGTGCCGAACCGATCCAGTGATCGATGGGGAGCACGAAGCTGCCGGGGCCCGGCGAAGCGAGCTGACGAACATCGAGCCGTGCCCGGCTCGCACCCATGGCTTGTACCCGGTAGTGCCTCGCCTCTTCGAGAACGAAAGTGCCATCGTCCTCAATCGGGACGGGTTGGCCGTAAGGATCGACGATCACGACCTTCATGACCAGAACTTAGTCAAGCCAGTGCTACGCAGCCGGGCCTGCATTTCGGCGATCTTGGCGGCGCAGCGCGGCAAGTGGTTGGCCTGGCAGCGACCAAGGATCACCGTCAGGGCCTCTTGGAGCAGGGGAGTTTCCTCGCCCCGAAGCCGAGGCAGGACCTTGCTGAAGATCGCTTGGTCGAGGATCTGGGCGAGGGCCGCGGTCTCGAGGCCGGCGGCGTCGGCGGCTGTGAGAAGGCCAAGGATCTCACTCGCGGTGCGGTAGCCGAAGTGGCGGCGAACCGGGGCGAGGGCCGCATGAAGGGCGAGCAGTTCGGCCTCGGCAGTGGGGTGGCGTGGATGCCCAGCGGCAGCTCGGCGTTCGAAGAACGCGGCGAGGTCGACCTGCCAGAACTCGAGAGTAAACGCTCGGTCGAGCACCTTGTCACTTATCGCGTGAGTCGTCTCGTCCATATTGACCGTTCCTCCGATAAAGAGGTTACGTGGCCAGCGGACCCACGGCTGCACACCGTTGACGGGCTCGTCCTGAGCATGGAGAACCAGTTTATCCCCGGTCTCCATCGCGGACAGAAACGGTGCGAAGTAGTGCTCGATGCGGGCGAGATTCATCTCGTCGAGGATCAGGAAGTAAGGTAGGTCGGGCCGCTTCGCCGCCGCGAGCACAAGACGCAGCGCAGGCTCGGCCTGGTAGGTGGGATCGGCATGCAAGGCATTGAAGTAGCCGACGAGCCCGGCTGGGTCGCGCCAGTCAGGCGACACGGGTACCACGGCACGGTGCTGCT